>Ga0302324_100004665_pt1 | contig 30208 bp, 30 predicted proteins | sample Palsa_T0_1_FD_201949 | JGI IMG/M metagenome (GOLD analysis project Ga0302324, IMG submission 201949) | Peat permafrost microbial communities from Stordalen Mire near Abisko, Sweden - Palsa_T0_1 | ecosystem: Environmental > Terrestrial > Soil > Palsa > Peat permafrost | place: Sweden: Abisko...
CGCCCTCCCCCCCGCCGTCACGCACAGATCGGCGAGGCGCGCCGCTGCATCGACATTGCGTGCCGCGCGCGCCGCGCGGGCCATCTCGAGCAATCGCGCGCGATCCGCCGTCAGCTCGATGAGCTCCGCGCAGAGCCGCTCGGGCGTCAAGTCCGTCTCCGCCAGCACCTTGCCTGCGCCCACGCGTACCATCGCCTCCGCGTTTTTCGTCTGGTGATCGTCGGTGGCCGCCGCAAAGGGCACCATCAATGCGCCGAGCCCCGCCGCCTGCAGCTCGGCGATGGTCATCGCGCCGGCTCGGCACAGGGCAAGGTCCGCCCACGCATAGGCCGCCGCCATATCGTCGATGAAAGGCAGAACCTCGGCCTCGACCGCGAGCTCCCGATACGCGGCACGCGCCGCCTCGATGCCGCGCGCGCCTGCCTGATGCTTCACTTCGGGCCGCCGCGCCGGATCGAGCCGCGACAACGCCTGGGGTACGGCGGCGTTCAAGCGCTGTGCGCCCTGACTGCCGCCGAAAACCAAAAGCCGCGTGCGTCCCGTGCGGCCGGCGAAGCGCTCCGCGGGATCGGCGATGCCGGCGATATCGGCACGCACCGGATTGCCGACGATGCTGGCCTTGACGCCCGCGCCGAAGCTGCCCGGAAACGCCTCCAGCACCTGAGTCGCGAACCGCGCCAGCCAGCGATTGGTCAAGCCGGCGACCGCGTTCTGCTCGTGAATCAGCAGCGGAATGCGCAAGAGCCAGGCAGCGATTCCGCCCGGACCGCTCACATAACCGCCGGCCCCGAGCACCGCACGCGGCTTGATCCGACGCAGTACACGGGCCGCCTCCAGCACGGCAGCGGCGACGCGGAACGGCGCCAACAGCCAAGCCGCTGCACCCTTGCCGCGAATCCCGCGCACACGCACCCACTCGATCGGGAAGCCGTTTGCCGGCACCAGTCGCGATTCCATGCTGTCGGGTACGCCGAGCCATACCACAGGCACGCCGCGCTCACGCAGCACCTTAGCTACCGCAAGTGCGGGGAAGACGTGGCCGCCGGTGCCGCCTGCCATGATGACGACGGGCTCCTGTGCGCCCATTATCGAGGCCCTCCCGGCGTGCGCATCACGGCGGAGCGCGAGGTGCATTTGACCTCGTGATAGATGCGCAGGAGCCCGCCGAGCCACGCCAGACTCACCAGCAAGCTGCTGCGGCCATAACTCAAGAGCGGGAGGGTGAGACCCTTCGTCGGCAACACGCCCATGTTCACGCCGATGTTCACGAGTGCCTGCACACCGATCCACACGCCGAAAGCGAGCGCGACGTACGACTGGAACTGCATGCCGGCCTGCGCCGCCATGCGCGAGATGCGAAAGGCGCGCCAGACGAGCGCGACGAACAAAGCAAGCACGCCGATGACGCCCACGAGTCCGAGCTCCTCGGCGAGTACTGCGAACACAAAATCGGTGTGCGCCTCCGGCAGATAGAAGAGCTTCTGCACGCTCGAGCCCAAGCCGACGCCGAACCAGGAGCCGCGCCCGATCGCGATCAGGGACTGCGTCAATTGAAAGCCGCCCTTGAAAGGATCGTCCCAGGGATGCAAGAAGCCCGTCAGGCGCTTCAGGCGATAGGCCGAGGTGAGCGCAAGCACGGAGAAGGCCAGCGCCACCGCACTCACCATCAGGAGCACGTAGCGCATGCGGGCGCCCGCCACGAACAACACCGCGAAACCGGTGGCGAACAGTACGGTCGCGGCGCCGAAATCCGGCTCGAGCAGCAACAGAATCGCGCTCGCCGCGAGCAGGCCGACCGGCTTCAACAACCCGGTGAACGTGCGCAGGAGCTCTTCGCGCTTGCGCACGCAGTAGCTGCACACCCAGGTGAGAACCAGCACGCGGGCAAGCTCCGAGACCTGAAAATTCATCGGGCCGATGCGCATCCAGCGCCGCGCGCCGTTGACCGTCGCGCCGAGCCCGGGAATCAGCACGAGCAGCAGCAGCAAAAGGCCGAGCAGCAGTAGCGCCAGGCTATACTTGTCCCAGAGCATCGCGGGCACACGGGTGACCGCCCAGCCTACCGCCAACCCGACGAACCCGAACACGAGCTGGCGCTCGAGGAAATAGAAGGGATCGCCGAGATCTTTGGCGGCGATCGACATCGAGGCCGAGCTCACCATCACGAGACCGACCAATAGGAGCGCTGCGGTGAGACCGAGCGTAATCGGATCCCAGGCGAACGGCATGCGCTCGCGCGCTCTCAGCCCGTGAGACATGGTGGTGGCGTTCATGCGGCCCCCGAAAGCGGCCGCTCAGGCAACGCCCGCACCGCATCGACGAACACTTCGCCGCGATGGTTGTAGTCCCGGAACATGTCGAAGCTCGCGCACGCGGGCGAAAGCAGCACAGTGTCTCCGGATAGTGCCGCGGCAGCCGCGGCCGCCACCGCCGCCGGCAAGGTCGCTGCGAGCTCGATCGCGCAAATACCCTCGAGAGCGGCCTCGATGACGGCCGCGTCGCGGCCGATGAGCACTGCGCGCTTCACCTTGCCGCGGAATGCCGCGGCGAGCGGCGCGAAGTCCTGGCCCTTGCCGTCACCGCCGGCGATGACCACGAGCGGACCGGACAGGCCGTTCACCGCGGCGATCGTCGCGCCCACATTGGTGCCCTTCGAGTCATCGATGTAGCGCACGCCGGCAACATCGGCTACCCACTCCGAGCGATGCCTCAATCCAGGGAATGCCTCGATTGCCCGCAGCATCGCCTGGATGGGCAAACCCGCCGATTCACCGAGAGCGAGCGCCGCCAGTGCATTGCCCGCGTTGTGGTGCCCCGGAATTTTCATGCGCGCGGTGTCGAGCAGGCCCTCGCCGCGCCGCGCAAGCCAGCTTTTCGGCCCTTCGCGCATCAGGGTGAAATCGGCATCGCTCCGCTCGGTCGAGAAGGTGACCAGGCGTGGCGGCTCGGCCCCCGCCGGACGGCCCGCGAGGGCCTGACGCATGGCCAGGAAGAACGGATCGTCGGCGTTCAGTACCGCCGTCGCGGCGTGGGAGAAAATCCTCGCCTTCGCGCGCGCGTACTCGGCAAGCGAGGCGTAGCGATCCATGTGGTCCGCGCTGACGTTGAGCACCACCGCGCCGAGGAGCTCGAGCGACGTGGTGATTTCCAGCTGAAAACTCGACAACTCGAGCACGTAGAGATCGGGAACGGGCTCCTCGAGCAGGTCGAGCGCGGGCTTACCGAGGTTTCCGCCGGCGAGGACGGTCAATCCAGCCCCTTCGGCCATGCGCGCCACCAGGCTCGTCACCGTGCTCTTGCCGTTCGTGCCGGTGACGCCGATCACCGGGGCCTCGGCGGCGCGCGCGAACAGCTCGATGTCGCCTATTACCTCGATGCCGCGGCTGCGCGCCTCGGCGATGATGGGCTCCTGCGGTGACACGCCGGGCGATAACAGCACTTGCGAAGCGCCCTCGAGCAGAGATGCATCGAACGCTCCGAGACGCAAATCGATGCGCTCGGCGAGACTGCCTAGCTCGGCGAGTCCCGGCGGCGCCGAGCGCGTATCGGTCGCCGCGGCGGGGATGGAGTGCCGCGCGAGATAGCGCAGGCACGAGGCCCCCGTTTTACCCAAGCCCACGACGACCGTGCTCTTCATCGGATTTTCAACGTGGCGAGGCCGGTCAACATCAGCAGAAAGCTGATGATCCAGAAGCGAACGATCACTTTGGGCTCGCTCCACCCTTTGAGCTCGAAATGATGATGGAGCGGCGCCATGCGGAAGATGCGCTTGCCCGTAAGCTTGAAGGAGGCGACCTGCAGCATCACCGATACCGTTTCGAGCACGAACACGCCGCCCATGACGAACAGCACGATCTCTTCGCGCACGATCACCGCCACCGTGCCGAGCGCTGCGCCGATGGCCAGCGCGCCGACGTCGCCCATGAATACCTCGGCCGGATAGGAGTTGAACCAGAGAAACCCGAGGCCGGCGCCCGCGATCGCCGCGCAGAACACGATCACCTCGCCCGCTCCGCTGATGTAGGGAATCTGCAAGTAGGTGGCAAACTTGAAGTTGCCCGTCGCATAGGCGAACACGCCAAGCGCCGCGGCCACCATCACGGCCGGCATGATGGCGAGCCCGTCGAGGCCGTCGGTGAGGTTCACCGCGTTGCTCGTGCCCACGATGACCAAATAGGCGTAGAACACGAATCCGGCGGTCGTCATGGGTAATGCGACGGCCTTGAAGAACGGCACGTACAGGGAGACTTCCGAGAGCGACTGCCGCATGGCGTGCAGGCTGAAGGCGATGCACAGCGCCGCGATCGACTGCGCCAGATACTTATAGCGCGCGGGCAGGCCCTTCGAGTTGCCGACCACCAGTTTCAGATAATCGTCGTAGAAGCCGATGGCGCCGAAGGCCAGCGTGGCGCCGACCAGGACCCACACGAAGCGATTAGATAGGTCCGACCACAGCAAGGTCGAGATCACCATGGCCACCAGAGTGAGGCCGCCGCCCATGGTGGGTGTACCCGACTTTTTCAAATGCGATTGCGGTCCGTCGGTGCGCACGCGCTGGCCGATCTGGTGCTGGCTCAGCGCGCTGATCATACGTGGACCGATCGCCATCGCGATCGCGAGCGCCGTCATCGCGGCGAGAATGCCGCGCAGCGTCAGATACTGGAACACGTGGAAGCCGGAAGCCCAGGAGTAGCTTCGCGCCAAGTATTCGGAGAGATAGAGCAGCATGCGCGTCAACTCGCTCGCATCATGGGACCAAAACTCGCAGCACCCCCGAGCAGAGACTGCACCACTCGCTCCAAGCGATTCACTCGTGATCCCTTTACGAGCACGGTGACACCCGGCGCGATTTCCGCCTGCAGGCGCCGGGTCAGCGAGTCGGCGTCGGTGAACCATTCACCGCCCGAGCCGAACGTTTCCACGGCCCGCGTGCTCTCGGGGCCGAGCGCAAACAGCCGCGCGACACGGCACTCGCGCGCATAGCGCCCGAGGTCGGCGTGGCTATCCGATGCGTGGGCCCCGAGCTCGGCCATGTCCGCGAGCACCAGCCATGTGGGACCTGAGAGCGTGCGCAGCACGTCGAGGCCGGCGCGCACGGAGCTTGGATTGGCATTGTAGGAATCGTCGATGATCCAGCTGTCGCGCAACCCCGCCTTGAGCTGCAGCCGGCCGGCCACCGCGCGGAAATCGGCGAGGCCCGCGGTGATGTCCTCCAGAGAGGCGCCGGCGGCCGCGGCCGCGGCGGCCGCGGCGAGTGCGTTCGAGATGTTGTGGGCGCCGCCGGCCTGCAAGGCGATGGCGCTCCGCCCAAGCGGGCACTCGAGCGTGAAGCGTGTGGCGAATCGCCCGCCCTCGATCGACTGCGTGACGTCCTTCGCTTTGAAGTCCGCCTCGGCTCGTACGCCGAACGTGGCGATCCGAGAGCCGCTCGCTACGCCGCGCCAGTAACCCGCATAGACATCGTCGGCATTGATTACCGCGGCGGCGCCGGACGCAAGTCCCGCCACCATTTCGCCCTCGCCGCGTGCGACGCCGTCGATGTCACCGAAGCCTTCGAGATGCTCGGCCCCGGCGTTGGTGATGAGTCCGACGGTCGGGCTCGCGAGCGCAACCAGCTCGGCGACGTCGCCGATGCGGTTCGCGCCCATCTCGATCACGGCAGTGCAATGCGAGCGCTCGAGGCGCAAAAGCGTCAGCGGCACGCCGATGTGGTTGTTGAGGTTGCCCTGCGTCGACAGGCAAGGCCCACGGCGCGACAGGATCGCCGCCGTCATTTCCTTCGTCGTCGTCTTGCCGTTGCTGCCGCCGACGCCGACGAGCGGGACCGAGAACTGCGCGCGCCAGCGGCGCGCGAGCGATTGCAGTGCCTTGAGGCAGTCCGGCACCTGAATATAAGGCAGCTGTCCGTCGGTAAGCGCGCGCTCGACAACCGCGCCCACGGCGCCGCGGGCGAGTGCGGCAGCGGCGAAGTCCGCCCCGTCGAAATTCGGACCGCGCAAGCCCACGAACAGCGCTCCCGCGGGGAGGGTGCGGCTGTCGGTCGAGACGGCCTCGAAGGGCCGATCATCGCCCACGAGCTGTGCGCCGAGAACGCGTGCCGCCTCGCGTAAGGTGCGTTTCATGCCGCGACCCCGAGAACTCTTTGCGCCTCGATGCGATCGCTGAAGCTGCGGCGCGTGGTGCCGTAGATCTGATAATCCTCGTGGCCCTTGCCGGCGATGAGCACGATGTCGGCGGCGCCGGCGCGGTTCAACGCCGAGGCGATCGCGGCGGCTCGGTCCGGAATGACACGCGCCGGATGTGTCTTGATGCCGCGGGTGATCGCGCGAATGATCTCCTGCGGATCTTCCGAGCGCGGGTTGTCGTCGGTGACGATGATTTCATCGGCGAGCTCGTCGGCGATCGAGCCCATGATCGGACGCTTGCCGGCGTCGCGATCACCGCCGCAGCCGAATACGCACCACAGCGCCCCGCCACAGTGCTCGCGGAGCGCCGCGAGCGCCTTGGCGAGCGCATCCGGGGTGTGCGCGTAATCGATGACGGCCAGCGGTTTGCCGGGTGCGCGCGGCTCGATCACTTCCATTCGGCCGGGCGGCGCAGAGCACGCGGCAAGCGCCACCGCGGCTTCGGCCGCCGGCACGCCGAGCGCCAGCAAGCAGCCGAGCACCACCAGGACGTTCTCGGCGTTGAAGCGCCCCAAGAGCTTCGTCGAGAGAGTGATCCCGCCGGAGTTGCTGTCGATGTCGAGCGAGATGCCTTGCAGATCGAGCCGCACCTCGCGGGCCTCTAGAAAGCGCTCCGCGAGCCACGCGTCGGCGCGGCTGCCGACCCAGACCGCGGTCAGCGGCGCGCTGCCGACGAGTTTGTGGGCAAGCTCGCGCCCGAAGGGGTCGCCCACGTTGACGATGGCGTGCTCGAGATCCTGCCCTGCGAAGAGCCGCGCCTTGGCCTCCCCGTAGGCCTGCATGGAAGGGTGGTAATCCAGGTGATCGCGGCTCAAGTTGGTGAACGCGGCGCTATGAAAGCGCACACCGTCCACGCGTCCTTGATCGAGCGCGTGCGAGGACACCTCCATGGCGATCTCGCGCACCCCTTGCGACTTGAGAAGCGCGAGCGAGCGATGCACGCTCACCGCATCGGGCGTCGTGTGGGTGGGTGTCTCGAGCCGTCCAAGAAATCCCCAGCCGATGGTGCCCATGTAAGCCGCGGAACGTCCCAGCCGCTCCAGACACTGCGTGATCAGGTAGGCGCAGGTGGTCTTGCCGTTCGTGCCCGTGACACCGACGATGCGCATCTGCGAGGAAGGCCACTGGAAGAATCGGTCGGCGATGCGGCCGGCGAGCCTGCGTAGATTCGGTACCGGCGCGGCGACCGGCTTGCCCGCGAAGGTCGGCGGCTCGACCCCGGCCGCAGGCTCCCAAAGGACCGCGCTCGCTCCGCGCGCTGCGGCGTCGGCCGCGTGCTCGAGCCCGTGGGCTTTCGTGCCGCGCAGCGCGAGAAACAACGACCCCGCACGCACGTCGCGGCTGTCGATGGCAAGGTCCACGATCTGCGCATCGCCATCCGGGATGGGGGCGATGCCGTCCATCAGCCATTTCAGCGACACCGTCATGGCGCCCGCGCCTGCACCAGCGCCGCCGCCGGCACGTTCTGCAAATCGTCGGGCGGCACGTCCATGAGGCGCAAAGCGCCCGACATCACGTTGGCGAATACCGGCGCCGCCACCGTGCCCCCTTGCGCCAACGTGCCGACCTCGCGCACATCTCGGCTCGGCTCGTCGATGACGACCACGGTCGCGAGTTTCGGATGCGTCGCCGGCACGAGGCCCGCGAACACCGCCATGATCCGGTCTGTTGAATAACCGCCGGCTTCCGATTTGAACGCGGTGCCTGTCTTGCCGGATACGCGATAGCCGACGAGCGAAGCGCGCACGGCGGTGCCGCCTTTCTCGACGACCTGCTCCATAAGCTGCACCAGCTCGTGCGCGACCTTCGGATCGAGAACCTGCTCGCCGGGCACGGGTCGCTCCGCGACGCGCTCGAAAGAGATCGGACGCTTGATGCCGCCCGCGCCGATGGTCGCGTAGGCGTGTGCGAGCTGCAGCGGCGTCACCGATAGGCCGTAGCCGTGGGACAGCGTGGCGATGCCGATGGGCCGCCAGTGCGTGTAATTGGACAGCATGCCCGCCGATTCGCCGGGGAATTCGCTGCCCGTGACCTGCCCAAGACCGAGGGCGGTCAGGGTCTTCCAGATTTGCTCGGGTTTCAAGGAGAGGGCGACTTTCGCAGTACCGACGTTGCTCGATTTGGCGAGAATGGTCGCTAAGTCGATCGCTCCGAGATCGTGCTCGTCCTCGAATACCTTGTTGCCGACCTGGACGAAACCGGGCGAGGTATCCACCACGCTGTCCGGCCGGTACTGACCCGAGGCAAGCGCGGCGGCCATGATGAACGGCTTGATGCTCGAGCCGGGCTCGAAAATGTCCGTCGCCGCGCGGTTTCTGTATTGGGCCGCCTTGAGCTGGTCGCGATCGTTGGGGTTGTACGAGGGCTGGTTGACCATCGCCAGCACTTCGCCGGTGTCGACGTCCACCACGATCACCGAGCCCGCTTTCGCGCGGTAATCCTGCATCGCCGCCTTCAACTCGCGGTATGCAAGGTACTGGATGCGCAGATCGATGCTGGTGACGAGATCGCGGCCGGGCCGCGGCGCGCGGATGCTCTCGACGTTTTCGACCTGATGGCCGTATAGGTCCTGGATGACGCGCTTCGCACCGTCCTCGCCGTTCAGCAGCTGCTCGAAGCCGAGCTCGAGGCCCTCCTGACCCTGATCGTCGAGATTGGTGAATCCCACGACGTGTCCCGCCACTTCGCCGGCGGGGTAATAACGCCGGTACTCGCGCAGCAGATATACCCCGGGAATGCCGAGCGCCTTGATGCGCGCCGCCTCCTCGGGCGGCATATGCCGCTCGAGATACAGAAACTCACGATCGAGGTTGCTGGTGATGCGCCGCGCCAGGAGCTGTTGATCCTGCTTGAGCGCCTTGGCGAGCTTCGGCAGCTGGTCGATGTTGTCGTTGAGCTCCTGCGGATTGACCCACACCGTATCGACCGGCGTGCTCACCGCGAGCGGCTCGCCCGAGCGATCGGTGATGGCGCCGCGATGCGCCGCGATCTTGACCACACGCATGGAGCGATCGTCGCCCTGCTTGGCGAGAAAACCGTGGTCGATCAGCTGCAGCTCCACCGCGCGCGCACCGAGTCCCACGGCGCCGCACACGACGAGCCCGAGGATCACCGCGGAGCGCCATCTGTAGCTCTTGAGCTCCGAGTTGCTTTCGCTCGCCCGCTGCTTCACGGCCGGACGATCCGCACATCCCGGGTTTGCGGCAGGCTCATCGAAAGCTTCGCGTTCGCGACGCGCTCGACGAAAGCGTTCGAAGACCAGTAGCTCTGCTCGAGCTGCAGCCGTCCCCACTCGATCTCGAGCGAGTCACGCTGTGCGTCGAGCTTCTCCAGATGCACGAACATGTCGCGCGCCTTGTGACGCGCATAGATCACTTGCACTGCGGAACCGAGCACCGCGAGCCACAGCACAGGCATCACCAGGGGTAGGAACTTCAATTTCTTCATGCGGCGATTCCTTCAGGCAGGCGTTCGGCGACCCGCAAACGAGCGCTGCGGGCACGCGGATTTGCGGCGATTTCCGACGCGTCGGGCTCGACGGACTTGCCGACCAGCCGCAAGGTGGGGCGCGCGTGCGGCGGGATGTCGGGGAGACCGGCGTACATCGGATCCGGTTGAGCGTGGCGGCGCATATAGCGCTTGACCATGCGGTCCTCGAGCGAGTGGAAGCTGATCACGACGAGCCGTCCGGCCGGCGCGAGCCGCGCGTGCGCGGCCTCGAGAGCGCTCTCTAGCTCGGCGAGCTCGCGGTTCACGTGGATGCGCAGCGCCTGGAACACGCGGGTCGCAGGGTGCTTGTGCCTCTCGCGCGAGGGCGCCACCCGCTCGATGAGGCCGGCAAGCTCGAGGGTGCGCGTGAACGGGCGTTTCTGGCGGTCGGTGACGATGGCGCGCGCAATGCGTCCGGCGAAGCGCTCTTCGCCGTACTCGCGAAAAATATGCATAAGCTCCTCCGCCGATGCGCCGTTGACGACGTCGGCGGCGGAAATTCCTTCGCGGCTCATGCGCATATCGAGAGGACCGTCTTGCATGAAACTGAAGCCGCGATCGGCGTCGTCGAGCTGCGGCGAGGAAACCCCCAGGTCGAACAGGACGCCGTCGAGCTTGAGAAGCGGCTCGACCGCGTCGGCGCACGCCTCGAGCGCGGAGAACGGTGCGAGGAACAACGACACGCGCGAGTCCGCACCCAAGCGTGCTTTAGCTTCTGCGATGGCGACGGGATCGCGATCGAGACAAAGCATTCGACCGTTCAGCGTGAGCTTCTCCAAAATTGCCTCTGCGTGTCCGCCCCGCCCAAAAGTGGCATCGAGGTACGCGCCTCCCGCCCGTATGTTCAACGCCGCCAGTACCTGAGGAAGCAGTACCGCCGTGTGTCCCCTACCCGACTCAGCCATCGACCCGCGCCGCCGCTGCCGCGGCTCAGAGCGACAAGGTCTGAAGCTCGGCCGGCAAGTCCGCCATAGCGACCCCGCCTGCGAGCCACTCGTCGCGCCGCTCGTTCCACCGCGCTTCATCCCACAATTCGAAATAAAGGCCCTGCCCCACGAGCATTGCATCGCGGGTCAACATGCCGAACTCGCGCAAGTTCGGCGGCAACAACACCCGGCCGTGCGCATCGAGCTCCAGATCCGTCGCGTGCCCCACCATCAGCCGTTGCAGCCGCCGCGCATCGGGATTCATGGAGGGCAAGCGCATCAACTTGCGCTCGATTTCCTCCCAGTCGGGTAAGGGGTAGATGAGCAGGCACTGATCCTTGTCGACCGTGATGACCAATTTCCCACCGCAACGGTCCTGCAGCCGCTCGCGATAACGGGTAGGCATGACCAAGCGCCCCTTAGCATCGAGTGTGAGTTTGTTGGCGCCCCGGAACATTGCTGCATGGGTCGGCTGACCCATTTTCTCCCACTTTTTCCCACCGGGCACCACTATAGGGAGCAGCACGCCGCACTGTCAACGTGTTAAGTTAAAAAAAACTCGGGGCAACAGTGACTTAGGTCACATTTAACAAAACGCGAACGTGCGCGCGCATTGACTCCGTTCGGAATCAATCTCTTATATGGTTTTCTTAAACACGCGGTCGCGACCGCGAAGTTTTCTTATTTTCTTTTGCAAGGTCGCGCGCCGGCGCGATAGAAAAGAGTCGGCCATAAGCCGGGTTCTGTCGTGGGCAACCATTCCTCTGGGATGCGCGTCGCCGCGCAGCTCTAGCGACCTACCCGGAAGCCCATGCGGGCCACATGTTGCGGCCTAAGGCGCCGCTCGCTTCCCTATTTGGTCTTGCTCCAGGTGGGGTTTGCCGTGCCGCCATGCGTTGCCGCCGGCGCGGTGCGCTCTTACCGCACCATTTCACCCTTACCGGCGCCGCTTGCGCGACGCTTAGGCGGTATCTTTCTGTTGCACTTTCCGTGGACTCGCGTCCCCCAGGCGTTACCTGGCACCGTGCCCTGTGGAGCCCGGACTTTCCTCCACCCTCTCCCGGCAAGCGCCGGGCGAAAGCAGCGGCTGCCAGGCCGACTCTTAGCGCGCACCATACGCTCGTTTGAGCTCGAGCGCTCGCTTATAGGCCTCGTTGTCGCGCACCTCCGCGATTCGCGCGGCCAGATGCGCCGCCTGCTTCAGGGGCAGCTCCTCGAGCAAGGGCTTCAGCGCGCGGTCGAGCGCACCCCCGTGCCCGTCATCGCCGCACGCGGCAGCCTCGGGCGCCGCGCCCGCAATCACGAGCACGATCTCACCGCGCGAGACATCCGCATCGTGCGCGGCGCGCGCGGCGAGCTCTCCGAGAGAGCCGCGGTAAAGCGACTCGTGGAGCTTGGTGATTTCTCGCGCAAGCGCCGCCGCGCGCGTCGACCCAAGATGCTCCGCGCAGTCGGCAAGCGTGTCTTCGATCCGATGCGGCGACTCGTAGAACACGAGCGTGCGCTGCTCGGCGGACAGGTCGCGCAAGCGTGTGCGGCGTGCCGCGCCGCGCGCCGGCAAGAAGCCCTCAAAGCAAAATCGGTCGGTGGGGAGCGCGGCAATGGAGAGCGCCGCCACCATGGCGCAGGGACCCGGCACCGCCATAACCTCGATGCCCGCCGCCGCACAGGCGCGCACCAGATCGAATCCCGGATCGCTGATTGCGGGCGTGCCCGCATCGCTCACCAGCGCGATGCTCGCACCGCCGCGCAGCCGCTCGATGAGCTCCGGCGAGCGCTGCGCCTCGTTGTGATCGTGCAGCGAAACCATCGGCGTGGAGATGCCGAAGGCCTTCAGGAGCGTCGCTGTATGGCGTGTATCTTCAGCCGCGATCAGGGAGGCGGTTGCGAGCGTTTCGCGAGCGCGCACGCTCAAATCGCCCAGATTGCCGATGGGCGTCGCCACGACGTACAGGCGACCCGCTGCCACGTTTGTCACTATACTTCTCGCTTCGCGAAAGGCTTCGGGTGAATTGACAATGCAGGGTATGGCAGCGATCTCTCTACGTCCACGTCTCGCGTTCGCGGCGGCGCTCGCACTGTCGCTCCTGCTGGCGGCCTGTAGCTTGATGAGACCCGAGCAACCCGAGCCATCCTCGCCTCAGGAGCGCGCGCAGCGCCTAGCCCTGGCCGGCAATCACGCGGAAGCCGCTAAAGGCTACGCCGATCTCGCGGCACAATTGCCGGCGGACCGCGACAACTACGAGCTGTTGAGCGCGGAGCAATGGGTGCTCGCGAACAACATCGACCAGGCCAAGCAAGCCTTCGCGGCGGTGTCGCCCCAGGCGCGCACGACCATGGCGGCGTCGCGCGCGTTGGTCGCCGCGGAAATCGCCCTGGCCGAGCGGGACGGCACCACAGCTATTCACGAGCTCGATACGATCGCGGTACCGACCTCGCCGCAGCTCGCGCAGAGCTACTGGTGGCTGCGCGGCAAAGCCGCCTTCCTCACCGGGCATCCGGTCGAAGGCACGCGCGCCTTTGTCGAGCGGGAGCGCTACATTGCCGACGCGCAGACGCTGCGAGCGAGCCGCGAGGAGCTCCTCGCGCTCATTCGCGACGCGGCTCAGCGCGGCGTCTCGCTGAAGCCTCCGCCGCAATCCGATGCGGTCGTGGCCGGGTGGCTCGCGCTCGGACCGATCGCGGCCGAGATGGCGCGCAATCCCACGCATGCCGCAGCGGCGCTCGCCGATTGGAAGCGCGCGTACCCGCAGCATCCCGGCGGCGACATCGTGCTCGCCGCGGCGGCCGGCCCGGCAGCCGGGCCGGCTGGACTTGCTGGGCCCGCCGGGCCGGCGCAAAACGCGGCTACGCCGACGGTGCCGGCGATTTTCCACGAGCAGATCGCGCTGCTTCTGCCGCTGTCGGGCCGCTCCGAGAGCGTCGGCACCGCCGTGCGCGACGGCTTCATCGCCGCTTATCTGCAACAGGATCCGGCGACCCGACCGCTGCTCAAGATCTACGACACCGTTGCCGAATCCGTGGCCGGCGCGTATCGGCATGCCGTCGACGACGGCGCGGCATTCGTCGTGGGTCCGCTCACCAAAGAGGATGTCGCCGCTGTGGTGCCGGTGCGCGCCGCCAAGACGCCGGAGCTCGCGCTCAACTTTCTCGGCGACACGGTGAACGCCGGCGCCGACTTCTATCAGTTCGCGCTCTTGCCGGAAGACGAGGCACGCGGTGTCGCGCGCCGCCTCATCGCCGATGGCAAGATGCGCGGAGTCGCGCTGATCGCCCAAGGCGAGCTCGGCACACGCGTGCAGAAGGCGTTCGTGGACGAATTTACGCAGCACGGCGGCACGTTGGTCGACGGCGGACGCTTCGACGCCTCGCGCGCGGATTTCTCCGATGTCATCAAACAGGTGCTGCAAGTTCACGGCGTGAAGGGCGAGCCCTCCACGCATCGGACCGACGTCGATTTCATTTTTCTCGAGGCGCCGCCGTCGGCCGCGCGGCTCATTCTGCCGCAGCTCAAATTCAACTACGCCGGCGACATCCCGGTGTATTCGACCTCGGATAGCTACGAGCCCAATGCCAACGCCAATTCCGACCTCGACGGCCTTTTGTTCGCCGACATGCCGTGGATGGTCTCGGCGGATCCCGCGGTCGATCAGATCCGCGACGGCGTGCGCGCGGCGTGGCCGTCGCGCACAGCTCGGCTCGATCGCCTGTACGCCTTTGGATTCGACGCCTACCACCTGGTCCCCGTGATCAAGGCAAATGCGTTGAGCTCGACCCAGGACGTGGCGGGAATGACGGGACTCCTCTCGCTCGATGACCGGCAGCGGGTGAGACGCGAGCTCGAGTGGGTCCAAGTGAAGAGCGGGATTCCGCAGCCGCTCTAGCGCTCGCCGCGCATTTCCGGTCGAAGCAGCGAGATAAGCCGCGCGACGCGGCCCTCCTCGCGGCCCATGCTGTCGGCATGACACGGACCACGGTCCGACCCGACTCCCTCGACAAGGCGCGCGCGAGCGCACGCAATGGCCGGTACGCCGAGGATCTCGCGGCGGCTCATCTGGCCGCGCACGGCCTACTGCTCCTCGCCCGCAACGTGCGCTGCAGGGCGGGAGAGATCGATCTCGTGTGCCGGGATGGAGTCGTGCTCGTGCTGGTCGAAGTGCGGCAGCGGGTGCGCCCTGATTTCGGCGGTGCGCTCGGCTCGGTCGGGGCGCTCAAACGGCGCAAGCTCATTCGCGCAGCACGTTTCCTGCTCCGCTCTCGTCCCGCTTGGGCGCGCTCGATGGTGCGATTCGACGTCGTCGGCGTGCAGGGGAACCCCTGCGGCATGCACCAGATCGCTTGGATCAAGGACGCTTTTCGCGCACGCTAGCCTCGATGCGCGACTATTTGACGACTTGAAGCTTGGGCTTCTTGGACGCAGTCGTTGCGGACCCCGGCTTCCCCGGAGCGTTCGGTGGGGCATCGGTCGGATCCGGATCGGCATCGCCCTCGGGAAAAATCATGCCCTGCCCGGTCTCGCGCGCGTAGATCCCGAGGATCGCGCGCACCGGCACTTCCACGATGTGCGACACGCCGCTGAAGCGCGCCTCGAAGCTCACGGTATCGTTGCCGAGCTTGAGAGCCTGGGTCGCGCTGAAGCTCACGTTGAGCACGATCTTGCCGTCCTTGACGTACTGACGCGGCACGCTCACGCCGGGCGCCGCCGCATCGACCACGATGTGCGGCGTCTCGCCTGAGTCCGTGATCCACTCGTGCAGCGCCCGCAACAAATAGGGTCGCCGGGGCTTCAATGCCGCATCTCCCGCTCGGCGACGCTCAAGCACGCACGGAACGTGGAGCGCGCGAAGATCGCGTTCATGTATTTCACGATGGGCTGCGCCTGGTGCGGCAACTCGATGCCGTAATACGGCAATCGCCATAGTATGGGCGCGATGCTCGCATCCACCAGCGAGAATTCGTCGCTCAGAAAAAATGGCTTTGCCTTGAACACCTCGGCGCTCGCGCAGATCGCCTCGCAGAGAATCTTGCGGCTGTGCGCCGCACTCTTGCCCTCGCGGTCGAGCTCGATGTCCTGAGCGAGGCCGTACCAGTCGCGCTCGACTCGATACAGCGCGACGCGAAATTGCGCGCGCGTGACCGGATCGATCGGCATGAGAGGCGGATGAGGAAAACGCTCATCGAGGTAATCAATGATCACCCGCGAGTCGTACAGCACGAGATCCCGGTCCACGAGGGTCGGCACGCTGTGATACGGATTCAGATCGAGCAGGTCCTCAGGGAGCTTCAGCGGGTCGCAGTTGACCAACTCGATGGCAATCCCCTTCTCGGCGAGCACCAAGCGCGCCCGATGACTCCACGGGTCAATCGGCGTCGAGAACAGGGTCATCACCGAGCGACGTGCCACGAACGCGATCTCCTAGGACCATGAGCGGACGGATCCCGCTGCTGCGTCAGTGTACGTCCTTCCAGTATTCTTTTTTCAGCAGGTAGGTAAACGCGAAACCCACCAGCAAGAATAGGACCACAAAGACGCCGAGCGACTGACGCTTCGCTTTGACCGGCTCGCCCGTGTAATCCAAGAAGTTGGCGAGGTCCCGGCAGAAGACATCATACTCCTGCTCCGACAGGGTGCCTGGGGTCGTCAGCTTAACGTCCACCAGTACCATGTGGGCATTGCCCGTCGAGTCCGGTTCGTTCTTATATACCGGCTCCTGACGCCCTTGCAGGCTCGCCAGTATGTGCGGCATTGCCACCCCCGGCAGATACAAGTTGTTCACGCCCCACATCCGTGAGGGATCGACATAGAACCCCTTCATGTACGAATACAGATAATCGACGCCGCGCTCGCGGGCGATGAGCGAGAGGTCCGGCGGCTGCTTACCGAACCAGGCGGCCGCGTCGGCCGGCAGCGCGCTGTTGACGCCATCGAACGGATTGCTCGAGGTGAACATGAGGTTCCCCTTGAGGTCCGCCTCGGGGATCCTGAGATCCTCCGCCATGCGGTTGTAGCGGAGATATGTCAAAGAGTGACAGCCCGAGCAATAGTTCATGAAGTCGCGAGCGCCGCGCTGCAGGGACGCAATGTCGGTGATATCCGTACCCGCATGCTTGAGAGCGATCTCGCCGCCTTCCTGCGCGAGCGCGACACCGGCCGGCATGAGCACGACGGCGATCAGAAGCAACCGCTTAATCATGACTCGTGACCCTCGTCGGCACAGGCTTGACTCTGTCGAAGCGCGTATACCACGGCATCAGCACAAAGAAAGCGAAATATAGAAAAGTGCAAATCTTGGCGAGCATCGGATAGATGCCTGCCGGCGGCTTGAGCCCGCACAGCCCAAGCACGATGAACGACACGACGAAGATGGTCAGCATGATCTTGTAGATCGGACCGCGGTAGCGGATCGATCTCACCGGCGAACGGTCGAGCCACGGCACGAAGAACAGGATCACGATGGAGGCGCCCATCACCAGCACGCCCCACACCTGCGTGCCCCAGAACGAGGGAACGGCGCGCAGCATCGCGTAAAACGGCGTGAAGTACCAAACCGGGGCGATGTGCGGCGGGGTTTGCAGCGGGTTCGCGGGCTCGAAGTTCGGACCCTCGAGAAACAGCCCGCCGAAGGTGGGCGCGAAGAAGATCACGCCGCAGAAAATCACCAGGAAGAACATGACACCCATCAAATCTTTCACCGTGTAGTACGGATGAAACGGCACGCCGTCGAGAGGATGACCGTGCTCATCCTCCTGGTCGTGGATTTCGATGCCGTCGGGGTTGTTCGAGCCGACCTCGTGCAGCGCCATCAGGTGCGCGATCACGAGGAAAATGAGCGCGAGCGGCAGCGCCGCAACGTGCAGCGCGAAGAAACGGTTGAGCGTCGCATCCGCGATCACGTAGTCGCCGCGGATCCATTCGAGGAGGCTCCCGCCGATCACGGGAAGGCTGCCGAACAGCGATGTGATCACCTGGGCGCCCCAGAAGCTCATGTTGCCCCACGGCAGCACATAGCCCATGAACCCCTCGGCCATGAGCACCAGAAAAATGAGGCAGCCGAAGATCCACAGGAGCTCGCGCGGCTTGCGGTGCGAGCCGTATAGGAGCGCGCGGAACATGTGCAGATATACCACGACGAAGAACGCGGAGGCGCCGGTCGAATGCATGTAGCGGATCAGCCAGCCCCAGCTCACGTCGCGCATGATGTACTCGACCGAGGCGAACGCGTCCGCCGAAGCGGGCTTGTAGTTCATCGTCAGGAAGATGCCGGTGACCAGTTGGTTCACCAGCACGAGCAACGCGAGGGAGCCGAAGTAATACCAAAAATTGAAGTTCTTCGGCGCGTAGTACTCGGAGACCTGGCTCCGCCACAGTGCCGTCAGGGGAAAGCGCTGATCGATCCAGCCGAGTAAGCCCTTGCTTGCGGCGGATTCAGGTGCTGCAGCCATCTTCACTCAACCTCGTGAAATTTCAAGCGGATTTGGGAGCTTCGTCTTGGCCGATGACGACCAGCGCGGCGGATGAGAATGCGTACGGTGGAACCGTGAGGTTCTTCGGCGCCGGCATGCTCTTGAAGACGCGCCCCGAAATGTCGTATTTCGACCCGTGGCACGGACAATAAAAGCCGCCCGGCCAGTTGGCGCCGAGATCGGTCCCGGCAACTTGGAACGCGTTGTTGGGCTCGAACGCGCCGAGCGGGGAACAGCCGAGGTGGGTGCACACCGCCAATCCCACCCAGTACTCGGGATTTCGGGCGCGCACCGGGCCCGAGGACTTGATGTACTCCGGTTGCAGCGAGTCGTCCGAGTTCGGATCCGCAAGCATGTCATTGTGGTTGGCGATCGCGTCGACGACCGCCTTGCTCCGCCGCACGACGAATACGGGCTGGCCGCGCCACACGACCTTGAGCATTTGGCCTTCCTCGAGCTTCGAAGCATCGACGGTGACAGGAGCGCCCAGCGCCCGCGCGCGTACGCTCGGCTCCCACGACGCGATGAATGGCACCGCGGCGAATACGACGCCGATTGCGCCGATACCGGCGGTCGCGGCCGTCAGGAGCCTGCGGCGGCTGTGGTCGACCGCGTGCACGTCGTCCACGGGAATCATTGCCTCTGCCGCCGTCGCGGCCGCGGCTTTCAAGACGCTGTGATGGCCGCGGTCAACCCGCTCGTCGCTCATTCGTTATCCTCGGAATTGTTTACAAAACTTCACGAATACCGCTCATCCAGCAGTGTTTCGCAAATAATATCGCGGGCGCATTATACACAGATAAGCGAGTTTCTCGGCGCGGCCTGACGGAGGGTCATTGCGGAACGCACGCGTTCTCGTGAGTTTCTTGCTACGAGCGGTCGTCGTCGGCCTTGCCGCCGCCTTCCTCGTGGTGTGGTGGAAGCCGGCCTTCCTGGGCGTGTCCGCTGCGCCGGCGCAGCGCGTCGACCCCCCCGCGCCGCGGACGCAGGTCGTCGTGCAGAGTTTTGCCGACTCGGTGGCGCGCGCCGCTCCGGCCGTGGTCAACATTTATACCGCACGCGTGATTACCGAGCGGCGCCAGCCCGCGCCGCTCGATCAGCTGTTCGGCGACTCTTGGCCGAGCTATCGCCAGCGTGTCGAGCGCAGCCTCGGCTCGGGGGTGATCGTCGACGCGAAGGGCACGATCGTGACGAACCAGCACGTCATCGCCGGCGCTGATTCGATCCGGGTCCAGCTCGCGGACGGCCGCATCTCCGACGTGGCGGTGGTGGGCCAGGATCCGGACACCGATCTGGCCATTCTGCGTCTTGCCATCGATAAGCTGCCGATCATGCCCATGGGGCGCTCCGACACGCTGCGGGTGGGCGACATCGTCCTCGCCATCGGCAATCCGTACGGGCTCAGCCAGACCGTGACGCAGGGAATTGTGAGCGCTACCGGCCGTGGGCAGCTCGGCCTCGCGACGTTCGAAAACTTCATTCAGACCGATGCCGCCATCAATCTCGGCAACTCGGGCGGCGCGCTGATCGATGCGCACGGCGACCTCGTGGGCATCAACACCGCGGCGCTCAACCGCTCCTATGGCGGCTCCGAGGGCATCGGCTTCGCGATCCCGGTGAATCTCGTCCGCGGGGTGATGGAACAGATTCTCGCGCGCGGCCATGTGGTGCGCGGCTGGCTGGGATTCGTGCCGCAGGACCTCTCCGCCGAGCAGGCGGCGCAGGTCGGACTGACCGGCGGCGGAGTCACGGTCGTGAACATTCTGAAGACCAGCCCGGCTTTCGCGGCCGGAGTACGCGCGGGCGACGTCATCACCGGGCTGGACGGGCAGGCCGTGCGCTCCTCGCTGGATCTGGTCAGCAAGCTCGCGCAGCTCCAGCCGGGCGCCGAGGTCGACCTCGCGGGACGACACCGCGACGCGCCCTACAAGCTGAAGCTCCCGGTGAGCGAGCGGCCGACCCTTCTTGCCCAGGCCGACGTCCCGGGTCAGCCCCGCTAGCCGGCATCGCCCGCGGCCCGGTCAGGGACTAGCCCGGCGTGCGGCGGATCCGCGCACCGAGCTGTTGCAGCTTCTCTTCGATCGCCTCGTAGCCGCGATCGATATGATAAATGCGCTCCACATCGGTGCGACCGTCCGCCACCAGACCCGCGAGCACGAGGCTAGCGGAGGCACGCAGATCGGTCGCCATTACCGGCGCGGCGGTCAGGCGCTCGACGCCCTTGATGATGGCGGTGTTGCCCTCCAGGCGGATCTCCGCACCCATGCGGCGCATCTCGAGCATGTGCATGAACCGATTCTCGAACACGGTTTCGATGATGGTTCCGACGCCGCTCGCCACGGTGTTGAGCGCGGCGAACTGCGCTTGCATGTCGGTCGGGAATGCTGGATAGGGAGCTGTGCGGATGTCAACCGCTCGCGGTCGTCGCCCGCGCATGTCGACCTCGACCCAGCCGTCGCCGACACCGACGTCGGCGCCCGCCTCCTGGAGCTTCAGGATGACCGCGTCGAGATGCTCGGGCCGCGTGTTCTTGACGCGGATGTGGCCGCCGGTGATGGCGCCTGCAACCAGGTAGGTGCCGCTCTCGATGCGGTCGGGAAGTATCTCGTAGGCAGTCCCATGCAGCCGCTCGACGCCCTCGATGACGATACGGTCGGTGCCGGCGCCCTTGATCTTGGCTCCCATGCTGATGAGAAAGTTCGCAAGATCTACGACTTCCGGCTCGCGCGCCGCGTTCTCGAGCACCGTCTCGCCGTCGGCGAGCGTCGCCGCCATCATGAGGTTCTCGGTGCCGGTCACGGTGACCGTCTCGAGCACCAGACGCGCGCCGCGCAGCCGTCCCGCGCGCGCCTTGATATAGCCGTTCTCGATGTGAATGTCCGCGCCCATCGCCTGCAAGCCCGCGACATGAATGTTGACCGGGCGCGCTCCGATGGCGCAGCCCCCGGGGAGCGATACGTCGGCGGAGCCGAAGCGTGCGAGCAGCGGGCCGAGTACCAGGATCGAGGCGCGCATGGTCTTCACCAGCTGATACGGCGCGAAATGCTCCTTGATGGTCGACGCATCCACCTCGATGCGCATTTTCTCGTCGATGGTGAGCGACACGCCCATGCGGCCGAGCAGCTCGATCATGGTGGTGACATCTTGCAGGTGAGGCACGTTCGAGACCGTCACGGGGCCGTCCGCCAGGAGGCATCCCGCGAGAATCGGCAGGGTGGCATTCTTCGCGCCCGAGATGCGGATCTCGCCCTCGAGCGGGATCCCACCCTGAATCTGCAGCTTATCCACGAGCGGAACCGCCCGCCTGTGCCGCGAACTCGTCCGGCGTATACACCTTCAAGGCGAGCGCGTGGATTTCATTGCCCATCAGGGCTCCGAGGGTCTCGTATACGAGCTTATGCCGCTGCACGGCGCGCAACCCCGCGAAACTCGGCGCGACCACCAGCGCCTCGAAATGCACGTTGTCCTCGCTTGCAACGCTCGCGCGGCTCCCTGGAAGACCGCGCTGAATGAGCTCGGTGATCTGTTGTGGATTCATGCTCTCTCCTCAAGTTGTATCATCCGTCGATGGACCTTGACTACACGGATGCGGGCCTCATCGAGCTCGGGCGTGCCGCCCTGATCGTCGAGATCGACGGCCTGCGTGCACAGCTCCCCCGCTTGGGACACGAGTTTGCACTCGCTTGCCGGATTTGTCTTAACTGCCGCGGGCGCATCGTCGTCACGGGCATGGGAAAATCGGGACACATCGGCGGCAAGCTCGCCGCCACTCTCGCGAGCACGGGTACCCCGGCGTTCTTCATGCATCCCGGCGAGGCGAGCCACGGCGACGTCGGCATGATCACCCGCGAGGATGCCGTGCTTGCGCTCTCGAACTCGGGCGAGACCGACGAGATCTTGACCATCGTGCCGGCCATCAAGCGCCTCGGCGTGCCGCTCATCGCCTTCACCGGCAATGCAGGCTCCGCGCTGGCGCGGGTCTCGACCGTGCACCTGGACATCGGCGTTCCCGCCGAGGCGTGCCCGCTGAACCTGGCGCCCACGGCGAGCACCACCGCCGCGCTCGCCGTGGGCGATGCCTTGGCGGTGGCCCTGCTCAAGGCACGCGGCTTCACCGAGGAGGATTTCGCGCGCTCCCACCCTGCCGGCGCGCTCGGTCGGCGGCTTTTGCTGCACGTCAGGGACATCATGCGGACCGGGGCTGCGCTCCCGAAAGTGCCGCCCGGCATGCCGCTCGGCGAAGGACTGCTGGAGGTGACCCGCAAGGGCCTCGGTATGACCGCAATAGTCGATCAGGGCGGGCGCGTGCTCGGCGTGTTCACCGATGGCGATCTGCGGCGCGCCCTCGACCGCGCGGCAGATCTGCATCGCACGCGCATGGACGAGGTGATGACGCGCGATGCCAAGCGTGTGCACCCGGGCACCCTCGCCGTGGAGGCGGTGCTGCTGATGGAAACGCATCGCATCACCTCGCTCATCGTGGTGGATGCCGAGGATGTGCTGGTGGGCGCCCTGAACGTGCACGACCTGCTGCGCGCCGGTGTCGTTTGAGAGCGCCCGCAGGGCCGCGCCTGGCGGCGCGGCGCGCCACCCCGCTCGAGGATATCAAGCTGCTCATGCTCGATGTGGACGGCGTGCTCACCGATGGGCGGCTGCACTTCTCGGCTCGCGGGGAAACGTTCAAATCGTTTCACGTGCGCGACGGGCGCGGGCTGAAGCTCCTCATGGAGAGCGGCGTCACCGTGGCCGTTGCGAGCGGCCGCCGCTCGACGGCCGTCAGCGCGCGCATGCGCGAGCTCGGGGTGCGCCACGTGGTCCAGGGGTGCGCTGACAAAGTGGCTGCGCTGCTCGCAGTCACGCGGCGCCTCGGCATCGAGCCGCTCGCGGCGGCCTGCCTGGTCGACGACACACCCGACTTGCCCCTGATGGCGGCAGTCGGCTTCGCCGGCGCCGTTGCGGACGCTCACCCACTGGTCCGCAGAGCAGCACACTGGGTGAGCGTGGCGCCCGGCGGCACGGGGGCGGTGCGCGAGCTCTGCGATGCGCTGCTGCGCGCGCGCTCCACTCTTAGGAAGCGCTGATGGCGTTTCGGATCTTCACCATCCTCGCCGTGATAGCACTCGGCGTAAGCACCTGGTTTTTGCGCGAACCCGGTCCGCGTCCAGGGGACAATGGCGCAGGTGCGCAGGAGCTCCCGGGCTACTACCTCAAGAACGCCGTACTCAGCGATTTCGACCCCAACGGCAACGTGTCGATCCGCCTGCATGCGGACCGCATCGACCAGGTCGATCACAGCGAGGAGGTCGCCCTGGTCAACGTGCGCGTCGACTACCAGTCCCCGCAAGGCCAAGCGTGGGTGCTACTCGGGGATACGGGCCGCGTGGAAGCGGGCGGCAAGATCATCGACGTCGCGGGAAACGTGCGGCTGGAAGAGCAAAGCGCGGAGCACGCCGGGACCGCCGTGCTGCATACCGACACCCTGCGCTATAGCGTTCCCGACTCGATCGCCACCACCCAGAGCGATGTGCGCATCGACTTCGGGGTGCACACGCTCACCGCCAAGGGTCTGTGGGCCAATTTGAAAGAGCGCACCATGCGCCTAGAATCGAAGGTCAATGGCCGCTTCCAACCATAAGCTTCCCAGCATCCTGCTCTCACTCGCAGGCGTTAGTGTCCTCTGCATGCACGCGCTGGGTGCGCCGTCGACTGCCGGCCCCATCAATCTGGACGCGCAGTCCTCCGAACTGGACCTTAAAACCAACAATGTCTACTTCCGCAAGGTGCGCATCGCCCAGGGCACCAATTCGGTGACCGCGGATCAGGGTCAGGCCAGCCGCGAGGCGCTCAGCGATAAAGGCTTCGACAATAGCCTGTGGGTATTCCGCGGTAATGTAAAAATTACCATGGAGGGCGGCCAGTTGACCGCCGATGAGGCGCAGGTCAACTTCGCCAAGAAGCTGCTCTCCAAGGCGGTCGCACACGGCAAGCCGGCCGAGTTCGAGCAGCGCCTCCAGAAGACCGGCAAGGTCGCCCACGGTCACGCCGACGACATCGATTACGATGCGGGCAAGGGCGTGGTGCGGCTGACCAAGAACGCCTACCTTACCGACGGCGACAAGGAAGTGCGCGCCGAGTCACTCAAGTACAACGTAATCGCACAGAGCATCATCGCCGATACCGCCGAGCAGAACTCTCAGAGAGTACACATCATTATCACGCCGACGACCGCACCGACCAAACCATGAGCGTCCTGCGGGCGCTTAATCTCGCCAAAAGCTATAAGTCGCGCACCATCCTCAAAGATATTTCGCTCGAGGTGGAGAGCGGCGAGGTCGTGGGCCTTTTGGGGCCGAACGGGGCCGGCAAGACGACCGCGTTTTACATGATCGTCGGCTTGACGCGCTGCGAGCACGGCGAGATTTACCTGGACAACAAGGATATCGGGCGCCTGCCGATGCACCGCCGCGCCCAGCTCGGTCTCGGCTACCTTCCCCAGGAGCCATCGGTATTTCGCCGCATGTCCGTATCAAGCAACATCATGTCCATACTCGAGACGCGTCCGGGACTCGACGAGGCTAAGCGCCGGGCGCGCCTGACGGAGCTCATGGACGAGTTGCATATCGGCCACGTGCGGGAGAGCCTCGGGATGAGCTTATCGGGCGGTGAGCGCCGTCGCGTGGAGATCGCGCGCGCCCTCGCAGCCGACCCCCGCTTCATTTTGCTGGACGAGCCCTTCGCCGGTGTCGACCCGTTGTCGGTGTCCGATATTCAGAGAATAATCAGGCACTTAAGCGACAAGGGAATCGGCGTGCTGATAACGGATCATAATGTCCGTGAGACCTTGGGTATCTGCGAGCGCGCCTATATCGTGAGTCAAGGAACCGTGCTTACATCGGGTTCTGCGGAACAGATTCTTGCCAACCCGCAGGTCCGTGAGGTGTACTTGGGTCAGGATTTCAAATTGTAGGCTTGGACCGCGAACAATCATGCTGAAGCCAAGTCTGCAGCTCCGTGTCGGCCAGCAGCTCACCATGACGCCGCAGCTGCAACAGGCCATCCGGCTGCTGCAGCTCCCCTCGCTCGATCTGCAAGCCCACGTGCGCGAGACCCTCGAGACCAACGTGATGCTCGAGGCCGAGGACGAACTTGCGCTCGAGGCCCCGCTCGAGGCACCGCCCGAGGGCGCGCGCGAAGAGACTGCGCCGGTGGAGGAAAAGTATGCCGAGCTCGACGGTAACACCGTCGCCGCCACCGATGAGCGCGAGGAGCCCGAGGTCGAGATCGCCGACGAGGCCTGGGGCGAGCAAACCAGCGGCCCCTCCGACAGCCCTTGGTCCGGCGAGGACCGGAGCGGCGACTTCAGCGACCAGCACGGCCAGACGCTGCAGGAGCAGCTCATCGAGCAGCTCGAGCTCGCCAAGCTCTCGCCCACCGATCTCGCGATCGCGCGCGTGATCGCCGATGCGATCACCGACGACGGCTATCTTCATGACGATCTCGAGGAAGTGCGACTGAGTCTTAAGCCCGAGATCGACGCGAGCTACGAAGACGTGGAGCGCGTACTCGCGGCCGTGCAGTCGCTCGAACCTGCCGGCGTCGGCGCCCGCAGCCTCGGCGAGTGCATCGCCCTGCAATTGCGCCAGTTGCACCCCGAAACCCCGGCGCGCGACATCGCGATCCGCGTGGCCCTCGAGCACCTCGATCTCGTGGCGAATCAACAGCTCGTGCTGTTGCGGCGCCAGCTTCGCTGCAGCGAGAGCGATCTCGAAATGGCGCTGGCGCTGGTGCGCTCCTGCCATCCGCGGCCCGGCGCTGCCGTGAATCCTTCGCAGGCGGAGTATGTGATTCCGGACGTTTTCGTGCGCCGCACCGATCACGGCTGGACCGTGGAGATCAACCAGGCGACGGTGCCGCGCGTGCGTGTCAATCAGAGCTACGCCAACGCGATCTCGCGCGCTCCGGATCACGCCATGCTGCGCACGCAGCTTCAGGAAGCGCGCTGGCTCATGCGCAGTTTGGAGATCCGCAACGAGACGTTGATCAAGGTCGCGCGCTGCATCGTGCAGCGCCAGACCAGCTTCTTCGAGCTCGGCGAGGAAGCCATGGAGCCCTTGATCCTGAAGGATGTGGCGGAAGCCGTGGAAATGCACGAATCAACCATCTCGCGCGTCACCACCGCCAAGTACATGCATACCCCGCGCGGCGTATTCGAGTTCCGCTATTTCTTCTCGAGTCACGTCGAGGCGGCGGACGGCACGGAAATGTCCTCGACCGCGATCCGCGCCAAGATCAAAAAGCTCATCTCCCAAGAGAACCCTGAGAACCCGTGGAGCGACTCGAAGCTTGCGGAGATTCTCTCGCGCGAAGGCATACCGGTCGCCCGGCGCACGGTCGCCAAATATCGCGAGGGCATGCAAATCGCGCCCTCCAACGAGCGCAAGCGCGCCCAAGTCCGCGCAAGTTAAGGTTTTCGAGTGTCAAGTGTGTACAGCGATAAGGAGGATCTCATGCAGCTCGATCTCAGCGGCCACCATGTCGAAGTCACTCCCGCCCTCCGCGGCTACGTCCTTAAGAAGTTCGAGAGGATCTCCAGGCATTTCGAGCAGCTCATCGACGTACACTGCGTGCTCACCGTGGAGAAGCTGCGGCACAAGGCCGAGGCCACGCTGATGCTGCGCGGGAACAAGATCTACGCCGACGCCACCGACGGCGACATGTATGCAGCGATCGACGCGCTCACCGACAAGCTCGACCGCTGCGTGAAGAAGCATAAGGAAAAAGTCTCCGATCACCATGCCGAAGAGGTCATCAAGGCCCGCTCCTCGTCCTGAAGCGAGAAGCGCGGGCGGCCCGCCTGCATGCGCCTGATCATCGTCAGCGGCTTGTCCGGCTCGGGAAAAAGCGTGGCCTTGCACGAGCTCGAGGACATCGATTTTTATTGCGTGGACAACATTCCGGCCGCGCTCCTCAAGCCCTTCATCGCCCACACCATACGCGGCACCGACGAGGTCTACCGCCGCACCGCGGTGGGCCTCGACGCCCGCAACCGCCCGAATGAGATAGACACCATTCCGGCCTTGGTCGGGGAGCTGCGGCGCAGCGGCATCGCCTGCGAAGTGCTATTCCTGCACGCGAGCGATGAGGTGCTGTTGAAGCGTTACGCGGAGACCCGCCGCAAGCATCCTCTCGTATCCGCGGACGTGAGTTTGCGCGAAGCCATCGATACGGAGCGCAAGCTGTTGGAGCCGATCACCATCGCCGCGGACCTCGTGATCGACACCTCGAGCATGACCGTGCACACCCTGCGCGAGCGCATCCGCGAGCGCCTCGCCCGCGAGGGTGAGGCGCGGGTGTCGCTCATGTTCGAGTCCTTCGGCTACAAACACGGCATTCCGGGTGACGCGGATTTCGTGTTCGACGTGCGCAGCCTCCCGAACCCGTACTGGGATCATTCGCTGCGTCATCTCACGGGCCGCGATGCGAAAATCATCGCCTATCTTGCGGCTTTTCCGAGCGTACGCACCATGATCGACTCGATTGCCGGGTTTTTAGAGCCGAGGATCGCGGAGTTCGAGGCGGCGAATCGCAGTTATCTGACGATCGCGATCGGCTGCACGGGTGGACAGCACCGGTCGGTGTACATCGCGGAGGAGCTCGCCGCGCATTTTCGGCGAAGGCTTCCGCTGGTGCTCACCCGGCACGACTCGCTGCCGAAGTCCTGACCGGCGAGGACTGGGCGAGGAAGGCGCGGATCTCCTCCGCGCGTGCGCGCGCATCGGCGAGCCCGAGGGCGATCAGCTCGCGGGTATAGCCGCGCTCGAAAAGCAGGTAGCTCAACAACGTGGCGGCGCTCGTGCTGCCGGCGCTTGCGCCCATCGCGCGCATGAGCGCGCGGATACTGCGCGGTAATTCCGAGCGGTATCTTCGAGCGATTTCGCCCAGATCCCGCGAAGGAGTAAGCACCAACGCCTCGATGCGCTGCGAGCTCGGCTGCTCGTTGAAACCGCTGAGCCGCTCGAGATCCGAATGCAGCTGATCCATGAACAGCGAATCGAGCATGAACCCGAACATCTGGCCGAAGGTGGGCTCGCTACGGGTCTTGGGCATGCCGAGCCCGGCCGCGGATGCATCGCCTACCCCGATCACCAGCAAGCGGTTGGCGCCCAGGTGGATGGCCGGGCTCAACGGCGAGGTCTGGCGCATGGCTCCATCGCCGAAGTATTGCTGATGCAGGAAGATCGGGCGGAACAGGAAAGGAATGGACAGGCTCGCCATCAAGTGCTCGAGCGTGAGCTGCACGCGCGCGCCCTTACGGGCGGCGCGGGTCCAGGGCTCGATGGGTCCGGCGCACGCATAGAAAGTGACCGAGTCCGACTCGGAATAGCTGGTCGCGCAGATGCCGACCGCCTGCAGGTGCTGTTTGTACAACCCGCGCGGAATCCCGCCGAAATCCAAGTTCTTGCGCAACAGCTCCCAGAGAGGCGTGTTGTCGAACAGCGAGCGCGGCGGATGCACGAGCCAGCCTCCCGATAGGAGCGCGAGGATCCAGTGGAGTCCCGACCGGAGCACGCTCGCAAGATCCGCCTTGATCACGTGATGCACACGAAACTCCCGCCATACCTTTTCGATGGCGTATACCGCGTGCCGGAAATGCGCCGGGTCAGAGGCGATGGCGATCGCGCTCACCGCGCCGGCCGAAGTGCCGGTGACCACTGGAAAGGGGTTGTGCGCACCGCGGCCCAGCAGCTCCGCGATGCCCTTGAGCACGCCGACCTGATAAGCAGCGCGCGCGCCGCCCCCCGTCAATACGAGGCCGAGAAGCGGATCTTGCGCTGGATCGCTCACCGGACCTTTGTTCCTCCGGAGCTCAAGACATCGATCGCATCGTCGAGTCCCGCCAGCGTCAATGGATACATGCGTCCCTCGAGAATGTCCTGAATGATCTCGACGGACGGGCTGTGGCGCCAATGCGCCTCCGGCCGCGGGTTGATCCAGGCGAACTTCGGGTACGCACGCGTCAGACGCTCGAGCCATACCCGTCCCGCCTCCTCGTTCCAGTGCTCGACGCTTCCGCCTGGGTGCACGATCTCATAAGGGCTCATCGTGGCATCGCCGACAAAGATGAGCTTGTAGTCGGAGGCATAGGTGCGCATCACCTCGACCGTGCCGATGTGCTCGCGGAAACGCCGTCGATTGTCGCGCCACAGCGCCTCGTAGGGACAGTTGTGGAAATAGAAATGCTCCAGATGCTTGAATTCGCTGCGCGCCGCCGAGAACAGCTCCTCGCACGTGCGCACGTGATCGTCCATGGACCCGCCGATGTCGAGCAGCAGCAGCACCTTCACCACGTTGTGCCGCTCCGGTACCATCTTGATGTCGAGCCACCCGCCCGAGCGCGCGGTCGCGTCGATGGTCTCGGGCAGAGCGAGCTCGGTAGGCGCGCCGCGGCGGGCGAACTTACGGAGCTTGCGCAGCGCCAGCTTCATGTTGCGGGTGCCGAGTTCGACGCCGTCGTCGAGATTCGCGAACTCGCGCTTGTCCCACACCTTCACGGCGCTGCGATTGCGCGAGGCGTTCTGGCCGATGCGCACGCCTTCGGGATTGTAGCCGTGAGCGCCGAAGGGTGATGTGCCCGCAGTGCCGATCCATTTGCTGCCGCCCTCGTGGCGGCCCTCCTGCTCCTCGAGGCGCTTGCGCAAGGTCTCCATGAGCTCGTCCCAGCCGCCCAGGGCCTGGATCTGCGCCTTCTCCTCGTCGGTGAGATCGCGCACCAGGATCTTCTCGAGCCAGTCGGCCGGGAGCTCCTGCGAAAGATGCGCAAAGATGTCCTCCGCGCCTTTGAAGTGCGCCGCGAAGGCGCGATCGAAACGATCGTAATAGCGCTCGTCCTTGACGAGGCAGATGCGCGCCAGGTGGTAGAAGCGCTCGGCGCTCGCCAACCCGAGACCCCGCGCGAGCGCCTCGAGCAACGTCATCAATTCGGTAATCGTCGCAGGTACGCCGGCGCTCCGCAGCAGAAGGAAGAACCTAACGAGCATTCCGGCGATTGAGGAATAACAGCTGCTCGAACAAATGCACGTCCTGCTCATTCTTGAGTAGCGCGCCGTAGAGCGGCGGAATGAGCTTCTTCGCATCATCGCTCCG
>Ga0302324_100004667_pt1 | contig 30204 bp, 27 predicted proteins | sample Palsa_T0_1_FD_201949 | JGI IMG/M metagenome (GOLD analysis project Ga0302324, IMG submission 201949) | Peat permafrost microbial communities from Stordalen Mire near Abisko, Sweden - Palsa_T0_1 | ecosystem: Environmental > Terrestrial > Soil > Palsa > Peat permafrost | place: Sweden: Abisko...
ATCTGCTGCAGCGCCGCCGCGAGCGACCGGCGGTGCGCGTCGACGTCGATCAGCGCCTCGATCCGATCGAGCGATTCCCGATCGAGGGCGGGGACCACGACACCGAGCTTCTTGATCGCACGCTTCTCGACCTCCCGGCGGCGGAAGAAGTGCGACAGCTCCTTCGCGGCGATCCCGTACAGCCATGCGCCACCGGGCCGGCCGACGTCTCGGAACCGCCGCCGACGCGCGAACGCGACCGCGAACGTCTCGGCGAGCAGGTCGGCGGCGACCTCGGGGTCGAGGACCCTCCGGTAGAAGTAGGCCAGCAGGTCATCCGCGCGGCGGTCGTAAAGCTCTCGGAACGCCTGCGGGTCCTGCCGCGAGGCCAGTATCAGTTCTGCGTCGGATATCAACGGTGCTCCCTGACTGTCGCGGGATCGTCTCAACCCGATTACGCCGCTTCACCGGCGGCGTGTTACACGGCGGGTTCCGGGGGGGGCGTGGGCGGTCCGCTTGGGGTGGCCGGGCGGGCGGGGGGCGGAGGGTCGGGGGCGGTGCGGTTTGGGCGTCGGTGCGTGGTCGCGTCGGGGGGCGGCGCGAGAGAATCGTCCCTGATGCGCGTCGGTCTTGGCGCATATGGTGCGGTCGGGCGGGGCGGTGTTCTTTAGCGCACCACTGGTTCGCAAAAGTGGGTCTCCTGTCATTTCCGTGGGTTGGCTTATCGGTTTGGGAGGGGTGGGCAGAGGTCGGCGAGGCTGAGCATCGCGCACGGGACGCTGCAGCGTTCCCGGGCACCGGTCGCTACCCTTGACTTACCTCCAACGAGAAGGACGTTGAGACTTTGATCTCTCCCCGCATCGACAAGCTGATCGAGCACGTGGATTCTGACTACGCGAGCGTGATCGTGGCCGCCAAGCGCGCGCGCCAGATCAATTCGTATTACCACAACCTCGGCGAAGGCACGTTCGACGAGTTTCCACCGCCGATGGTCGACACGCGCTCGAAGAACTACCTGACGATCGCACTCGAGGAAGTTGCTCAGGGCAAGCTGAAGTTTCACTACCGATAGGGAGTGGCGTGGCCCGGTTGCTCCTCGGAGTGAGCGGCGGGATCGCGGCATATAAGGCGCTCGAGACCGCCCGGCTGGCTGTCAAAGCAGGCCACGCGGTCCGAGTGATCCAGACGGAAGCGAGCGAGCGCTTCGTCGGTGTCGCGTCGTTTGAGGCGATCACCGGGGCGCCGGTGCTGCGGAGCGAGTTCGAGCCCGATCCGGCACGCGGCGCCTACCCGGGCGAGCCGGTCCCAGACCGGGCGCCGATCAGCCATCTCGCGCTGGTCGAGCGCGCGGATCTGTACCTCGTCGCCCCCGCGAGCGCGAACACTGTTGCCAAGCTCGCTCATGGCCATGCCGACAACCTGCTCAGCACGGCCGCGCTCGCCGCATCGTGCCCGGTGGTCGTCGCGCCCGCGATGAACAACCGCATGTACACCCACCCGGCCACACAGGCCAACCTGCGCCGGCTGGCCGACCGAGGCGTGACCGTGATCGCGCCGGGCGAAGGCGACCTCGCATCGCACGGTGAACACGGCGTCGGCAGGCTGCCCGAGCCCGCAGAGCTGCTCGCCGCCTGCGAAGCACTGCTCGCCCGCAGTGCCGGCGACCACACCCCGTCCGGCTCCATCATCCTGACCGGTGTGCGCGTGCTCGTGACCGCGGGCGGCACTCGCGAGCCGATCGACAGCGTCCGCTACATCGGCAACCGCTCGTCCGGGAGGATGGGTCTTGCGCTGGCGTGCGAGGCAGCGCGCCGGGGTGCCGAAGTGACTTTGATCGCGGCCAATGTCGCGCTGGCGCCGCCACCGGGGGTGAGGGTGGTCGAAGTGCAGACCGCCGCCGAGCTCGGTGCTGCCTGCGGGCACGAGTTCCCGGGCTGCGACGTCCTGCTGATGGCCGCTGCGGTGGCGGACTTCCGGCCGGCGAGCCCGGTCGCCCACAAGCTGAAGAAGGACGCCGGCGAGGCGAGGACGATCGAGCTCGAGCCGACCGAGGACGTGCTCAGCTCGCTCGCCGCCGGTCGACGGGAGGATCAGGTGCTGGTCGGATTCGCCGCTGAGCACGTCGCGCCGGCGCCACAGCACCCTCACGAGGCGCCGGCAGAGCTCGCGCTCGAGTTCGCACGGGACAAGCGCCGGCGCAAGGGTCTCGACGCGATCGTCCTGAACGACGTCTCGCGGGCGGACATCGGCTTCGATGTGACTGAGAATGAGGTGACGATCGTGACCGCCGGGGGCGAGCGCCTGGTTCCGCGCATGAGCAAGGCGGGCGTGGCGGCGGCGGTGCTGGACGAAGTGGGGCGGTTGCGCGGCAGCCGTGCCCACTCCGGAAACTCACGGGAGGGGACAAATGGAGCCGTTGGAGCCACCGCCGGTCGCACCGCAGGAATGTGAGGCCGCGGCGGCTGTCGTCGGCCGCATCGCCAAGAACATCCAGCGCGCCGTGCACGTACGCGAGGAGATCCTCGGTCATCTGCTCGTCGCGCTTGTGGCTCAGGGCCACGCGTTGATCGAGGACTACCCCGGCGTTGGCAAGACTGCTCTCGCCCGTTCGCTTGCGCGCTCGATCGACTGCCAGTTCGCGCGGATCCAGTGCACGTCCGACCTGCTGCCGGCCGACGTGGTCGGTGTGAATGTGTACAACCAGCGAGAGCAGCGATTCGAGTTTCGGCCCGGCCCCGTGTTCGCGAACGTCGTGCTCGTCGACGAGATCAATCGCGCATCGCCGAAGACGCAGTCCGGCCTGCTCGAGTGCATGCAGGAGCGCCGCGTCACCGTGGATGTGCATACCCACGAGCTGGCACGCCCGTTCCTGGTTCTCGCTACCCAGAATCCGATCGAGTACGAGGGCACCTACCCACTCCCTGAGGCCCAGGTCGACCGCTTCATGGTGCGGGTCTCGCTGGGCTATCCGGACCATCAGGCCGAGGTCGGAATGCTCGCCGATCACGAAGCCGGCGACCGGGTCCTGACCCTCGAGCCGGTGGTGACTGCTGCCGAGGTGCTGGCAGTACAGGAGGCAAGCGCGCGCGTACTCGCGACGACGCCACTGCGCGACTACGTCGTGCGGCTCCTTTGGCGCACCCGCGAGGACTCGCGTGTGGAGCTCGGCGCAAGCCCGCGGGCGGGACTGATGTTGCTCCGCGCCGCGAAGGCGAGGGCGATGATGCGCGGCAGCGACCACGCGCTTCCTGACGACGTGCAGGCACTCGCTCGCCCGGTGCTCGCCCACCGGCTGGTGCTGGCGCCCGAGGCGGCCGGGGTAACCGCGGAGGACGTGATCGCCGACGCCGTCTCGTCGGTGCCGGCGTTGTGAGGGCGAGGGCGATTGTCGTCGCGGGTCTGGGGCTCACGGTGGTCGCTCGCTTGTTCGACGCGGAGCCGCTGTACGTGCCGGGGATCGCGTTCCTGTTGATCGGAATCTTCGCCCCGGCCTGGACTTGGCTGGCGGCGCGCGGCGCGAGCGTGCGGCGCGAGCTGAACGTCCGCAGGATCGCCGAGGACGAGCGATTCGAGTTCGAGCTGATTGTGCGGTCCGGTCATATGCCGGCCGTCCTCGGCTCGGTGCTCGAGCCGCTCGTCGCCGAACCGATCCTCCTCGGTCCGGGACTGCGTGTCGGCACCCTGCGGGTGATGGCCAGCTTCGCGCGTCGCGGGCTGCTGCGGATCGAGCCGCCGTCGTTACTGATCCGCGACCCGTTCGATATCTGCAGGCGTGTTCGGCACGGCACCGGCGAGGTCCACGAGCTGCTCGTGCTGCCGCGGATCGAGCCGATCCGCTTCAGCTCCGCGGGAGCCGGGCAGACGCCTACGGCGGCGAGGTTCCGCCGCACCCCCAGGCGCGACCTCGCTGCGCTCGCCGAGGTGGAGATCGACGGCCTGCGCCCGTATCGCGAGGGCGCCTCCGCGTCGCGGATCCACTGGGCGGCGCTGGCGCGAGGAGGCGGGCTGCTCGAGCGGCGGCTCCGTGCCGAGAGCGACGACCGTCCGCTCGTGGTGCTCGACTCGCGCGGTGTCGCGCAGCCCGAGGATCTCGACGCGGCGGTGCGTGCTGCTGCCTCGATCGCGTTCGAGCTGTCGCTGCACGGCGGTTGCGCGTTACTTCTTCCCGGTGAGCGCCGAGCCACGCCGCTCGATGGCGGTCACGGCGCATGGGCGGGCGCGCATGCGCGGTTGGCGCTGATCGAGGACGTTCCCGGGACCCCGGCTCCTTTCCTGTCTGGCGCCGGCGTCCGGCGCGGCGCCACGTTCTACGTGGCGGCGCGGCGCCTTGCGCGGCTGCCCGCGGCGGCTGATGGCGTCGCCCGCGGTGCCCGTTTCCTGGTCGTGCCCGGCCAGCTCGCTCGGCGATCCGCGAGCTTCCAGGTCGCGGGCTGTAGCGGTTACGAGCTCGGGGCCCACCTCGGCACGCGACCGGCTGCCCAGAAAGTCGCGCGTCGATGAGCACAGTCACGGCGCTCCGATGAGCGCGTTGACGGCTCCCAGCCGGTCGCGCGTAAAGCCGCCGCGCAGCGACGCCCGCGAGAACCTCGACGCGCCGGCTGCGAGGCCTGGCGTGCGGGTGATCACGTTCTCGGCACTCGGGCTGTTCGGCGCGCTGCGCTGGGCCACCCTGGTCAGTCCTGCGGCGACCGGGCGGATGCTGGTGCTGCTCGTGTTCGCGGCCGGCGCCGGCGGGGTGCTCGGCGCTCGCGCGCAGATGGGCGGCAGACCGCGATTGCACGCGGCAGCCGGCGTACTCGCGCTGCTCGTCGCGGCGCTCCCCGTCTGCGGCGTCCCGATCTCACTCATGATCCACCTTCACGTGCGCGCGATCGCGGACGGGATCGGCTCCGGGCTGACCGCGCTCCCACGCTTGATCGTTCCCTACGCCGGTGTCAACGGATGGGCCAGAACGGTGATCGTGCTCGGCGGCGGCCTGCTGCTGCTCGACGCCGGCGTGTTGCTCGCGTTCGTTCCGCAGTCGCTCGGCGACGCGCGCCGTGGGGCCGCGGCGCTTCCTCTGATCGCGCTGGCCGTGGTGCCCTCGGCGCTCGAGGCTCCTCGCGCGTCATACCTGCAGGGGATCGTGCTGTTCTTCCTGGTCGCCGCTTTCGTATGGGGCGAACGGATCGGCCACCGTGAGCTGGTGCCGGCGCTGGCGGTCACGGGCGTGGTCGGGATGGCCGGTGTGATCCTCGCCCCCGGGCTCGACATCCACCGTCCGCTGCTCAACTATCAGTCGATCGCAGATTCGCTCAGCCCGTCGGGGATCGAGACGTTCCAGTGGTATCAGGGGTACGGGCCGTACGACTGGCCGACCGACGGCCAACAGGTGCTGACCGTGAAAGCGGCTCATCCGGCGTTCTGGAAGACCGAGGACCTGGACGATTTCGACGGAACACGCTGGGTCGAGGCGCAGGACAATGTGAGCACCGTCGGCGCCGGGCCGCCGGCGTCTCCGGCGCCGTCGCTCGCCGCCGCGGCGACCTGGACGCAGACGCTGAGGATCACGATCGGGACCATGTACACGAGCGATGTCGTCGTGAGCGGCATCGCGCAGGCCCCACAGGACGTCCCGGGTGGAGTGATGGCAGGCGCCAGTCCCGGCACCTGGGTCGCCAACCGTGAGCTTGGGCCCGGCGACGCATACGCGGTCAAGGTCTACACGCCGGTCCCGACTGACGCCGAGCTCGCGAGCGCGGGCGCTTCGTACCCCGCGACCCTCGCCTACTACCGCGAGATCTTCGTGCCGGCGTCGGGCTCGCGCTCTGTCGCGGGCAACATCGCGTTCCCCGCGTTCGGGTCACCGGCGGCGGCCGGGAGTGGCGCCGCGTACGTCGCCTCGGTCATGCGCTCCTCGGATGACGCGGCGACCTACCGGCTCTCCCGGCAGCTCGCGGCCGGGACGACGACGCCGTATGCGTTCGTCGCGCGCGTCGAGCAGTACCTGCTGCGTAACTACAGCTACAACCTGAAAGCCCCGGTCAGCGCCAACCCGTTAGCGACGTTCCTGTTCAAGGACAAGTACGGCTACTGCCAGCAGTTCGCCGGAGCGATGGCGCTACTGCTGAGAATGGGGGGCATCCCGGCGCGGGTCGCCGTCGGGTTCGAGCCTGGGAGCTACAACTCCGCAACCAAGGAATACGCCGTCGCGGACACCGATGCCCATGCTTGGGTCGAGGTCTGGTTCCCGTCCTACGGCTGGGTTGCGTTCAATCCGACGCCGTCTGCGGCGGCCCAGCCGCTGCAGAAGGGCAACGCCGGAAGGTCCGCGCCGCGGACGGGCTCAGCGGCCGCGGCGAGGCACCGGGCGCGCGCGCCCGTAGCGAGCGCGCGCGTGCGCTCGCACCGCACCCCCGGGGTGCCGGTCGAACTGCTCGCCGTGACCGTGCTGCTGCTCGGGCTCGGCGGCCTCGGAGCGGCGTTCTGGTTGCGCGGCCGCTCGCGACAAAGACAGCCCCCTTCCAGCGACCAGCTGCTTGCCGAGCTCGAGCGGGCGCTACGACGCAGCAGCGTCGAGATCACGCCGGCGACAACGCTCGCGGACCTCGAGCGGCGGCTCCGGCGGTCGACCGACGCGGCCGGATATGTGCGTGCGGTCAGCCGAGCGCGGTACGCCGGCGCCGGCGAACCGCCGACGCGCGAACAGCGGCGGGCGCTGCGCGCGCAGCTGGCGCAGGAGCGCAGAAGGTTCCGGCGCCTGCGGGCGATCTGGGCGTTGCCGCCGCGCCTTTAGAGTCCTAAAGTGGTGGCGTGATCGACGACGTCTACGAGCTGTACCGGCGGGGTACCTTGCTGCTCGAGGAAGGCCATCACCACCAGGCCACGGTGCCGCTCGCACGCGCGCGCGATCTCGAGCCGGACAAGACATCGATCCGCGAAGCGCTCGGGCGCGCACTGTTCCACGCCCAGCGCTACGAGGAGGCGGCCGCGGAATTCACGGCCGTGACCGAGCGTGCGCCGACGAACGACTTCGCCCTCTTCTGCCTCGGGCGGTCGCTGCAGCTGCTCGGCCGCCACGCCGAGGCCCGCAAGCCGCTAGCCCTCGCTGCCTGCCTGCAGCCCGACCGTCGCGACTACAGTCTGTACCTCGATCAGGCCCGCGCGGCGGCGGCGCGGTCCTAGCCCAGCTGACCGGTGCAGGCGCGCCTGGGCGGTGCTACATTTGGATAACAGCTTTCGCGCCGGCGACCATTCCGGCGGACGTACCGAAAGTGGGCGTTTCGCCCGCTTTTTTTTATGACGGATGACGGAGGTGAGTTTGTCAGTCAGGGCGATTCAGACCGAGATCGAAGCACGGCTCGAGCAGGCGGAGCCGGAGGTCGAGGTGCTGCTCGCAGAGGTGGTGGGCGGCGCGACGCTGCGCCTGTTCATCGACCATCCAGAAGGCGTCACGCTCGCATTGTGCGAGCGCGTAACGCTATGCCTGACCGACTACCGCGATCGTTACTCACTCGAGGTCTCCTCGCCCGGTGAGGATCGCCCGCTTACCCGCCCCGCTCATTTCCGGCAGTTCCTCGGTCGTCGGGCGCGAGTGCGCCTGCGCGACGCAATCGAAGGCCACAGAAGCGTTACGGGCGAGCTCGTCGGCGCATCGGACCGGGACGTTGCGATCGCTGCCGAAGGTGGAGTTGTGACGGTGCCGTACGAGCAGATCTATCGCTCCAACCTCGTCCCGGGAGAGTAAGCCATGTCGAAGGAGATCCTGGATGCGGTACGGGGACTCGCCGCAGAGAAGAACATCTCGAGTGAAAAGCTGATGGCTGCGCTCGAGGACGCCCTTCTGTCCGCGTACAAGAAGACGCCCGGTTCTGCGCCGTACGCCAAGGTCGAGATGAATCGCGACACGGGCGACTTCATCGTCTGGGAGCTGAAGATCCCGCCGGAGCTCGAGGAGCAGCTGCTCGTCGAATCGGCCACCGACGGCGAGCCGACCGTCGATCCAGAAACGGGAGAGATGCGCGACCCGCCGGAGCCGGAGATCGATCTCGAGAAGCTGAAGGAGTACGAGGACCAGATCGAGACCGAGGACGTCACGCCGCACGATTTCGGCCGGATCGCGGCGCAGACAGCGAAGCAGGTCATCCTGCAGCGGATCCGCGAGGCCGAGCGCGACATGATGTTCGAGGAGTACCGCGATCGCGTCGGCGAGCTGATCACGGGCATCGTCCAGCAGTCGGACTCGCGCTACACGCTCGTGCAGCTACGTGAGCGGGTCGAGGCACTGCTGCCGAAATCCGAGCAGGTGGACGGCGAGCGCTACGACCATTCGCAGCGGATCAAGGCCGTGATCAAGGATGTCTCAGCGTCTACCAAGGGCCCGAGCATCATCGTCTCCCGGCGTGATCCGGAGCTGATCAAGTCGCTGTTCGAGCTCGAAGTACCCGAGGTCGCCGATGGCCTGGTCGAGATCACCGGTGTCGCCCGAGAGCCTGGCTACCGCTCGAAGATCGCGGTCGTCTCGCATGTGGACGGCGTCGACCCCGTCGGCGCATGCGTCGGACCCCGCGGGTCGCGGGTGAGGATGGTGGTGTCCGAACTGCGGGGCGAGAAGATCGACATCATCCCCTACAACGAGGAGCCCGCACGGTTCGTCGCCAAGGCGTTGTCGCCGGCTCGCGTGCGCGAGGTGCTCGTCGACGACCGCGGCAAGCAGGCCACCGTGATCGTTCCCGACGACCAGCTGTCACTGGCGATCGGGCGGGAGGGGCAGAACGCCCGCCTCGCGGCGCGACTGACCGGCTGGCGGATCGATATCCGCTCCGAGACCGAGTTCGCCGCCGAAGAGGCCGAGCATGGCTATGAGCAGGAGGAGGCGCAGGGCCGTTGCGCCGCGATCCTCTCGAACGGTCGCCGTTGCCCGAACGCTGCCCTGCCGGGATCGCGCTACTGCGGGATCGATGCCCACCAGGCGCTCGCCGGCAAGGACACCGATCAGGTAGAGGGCACGGCACCGCCGGAGGATTCCGGGTCCTCCGAGAGCGCGACGCCATAACGGCGCCGCGTAGGACCGCCGCCGCCGGCGGTGGCAGCATCCTCGGCGCGCGCCCGCAGGCACTCGGATCCGGTTTGGCGCGAGTCACCTAGACTTGGAACAGAGCACATGAGCAAGAAACGAGTTCACGAAATCGCCAAAGAACAGGGCATGTCGCCCAAAGTCGCGCTCGCCCGCATGCAGGCCGCTGGGATGAAGGTCGGCGCGGCGTCATCGAGCGTGGACGTGGACGCGGCTCTGCGGGCGCTCAGCGGCAACGGTGGCGCGCAGGCGACGGAGGCCGCACCGGCCGCACCACCGGCGCAGACCCCTCGCGACGGCTCGAAGCGGACGACCGCCGCGCCCGCAGCAGCGAGCACGGCTGACGCGACGGCCGGTGCCGCCGCTCCGGCGCCGTCCGCGAGACCCGCCGGCGGGCAGCCGGACCCGGCCGCCGGCGGACAGGCCGACCCGGCCGCCGCGAGCGCAGGTGATCCTGCCGCCAAGGCCGAGGGAGACGGATATAAGCGCCCCACGCGGGACTCCTTGCAAGGCGAGCGGGCTCCCGGCACCGCCGGCGGTCGCCGACGCGTCGTGATCGACTCGCAGGCTTCGCGGCGCGCCCCCGGCGGCGGCCCCGGTCAGCAGTCCCAGCCGCCGCGACGCCAGCGTCGCGGCCGCCGCCGCCGCGGTGTCTACGACGACGAGGCCGAATCGCGCCCATCGCAGAACGCCATGCTGGGCGAGCCCGACACGGTCCAGATCAACTCCGGGTCGACGGTCAAGGATGTCGCCGAGTATCTCGGCGTGCCCGTTCCTGAGGTGATGAAGAAGCTGATGGCGCTCGGGGAGATGAAGACGCTCACGCAGACTCTCTCCGACGACTCGATCACGAAGCTGGCCTCCGAGCTCGGCAAGGAGGTCGAGATCGTCCACGCCAAGGATGAAGCAGTGGTCGAGCCCGTGTTCGAGGACGACGCGGACGACCTCGTCGAGCGCCCGCCGGTGGTGACGATCATGGGTCATGTCGATCACGGCAAGACCTCGCTGCTGGATGCAATCCGGGAGACCGAGGTCGCGAAGGGAGAAGCCGGCGGTATCACCCAGCACATCGGCGCCTACCAGGTGCATCACGACGACAGGGTGGTCACCTTCCTCGACACGCCCGGCCATGAGGCGTTCACCGCGATGCGCGCCCGTGGCGCGAAGGTGACCGACATTGCCGTGATCGTGGTCGCCGCCGACGACGGCGTCAAGCCGCAGACCCAGGAGGCGGTCGATCACGCGAAGGAGGCCGCCGTGCCGATCTTGGTGGCGGTCAACAAGATCGACAAAGAGGGCGCCCAGCCCGATCGGGTCCGCACCGAGATGACGGCGCTGGGGCTGCAGCCCGTCGAATGGGGTGGGGACACCGAATTCGTCGACGTGTCCGCGAAGACGCGTGAAGGCCTCGACAACCTGCTCGAGACCATCCTCGTGATGGCCGAGGTCGAGGAGCTCCGTGCCAACGCAGGCGTCGAGGCGTCCGGGACGGTGATCGAGTCTCGACTCGATCCGGGCCGCGGACCGGTGGTGACGATCCTGATCCAGCGGGGCACGCTCCACGTCTACGACGCGTTTGTCGCGGGCGCGGACTGGGGCCGGGTTCGCGCGATGCACGACTACCTGGGCAATCGCGTCGACGCCGCGTCGCCAGGTGAGCCGGTCGAGGTGCTCGGCTTCAACGGGGTACCCGAGGCGGGCGAGACCGTGCGCGTGGTCGATAACGAACGCCGTGCGAGGTCGCTGGCCGGCGAGAAGGCGACCCGCCTGAAGACCGAGGCGCTCGCGCGCCGGGCCGGCAAGAAGATCTCGCTCGAGGACATCTTCAAGCGGGGGCTCCAAGAGCTCAACCTGCTGATCAAGGCGGATGTCGCCGGATCGCTCGAAGCGATCGAGGACGAGATCGCGAAGCTCCCGCAGGACGAAGTCTCGGTCAACGTGATCCGCCGAGCCGTCGGCGCCGTGACCGAGTCCGACGTGATGCTGGCGGCCGCGTCGGATGCGGTGATTCTCGCCTTCAACGTGCGGCCGGTGGGAGACGCACGCGCGGTTGCCGACCGCGAGGGCGTCGAGATCCGCCACTACGCGGTGATCTACCGGGCGATCGACGAGTTGCGCTTCGCGATGCAGGGCATGCTCGAGCCCGAGCAGGTCGAGGATTCGGTCGGCAGCGCCGAGGTCCGTCAGACGTTCAAGGCCTCGCGGGTCGGGACGATCGCGGGCGCACACGTGCTCGAAGGCAAGATCAACCGGGGCGCGAAGGTCCGACTCGTGCGTGACGGCACCGTCGTCTACACCGGCGAGATCCTGAGCCTGCGGCGGTTCAACGAGGACGTCCGCGAGGTTGCCGCAGGTTTCGAATGCGGCATCGTGCTCAAGGACTACGCCGACGTCAAGGACGGGGATGTGATCGAGGCCTACGCGACGCGCCAGGTGGAGCGCGAGCTGGGGTAACGTCGTGGCAGCGAGCGGCTTCGTGGCCGTCCTCGTGGTTGACCTGCACTTTCCCGAGGCGGGGAGCCTGAAGAGCAAGCGCAAGGACCTATCGTCGGTCAAGGCGCAGCTGAACACCCGCTTCGGCGCAGCGGTGTCGGAAACCGATCACCAGGACCTATGGCAACGCGGCACCCTGACGGCGGCCCTCACCGGCGGCTCGCTCGGGCCTCTCACGGCGGCCGTGGACAACGTCGAACGGTGGCTTCAGGCACGCTTTCCCGACGGCGTTTCAGTCGAGCGGATCGTCGTGTCGCTGGAGGACCTTCGTGACTGAACCACCTCGTTCTGTCAAGCATCGATTGCGACGGATAGGATGAGCGGCGCCCGGATGCGGCGCGTCGATGGGACCGTCCGCGCGGTCCTCAGCGAAGCGATCGCGACACAGCTCAAGGACCCGCGCGTCGGGTTCGTAACCGTGACCGCCGTCAAGACCAGCCCCGATCTCCGCCAAGCGAACGTGTACGTCAGTGTGCTCGGCGATCCCGCAGCGCGCGAGGCGAGCCTCGACGGCCTGCGCTCGGCGCAGGGGTTCCTGCAGCGGCTGATCGCGCGGGAGCTCACGCTCAAGCACACCCCGACGCTCACGTTCGCCTACGACGAGTCGATAGATACCGGGATGCGAATCACCGAGCTGCTGACCGACGAAAGCCCCGATGCCTGAGAACGGCAACCGCTCGAGCTTCGATGAGGTACTCGGCGAGATCCGCCGAACGGACCGGTTCGTCGTGATCACGCACGAGAACCCCGATGGCGATGCCCTCGGCTCGCTGATCGCGATGCAGGAGATCCTCGCCAGGCTCGGCAAGGACAGCGTCATGTTCATCGACGCGACCGACTTCCCGCTTCCCCATGAATATCGCTTCTTTCCGCTCCCCGGACTGGTGACGGCGCCACCCGCCGACCTCGCAGCCCGCACGAGCATGTTCCTGGATTGCGGAAACCTGGACCGGGGGCCCGGCGAGGCGCTGATCGCCCCCGGGGCGAAGATCATGAACATCGACCACCATCACGACAACACCCGCTTCGGCACGATCAACCTTGTGGCGCCCGAGGCTTCGTGCACCGCGGAGATCGTCTGGGACCTGATGCACTCGCTCGGGGTGAAGCCGACGATCACGATCGCCGAGGCGCTCTACGTCGGCCTCGTCACCGACACCGGACGCTTCATGTATGAGAACACCGGGACGCAGGCGCATCTGATGGCGGCGGAGCTGATCGAAGCCGGCGTCGACGTCCACGAGATCTACCGCCGCGTCTACGAGGGGGTCCCGTACGGAAAGCTGGCGCTGCTGGCCCGGGGACTCGCGAGCGTCGAGCGCTACGACGAGGGCCGGCTTACGCTGACCCGCCTGACCGCGACGGATTTCACCGAATCCGGCGCCGAGGAGAGCTATTCCGAAGGGGTGATCGACCACCTGAGAGCGGTCGAGGGCACTGCCGTGGCCGCACTCGTGCGCGACCGGATCAGTCCCTCCGGGGACGAGCGGCCGCGCAAGGTCTCGCTGCGCTCGAGCGATGAGCGTGTCGACGTTTCGCGGATCGCGCGCGCCCAGGGCGGAGGCGGTCATCGTGGTGCGGCGGGGTTCTCGACCGCGCTGTCATGGGAGGAACTGGTCGCCTTCCTGCGTGGGGAGATCGCGGCGCAGCTTTAGTGGACGGGATCCTCCTTTGCGACAAGCCTGCCGGGATCACCTCGCACGACGTGGTCGCGGGCATCAGGCGGCGCCTCGGCCGCGGCGTGAAGGTGGGCCACGCCGGGACGCTCGACCCGTTCGCCACCGGCCTGCTGATCGTGCTTGTCGGGCGCGGCACGCGGGTCCAGCGGTTCGTGATGGCGCTGCCCAAGCGTTACGAGGCGGTGGCGCGGTTCGGCGCCGTCTCGAGCACCGGTGACCCGGAGGGGGAGATCGTCCAGACCGGGGTGGCGCCGGACGGCGATCTGGCGCTACCCACGGGCCGTCTGCGCCAGCGGCCACCGGCATACTCCGCCGTCAAGGTCGGGGGCCGGCGGGCATACGCGCTCGCGCGGGCGGGAGTCGAGGTCGATCTACCAGAGCGCGAGATCGAGGTTCACCGCTTCGAGCAGACGTGGCGGTCCGGCGACCGCCGGCGCTTCGTGATCGAGTGCTCGTCAGGGACCTACGTGCGCAGCCTGATCGCGGACCTCGGCGATGCATACTGCGAGGAGCTCAGGCGCACGCGGATCGGCGAGTTCGACGTCTGCAACGCCGACCCAGAACGGCTGATCGGACTGAATGACGCGCTGGCGTTCCTGCCGGAGCGGCGGCTCGGGGCCGAGGATGCAGTTCGCGCGAGCCACGGCGTCGCCGTGGCCGGGACGGCCGCCGGCATCGTTCGGCTGACCGATGCCGAAGGATTGATCGCGCTCGCCGAGCCCACCGCCGATCGCGAAGCCCTGAAGCCGATCGTCGGTCTGCGGCCCTCGTCCTGAATACTGTGTGCGCGCCGATGCGGACGACGATGCTGCAAGACACCGAGCCGCGCCCACGGCGCGTCGCGGTGGGCGAGTTCGACGGCGTCCATCTAGGCCACCGCGAGGTGATCCGTGGCAGCGACACGGTTCTGACCTTCGAACCGCACCCGCTCCAGGTGATCCGGCCAGAAGCCGCGCCGAAGCTGCTCACGAGCCTTGACATCAAGACCGAGCTGATCTCCGAGCTCGGCGTCGACGAGGTGGTGGTGATCCCGTTCGACCGGGGGTTCGCGGAGCAGACACCGGCCCAGTTCATCGACCGCGTCCTTGTCGAGCGTCTCGGCGCGACGCGCGTGGCGGTGGGCGAGAACTTCCGCTTCGGGCATCATGCCGCCGGTGACGCGTCGCTGCTGGCAGCCGATCCGCGGTTCGAGACGCGGATCGTTCCGCTCGTCGAGGTCGGGAATGAGATCGTGTCCTCTAGCCACATTCGCGGGCTCGTCGCGGCCGGCGAGGTCGATGTAGCGACGAGGTTCCTCGGCGCCCCGTTCCAGCTCCGCGGCGAGGTGGTGTCCGGAGATCGCCGCGGTCGCGAGCTCGGCTTCCCAACCGCGAACATCGTCCCCGACCAGGCACTCATGTGCCCAGGCCACGGCGTCTACGCCGCACGAGCAGACGGCATCTGCGCCGCCGTCAGCGTCGGGGTCCGGCCAACATTCGGCACCGGACGAGCAGTGCTGATCGAGGCCTACCTGCTCGACACCAACACCGACCTCTACGGCCAAACGCTAAAAGTCGAATTCCTGAAACGCCTCCGAGGCGAACGCCGCTTCGATTCCGTCGAGGCCCTGATCAAGCAGATGCACCACGACGTCGAGCTGACGCGAGAGGTTTGCAGATAGGGGGGCGGGTGGCCGCTGTGCCGGGCGGTTTGCCCGGCGGTTTCGGGCGAGGCTCGGAGGGGGTGGGGGTTCGCCATCGGCCAGCTGCTTCCGAACCCAGCTCGAGGCGCGAGCCTGCGGGCGCGAGCCGGGAAGCGACTGGCCGAGGGCCGGACCCCCACCCACGACCTGCTAGCCTCAACCGCCGCATGCCCCTCACCTCAGAACGTAAGCGCGAGCTGGTCGAGAAGTTCGGCCACGGGCCGAACGACACGGGCGCGACCGAGGTCCAGATCGCGATGCTCACCGATCGGATCAACGAGCTCACCGACCACCTGCGTGCGCATAAGAAGGACCACCATTCGCGGCGCGGGCTGCTGATGCTCGTTGGCCGGCGGCGGCGCTTTCTGAACTACCTGCAGCGCTCGAACCTCGAACGCTACCGTGAGCTCGTCCGCGAGCTCGGCCTTCGCAAGTAGGCGCTCATCCATGGCTGCGGCGGGCTTGATCCGGAACGCCGCGCGAATACCGGTCTCGTGATCGAGCCCGGGTCGCCAGCGCCAGAGTTCACGCTCGCACGGGGTGACGGCGAGAAGTTCACCCGCGCCGACCTCGAGGGGACGACGACGGTCCTGGTCTTCTATCCGTTTGCGTTCAGCCCCGTCTGCACCGACCAGCTCAACCTCTATCACGAGGTGCGCGACGAGGTCGCGGCCCGCGGCGCCACGCTTTACGGCGTCTCCTGCGACGCGACCTGGTCGCAGACCGCGTTCCGTGAACAGCTCGGCGTTGCGATCGAGCAGCTCTCGGACTTCGAGCCCAAGGGTGAGACCTGTCGCGCGTTCGGCGTCTACCACCCGGGGGGGTTCCCCCAGCGCGCGCTCGTGATCGTCGACCCGGATGGTGTCGTCAAGTGGAGCTACCAGGCCGCTTCGCCCGGGGACCTGCCCGGGGCGAACCTGATCTTCGACGGCCTCGCGACCTGATCCGCGGGGACGGGCCGCGTCGATGACCGAGCTCGGCTCGGCCCCGGTTTCGCCGCTCGGGCCGGAGGATCATGTCAGTGGGCCGGCCAGCGCCGCGGTAGTGATCGAGTACGCCGACTTCGAGTGTCCGTACTGCGCGGTGCTGAGCGCGCGGCTCGCGGCCACGTCGCTGCGGAGGGCGTTCAGGCACTTCCCGGTGAGGTCGAGTCACCCCCGCGCCTGGCCGGCCGCATGCGCCGCCGAGGCTGCCGGGCTACAGGGTCGGTTCTGGGAGATGCATGACCTGCTGTTCGCGGACCAAGGGAGGCTCGAGGACCCCCACCTGTGGCAGCGCGCGCGTGAGCTCGAACTCGACCTCGAGCGGTTTGACGAGGACCGCCGCAGCGATGAGGTGATCGCGCGAGTGCGACGCGACTTCGAGTCGGGGATTCGCGCGGGCGTCGTGACGACACCGACAGTCTGGGCCGCGGGCGTCCTCCACCCCGGCAAGATCGACGAGGGCGTGCTCGATCGGCTGGGACGAGGTGCGGGGCGCGACACCCGCTACCATCCCCTCCGTTCGGACTAAAAGAGAAACGAGTAGCACTTCGCCGACCGAAGGGCGGAGACAGAAGGGAAACTGAATATGTCTGACGCCGAGACGCGGGTCTCCGTCGAGATCGCCGGTAAGGAGATCTCCTTCGAGACCGGCAAGTTGGCCAAACAGGCCTCCGGCGCCGTCGTCGTCCGTGCGGGCGACACGATGGTCCTTTGTACAGCCACCGCGGGGAACCTCCGCGACGTGGACTTCCTGCCCCTCACCGTTGATGTCGAGGAGCGCATGTACGCAGCCGGGAAGATTCCCGGCTCATTCTTCAAGCGCGAGGGTCGCTCGGGAGAGAAGGGCACGCTGACCGCGCGCCTGATTGATCGTCCGATCCGTCCGCTCTTCCCCAAGGGCTGGCGCTATGAGACTCAGCTCGTCGCGATCCCGATGTCGGTTGACCATGTCAACCCGTATGACATCCTGGCGCTGAACGGCGCCTCCGCGGCGCTGATGGTCTCCCACATCCCGTTCCCGACACCGGTCGGCGCCGTCCGAATCGGCAAGATCGACGGTAACTTCGTCGTCAACCCCGACGAGGAGGCCCTGCTCGAGGACACCGACCTCGACCTGATCGTCGCCGGCACCGACGAGGCGATCCTGATGGTCGAAGCGGGCGCGAACGAGATCCCCGAAGCGGAGATCCTCGATGCACTTGACATCGCCCATGACGCGATCAAGAAGCTATGCGCGCTCCAGCGCGAGCTGGCCGAGAAGGCCGGCAAGGCGAAGATCGCCGTCGACGTGCCGCAGCTCGACCCGGAGCTCTACGAGCAGATCAAGGGCTCGCACGGCGAGTCGCTGTCGGCCGCGACCCAGCTCGAAGATAAGCTCGAGCGGCAGGACGCGACCAAGGCGGTCGAGGAGCAGATCCTCGAGCAGTACGCGGGCGACCCTGAGTCGGCGACATACGCCGAGTACAAGTCGAACGCCCAGCGGGCCTTCGACAAGCTCGAGAAGACGCTCGTACGCGAGCGGATCGCGGTGCAGAAGAAGCGACCCGACGGACGTACCTCGGAGGAGATCAGGCCGATCTCGATCGAGGTCTCGCTCGCGCCGCGCACGCACGGCTCCGCGCTGTTCACGCGCGGTCAGACGCAGGCGTTCAGCGTTGCCGCGCTCGGGACGACGCGCGAGGAGATGCGCCTCGACACGCTCGGCCTCGAGACGACCAAGCGCTACTTCCACCATTACAACTTCCCGCCGTTCTCGGTCGGGGAGGCCGGATTCATGCGCGGTCCCAAGCGCCGCGACATCGGACACGGCGCGCTCGCCGAGCGGGCGCTGGTGCCGATGATCCCATCGCAGGAGGAGTTCCCGTACACGATCCGCGTCGTCTCGGACATCTTCGAGTCGAACGGTTCGAGCTCGATGGCGAGCGTCTGCGGCTCGACACTGTCGCTGATGGACGCCGGCGTGCCGATCAAACATCCGGTCGCCGGGATCGCGATGGGCCTGATCAAGGAGGGTGACGACTACATCATCCTCACCGACATCGCGGGCGTCGAGGATCACCTCGGCGACATGGACTTCAAGGTCGCGGGCACCGAGAACGGAATCACCGCCCTGCAGATGGACATCAAGATCACGGGCGTCACGTTCGAGATCATGCGCGACGCGCTCTCGCAGGCGAAGGTCGCTCGCGAGTTCATCCTCGGCGAGATGGCGAAGGTGATCGACACGCCGCGGTCGGAGCTGTCCAAGTTCGCACCGCGGATCTCCTCGATCAAGATCGATCCGGAGAAGATCGGCCTGCTGATCGGCAAGGGCGGCGAGACGATCCGCTCTCTGCAGGAGGAGTTCGAGTCCCAGATCGACGTCAACGACGAGGGTCAGGTGCTGGTGTACGCCGCCAACGGCGAAAAAGGCGACGCACTGGTCGACCGGATCCGGTCGATGACGAAGGAGGTCGAGGTCGGCGACACGTTCGCGGGCAAGGTCGTCAAGACGACCACGTTCGGGGCGTTCGTCGAGCTCTCGAAGGGCACCGACGGCCTGCTCCACATCTCCAACGTGGCTCCCGGTCAGCGGATCGCGACCGTCGAGGAGGTCCTCAACAAGGGCGATGAGCTGAGCGTCCGTGTGGTCGAGGTCGACCGCGAGCGTGGCCGGATCGGCCTGCGCCTCGCCGACGATCCCGACGTCGCCGGCAAGACGGCCGCCGAGCTCGCCAGCGTTGGCAGCGGCGACGGCGGACCGCCACGACGCGATCGCGGCGGCGACCGTGGTGACCGCGGCGGCCGCGGCGGCCGCGGCGGACGCGATGGCGGCGGCAACGGCGGCGGTGACCGCGGCGGACGGTTCCGCGACCGCGACCCGGAACGGCGCGGCTAGCCGCCACGTCGGGCCGCTGATCGTGATCGAGGAGCACCGGCTCACAACGCTTCAGTCGGGCGTTCGGATCGTGACGGAGGAAATGCCCTCCGTCCGATCCGTCTCGCTCGGATTCTGGATCGGCACCGGCTCGCGTGGTGAGAGCGACGAGCAGGCGGGTCTGTCGCATCTGCTCGAGCACCTGCTGTTCAAGGGCTCGAAGAAATACGGCTCGCTCGAGATCGACCAGATCTTCGATGGCATGGGCGCCGAGCTGAACGCGGGCACGGGCAAGGAGACGACGTCGGTCTACGCCCGGGTGATCGACTCCCATCTCGAGCGCGCGTTCGATGTGATGGCCGACATCGTCTTCAGGCCGCTGCTGAACGACGTCGACTCGGAGCGGGCGGTGATCCTCGAGGAGATCGCGATGTATGAGGACGACCCGCAGGAGAAGGTCTTCGATGTCCTCGGCGATGCTGTCTTCGGCTCGCACCCGCTCGGGCGGGCGATCATCGGCAGTGCCTCGGTGGTGGCGAACGCCCCGCTGGCGGAGATCTCCCGCTTCCATGCGGAGCGTTACGCGCCCGAGAACATCGTCATCGCCGCTGCAGGCGCCGTCAGCCATGAGCGCCTCCTCGAGCTCGCACAGAGTCGCGTGCCGGTGGCTCGCCGAGAGGGAGAGTCCGGGTGGCTCGCGGCGCCCGCCGACTCGCAGGCACGGATTCGGTTCGAGGAGAAGGACACCGAGCAATACCACTTCTGTATCGGCGGCCTCGGCATCTCGCGCCACGACGATCGCCGCTTCGCGCTGCGGGTGCTCGACACCATTTTCGGGGGCACCTCGTCCTCGCGCCTGTTCCAGGAGGTACGCGAGCGCCGCGGGCTCGCGTATGCCGTCTACTCGTTCACCAGCTACTACCAGGACAGCGGGCAGGTCGGCCTTTACGTCGGCACGCGCGGCGAGAACCTCGCCGAGGCGGCTGCCGTCGTCGGCACCGAGCTTGCGCGTCTGCAAGAGGAGCCGGCGTCGCCGGACGAGCTGACGCGGGCGAAGGAGAACCTCAAGGGCCGGGTGCTGCTCGCGCTCGAGTCGACAGGTGCCCGGATGAACCGGCTCGGCTCCGACGTGCTCGCAGGCTCGCCGCTGCTCTCACTCGACGAGGTCGTCGAGCGGATCGACGCGGTGACGCTCGAGGACCTGCGCGCACTCGCCCGCGAGATGTGGGCCCCGGAGTGCCTCTCAGCGGCGGGAATCGGCCCTGCGGAGGCGAACTTCCGCGGTGCGCTGAGCGCGATCGAACCGGCGCTGGCACAGGGCTAGCCAGCCGTGAGCGGACTCCGTGTCACTGTCGCCGGGGCGGCGGGGCGGATGGGGGAGACGGTCTGCCGCGCGGTCGACGCCGCGCCCGACATGATCCTCGCCGCACGCGCGGACCCGGCGCTCGGGGTAGCGGTCGCGGACGTGCTGGCGGAAACGGACGTGCTGGTGGATTTCACGACCCCCTCGACGGTCGTCGAGAACGCGCGAGCGGCCGTCGCCGCGGGCGTGGACGTGGTGATCGGGACGACGGGCTTCTCGGTCGCCGACATCCCCGCCGGCCCGGGGAAGACCTTCATCGCGCCCAACTTCGCGATCGGCGCCGTGCTGATGATGCGCTTCGCCGCCGAGGCCGCGCAGCACATGGCCGCGGCCGAGATCATCGAGCTGCACCATGACCGCAAGGTCGACCGGCCGAGCGGGACCGCCGCGCTGACAGCCCAGCTGATGGCAAAGGCGGCTCCCGGTCGAGCCGAGATTCCGATCCACTCGGTCAGGCTCCCCGGGCTCGTCGCTCACCAGGAGGTGATCTTCGGTGATCTCGGTCAGACGCTGACGATCCGCCACGACTCGACCGACCGCGAGTCGTTCATGCCCGGGGTGCTGCTCGCGATCCGGCGCGTGGGAGAGCTCACCGAGTCGCCGGTCGTGGGGCTCGAACGGCTGCTGTTCTGAGGCTCGGGCAAATGGTCAGCCAGGCTTGACGAGCCAGTACATGCCGCTCTGCTGGCCCTGCGCCGCGATCGCGGCACCCTGCTCGTCGATGAACTCGTGGATGCCGCGAGCGGCGCCCTGCCAGCCGTCCGCGTCATAGTCGTCGAACAGCATCTGCCCACCAGGAGTCAGCCGCGGCCAGAGCTGCCGCGCGCAGTAGACGACGCTGTCGCGCAGGTCGCAATCGATGAACGCAAGGCAGAATCGATTCTCGATCTCCGGCAGCGTGTCCTGGAAGTAACCGGCGACAGGTTTCACCACGTCGGTCAGCCCGAGCACCGCCAGCTTTCGCTCGAGATAACGCAGCGAGGTCGATGTGAATGCGTCGTCGGCGACCCCGGTGAGGCCGGCGTCGCGCTCGGCGGCCAGCTCCGAGCGATCGAACCCGGCGAACGAATCGCACGCAAGCACGATCTTCCGGCTCCCCGCCTCGCGTAGCACGCGCGCCATGATCACGGCCGAGCCACCGCGGGACGTGCCGCACTCGATCACGTCGCCCTCGACGGAAGATGCCTCCCGCAAGCGGTTCACGAGAACGTCGACTCGGGGCTGATCGAGGTTGGTCTCGTAGTTCACGAGCCGGGTCCGGTACAGCCAGGGAGCCATTAGCAGCGCCGCGTCGAGCAGATCGCTCGGCAAGAGCCGCTTGATCGCTGCGCGGACGCTTCCCGCGCGCGAGTAGCGCCGAGTGATGGCAGGAGCCGGCATCCGCGGCGGCTGATCGTAGCCGACCCCGCATCACGCTCGCGTGAGCAGTCTGCCACCCTCTCGCCGGTGAATCGCTTCCACGCTGCGCGTCTGCCCGCGGCGACCGCCTGGCGCTTCCTGTACCTGATCGCACAGGGGGGCCTCAGCCTGGCGCTGTTCTCGGTTCTCGCCCACGTTCTGCCGACACCGGCGTTCGCGGCCACCGCCGTCGCCCAGGGCGCCCTGGTGATCGCGCAGGCAGTGGGCGATTTCGGTCTCTCGCAGGCGGCCGTGACCGTGTTACCGGCGCGAATCGCGACCGAGCCATCGCAAGCTGGTGAGCTCCTGAGGGGGGCCGCGTCGTCGTATGCGTTCGCCGCTCTGGCGGCGTTCGTAGTGACGCTGGGGGCAGCGCTCGTGGTGCCCGCCTCGGCTCGTGTCCCAATCTTGCTGATCGCTCCCGCGGGTGCAGTGACCGTACTCGTCTCCGGCGCCGACGGCCTCCTGCGCGCTCAGGGAGAGTTCAGGCGCCCGCCGCTGCTCGTGACCGTCAGCCGGCTCGGTGCCTTCGCCGGGGTGGGCGTCGCGATCGTCGACCGATCGGCGGCTGCAACCTGCGCCGGGATCGCGGCCGGGACGGTCGTCGCGTCGCTGCCGGCGGTGATGGTCCTCTACCGCTCCTATCACGCCAGTGACAGTGGCCACTCGCATGATCTGCGACACGCGTCCGTACCGCTCGGGTTCGCTGAGCTGTGCACGATTGCGAGCGGTCGCCTGGACACAGTCCTGCTCAGCGCGATCGCGGGCACCGTCGCGGGCGCCGGCTTCGAGGCGACATGGCGGATCTTTCAGCTTGCGCAGTACGTCGTGGGCGGGCTCGCCACCGCGGTGGCCCCGTTCATCGCCGATGCGTACGGATCTGGGCGATACGGCGATCAGCTGGCGCTGATCCGGCGCATCGGGCTGGTCGTGCTGAGCGCAGGAATTACGCTCGGGACGGGCCTGCTCGTCTTCGGCGGGCCGCTCTGCCGAGTCCTGTTCGGTGGCGTCGGACCCGCGGCCGCGCGAGCTCTCGCGCCGCTCGCGATCGTGACGCCACTGTCGTTCCTCGGCTTCTTTTCGCTTGTCGTGCTCGCGACCTCGCCGGCCGATCGGTGGTGGATTCTGCCTGCCAACGCAATCGGAGCTGTCGTCAACGTCGTCCTCGTTCTGCTGCTGGCACCAGGCCGGGGTCTCGGCGCCACGACGCTGGCGTGCTCGATCGGCCTGGGCGCGGCGGCGCTGCTGCTGCTCGCCCGCCTCCTCGTGATGGCGGCGCGCCTACGTCGCGAGGCGTCGGCGGCCGGGCGGCCGGACGGCCGGATGCGGATCCTGGTTCTCAGCTCACGTTTTCCCGAGGCCGGCGGCCGCGGGGATCAGGTGCGGGCGATGCTCGACGTGACCTACCTGGGGGGCCGCCACGCAGTAACGGTGCTTGCGTGCGAACCAGCGTCCACGCCGGCCGCGGGTCGATCGCTGCGCGAGCTGGCGCACGTCGAGGTGGTCGCCGCGTCGCGCCCGCGAAGAGCGCTGAGCGCCCTGTCCGCACTCGCGGCTGGCCGCCCCGCGCAGTGCGGATGGATGATGCCGGGGCCGGCGTGGCGGGCGGCAAAGCGCCTGGCTCGCGACGCCGATGTGGTGCTGGTGAACACTTCTCGGTCGCTGCGCGGGGCATTGGCCGCGCCGATCGTGCTCGACCACATCGACGCCCTCAGCCACAACATGGCCGAGCGGGGACGCGGACCCGAGCCGCTCCCCGTACGCCTGTTCGCGACGCTGGAGTCGCGGCGGATGGCCGCCTGGGAGCGCCACCTCGCCGGCATCGTCGCCGCTCAGATCGGCTCGTCGAATGACGTCGCGAGCCTGTTGCCGAGCAGTCCCCCGGTTCACGTGATTCCGAACGGGTGGGCCGGTGAGCTGTTTACGCAGCCGGCCGGGCACCGGCGTGACATCGACGTGATCTTCACCGGCAACATGGACTATCCGCCGAATCGAGCTGGGGCCGCGTGGCTCCAGCGCGAGATCCTTCCACGGGTACGGGCAGTGCGCCCAGGTACGACGGGCTGGATCGTCGGACGGTCGGCGACGCGCGTCGCCGGGACAGACGTCGAGGTCGCCTCGGACGTCCCCGACGTGCTGTCCTTCCTGCGCAGGGCGCACGTGGCGGTTGCGCCGGTGTTCGGCGCCGGATCGCCGTCGAAGACGCTCGAGGCGGCGGCGAGCGGGGCGGCCGTCGTCTCGACTCCCTGGGGGCTCGAGTGCTACCGGCTGCCAGGCCTCGCGGCCGCCGACACGAAGAGCTTCGTTGCAGGCATCCTGGCGTTGCTCGACGACGAAGACGCCCGCCGTGGCCAGGTCAAGGAGATGCAGCGCGCATTGACGGAGCTCACCCCCGAGCGGCTCGGGCCTGTGCTGGAGGAGATCGTCGTGGGCGCTGCCCGTGGCGGTCAGGCCACCGAAGCGGCGAGCGATGTCTCCACGCGGCGTCCGATGGCTCCAGCCGGGGGGAGTTCGTGGCGGGCGCGGGCTTCCAAACTGAGTCTGATCAGGCCACCGCTTGCGATCGTGATCTCACTCGGCATCTGCGCCACATCGCTCGGCGTGGTGCTGGCGCGTTCGGCGACGGTTGTCGTACCGACGGGATGTCACCGCGTCGCCGCTCCGCGCCGTCGTCCTGGGCCGCTGCCGGGTCCGGGGGCCGCGCTCGACCCGTCGCGGACCTATCTGCTGAAGCTGACCACGAACTGCGGCCGGCTCGAGATCAAGCTTGACGTCCGGAGCTCTCCGCGGGCCACGGCGTCGGTCGTGTACCTCGTCGATCACGGCTACTACGACGACTTCCCGTTCGACCGCGTCGACCGCGATTACGTCGTCCAGGTTGGCGAACCGAACGGCCAATACCGTCCCATCAGCCCGGGCTACACGATCGTCGAGCGTCCGCCGCGCCGAACTCGCTATCCGTTCGGGACGGCAGCGATGTACAACATCGACCGCCAAGCGGCAGGGACAGCGGGCAGTGAGTTCTTCATCGTGGTAACCGCACGGCTGGCGGTGCCGCCTCGATTCACGGTGCTTGGCCAGCTGGTGGGGAGCCGCAACACCGTCGAACGGATCGCAAACGTGGCCGTGGCGCGCCCGCCGGACGGGACGCCCCTGGTCCCGATCGTGATCAGCCACGCGACGATCATGGTCGGCCGGGGCTCGTTAAAGCGATAAAGGCTCTACGTTGTCGCCGTGCGGATCGGCATCGACGCCCGACTGGTCTCGCGTGGGCTCGGCATCGCCCAGTTCGTCACCGGGCTCGTCAGCCATCTGACCGATGCGGCGGAGGTCGTCTGGTTCGGCGACCCAGCGCTCGCGCCTGCCGGCGTCAGCGCGGTCCGGGCCGATCGGCTTCCACACCCGGCGCTTGACTTCGCGGCCGCTCGCCGAATCGTGCGCCGTGCTCGTGTAGATGTCATGCACTTCACCGCGAACACTGGATGGACGACCGAAGGCTCGCCGCCGTTCGTCCTCACCGTGCAGGATCTGCTGTTCATGGAGACACCGATCGGGGGCCGGTCGCTGAGGCAGGTGGTCGGTCATCGCTACGCCCGTCGAAACGTGATCCACGCGCTGGTGGCCGCGAGCGCGGTAGCGACGCCGAGTGTCGCCTCGGCGACGGAGATCAATCGCCGAGTGCGGTTGAGAGAGCCCCCGGTGGTGATTCCGTATGGGGTCGATCTCGTGCCTCAAGCGCAGGCCGCCACGGTGGCAGTCGGATGCCCGGCGCCTCGCCCGGTCGCGAGTCGCGCCGAATACGCGCTCGCGTTCTCCGGTCGGGACCCGCGTAAGGGCGTCGAGCTCGCCGTCGCAGGCTGGCGCGCAGCCGACCGGATGCCCGCGCAGCTCTGGCTGCTGGCGGGAGCCGGACTGCCGCCGGGGCTCGAGGAGGACATCGCCGAGGAGGTCGCGCGCGGTCAGATCGTCGTCTTGCCCTACCAGCCGCGGGCGCAACTGCATGAGATCCTGATCGGAGCGTCGGTGCTGATCTACCCGAGCCGAGCGGAGGGTTTCGGCCTGCCGGTGATCGAGGCGATGGCTGCGGGCGTTCCGGTCATCAGTGGGCTCACCGCGGCGACGCGCGAGGTCGGCGGAGAGGCGATCCTGCCGGTCGACGCGCACGCTCCGGCGGCATCGATCGCCGCCGGGCTGCGGTCGCTCGCAGCTGACGCCGGTATCGCCGCCGGCCTGATCGCGGCGGGGCGCCGGCGCGTCGAGTCCTACTCGTGGCGTGAGTGCGCGCGAGCGTACCTTGCGCTCTACGCGGCCGCAGCGGAGGGGTAGGCGGCAGACTCGGGCAGCAGCGCCGGGTCCTCGACCAGTCGCTCGCTTGTGCGGGCAACCGCCCACACGCCGAGCACCTGGATCACCGTCACTGCGATCGCGGCGGCCGAGGCGGACCGCAATACGGCCGGGACCTGCACCGTGAGCGCCACGAGCAGCAGAAGGGTGCTCGGCCGGCGAACAGCGCCCGGTGCGGCGAGCGACTGCTCGAGCTTCGCCGTCGCCGCTCCCAGGATCAGGAAGGCGACCACGACGCCAGGGTAGAGGAACTGCAGGTAGCTCACGAGCTGCAGCGGCTGCGCGTAGGCGTAGAGCGGCGACGGGTAGATCGCTGCCTCGATCGCGGGCGCCGTCGGCACCAGCGGTCGGATCCCGCTGGGCAACGGCTGCAGCAGGAGCCGCAGCGCCTCCTTCCCGTATTCCGGCGGCGCATAGCGAGGAACCGTCCGCTCTCCCAGCGCGATCAGCCGGACTCCGTCGGCGGAGTTGCTCGCATAGCTCGAGATGAAGTCGCTCGGGCCTTTCGTGTAGAGGAACTCGAGGCGGCCGACATGCGTCCCCGGGTGTGTCTGCACGTAGTTCCCGTAGCGCTTCACCATGCCCAGGCCGACGACGATCACCAGAGCGCCGGCCAGCAGCAGCGGCAGGCCGACCCGAACGCTGAGGCGGCGGCGGACAAGCCCGTAGTAGAGGGCGAGCTCGACTAGCGGCACCGCCAGCAGCTCACGCGCGCCAAGCGTGGCGACGAGCAAGAGCGCGCCGGCGAGACCGGCGATCAGCCAGCGCGAAAGCGCGGCGCCGCGAGCCCATCGCGCGCAGGCGGCGACCTGTGCGATGAACACGAGAGCGAGTGCGGCGGCGATGAAATAGGTGCGCCCGCGGGTCAGGGACCCTTCCTTGCTGACGTTGCGGATGAAGTGCACCGGGCCGCCGGTCACGGCGAAGATCAGGCAGAAGCCAAGGCAGCCGACCGCGACCCAGGTGATAACCCAGCGCCGGCTGAGTCGTACCTCCCGCATCTGCACGTATGGCGCGGTCGCACCGCGGGCCGGTTCGTCACGACCGCCGCCGGCCCCCCTGAGCAGGCCCGCGTAACCGGCGATGAAGCAGACGAGGCTCAGGTCGACTGTTGCGAGCGCACGGTTGGGGGGACCGATGTCGAGCAGTGACGGATTGACCGCATAGATCCATGACGAGATCAGGAACGTCGGGATCCAGGCGGCGGCGACGATCACGCCCGCCCGTGCCCAGGTTCGCTCCGAGGTCCAGCCGAGTGTGGCGAGCCAGGCGACGAGGGCGGTTTGCAGCACCGCGAGCATGTAGGTCACGGCGTGTTGCCGACCCGCGGACGCCAGCCCGGCAGCGCACGCCCCGCATACGGGGACGATCACCGCCAGGATCGTGTTCAGCGATGGTGACGAAGAGCTCCGAGGCGGTGGGCTACCGCGAGGGCGCGGGGTGGAGCTCGCGAAGAAAGTCAAGGATCGAAGGTGTGAAGGTCCCGGTAGGCGCCTCGGACGCGGCCGAGAATAGCTGACGCTCACGTCGCCGGAGGCCGTGCACGCCGCCACCGGATCAAAGCCGGTTCACAAGAAAAACACCTATCGGGCCCTGCTGGAAGCGATAAGTCCGGGTTGTCGAACACCACCGATCCAAAGACCGGCCGGGTTGGATCGTTCAATAAGGAGTCACTCAGACTGCGCCAGTCACGGACAAGGCTGTTCGGGGGTAGCAACGCGATCGCGCGGCGTGCGCGTCTGCCCCTCTCGCTGATCACACTCGCCACTGCCCTTGTGCCGGCGGCATTCGCACAGGTAGCAGCCGCGGCGGCGCCAGTCTCTCCGGGCGTTCACATCGATCCGGGGAGCCCCGTCGCGAAGGAGTATGCGATCCCACTCCAGCAGGCGCGAGGCAGCGGTAGCGGCGGCTCCGGCGGCGGCCAGCTGTTCGGCAGTGGGATCACGCCTGCGCGGAGCAGCGCCGGTGCCGCAGCCCCCCCGCCCGTGCCTGCGACCGCCGAACCGGCCGTCGTGGCGCCGAGCGAGCGCCCCGACCGGCACGTGCACCACGCCACCGGCCACCGTCGCCTGGCGAGGCCGCAGCCGGAGCGAGCTCGGGCTCACCCCAACCGCGCGCCCGCGGCGCCTGCGGCCGAGCTCGCGGGACCGACCCGGGCGGCTGGTGGCGGAGCGGGACTGGCGTGGATGTTCGGCGTCGCAGCGCTCGTGCTTGCGCTCGGTGGCCTGGGCGGCGCCGCGCTCGCACGGCACAGCCGCAGCGCGAGCACCCGAACGAGCTGATGCGAGCGGCGTGAGATCGCGAGCCGCCGCCGCTCTGTCGAGCACGGCATCACCGCCGGCAGGGTTGCGAAGCCCCTCGCCGCTCGGGACGCCGGCGACCGTCGTGCCGCTCGAGGTCCGCCCGGCACGCGTGCCGCGCCCCCCCGCGGTCGCATGGGCGGCCGTGGCGATCGCGGTCGTGCTCGCCGCCTCCCCGCTGGCGGATGGGTACTTCGACTTCAATCGATGGGGCGTGATTGCGCTGGGAGCGATGGTGCTGCTGGTGGTGCTGGCGGGCGTCGCCCGGCCTGCCTTCACCCGGTATGGAGTTGCCGCGTGTGCCGGGCTGGCGATGCTGCTGGCGCTGAGCGCCGCATCGATCCTGTGGGCCGAGTCCAAGGACTCGGCGTGGACGGAGGTGAATCGGCTCGCGCTCTATGGAGCGCTGTTCGCGATCGTGCTGCTGGCGGTGCGCGACGAGCGCACCGGTCGCGCAGTCGTTCTGATCCTCGGGTCCGCGGCGCTGCTGACGAGCCTGTGGCTGTGCGTCTCACTGCTGCTCGGTGGCGCGCAGGGTGCATTCCTGACCCGGCGGCTGAACGCGCCGATCGGCTACATCAACGGAACCGCCTGCCTGTTGGTGATGGGCATATGGCCCTGGGTCGCCTACGCGGAGGCGGGATCGCGCCGGCTGCTCCGCGCGGGCGCACTCGCCGGGGCGGCGCTGATCGCCGGCACGTTCGTGCTGACGCAGTCACGCGCGGTGATCCCGGCGACGATCATCAGCGCGGTGCTGGTGCTCGCGTGCACAGGCGAGCGCACGCGCCGCGCGGTAAACCTCATCCTCGTCGCCCTGGCGGTTGCCGTCGCCTTGCCGTGGACGCTGGCCGTGTACTCCACCGGAGGCGCGGCCGGTCGTCTCCTGCCGCCGGGCCACGGCCTGCTCCGAGCCGCAGCGGTGGCGATCCTGCTGTCTGCGCTGGGCGCAGGGTTCCTGCGACTCGCCCTTTCCGGGTTGGCGGAACGGCTGGAGCCAGAGCGCAAGCGGCTGCTTGTGCGCCGTCTCGGACGCACGCTGGCGATCGTGACAGCCATCGTTCTCACCGTCGGCTCGGTACTCGGGGCGCCGTTCCTCGCCCGCGAATACCGCGCCTTCACCGCGCTGCACGTGAACGAGAATGCTGCGGTCAGGTTCACGGACGCGAGCGGGTACCGCTACGACATGTGGCGCGTCGCGCTGCATGAGTTCGAGCAGCATCCGCTTGGCGGACTCGGCGCGGGGAACTACGACGCCGAGTACTACCGGCTTCGCCGTAATCCCGAGTACACGCTCGTTCCCCACAGCATCGAGCTCCAGATGGCGGCCGAGCTCGGCATCGGGGGCATCATTGCGCTGCTCCTGTTCTGCGGCGCGATCCTGCGTGCCTGCTGGGCCCGCCGCGGAACGCTCGCCTCAGGGGACCGGATGATCAAGGTGGCAGCGGCCGGCATGTTCGCGGCGTGGCTGATCGATACGAGCGTCGATTGGACCTACGACATCCCGGGATTGGCGGGCGCAGGCATCGTCTGCGCCGGGCTGCTGGTCGTGCCAGCCCGAGCCACGGCGAGCTCGAGCGCGACGAGGCGCTCCCGTCGTACGCAGGCCATGACCGCCGTCGCGCTCGGCGTGCTGGCGTTGCTGGCCGCCAGCGTGGGCCGGCAGTACGCAGCGGCGCGTTACCAGCAGGCAGGGGCGGCTGAGGTCCAGGGCTCGCCACAGGCCGCGATCGGGACCCTCGAGGAGGCGCAGAAGCTCGACCCTTATTCGGTCGACACCCTTTACTCGCTCGCGGCCGCATACGCGCGCGAAGACAACTATCAGCGTGCACGCGACACATTGCTGGCGGCAGCGGCGCGCCAGCCCGAGAACTACGTGCCCCCGGCGCTGCTGGGGGATCTCGCCGTTCGGAGGGGCGACAGTACCCTGGCTGCGGTCGAGTACCGGCGGGCGCTGGCGCTCAACCCGGATGACCCTGACCTCCGCGCGGCGGTCGCGGCGGGGCCATGAGCGCCGCGGGACAGCTCGCGCCGGTCGAACCCGAGCTCAGCCAGGCGGCAGAGCTCACGCCCGG
>Ga0302324_100004668_pt1 | contig 30202 bp, 26 predicted proteins | sample Palsa_T0_1_FD_201949 | JGI IMG/M metagenome (GOLD analysis project Ga0302324, IMG submission 201949) | Peat permafrost microbial communities from Stordalen Mire near Abisko, Sweden - Palsa_T0_1 | ecosystem: Environmental > Terrestrial > Soil > Palsa > Peat permafrost | place: Sweden: Abisko...
TCTCGGCGGCATTGCCCTGCTGGCCGCACTGGCTATGCTGGCGGCCTGCCATCCCGTGGGGCCGGACTACCACACGCCCCCTGCGCCGCAACCTGCGGCATGGCACACGGAAGGGCCGTGGCGGCAGAGCGATCCAAGAGATCAGATTCCCAAAGGAGCCTGGTGGGGGATCTTCCACGATGCCGACCTGGATCGCCTGGAGACCCGGGTACTGGCGGCGAATCAGGACTTGGTTTCGGCGACCGCCCGGCTGCAGCAGGCGCGCGCGCTGGCTTCGGTGGCCATCAGCAACTTCTATCCGCAGGCCGGCGTGTCGCCTTCGTTCCAAAGGTTTCGGCTGTCGGCGAACCGCCCGTCTCTGGGCGGAGTGGTGGATGGGGCGGTCACCCAAAACGCGTGGAACCTGCCGTTCGTACTGAGTTACGAGCCGGATCTTTTCGGACAGACGAGGCGCAGCGTGGAGGCCGCCAATGCGTCGTATCAAGCCGCCGGCGCGAATCTCGAAAACGTAAAGCTGGTGCTGACCGCGGAGACCGCCGCCGACTTCTTCTCGCTCTGCGAGGTGGATGCGGAGATCCGCATTCTGGACGATACGGTGGCCGCAATGGAGAAGGCCACGGCGCTGGTCCAGAACCGCCACGATGGCGGCATCGCCTCCGGTCTCGACCTGGCCCAGGAGCAGGCATTGCTCGAAGCCACTCGCACGCAAGCCATTCTCGAGCGGCAGCTGCGCGCAAACTACGAGCACGCGCTGGCGGTGTTGTGCGGCGCGCCCGCCCCGGATTTCCGGGTGGCGGTTGGCTCGCTCGAAAGGAATCTTCCCGTGGTCCCCACGGGCGTGCCGTCCGACGTGCTGGAACGCCGTCCCGACATTGCGCGGCAGGAGCGCCTGATGGCCGCGGCTAACGCCCAGATCGGCGTCGCCCGGTCGGCCTACTATCCAAGCTTGCAACTGGCGGCCAGCGCCGGATTCGAGAGCACCGGCATCGCCAGCCTGATCTCGCTGCCCAGCTCACTGTGGGCGGTCGGCGCGACGCTGGCGCAGCCGTTGTTTTCCGGTGGCAAGATCCGCGCCGGGGTGGACTTCGCGAACGCGGGTTACCAGGACTCTGTGGCGCAGTACCGCCAGACCGTGCTGGTCGCGTTTCAGGAAGTCGAGGATGCGCTGGCCGGCCTCGAAGTATTTGCCACCGCGGCGAAGTCTCAGGACGCAGCCGTCGCCGACTCGCAGCGCGCGCTGAATATCGCCTTGAACCGATATACAGGCGGGTTGGTCACTTACCTTGACGTGGTCACCGCTCAGCAAAGCCTCCTTTCCAATCAACGCGAGGCCGCGCAGATTCAAGGCGGCCAACTGGTGGCTTCGGTCATGTTGGTAAAAGCGCTCGGCGGGGGATGGGACGCTCACAGCCTCGCCGATATCCGCGTCCAGCCCCGCCTGAAGACGATTCTCCAGCCATGATGCAGCCATCCTCCAGCCATGATGCAGCCATGATCCAGCAACGCCTCGCGGCATCTCGTGAATTCGTGATTAGCCTCGCCGGCGTGTTTCGTGACGCGCGTCCCACTCCGACCGTAAGTCGTACTTCTGCAACAGGCATCTTGATGGCCGGCGGATTGCATTTGCATAGGCATGCTATACAGACCTCTTGGACAATCTGGAATTACAGCTTCCGTGGTGGCGCACGGCACTTGGGCCATCGGCGGATGGATGTGGGGAGGCACCGATGTGCAGACGTCGGTCCGCTCCATTCAAGCTTCACTCGATGCCGGCGTCAACTTCATCGACACGGCGCCCGCCTACGGGCTCGGTCTCTCCGAGCGCATCGTGGGCGAGGCGATTCGCGGACGCCGCGACAAAGTGATTCTCGCTACCAAATGCGGCTTAGTCTGGCACACCGCGAAAGGCACTTTCTTCGTCGATCAGAATGGCACCCGCATTCACCGTTACCTGGGCGCGCAGTCCATCCGGTACGAAGTCGAATTCAGCCTGCGGCGTCTGGAAACGGATTACATCGATCTGTACCAGACGCACTGGCAGGATTCCACCACGCCCATCGAAGAAACCATGGGCACGCTGCTCGACTTGAAGCGGGAGGGCAAGATTCGCGCGATCGGAGTCTCCAACTGCACCATCGAGCAGTTGCGGCAATACCGTTCCGTAGGGCCGGTGGACGCCGCGCAGGAACAGTACAGCCTGCTGCACCGCGAACTGGAACGCGAGTACCTGCCCTATTGCGCGCGGAACGGCATGGCGGTGCTGGCGTACTCGCCGCTGGCCAACGGGCTTCTGACCGGCAGAGTCGATCCGGATCGCATCTTTCCGGAGGACGACTTGCGCCGCCACAACCCGATGTTCAGCCGCGAGTCGCGCATTCGCGTGAGGGAGATGTTCGACCGCCTTCAGCCGGTGGCCCGGAAGTACAGCTTCACGGACGGCCAATTGGCGATCGCCTGGACTCTGGCGCAGTCGGGCCTCACGCACGCGCTGGTAGGGGCGCGCGACGCACGCCAGGCTGCGGAGAACGCCTGGGCGGGTAGTGTGTTGCTGGCAGCCGCCGATGCGACGCAGGTCACTGAAAGTGCGCAGGCCGGCGCCTTGGTGGAGGCTTGAAATGAGGCTACTCCGTTCTCACCTTTGGATGGCGACCGTATTGTGCGCCGCGGCCGGATTCGCAGTGGGCTTCCGGGCGGCTCCCAGAAGTGCCGTCGCGTTCTTCAGCAGACGCACCCATCTATCTCAGATCCAGCGCCATCAAGTTATGCCGATCGCGCACATATAGCACGGTCCCGACCAATGCCGGCGCGGTCCAGGCATTGCTCCGCAGCAATTCCGCGCGCGACAGCACCTTCAACCCGGTGGGCGAAACGGTGGCCAGCGACAGATTGCCGTCTTCGTCCACCGCGATCAGCTTGCCATCGGCATATAAGAACGTGGCCTTCGGAAACGAACGGTCCTGCCACAGCACCTTGCCCGTCTTCGCGTCCAGCGCGGTCAGCGGCGCCGGTCCGAAGTCGCCGCTCGATCCATACAGGGTGTCGCCGACCCGCAGCAGGTTCCCGATGTGAACCCGCATGCGGTTGGTGTTCCAGAGTTCCTTCACCTGCGTTTTGCCATTGACCACGTGCAGTTCGAGCGCCGCGCAGCCGCCGTTGTAAGCCGAGGAAACGAACAGCGTATTGTCTTCGCCCCACAACGGCAGGGCGATGTTCAGACCCCAACTGGTCGTGTGCGGGTGCTTCCACAGCAGGTCGCCCGAGTCGGGGTTGATTCCCACGATTTCATCGCCCATCACCGCGACCAACTGGTCCTGGCCATCCACCTGAATCAGGATGGGCGAAGACGGCGAGTTTGCGAAATCCTGTTTCTGCCAGACCACCTTGCCGTCCTTCTGGTTGAAAGCCATCAGCGCGTGGCCCGCGCCGCCCACCTTCATGATGATGGTGTCCTTCCAGGCGATGGGGCTGACCGAATATCCGCGGTCCATGCGCGTGCCGTCGAATTCGCGCCAAAGATCGTGTGACCAAACCACGTGCCCGGTCTTCTTGTCCAGGCAGACCAGGTGCGCCAGGATGCCCACGGCGTACACCGCGTTGGCGGTGACCAGCGGCGTGGCGTGCGGGCCCGCACCATTCTCCATGGCCATGCCGCTGCGGAAAGACGCGTTCTCCGTGTATTCCCAGATGGTCTTGCCCGTGGCCGCGCCGGCAGCCAGCGTGACCTCGTCGGAACCGCGCCGGTACATGGTGTAGAGCACCGCACCATCCACGGAGATGCCGGAATAGCCTTCGCCCAAATCGCGGCTCCAGAGCTTCTTCGGCCCAGAGGCCGGCCAGGAGTTGGCCAGGCCTTTGGCATCGGATGTGAAGTTGCGGTGCGGGCCGGCGAACTGCGGCCATTCGAGCGACCCGGCGCGGACAGCCGCGCAGGCCAGCAGCGCGGCGAACAAGGGCGCGCAGAATATAAACCGGCGCTTCATGACGGATCCCATAGCGCCAGGTTGGTGGCGTCTTTGATCAGGATACCGTGGCCCACGAGCACCGGATGCGCCCAGGTGGGACTGTCGGCTACCGAATACTTGCGCAGTGGTTCGAAGGCCTTGTCGCTTTGCTTGGCCACGATCAGGTTGGCGTCCGGCGTAAGCACCAGCCAAACGGAGCCGGCCGCCACGATGGCCGCGTTGTCCGCCTGCCGCCCATCCGATACCCACAGGGTCGTGCCATCGCTCGGATTCAGGCAGAAGAACTGGCCATGTTTGAGCCACGAGAAGCCGAACAGCAGGTCGGCGCTCACCACCGGCGAGCTCATGTACATGGAAAAATCCTTGTTCCGCCAGAGGGTCTCGGTGGTCCACTCCGCGCCGTGTTTGAGGGGCTTGACGCTCATCACCGGATTGCCGATGCCCCCCAAGATCAGAGTGTCGCGAAACAAAACCGGCGTTACGATGTTTTGCGCGTACATCGTTTTGAACGGAATCTGCCAGAGCAAGGCGCCGGTAGCGGCCGAAACTCCGACGATATTATCGCGGCTCTGCGTCACCACCTGGCGGGTGCCCGCGATCTCCACGACGATGGGCGATGCATACCCCGGTCCGTCGCCTTTCCAGCTCCACTTTTCGGCGCCGGTGGCTGCGTCGAAAGCGGTCAGCGCGCCCTGCGTGTTGCCGCCCACATGCACGATCACCAGTCCGCGATCCACCACCGGCGAGGTGGCTACCCCGAAATCCGGCGAGCCGAATTCCTTGCGCCATTGCGGCTTACCGGTTTTGGCATCGAAGCAGGAGAGGGTACCGCCGATACCGAAGGTGAAGATGCGGCCATCCTCGACCACGGGAGTCGACTTCACACCTTTGCCGTGGCTGGCTGCCGCGGGATTCACCGTATACGGTGCGGCGTAGCCTTCCTGCCAGACGGCCTGCCCGTTTTCCGGGCGCAGCGCGGAGACCACTTCGCGATCGCCCTGACGGGTATGGACATAGATCCGGCCCTCGGCCACTACGGGCGATGCGTGCCCTTCGCCCACCGCGACTTTCCATTTAAGGGTGAGCTTTTCCGGCCACGCTTTGGGCTCGGTGAAGCCGGCGGCGACACCGTCGCGGTGCAATCCGCGCCACTGCGGCCAATCTTCGGCCCAAGCTTCGGCCCAAGCCATGGCCCAGGCGACTGCCAGCAGACCAGCGAGGCAAATTGCAAAACGGCGATGCATGATTCAGGTTACTCCGATCGAAGGGCTTCGAGCAGCGGCGATCGCCAAGCTGCGCGTGTAGCGGCCAGCGATGCGCCAACGCCTGTGACCAACACCGCCGCCAGCAGGAAGCCCAAGGACACGACGGGCAGTCGGCCGCCGCGCACCAAAACCGCCGGGGCAATCGCCAGCAGCGCGCAAACCGTGCCGGTGGCCAAGCCAAGCAACAGCAGCAGCAGATTCTCCGCCAGGACGATCGCAGCCAGGTGCGACGGCCGATACCCGACGGCGCGCAGCAGCGCCAGTTCGCGGCGGCGTTCCAGCACGTTGCGCAGCAGGATGGCGGCGAGGCCCACCGTACCTAACACCAGGCCCAACGCGCCCAGGCTGCGGAATGTCGAGAGGTACGTATTCTCCACTTTGTGAAAGCCGGCCAGACGCGATTGGGTGGATTGTATGTCGAATCCGTAATCGGATAAGGCTTCCTCTAACGTTCCGGTCAGCTCCTGCGCTCTTTGGGGTGAGACGTCCAGGAGGAAGAAGCGATAGCCTTCCTCGTCGGGGAACAGGCGCAAGAAATTCTTCTCCGAGATCAGCAGTTCGCTTTGGAACAGGCTGTCCTGCAGAGCTGCGACGATGCGGAAGCGGGTCTGGTTCAGCATGAAATCCTGGCCCAGCTTCAGGTGCAGCACGTACGTCATGGAGTTGGCATCGGCGATGGCGGGGACCGCGCCGCCAGCAGGCTGGGATTCGAGCAACAGCCAGGGATTCGCCGCGCGCGGCGTGGAATCCTGAAACGCAAAGTGCGCACTGTGCAGAAACGCGGCCGGAGCCCCCAGGATGCGCGGATTGTGCGGCTGGTAGAGGTTCAGACAACTGACATCGTCGCCGGGCCGCAGGCGGAACGGCACGAATTGGACCCCTTGGAGCGACGGGATATTGAGGGCTTCGCGGCCCGCGGCTGTATTGGGGTCGTGCACGATCGGCAGCACGGACTCAGCCATCAGCGGGTATCCGCCGGTGCCAGCCGAATCGCCGGCCTGGCGGAAAGCGTCCACAGAGACGATCAGGAACGTGGCGCAGGCGATCTGCGCGATGCATAGCATGCTGCGGCCGGGCCGGTATGTCGCGCTCCGGAAGGCCAGAGTGATTAAGCCGCCGATGAACGCCGATGAACGCCGATTGAGAGCCGCCGATTGTAAAGTGAGGGCTGCAATGAGCAGCAGCGTGCCGGCTCCGAAGAATCCGGCGGTCTCGTCCAGCGCGCCTGTAAGGGCGGCGGCGATTAGTGCGAATGCCAGGGCGGCGGCTGCGATTCCGATCAGCAGCGGGCGCTTCGCGGAGCGGCGCTTTTGTTCGCCTGCCAGCAGGCCGCGCGGTGTGACCGGCTCCAGCCTGCGCAGCGTCCAGGCAATGGTACCCAGGCCCGTGACGATTCCGGCCAGCGCGCCCGTGGCCAGCGAAGCGATCGAGGGGTGCAGCGCGATCAGGCGCGTGCCGACTGCGCCGATCCACCAGGTGCGCAGGCCCAGCACCATGATCTCTCCATATGCCAGCGCGCCCGCCAATCCCAGCAGGGAGCCGGCCGCTGCGAGCACCGCACCTTCCAGCAGAAACACCGCGCGGATGCGCGCGATGGAAAAGCCCAGCGCGCGAAGTACGCCGATCTCGCGCAAGCGCTGCTCGATGCCCAGCTTGAAGAAGAGCCCGGTCAGCAGCAGCGCGGAGACCATCAGGAAGAAGCTGAAGTAGACGAAGTACTCGCCGAAATCGGTCGCGCCTTCGGAAGCCGCGAGGCTGCGGGCTTTCACCGGGATGACGGCGAGGCCCATTTGGGCGGGGTCTATTGCAGCGCGCAGGGCGCCGGCAAAAGCGGGCGACGGCGGCGAGATGCGGATCGACGTCAGCTTGCCGAAGCGCGTGCCCCAAAGCTGCTGGCCTCGCGCCAGCGCGATGAACGCCTTCGGAGTGGTGCGGTACTGCTTCCAATACTGCTCGTCGGCCGGACGCACGCGGTGCAGATCGAGCGGGAAGGGCGGGTCCCAATCGCGCAGGCTGTTCGATTCGCTGATGCCCGGATACTCCGGTGCATAGTCGCGGTCGGCGGCGGCGCCCGCGATCGGCACGATTTGCGCAAGCCGGAATTGCGCGCTGTCGGTGTGCAGGCGGCCATCGGACCGCCACACGTAGTAGTCGAGCGAGACTACGTCGCCGGGCTTGGCGTTGAGATCGTGCGCGGCCCACTCGTTGAGGGTGATGCCGTTGGGATCGGCGGACGCGGGCGGCGCGTCGAGCGCCGTAACGACGGAGTAGGGAATTTCGCGGCCGTTGGCGCGGATACTGTTGGCGAGGTAAGTGAGTATCGGCTCTGTAGTCAGACCGAGCGACTTCGCCGTGGCGGTGGCGCGCTCGGCGAGCGAATCGGGGATCAGGGTCGTATCGGTTTCGAGCGATTCGCTGCTTGTCAGGGTGCGAATCTTGATTCCGAGGTCTTCGAGTGTTACCGAGCCGCGGACGTCAGGGAGCGATCCCCCCGCCACCAAAATCGTGTTGACCTTGCGCGCCTCGCCCAGTTCCCTCTGCAAGAGAGCCAGCGGCACGAACGCCGCGCGCACGTCGCCCTGCTGCGGATTCAGCGAGAACTCGCGCGGCGCGGCTGCCCCGAGTGTAAGCCGGATCGTCTTGCCGGTATCTTCCTTGCGGCCATGCAGCGATTCGAGCGGGATCGCGGAAGGTTTTTCCACGCGCACCAGCATCGTGTCTCCCGATTTTGCGCCCAGCTCATTCGCCAGCGCCGCGGTGAGCAGGATCTGCTGTCCTTCGGGCGCCGCGCCGAAGCGCCGGTCGACTCCGTAGATCTGTACGGCCAATGCGCGGAGGCCGCTCGATTGATGGGCGACCATGCCGTTGATCGCAATAATAGGACAGGCCTGCTGGCCTTTCCCCCCGATTGCCGCGGCCAGATCCTCGCGGAAGAAGCCATTCCGCGCGACTACGTAGTCGGTGCTGCCCAGCCGTGCCAGCACCAGGTCGCGCAAGCTGGCGCGCACCGAATCGCCCACCAGCAGCGCGCCGCCCAATACGCCCGCCGCGGCGGCGACGCCCAGCAGCACCGCCAGGTTCGTGCGCCAATACCACTTGAGGTTACGCGCCAAGAGGGTGGAGATTCGCATTTGGTAATTCGTACCGCAAGGGGAACCGGGCGGCCAGTTCCGCGCTGTGAGTCACAACGATCAGGATGGTCTCCTGCCGCCGGTGGAGTTCGAGCAGCAGGGCAGCCACCACGTCCGCCGACGCCTGATCCAGGTTGCCGGTAGGCTCATCGCAGAGCAGCAGCAGGGGCTTGTTGATCAAGGCGCGCGCCAGCGCCACGCGCTGCTTCTCGCCGCCGGAAAGCTCGGCGGGGCGATGATCGAGCCGGCCGCTCAGGCCGACTTGTGCCAGCAGATCGCGCGCGCGTTCAACAGGCGCCGCGCCGTCGTGCGACACCAGCGTGGGCACCAGCACATTCTCGAGCACCGAACACTGCGGCAGCAGACAATGATCCTGAAAGATGAAGCCGATCGCCTGGTTGCGGAAGGCGGCCAGGTCCTTCTCGGATAGCGCAAAAGGATTGCGCCCGTCCAGCGTCACCGTGCCCGAGGTGGGCTGCTCCAACCCGCCGAGGATATAAAGCAGAGTGCTCTTGCCCGCGCCCGAAGGGCCCATAATCGCCGCCGCATCGCCGCGTTTCAGGCTAAACGAAACGCCCGACAGAATGGAGAGCGGCCCGCGCGGGGTCGGGTATGTTTTGGCGATCTGGGAGACATCCAACATGGCGGGGCGCGCAGTGCTCTGGAACGAGTCTATCGAACATTGTCGCACGCGATTGCGGCCCTGCCTGGGCATGCCTGGGCGTGCGCGCGTGGCCATTCGGCTTCGGAGTGGGCTACCATAAAAATCGAGGCCCTGTATGGCTGTCGGGACGGCACTGGTTACTGTCGAGGAATACTTGCGGCTCCAGCCGCCAAAGGCGGGGCATTATGAGTTACATCACGGCGAGATCGTACTTATGACCGCGCCGAAATGGGGTCATCAACGCATCCAGGACCGCCTGACGGCCCTGCTTCGGTCAATGGCCGGCGATCGGGCGTACGTCACGAAAGAGATGTCGTTCCGTCCGGCGCCGGAGTACGAGGTGTGGGAAGCCGATGTGGGTCTTGCGCTCACCGAACGCGCCAATAGCGTCGCGGATGACGAATACTTGACGGGTGCTCCCGATCTGGCCGTCGAAGTTCTGTCACCAAGCAACACGGTCGATGAGATCGCTGAGAAAATGTCTGTCTGCATGGCAAATGGATGTATTAGTTTCTGGGTCGTCGATCCAAAACGTAAACGAGTGTCTGTGACCGAAGGCGACGTGACGAAACACTACGGGCTGTCGGCGTCAATTTCGTGCTCATTACTGGGCGCGGACGTTCCAGTGGAAGAGATTTTCAAGAACTGAATCCACCTTGCATGCCAGCCGGTCCGCGCCAGGACTACGCGCGAGCCGCCTGCGCCGCAGCTTTGCCCGTCGGTAGCTTCTTGCGGGACGCTGTCGCTAGCTATAAAGAGCAGTTAGCGTCGGTCCTATGCGCCATGCCAGACATCCAGGATTTCGACTATGCCTTCCGTCACGCGATAGACCGCTATGTACGGCAGGGGAGAAAAGACCAACTCGCACGTGCCGGTCTGTTTCCCTTTGCGTCCGCGATGCGGGGAGTCGATGCGGCTCTCTCAGCCGTCATAAATGGTCTCGGCCACGTCGCGGGCCGCGGTGGGATTATCGCGCCGGATGTACCGCGTGATGCTGTACAGGTCTTGGGCTGCGGGCGCCGTCCATCGCAAACGCATTAGTATTGCAATATCTTCTCAACGTTGGCCCAGACTTCCGCATGCTCCACGAACTCGCTGCGCTCGGCGGCGGCGATACCCGGCTTCACGCCTCCACGAAAACGGGCGTCGTCCTGCAACAGCCGCAAGGCGGCATCCTTCACCAATTGTTCCGTGTCGGTGCCATTGTGATCGGCAATTTGGGAAAGCTGCGCTTCCTGCTCGGGGGTGAAATGGACTTCCATACGCCTTCAGGATAGGTGCCGTGGCGGCCTCAGTCAACGGGCTGGGGCGGCCTGCGAGCCTGCCCCACTAGGACGCAATCGCCCGTACACCTCCAGCGCCCGCGCGGCCATGCGCGCAGCGCTGTAATGCTCGCGCACACCCTCCACGCCGCGCTTCCCCAGCCGCTCCAGCAGGACCGGATCCTTCCACAGCGAGAAGATACCCTGCGCCACACCCGCCGTGTCGTCGGGCTCCACCAGAATGCCGCCGCCGGTCTTCTCCACGATCTCCGTCAGGCCGCCCCGCCGCGGTTCCACCACTGGCACGCCGTTGGCCATGGCCTCCAACAGGAACAAGCCCTTCGGCTCGTCGTAGGTGGCGGGGACCGACAGCACGTCGAGGTTGCGCAGGAAGTCGATTTTGTGCGGCCGGTCCAGCACCCCGCGATAGCGGAACTCGTGGTCCAGGCCCGCCGCCTTCATGCGCCGCTCGATGCCGCGCAGGTACAGCCGGTGCTCCGGCGCCAGATAGCCGGCGACTTCCAGCGTGCTGCCGCCGAATTCAGTCTCGCGCCGCAGCTTCACGTACGCGTCGGCCAGCACGTGCAGGCCCTTCTCCGGCGCCACCCGCGCGAAGTATCCCACTGTGAAGCAATTGCTGTGCAGCCGCAGCGATGCGTCGTAGCCCTTCAGATTCACGCCCAGCGGCACCACGTGCATCTTACGTTCGGGAATTCCCAGGTATCGGCACATGTAGCCCGCATAGTATTCGCTGACCGCGGCGAAACCGTCCACGTGTTCGACGTTGGCCCGGATCAGATCCAGCGCCTGCGTGCGGTAAGGTTCCGGAAGCTGGCTGAGGAACAGATCCTCGCCCTGCAGCGTGCAGCAGATCGGGCGGCCTACGGCTTCGCGGATGGATTGCGCCAGGCCGATCAACAGCGAATTCGGCAGCGTCACGATGTCGGGCGGCGCCTCGGTGCGCAGCCAGGCCGCCAGCTTGTGGATCTCTTTGCCCTGCCGCCCGTCTTCGCCGCGCAGCATGGAAACCGTCAGTTCTCCCAGCAAGCGCGGGTTCACGGGTATCGAGCGGCGCGCCGCCAGCTTCAGCGCCCACTCCGAATCCCACAGCTTGTCCAGCAGCCAGGGCGTCTTGCGGAACAGCCCCGAGTGCTGCTCCAGATACACGCTGATGCCGCCGAAGAAGACCTTGTGCGCCGCCACATTGGTCTCGTCCGTCAGCGTCGGTGTATAAATAGGAAGCAGGATGACGTCGTGCCCCTGGCTCTTCAGCTCCGCGGCCAGCGCGTTGTCGCGGATGCAGCTCCCGCAGTACATCTGCGCGGCGCCCGCGGTGAAAGCCAGTATCTTCATGCGGCCTTCATACCGCGCACTGAAACGCCCGCCGGGCGTAGAGATGGTCGAACAAGTTGCCTTCGTGCGGCTGGTCCCAACTGATACGCTGCGTGGGAATCGCGCCCAGGTTCAAGCGGCCCACATCGGGGGAGGCCAGCAGCCGCGCGATCAGCTTGCGGTCGTGCGTGATCGCGGTCACTACCAGGCTCGGCCCCAGCGCGCGCGGGATGTCGTCCTGGCTTACCGGCACTACGCTAGCGAATGGGAACAGGAATTCACGGTTGGCCAGCGCACTCGCGGGCGATTCGCACAACACGATGGTTGGCAGCAGGTACGCGCAGCCTTGAAAGGTCGCCAGGCGCGACGGGCTTCCGGGTCCCCGATGCGCCGCGGTTACGTCGCGCGCGCTCTCCCCATCCAGTTCGCCGTCTATGGTTTGCGAGATGCGCTCAGCCAGCGCGGCATTGGCGAAGGGCGCGATCTGGGCTTGCTCGTCGGCTTCGTCGCGCGGCGCCACCGTGGCCAGCCGTGCGGCCAGCGCCTCGGCAACCTCAGGGGCGTGCGCAGGCGTCCACACGCCCGAAGCATTGATGCACGACCGGCCGGAGTTCTCCAGGATCGAGGAGACCATCACGTCCAGGTATTGCTCCCAATCGTCCGCGCAATCTGCCCCGATCACGATCTTGCTGTAGCCCGGGCCATGCACCTCGATGCGCGCATCGCCCTGCCACTGCCGCGTGGACGACACATCGCCGAACACCATGCCTCGCCCGCAGCGGCGCAGGATCTCGGCCGCGCCCGCGTGATCGGCCGGATAGTATCCGAACACCTCCGGCGGCGCTCCCGCATGGATCAGCGCCTGGATGATGCGGTAAGGCGTCCAAGGCTCGGCCGCACCGGGCTTCAGCACCAGCGGCGTCTTCAACGCGAACGCCGGCGCCCAGAGCGAATGCACGCCGGGCGAATTGCTGGGCAGCACCACCCCCAGCGACTCGCCCCGCGGAAAATAGCTCAAGCCTTCGGCGTGCCCCGCGTCGAGCACACGCAAGTCCAGGTTGCGCGTCAGGCCGTTAACCACCGCTTCCATCTCGGCCAGCACCGTGCGGATCTTGTGCATGTTCCGCCGCACCATCACGTGCGGCAATCCCGTGGTGGCGGAAACCTGGCGCACGTAATCCTCGGGCGCCTGGGTGGTGTCGCCCAAAGGCAGCGGGGCCGCGGCGAACAGATCGGCGGCGCGGGCGCACATGCGGAAGAGTTCCTGCGTCGTGAAGCCCGCCATGATCGCGCGCGCCATCTCCTGGTCCAGCAGATCGCGCCGGATCAGCCCCACGTTCGCCTGGCTCGTTTCGACGAACGCCTCGCCGGTGCGGTAGTGCGGCGTGCGCACCGTATCGAGGCTGCGGTACGGCCGGCCGCGCCGCAATAGCGGGATGTGCACCACTTGCTGCATCAGTAAACGCCCTCCACCACCGCCTTCTGGAATCTGGAGAACGGCCGCACGTTGCGCACGCCGTCCCATGGGTACTCTGTATATGACGGCTCCCGCTCCGCCTCGTCCCGTTCTAAAAAGCGCGGCATGAAGAATTCGCGCGTCAAGGTGGTCAGGCGCACGCGGCCCGTCTCCCCGTAGCCCACCACGCGCGCCGGATTGTCCGGATCGACCACTTCGATCATGGCGCGCGGCGCGGGCGGGTAATAGATGATGTCGTAGCTGTCTCCGGCCACGCGCGGTTTGTGGACCGCCAGCCCCATCAGGGTGTTGCCGTAGGTGGGCGCGAAGTAGACCCCGTCCAGCAATTCCTCGACGGCGAACCGGTGGAACTGCGGCGTCATTTCCGTGCCCCCGCAAAATACCCCGCGGATGCCCATCTTCTTCAGCGACACCTTCTCGCACAGCGCTTCCAGCAGCTTCGGTGTGGTGAACATGCAGCGGATATTGTCGTGCGCGCGCAGCAGCGTCAGGCCCTGCTCCACCACGTGTTGCTTGTAAGCCTCCGCCTCCTCGATTTTCCCGCGCTTGATCAGCTTCACCACCCAGCGCGGATCCAGGTCCGTCATGAAGCAGATGCCGCCGCGGAATTGCGCCAGATGCTCCACCGCCAGACGCAGGCGCCGCGGCCCGCTGGGTCCCAGCATCAGCCAGTCGGAGCCGCGCGGAAATGCGTCGTCCGGCAGCGTGGCGCTGAAGGCCTCGTAGTCGATGCGGAAATCGTCGATGCTGATGCGCGACTTCGGTACGCCGGTACTGCCGCCAGTCTCGAAAACATAGATGGGCCGCGTGGCATAAGCTTTGGGCACCCAGCGCCGGACAGGACCGCCGCGCAGCCACTCGTCCTGGAAGAAGCCCAGGCGGTCCAGATCGTCGTAGCCGCGGATTTCGGTGCGCGGATCCCAGTCGAGCTTCCGGGCGTAATCCAGCCAGAACGGACAGCCGGTTTCCGGGCTGAAGTGCCACGCGACGATCTCGCGCGTCCAGGCGTCCAGCGCGGTGCGCGCGGCTTTGGTTTTGGCCGGGAGGCCGGTTTCGATAAGAGTGTCCACGGTTTCTTTAGTTTAGTATGACGGGTGTGGCGGGGGGAGGTGAGGGGAGTGCTGGGTGCTGGCAAACCCCTTGCACCGTTTGCGAGGAGTCGGCCAGAATCCAGGCAGCGGCTTGCCAGGCGAATCGCGTTCATCCCAAATTGAGCGGAGCGTACCGGGTGGTAATCGGGGCGCCAACAAATCCTCATCGCCGGAATCCAGTCTGGGGCTGGCTATTAATCGTAATCGCCGCTCTTTCCATGGTTGCACGCATAGCATAGAGTCCTCAAATTTGACAAGTCGTTTGTGCCACCTTTTGCGGCCGGAACCTTATGATCAACTTCCAATGTGACTGAGTGATCTGCCGCCGGATTCTTACCACACCTCACGCAGCGGTAGTTGTCACGCTTCAGGAGCTTCCACCGCACATCCAATGGCATAGCGTGCCTTCGCGGGGTGTCTGGGTCGCCTTTGAGCAGTTGCTCGCGCGTGATTTTCCCCTGATGAAACCTTGAAACAGCCTCACAGGCCTTGCGGAGCATCCCTCAGATTCGCTTGTAGGGCTTCCCTGATATTTTTTCCGTCCAATCTTGCCCATTTTCGGGTTCTGATCGAAAGTGCTTTCTTCCACGAGCCGAACCTCTCGCTAATCGTGCGCGACTGGCAACGCCGACTAGCCCACTTGTCGAACCCTGTCGCGGGGAAACAGCGGAAGTCTACGACCTTAGCATAGCCGTCCAGCGCTGAGGGCAGATCGTGATCGGACAACCGAGTGTTCCTCGCATTCATGTCGAATGAGAACGTCTCTTCGTTGTTATTAGCGGACTTGAACGTGCTACAAGCATTGATCCTGGCCGCCCTCATCGGGTAGCAGATCCATCGATCGGTTTCTCTTGCACTGAGTCCTCTTCGGAATATGCCACAGCGACCGCCCCAAACCGGGCTGCCGCCAGCTCTCATCCTACTCCGCGTGATCGCGTTCAGGCGGCATTCGTCTTTGGCTGAACCTCGCGCTCGATCTGCTTTAGCTTGGCTTGCCGGGCCAGCCGAAGCTCGTAATCGAGTTGCAGGCCCAGCCAAAACTCCGCGCTGGTTCCCAGATATCGGGCCAGGCGCAACGCGGTGTCGGCGGTGATTCCCCGCCGGCCCCGCACGATCTCATTCAAGCGCGCGCTATCGACACCGAGCGCTTTGGCAAGCTGGTTGACGCTCATGTTCAATGGGTCAAGCACATCCTCTCGAAGCGTTTCGCCGGGATGAATGGGTGTTAGTGAAGTTGGCATAGGTTCTTACGTCCTTAATGGTAGTCCACGATCTCTACTCTATGTGCATCGCCGTCCGCCCAGACGAAGCAGATGCGGAACTGGTCGTTGATCCGGATACTGTATTGCCCGGCCGGATCGCGTTTGAGCACTTCCAGCCGGTTCCCAGGGAGCGCCGAAAGATCGCCTAAGCTGCGCGCCTGATGAAGCTGATACAACTTGCGGCGGGCCGTTCTTTCGACGGCCTGAAACCGTTTGGAAGGCTCGTCGTTGAAGACCTCCTCGGTTTCCGCATCCCGGAAGGAACGAATCACGTCCTTAGTGTATAGCGTTCAGCGATAAGCGTCAAGCCCGGTAAGCAACGGTCCCACGGTTTCTTTAGTTTAGTATGACGAGAGGGAAGTGGGGCGGGCCTCCACGCCTGTCGGGATGGGGCCTGCGGCCCACCGATAGTGATGAAAGCCTTGTGGGGCAGGCTCCCAGCCCGCCCGGCCTGTTTTTCAATAACTTACGGCGGGGCTTTCGACCGTGCGCGGGTCCTCCATCACCCGACGTGACCCGCTCTTCGGCCGCCAGCAATGCCCGACCGCTGCCTCCAGTCTGCTAAACCGCGACCGGTGTAGCGTTGTGTGTAAGATGAGCAAATGCCATCCGTCGAGATCGGCCGCCGCGATTCCATCCTGCTCGTCACCATCAACCGGCCGGAGGCGCGCAACGCCGTGGATGCCGCCACCGCCGCCGCGCTGGTGGACGCCTTCCGATCCTTCGATGCCGACGAAACACTCCACGTGGCCGTGCTGACCGGCGCGGGAGGAACCTTCTGCGCGGGCGCGGATCTGAAAGCCATCGCGGCGGGGCGGCCCAACGCGGTGAGCGAAGCGGGCGACGCTCCCATGGGTCCCACGCGCATGCTGCTTTCGAAGCCGGTGATCGCCGCCATCGAAGGCCACGCCGTGGCAGGTGGATTGGAGTTGGCGCTCTGGTGCGACCTGCGCGTGATGGCGCGCGGCGCCACGCTGGGCGTCTACTGCCGGCGGTTTGGCGTGCCGTTGATCGATCTGGGGACCATCCGGCTGCCGCGTCTGATCGGGCAAAGCCAGGCGCTGGACCTGATCCTGACCGGGCGCGGCGTCTCAGGGGAAGAAGCCTTGCGCATGGGACTGGCCAACCGCCTGGTGGAATCCGGTCACGCCTTGGAAGGCGCCCTGGAACTGGCGCGGACGCTCGCCGGCTTCCCGCAAGCGTGCCTGCGGTCGGACCGGCTCTCGTGTTATGAGCAGGCGGGGCTCTCTACCGAAGAGGCCATGCGCAACGAGTTCCGGCGCGGTCTGGACGTGCTAGGCAGTGGCGAAGCTACCGCCGGCGCGCGGAAATTCGCGGCTGGCGCGGGGCGGCACGGATCGGGCGCGTGAGGCCGGCCCGGGCTCCAGCCACAAGGCGCTATTTCGTCAGCGGCCTGACGGCTACTTCCTTAAAGAAGACGATGTCGTTGTCGCTGTGATTCTGCAGGCCGATGTAGCCTTCAAGCGGGCGCGGCCCTCTTTGCGGCTCGAAGCTGAACGTCTTGGGACCCACGGGTTGACCTTCCGTGTAATCGGTTACCTTGATGCCGTTCAGGTAGACGATGGTGTGGGGCCCGTCCAGCGTGATTTCCATGGTGTTCCACTCGGGGCCGGGTTTACCCGGGCGCGCCAGCGCTTTGGTCTGGGAATACAGCGTGCCGGTTGCGTGATAGGCGGTTTCGTGGGATTTCTCGGGCTCGTTATCGATCTGAACTTCGTAGCCATAGTGTACCGGCATCCACTCTTCGCGCGGCTGGATGGGAATGCGGATGAAGACTCCGGAGTTGTCGTTGTGGTCGCGCATTTTGTAAACCACCCGGATGACGGAGTCGGAGATCTTGCCGCCGGTCCACCACAGCAGGCCCATGCCGCCGTGCGTCCGGATGAGTCCATCTTCGACGGTCATGGAGCCGGGCCCGACGTGCTGCCAGCCGGTGAGATCGTGGCCGTTGAACAGTTGCCGCCACTCCGGCGCGGCTTGCGATGCGGCGCCTGACGGGAGACAGCCGGCGGCTAGGAGGATCAGTGGGAGGATGGGTTTGGTCACAAGCACATTCTATCGCGCGGGAGCGCCGGTTATGATGGAATCGTGTGGCGGCCATCCAGGTTACTCATTGTGGCGGCGGCCTTTTGCGTAGCCATCGCAGTGACATTCATTTTCGCGTTCAGGGGCGGCCGGCACGCCCGCCATCTGCACTCGGAGAATGAGCCGATCCGCCCCTGGATGAGCGTGCCGTTCATTGCGCACACGCACCACGTGCCTGCCGCCATACTGTTCCATGCTATCGGCCTCGAGCCGGGGCAGCGCGACCGGCGGCCCTTGCGGACCATCGCGCGCGACCAGCATCGGCCGGTGGAGGATGTGGTTCGCGATCTGGAGCGCGCCCTGGCCGGCGCGGGTCACACGCATCCCTCGCTGGAACCTCCCGGGGGCAAGGCTCCCTGATGAGCGAGCGGATCCTGGCGGCGCTGGCGCAATACGGCTCGCCCGCGCTGTTTGTCGTAGTGACGATTGCGTCCATAGGGGTGCCGTTGCCGGTCAGTTTGCTGCTGGTCGTTACGGGCTCGCTGGTGGCGCAGGGAGTCATGCCCATGTGGTTGGCCATCGCGCTGGCCACCACGGGATCGGTGATTGGCGATCAAATCGGCTACGCCATCGGCCGGTGGGGCTGTACCGCGCTGGTCTCCCGATTTGGAGGCATGCTGGGCGGCGCCGAGCGGATGGACAAGGCGGAAGCCCACGTGCGGCGTTGGGGAGGACCGGGCGTTTTCCTCACCCGCTGGCTGCTGTCACCGCTCGGTTCGCTGGTCAACTTCACTAGCGGCATCGCGGCATATCCGTGGATGAGGTTCTTGTTGTGGGATGTGCTCGGCGAGGCGCTCGGCGCGGCCTTGTATATCGTTCTGGGCTGGATCTTCAGCGACCGGGTTATGGAGCTGGACGCGGCTTTGGGCGATTTCACCTGGATGATTCTGGCGCTGGTGGCCGCGCTGGCGCTGGGCTGGATGTTGTGGGGGTATTTGCGGAGGAAGGCCACCACGGAATCCTCAGAACAGCACGCTCTCGATTGAATTACTCACTTCCGACTCGAGCGCCGTCCGCTTCTTGTCCAACTCCGCCCGGCGGTCGCGCAGCGAAGCGAGCTGCGATTCCTGGCTGGCCAGCCGCTGTGCATAGGCCTGCACCTGCTGCTGCTGGCCGCTGACCTGGTTGAGGCTGCCGATATTCTGCCGCAGGCGGTCCTGGTCGCGGATCACGTCGTTGATCTGGCTTTCGAGACTCTGTATCTCGTGCCCGGCGGCTGCAATCTGTTGCTTCAGGCCGGCGATCTGTTCAAGCTGCTTGCGCGCGGCGTCGCTGAAGTCTTTGTTGCGCACATAGGTGAATAACTCGCTGGGCGTGAGACTTGTAATTGCAAGAGATCTCTCATACACATGCTCTTCAACCACCGGGAACTTCTCCGTCGCGCCCGGCGCCAGCTTCACTTCGAAACGGTAGGCATCGCTGGTCTTCTCGGACGGTTTACGGTCCAGCAGGTTATAATCCTGGCGCGCCGGGCGCTCGATTACCAGGGTTTTGGCTTTCTGGTCGACATTGTGAATCGTGTAGGTGCTGGTTTCCACGACGGCGTTGCGGGTGGTCAGGATGCCGCGGCGCGCGTGGATCTCGCGAATCTGTTCGGCCTTGCTGTCCCACTGAGTGGTGATGCGGGTCCCTAGGTCCACGCCGTAACTAATCAGCCGCTTGTCGCCGGTCTTCACTGTCTCTACCAGCGCTTCGCCCGCATAGGCGCCCGCGTCGTAGACGGTGATGGGACCGCCGTCCAGCGTCTTGCCAGTGGAGTTGGTAATCTCGGCGGCATCCATGGGATGCGTGGAAGACTGATCGGAGTAGATGAGCAGCTTACGCGTATCCACCTTCTGTTGCAGGAAGGGCAGCATGGCGGATTCGTTGCGGCGCACCGTAACGGGCGTGGGGATGTGGTACTCGAACAACTCGCCCAGTTCACGGCCGCCCGCGGATGCCGTGATCGTGGACTGGGCCGAAGCTTTCTCCAGGCGGACGAAACTCTGGAGGTTACGCCCATTGGCTGGCGCAGAGGAGAACGCTCCCGTCGCCTTAGCCTTCCCGGCTGCTGCGGCCTGAGGCAGCGGGGCCGGGGCTGCCGGCGCGGGCGGCGGCTGACCGTCAATCGTTAGCGTATCGGCCTCCGTTTCTACGGCGCCTTCATACACCACCGGCGCCGACGCGGCATCTTCGGGCAACTCCGCCGTCTGCCGCGCCACATAACGCGGTTCATATAGCCGGCTGATGAACGAAATTGGCCGGCCGGAAACCAGCGACAGATCCACCTTGTTCCAGTCTTCGCCGGTGGTGTTGTCCACGATGGCCCATCCTTCCAGCGTGGGTTGCGCGCCTTCACCGAAGATCAGCCGGTAGCTGGATTTCCAGACCGGCGTGGGCACCATGTAGCTGGCCACTACTTCCCGCCGTTTGGAATCGGTCGAGTCGATATACACGCTGCGCTTTTCCCTGGAGCGCGCCTCGGTCAATACCGCCAGGTAATCCTTGAACTGCGTCTGCAGCCGGGCGTCGGTGAAGCGAATGCCCGCGGCGGCGCCCAGGTCGAAGTTGTGCAAATCGCCCGCATCCATCAACAGGGTGATCTGCTCGCGCTCCGCGCGCTTGTCGTCTCCGGGCGTCAGGCGGGCGGCCACGATCGCGCCGGTCACGGTTTCATTGGCGAACTTCAGCTCGATTTGCGCGCCCTTAAGCTGGTCGAGCACCGCGCTCAACGGCTGCGCCGCACCCAGCTGAAAGGGGAAGTCCGCCAGCTTGTGGGCCAGCGGCTCGCTCGAATCGTAGCGCAGCCCCGAGATTTTGCCGCCGCCTTTTTCTTCGATGGTCAGCGATTTCAGCACATCGTCCATCTCGGCGGCTTTGAAATCCAGCCGCGCCGATTCGCCGGGCGCCAGTTCCCCCGCGCGCTCGAAGTAACCCACGCCATGCTTGTAAAGGACCACTTGCCGTACAGTCAACTCCGCGGCGTTCGTGCCCATCGCGCCCAGCGCCAGGGCGCCCATCAACCAGAATGTTTGTTTCATGATCGGTAAATGCCGCCTGCGCGGCGCTCCTTTCATTCACCCATTACTTTGATGATGACGCGCTTGGACCGCTGGCCGTCGAATTCGGCATAATAAATCTGCTGCCAGGGGCCGAAATCCAGCTTGCCCTTGGTCACCGGAACGATCGCCTGGTGGTGTACCAGCAAGCTCTTCAAGTGCGAGTCGCCGTTGGTTTCGCCGGTCGCATGATGCCGGTAGTTCTGGCGGAAGGGCGCCAGCTTCTCCAGCCACTCATCGATATCGGCAAGCAGGCCATCTTCCGCATCGTTCACCCACACCCCGGCGGTGATATGCATGGCCGAGACCAGGATCATGCCCTCCTGAATGCCGCTCTTGCGCAGAGCGCTCTCCACTTGTGAAGTGATGTTGACGTATTCCCGATGTTTGGTGGTACGAAAAGTCAAGTATTCGGTGTGAAATTGCATATGCGGATGATAACTCCGATAGCATTCGTCTGATGGATTCCGCGGCCGGTACGCGGGGGCGGGTGGACCTGAACATGCGGCCTCAAGCCTGTCCTGCAATCCGTACATCGAGACGAATCGCGCCTCTCCGCCTCTGCTGCTGTGGCTGGCGGGGGACGCTCAGGTCAGGTTTGATAGTGGCCCCGGTCCTGCGGGACGGGTAGCTGTGCGGCCTGATGTTGCTAGAAGAGCGTGTTGATCAGCGTGCCCGAGGAGTTGTACACGGTGATGTTGTTGAAAATTGAGTTCGACACGTAGATGTTCCCGCTTTTGTCCACCGCGATCCCTTCACAGCCTCCGGTGCCCTGATCGATCACCAGCACGGGCTTTTTGCCATTAGTCGCAGCGTACTTCACGGCGGTGCCGCTGGTGTACTCCGAAATGTAGACGTACCCCTCGCCGTCGAAGGCAACGCCTGTCGGCCCGGTATTCACATTGTCGTTGTATACCACGACCTCCTTCGGATCGCCAGTTAGAAACTCCCCCACGTTGTAGGCGATCACCGCATTCTCACCGACGTTTCGCCCAAAGCCGGCAAAGATGTTCCTTCCGTGGATTACCAGCACCCCAGGCGCGATAAATTGGTACCCGCTGTTGTCTTGAGTGAGGGTCTCAACCAAGCCCCCACCGATGTTAAGCGCGATGACGTTATTTGCGGAATTGTCGGCAATGTAGACGTCCCCGTAGGCGTCAACCGCTATTCCCAGTGGTCTGCTCATGGCGCTGCTTGAGATCGTCTGCACCAGGGCGAGAGTCGTCGGGTTATACACTGTAACGTTGTTGCTGTTGAGGTTCGTGACATAAAGATCGCCAAACGCAAACGTCAGGCGGGTTGGGGCGTTTAGGCCCTGCGTGATCGTGTTGAGTATCGTTCCGTTGGCTGGATCTAGCTCGAGTACCTGGTTCGCGCCGCTGTTTGCAACCCACAGGTTACCGGAAGTGTCGAATACAATGCCGTTCGGGTTACTCAGTTGCGTGTTAGCGGTCAACGCCAGGCTCAATCCGAGCGAAAGAGCGAAGCCGCGCACAACCACGAGATGCGATGCCTTGAGTTTCATGTTAGTCTCCTTTTCGGCAGCATTGGCGCCGATCGTTGAACTGTTTCAGTTGATTTGGACATGCCTTGCCCTCTACCCGGATCGCGCGCCCTGAGGCTCGGGAACGCAGGTAAGACTCGACTCGGGGCCGCCGAAACGGCCCCGGAGCGGCGGTTTCCGGACTAGAACAGAGTCGTTACCGGGGTGCCCGACGTAGTGAAAACACCGATGTTGTTTGCCGAGGAATTCGTTACATAGATGTAGCCGGTGGCCGGATCCCAAGCAATGCCTTCGGGGAAACCAGAGGTCACGGCGAACTGGAAGACCCCGCTGGGATTATACTGCGCCCACGTGCCGCTGAAGAGGTCGCTCACGTAGACGTTGCCGGCGCTGTCGAATGCTATGCCGGTCGGGCCAGTGTTGACCGAGTTGGTGAAGACCACCTGCTCCTTAGGGTCGCCGGTCAGGAATTCGCCGACATTGTAACTGATCACGGCATTCTCGCCAGGCTGCGGCCCGAGCCCGAGATAGAGATCCTGCCCGTAAATCGCGAGGGCACCGGGGGAGGTAAACGAAAAACCGCTCTTGTCGGCCGTGATCGTTTCCACCAAACCACCGTCAATGTTCACCGCGACCACGTTATTCGCGCCACCATTAGCTATGTAAACGTCGCCATATGCGTCCACGGCCACGCCCAGCGGCCCCTGAATAAAACTGCCGGAAATGGTCCGGATGAGTGTGCCTGGGCCCGCGCCCGAGTTCGTATAAGCGGTATCGTACTCGGTGATCGTGTTTCCGGTTGTGTTGGCGACATACAGATTACCTAACGAGTCGAACGCCAAACGGCTGGGGCCGTCCAAACCGTCGGTGATTCTTTGCAGGACCTGGCCAGTGGACGCATTGACCTTGAGCACGCTGTTTGCTCCATTGTTGGCGATCCAGAGACGGCCGTGGCTGTCGACGGCCAGTCCGTTGGGGTTGTGCAGTTGAGCCATGGACGGCAGCGCCAGGCTCGCTGCGAGCAACGCCAAAGTGAAAAATCTCGCTTGCTTTCTATTCGTCATGTTTTCTCCTTCGATTTGTGAATGATTTGGCCGCAAATCCAGGAACCACATTTCGCGGCCAGCCGTTTCCGGTCTCGCTACTAATGGCGCGAAGCGGGCAGGAAAACCGACAACATAAATATCGGGTAGCCCGAATATGATAAAATCGCAGCCATTTGGCTACCGGGCAAACAAAGAACACCCCGGAGTTGGAGCAACCTGAAACGAAAGGTCTTCGTACTTCACTACTTCAGTGGGGGATTCCGGTCCCAAAAACCAATGCAAGCCAGGCGTGATGGCGAGATAACCCGTCTCCTCGGCGCCTTCAGGAATGGCGAGCCAGCGGCAGAAGCGCGCCTGATGGACCTGACCTATCGCGAGTTGCGGAAGATCGCCGCGGGTCATTTGCGCCGGGAGCGATCTGCCCGCAGCCTCCAGACTACCGACCTGGTCCACGAAGCCTACCTGCGGCTGGTAGACCAGGCCGCCACGCCCTGGCGCGACCGCGCCCATTTCTTTCAGGTCGCCGCACATGTCATGCGCCAAATCCTGGTCGATCGCGCGCGGAAGCGCCACGCGCGCAAGCGCGGCGGCGGTGTTGCGGAGATCAGCCTGGATGGGGCTCTGGATATTGCCGAGGCCCGGTCTGCCGACCTGCTGGTGCTCGAAGAGGCGCTGGCGCGCTTGCAGCAGGCGGATAGCCGGCAGTGCCAGGTGGTGGAGATGCGATTCTTCGCAGGCATGTCCGAAGATGAGATCGCAGAAGTGCTGGGCGTTTCGGCCCGTACCGTTAATCGCGAATGGCGGATGGCGCGCGCCTGGCTATACAAAGAGGTATATGGATGACGCCCGAACGCTGGCGGCGCGTCAAGTCTCTGTTCGAGAGGGCCTTGGACCAGCCGGCGGATGCGCGCGACGCCGTGCTGGATGCGGCGGGCGAAAGCCCCAGCGTAGTGGCCGAAGTCCGCAAGCTGATTTCGGGCGATGCGGCGGCCGGGAGTTTCTTGCAGGACACAGGATCCGCGGAGTCCTCGGAGCCTGTCCTTCCTCCACCAGGTTTAGTGATCGGACATTACCGCCTTGCGGGCGTGTTGGGGCGGGGCGGCATGGGCGTGGTCTACCGGGCCGAGGATTTGGCGTTGTCCCGCCCGGTGGCGCTGAAGTTCCTTCCCGGCGCACAGTCCGAAACTCCGCAGGCGACGGAACGCATGAAGCGGGAAGCACGCGTGGCCGCGGGTCTGAATCATCCGAACATCTGCGTGGTCTACGAAATCGGCGAGCACCAGGGGCAGCCTTTCATCGCCATGGAGTTATTGGAAGGGCAGACGTTAAAACAGCGTATTGGGGCCAAGCCGTTGAAGACCACGGAACTGCTCGACTGGGCCGGGCAGATCGCCGACGGGCTGGAGGCGGCGCACCAGGCGGGGATCGTGCATCGCGACATCAAGCCGGCCAACATCTTTGTCACAGCGCGCGGGCAGGCCAAGATCCTCGACTTTGGCCTGGCAAAGGCCGCCGCACCGCCGCACGGCGCCACCAAACTGGCCGAGGAGTATGTGTCGGCACCCGGAGTGGCGGTCGGGACATTGCCTTACATGTCGCCCGAGCAAGCCTGCGGCGAAGAACTGGATGCGCGCACGGACTTGTTCAGCTTTGGCGCGGTGCTGTACGAAATGGCGACGGGGAAGCCCGCGTTTACAGGCGCGACGACGGCGCTGATCCACGCCGCAATTCTGGGGCGGGAGCTATCACGGGTCAGCGCCGTGAATGCGCGGATTCCGCAAGAGCTGGATCGCCTCGTGGGCAAGGCCTTGGAGAAAGATCGCGAGCTGCGCTATCAGAATGCGTCCGACATGCGCGCGGATCTGAAGCGTCTGAAGCGCAGCCTGGAATTGAAGGCCGATCCCGCCCGCAGCCTGAAAACCGCGATGCGAGCCTCCCGGTTTCCCTGGCGGACTGCCGCGGCGCTTCTGACCCTAGCGACCGTGTTCGCCGCCTGGTGGGCCAACCCGGTTCCCGCACCGCGACTGGTGCGGTTGTTCCCGATAACCGAATCCGGCAGATATGATTTTCCGGTCCGCCCCGCCTCCGACGGAGTACGGATTTTTTGTGTCCGAAAGGTCGGCACCCATTACGAGCTGGTGCAAGCGTCCGTTCATGGCGGCGGGGAGCGTCAGATGACCCCGCCATTTCAAAACACAAATACCGTGATTTGGGATGTGTCGCCGGACGGCTCACAGTATTTGATCGGCACTTTCACTTTCCCCGGAGAGCCATCCCAACTCTGGAGCTGGCCGGCTACCGGAGGCGCGCCCACAAGGTTGGGCGATCTGGTTTCGGGCAACGCCGCCTATTCGCCGGACGGCCTGCGTATCGCCTACCATATCGGGCACGAATTGTGGATAGCCAACGCGGATGGCACGGGCAAGCGCCGGCTGGCCTCGTTCGCCGGCGACCTCGATGCTCCTGCCTGGTTACCCGGCGGTAACCGGATTCGCATCAGCGTGGCATCCTATGGCAAGACCCCATCCAGCATTTGGGAGATCGACGGCAATGGCACTGGCTTGCGCCGGGTCCTGCCCGGCTGGGACAGGCCGGGAGGTATTTGCTGTGGCGTGTGGACGGCGGACGGCAGGTATTACGTTTTTGTGGAGCAGAGAGCGCGCCGTCTGTGGGCGCTGCCCGAGAGGCGAAAATGGTGGCGGCGCGCATCCGCTGGACCATTTCCGTTGCCCGATTTTCCAGGAGGAGCGTGGAGCCCGTTGGCCAGTAGGGACGGCAGACACATTTTCTTTTGGGGGAAAATCGAGGCCCACGATCTCCAGCTTATGGATCCCCATACACATACGCTCTCCCCGTTTCCGCCTGGGCGCAGGGCCGCGATGCCGAGCTTTTCCCCCGATTTCAAGCAGGCCGCCTATGTGAGTGGGGGCAAGCTTTGGCGCAGCCGTGCCGATGGCGAAGACCAGCGGCCTATCGCGACCCCGGGTCTGACGCCGTTCTTCCCACGCTGGTCTCCGGACGGGCGCACACTCCTTTTTGTCGGCAACAACCGGCTTTGGGCGCCCACCGTTTATACGATCGCCATCGATGGCGGCGTGGCAAAGCCCGTGTTGCCTTGGGCGGGCAATCTGAGAGACCCGGACTGGTCGCCGGATGGTTCCCAAATCGTGCTCGCCCGCGACTTGGATGGCCGGCCCTGGGATTCCGTACTCGCGCTGATAGCCACCGCCGCCCAAAGCCGGTTTACCGATATCCCAGGCTCCGAAAATCTGATCTTCCCACGCTGGTCCCCCGGCGGACGACTCCTGGCAGCTACCGCGATGAACCGCCGCGAGATCCGCCTGTACGATTTCGTGTGGCGAAACTGGCGCGTGGCTGTAAAAGGTAAGGGGCTTGGCCAGTCCGTATGGTCCACTGATGGCGCCAGGCTCTTCTACCAGGACGACCGGGCCGAGGGCGTCCCCGTGCTAGCTTTCGACGTACGTTCGGCGGCCACGAAAACAGTGGCGCGTTTCGACCGGGTGCTAAGCGGCGGGAACATGGCCTGCTACTTAGCAGGCCTCGCGCGCGGCGACATACTCGTCATGGACGTGGTGCACAGCGGCTCCGATCTTTACGGCGCGGAAATCGAGCTTCCCTAAAATCGGCCGTAGAATTTCCAGTTAGACACGAACCCCGCATCCAGCGGCTGCCTGGTCAAACTCGCCCGCACCATTTCCACCGGAATCGCGTTCATCTTCAGAATCGCGTCGTGGAATTCCCGGTCGGTCATCTTCCCGGAGCCCACCAACTCCTGGTGCAGCGCGCGAAATTGCAACGCGCCCAGCATATATGCCACCTGATAGAGAGGCCCATAATAGCCCGACTCGAACGAGCGGCGCACTTCGCCGGCGGCGTTTTCGCGCTCGAACCCGACGCGGTTCACCAGAAAGTCCACGCACTCCTGGGCGGTCATCTTGCCCAGGTGAAAACTCAGCGAGAAGATGATGCGCGCGCAACGGTGCATGCGCCAGAACAACGCGCCGATGCGATCTTCGGGGGTCTTGGTGAAGCCCTGGTCCCAGAGCAGCATTTCCCAGTGCAGCGCCCAGCCCTCCACCGAAAACGGCGTCTCGAAGATGCCGCGATAGGACCGGTTGCGCTCGTTCATGAATTCCTGCAGGAAATGGCCGGGGATCACTTCATGGAAGGCGGTGGCGCGCGAGAAGTGTTTATTGTTGCCGCGCATGCCCATGAGTTTCTGTTCCTCGGTCATGCTTTCGACCGGATAGGAGACGCTCAATATCTCGCCGCCGGTGAAGAATGGATTGACGCGCTGGCGCTCCGGCGTCATCATCTCCATGCGCCAGGTCTGGGCCGCCAGCGGCGGCACCGTCACCAGGTTGTGCGAACCGACGAAATCGATGGCCTCCTCAACCAGCCCCAGAATGAAGGCCGGCTGCTGCCCGGGCGCCACGTAATCCTGCTTCACGTGCTCCAGCGCCTTCTTCCAGTCGTCGCCATAGCCCAGATCGCGCGAGGCGCGCAGCATCTCGGCATCGCACCAGGCGAACTCGCGGTTGGCGATCTCGACAATCTCCTCGGGTGTGTAGGGGATCATTTCGTAGGCCAGCTCGCTGACCAGCATGTCGCGGCCCACCGCGTCGCCGACGATGGTGTCGCGATCGCCCGGCTTGATGCCGGCTAGCTTTTCGCGAATCAGGACGGCGTACTTCTCCATGCCGGCCGCGGTCTTCTGGTAGGGCTCGGTGACCCACCAGGTGAATAGGGGATCGTAGCCGTTGTAGAATTCGAACCAGCCTTTCAGGGTGTCGCGCAGGCGGTCCACGGTGCGCGCCGCGCGGAAGGCGGCGGTCTTGCGAATCTCTACCCCGGCGCCTTTGGCGGGCTCCCCTTTTTCCGGCGCGATGCGCTTCGAGAGCTCGTCCATCTGCTTGGAAATCTGCTCCAAGGCGGAGGCCGCCGCGGACGGGTCCAGCGGATCCACGCGCTGGCGCGCTTCCTTTAGCCCGATAATGGCGGGCGCGAACGGGATCAGTTCGGCGACTTCCTCGGAGCGCTTCCGGTTCAGGTCGAGCTGGCGAATCTCGTGGTCCAGCTTGTTGCGGAAGAGAAGGTAGTCGATGCGCCCCTCCTGCGGCAGGCTGTCGAACTGGACGGGCTGAAGCGCGGCCCGCCACGCCTCGTAGAACTGGCGCATGACCCGGTCTGTGGTGGGCGAGAGCTGCACATCGTAGAACCTTCTGAGGCTTTGCAGATCGCTCGTATACCTTTCGAGCAAAGGCCCCAAATCGGCCGGCGCCGATCCCAGAATCTGGCGCGCATCCGGCGCCTGGTAGGGTGCGGCGGGCGGACGGCGGGCAGGTTGGGCGGAGGCGAGCGCGGCTGCCGTGAGCAGTGCGGCGACGGTTCTGGCGGCTGGAGTAATCACAGGCTTCCGTTATAACGCAAGAAGCGCGATTTGTCGATTACCGAAGGCGTGGCGAGCCGTGGCGAAGCCCAGCTCACTTCACAATGTGCGGCTTGCGCGCGCCCGCTCCGCCAACCATCGCGGATAACTTATCGTGCAAGCGCACGTAAGCCTCCCGCAGGCTCTCGTAATCGGCCGCCAGCGGTTCGCCTGCCGCCGCGCTCTGCTGTTCGGCAATCGTGAAGGTGTGCTGCACCTGGCGGACCGCCACTAGCAGCATCTTGATCTCGTTGTCGTCTAATTGCACCAAACTGGGAGCCACAGTCGTTGCCGCCTGTCTCTAGACAGCATACGCCATAGGGCGGGTCATTGGAAGATGGGAAGATGGATGGAAGACGGGAGGCCGCCGGCGGTGCGATGCAGCCGGAAGGAGTATATCAATCGCTCCGAACTCGGCCGCTTCCCGCACGCGCTTGGCGGTTCGGCCTCATCCCGGATTGCCACGAAGCGAGGGGCATGTTGGATGCTCAATGTTGTCCATTAACCACGTACGTCATACGTCAGCGAAATCGCACAAATCAAATAATTACGGCTTCACGGCAAAGATGGTGCCCTGTCCGAAGGCGCCGCCGCCTCGCGTCGGTCCGTAGAGCACTCCGGTTGACGCGCTCCAGAACAGCGGCCCAGGTTGCGATCCATCGCCATTCTGTCCACTGAAACTGTGCAGGATGGTCTCAGTCCAAGCCCCGCCCGGCGTCGTGGATGGCGTGAGCTTGAAGACCGTACCACACCCGCTAGCTCCAAAGGCTGAGCAGGGGGAACCGGACGTGGCGCTTCCACCAAGAATGGTCGTGCCATACAACACGCCGTTTTTCCCCAATACGACACCGGCCTCGGGATAGGCTCCGTCGCCTTCGAGTGCCGTGAAGTTGTAAATCACGGTCTCCGTCCAGGCACCACCTGCAGTACTGGGCGGTGTCAACTGGAAAACCGTACCACATCCGGGCGTCGTTTGGCACTGTGGCGACGAGCCGCCGTAGGCAGTTGTCCCGTAGAGTACACCGCCCGGACCGACGGTGAGTGGCGCATATGAATTGCAGCCATCATCCGGCGGTCCTCCAAAGCCGTGAATCACGGTACCCGTCCAGGCACCGCCAGCGATCGCAGGTGGTGATACCTCATAGACCATCCCACAGCCTCCGATGCCATCGCTTTCCCAATTTGTTGCATACAATGATCCACCTAAGGCGACGACACCCGCCAAAGGCAGATCTCCCAGCCCTGCGGTTTCAAAGTTAAACAACGTCCTCTCGGTCCAGATTCCACCCGGTTCTGTGGGCGGTGCCACCACAAACACCGTTCCACCTTGCAAACTACCGCCTGGGGGGGCGGCATCGGAGTAGGTCGTGCCGAATAGCTCTCCGCTCGATCCGATCAGCAACCCTCCAAACGGCGTGTGCGGAAGCTGTTCGCTGGTCGAAAAACTATAAAGCACAGTCTCAGTCCGGTAGCGTCCTAATTTGAACGATGCCTTGCGGAGGGTGAAAGGCGGGGATCGGTCAAAGGCTATACGCCAGCGGATGCTTGGGCTCGTAAAGCATGATGTCGTCCGCGCCAGGTACGGCCATCATGACCACGAGTCCGTACCCGTG
>Ga0302324_100004669_pt1 | contig 30202 bp, 26 predicted proteins | sample Palsa_T0_1_FD_201949 | JGI IMG/M metagenome (GOLD analysis project Ga0302324, IMG submission 201949) | Peat permafrost microbial communities from Stordalen Mire near Abisko, Sweden - Palsa_T0_1 | ecosystem: Environmental > Terrestrial > Soil > Palsa > Peat permafrost | place: Sweden: Abisko...
CGAAACGGATCCCACATGTCCACGCACGCCGCCGCGATCCCTTTGCGCTGCCGACTGTTCAACTGGCTACGAAAGAAATCATCCAGGGTCTTCGATGCTTCCTCGATGGCTTCGAGCACTTGGCTTTTACAGTCTTCGGATGCAGCGTCGCGCTGCTATGGAACGGAACTACGGCCCTTCGCGTAATCCGATGACTGCCCTTCGACCGCAACCAAACGAATCCGGATCTCAACAGCAGCGCTTCGGCTTCCGCTGCGGTCAAGCGCGGCAGTCTAGGCATGAACTTCGACCGCAGTGGTCAGGATCTCTTGGCTCAGCGCGTCCGATCGCTCCTCATCGGTCAAGGTCTCCAGGAAGAGATCAATTGCTTCGCGGATATTGGCAGAGCCTCCTCGACCGTCTTTCCTTGCGATTGGCAACCCTTTAACTCTGGGCAACATGCGTAACACCCGTACTCGTCATGCTCGATCACGACACTAACCTAGCCTGTCATCAAGACCATTCTACCTCCGAGGACCGCGTGGATGTGCGGGCTGTGCCGGGCGCGCCAGAGCTGGTTCGCACGTCAATCCACGCAGACGCCTGAGCGCAACGGGCTAGCGGCACCTTCCACTTGTGTAACTGCGGGGCCCTGTTCCGGGAGAGAAGCGTGACAGAGTGCAGTCCGCACGCAGCCACTGCCTCAACACGCAGCCACAGCCTCAACGTATGCACGCTTCTGAGTAAAATGCAGACGCTCAATTGCGGCCTCAACCCCAAGGTCTGCATTTGCTGGGGATCAGCTGATCTGGTGATCAGTCTGGAGCACTTTAGCAAGAAAGTTGCCGATCACTTCGATGCCAAGGGCTTCCGTGTAGGTAACCGGTTGTCTCGCCCTGCTAGGGACATTCGCGTCCCGGAAGTGTCGTGGTGACTAGCGCGCTGCCGCCCGTGTTAGCGGGCAGCGCGCCAACTCCCGAAAAACGCCCCATCCGGACAAGTGTTCCTCGGCGACCGGGGATCGGCCATCTCGCGCGGGATCCAAACACCTCGCGCTCACCGCCCCGACGAGCCAAATCCCCCCTCCCCCCGCCGCGATTCGCCAAGCTCCCCCTCCTCCCACTCAATCGCCTCATATCGGGCGATTACCATCTGCGCGATTCGGTCGCCCGGCTGAATCTCGTACGGCTCCCGCCCCAGATTCAACAGGATCACGCGGATCTCGCCGCGATACCCCGGATCGATGGTGGCCGGACTGTTCGGCAGCGTGATGGCGTGCTTGGCGGCCAAGCCGCTCCGCGGGCGGATCTGCGCCTCGTATCCCGGCGGCAGCTCGACCGCGAGGCCGGTGGCCACCAACCGCGGCGTGCCCGGCTCTAGCACCGCGCGCTCCACAGCACACAAGTCCAGGCCGGCATCCTCTTGGGGGCCGTGCGCATAGGCCGGTAGCACGGCATCGTCTCGGATTCGTCGAATTCGAATTCGCATTGAATCCGTTATCATAGCTGTTTCATGCCGGAATCCAAATCCAAGCGCGTGATTTCCGTGTCGCCCATGCCGCCGGAAAAATGCGCCTACGCCCTGGCGCGCTACAGCCGCTCGCCCGATTCCATCCGCGAGTCGCTCGCCTGGGTGCGCACGCACGATTCGCAAAAGTTTCTGGAGAGCTTCTATTTCCAATACGGCCACGCTTCCATCGCCGACCTGGGACATACCGTGCTGTGCTTCGAGGGTCTCTCGGAGCTGGCCGCCACCGAGATCGAGGAAGAGCCGCTCTGGGACGGGCAGGCGAAGTCCTCGCGCTATCAGGATTTCTCGCGCGCCGGGTTCATTACGCCGCCCGAACTGACCGGCGAGGCGGCTGAGTGCTATCAAGCCGCCGCGCGCAAGCTGCTGGATGCGTACGCACAAGTGAACGCCCGGGCCTTCGATTGTCTGGCGGCGCGCCTGCCGCGCCCCGACGACATGAAGCCCGAGGCTTACCGCCGCAATCTGGCCGCGCGCGCTTTCGACGTGGCCCGTTATTTGTTGTTCTGGGGCATCCCCACCAACGTTGGACAGGTGACCAGCATTCGCACGCTCGAAAAGCAGATCCGGCGATTGAAGGCTGCCGAGTACCAGGAATTGCGCGACGTGGGCGATGAGATCGCGCAAGCCTGCGGCGCCGAGCCCGATTGCGTGTGGGATGCGAACGCGGTCGCCGAGCCTCTGGCGCCCACGCTGGCGCGGCATGCCGAGGCGGATGAATATGCCGCGCGCGCACAGCACAACCTCCGCCGCTGGGCCGATCAAAACCTGCCGCGTTACGCCGGCGGCGAGGCTGCGCGCGTGGACCTCATTCGCCCAACCGATACTGCCGCCGATATCGTGGCCACGCTCCTGTATTCGGCGACGGACCGGCCTTTCCGCGAGCTCTACGAGATGGCGCGCGGCTGGAGCGCGGCCCAGCGCGCCGAGGTGCTGGATGTGGCCCTGGCATCCCGCACCAAGCGCGACGATCTGCTGGACGCGTTCCGCGGCGGCCTCTACGCCTACGATTTCGCGATCGACATCGGCGCCTATCGCGACCTGCACCGTCACCGGCGCTGCCACAAGTTCCGGCAGAGCTACTCCGGACGGTTGGGCTTCGACACGCCGGCGCTGGTGGAAGAAGCCGGCGCTACGGCGGTGTATCGCGAGGCCATGGAAGCGGCCTTGGCAGCCATGCAGGGTCTGCCCGCGCCCGGTGCGCACTACCTGCTGCCGTTCGGCGCGCGCGGACGCTTCCTGTTCAAGATGGATTTCGCCGAGGCCGAGTACATCTCGCGCGTGCGTAGCGGCGTGAAAGGCCACTTCAGCTATCGCGCAGTAGCGTGGGAGATGAAGCTCAAGATGGAGCAACTGGAGCCGGAATTAGGTCGTCTGATGCAGGCGACACCGCCGTGGGTCGAGGATATGCTGAAGCGCTGACCTTGAGATTCTGCTATACTAATCTTACCAAGATCTTACCGCGGATGTCCTATTGCCATGGATACTACAAAGTTGTCGACCAAAGGGCAAGTGATCCTGCCCAAAGCGGTTCGGGATGCGTACGGGTGGAATCCCGGGACGGAGTTCGCAGTTGAGGAAGTTCCCGGCGGAGTCGCGCTACGTCCGTTGAAACCATCGCCGCCCTCGCGGGTGGAGGATGTGGCCGGTTGCTTGCGATATACCGGTAGAGCCAAGACTCTCCGGCAGATGGAGAAAGCCATTGCGACGGCGGTGAAGGAGCGGCATGACCGCGGTCGATACTAACGTCGTCATCCGGTTGCTTACCGGCGACGACGCGCGGCAGGCGGCGCGTGCAGCCGTGCTCTTCAGAACTGAAGAAATATGGCTGTCCAAGACGGTAATCCTGGAGACGGAATGGGTGTTGCGCAGTCTGTACCATTTTCGCGGCGGCCGGCTATCCGCTGCAATTCTAGCGCTCACCAGCCTTCCAACAGTGCGGGTTGAGGATCCGGTCGCCGTGTCCAAAGCCCTGGGATGGGCGTCGTCTGGTATGGATTTTGCCGATGCCCTGCACCTTGCAAGCAGGAGCGAAGGCGCCAGATTCGTGAGCTTCGACGACAAACTGGTTAAGCGCGCTAAGGAGTTGGGGGCGCGAGCGGCGTGGCTCTCCTTCAACGTGTAGCGCCTTCACAATAAAGTATCGGACCAGCCATGGTGTGCGACTGTCTACACTCTATCGACCGGCGGCGTGAGGCGCAATACAGCACCGTCTGAAATTCGTCCAGATCATTGCCGAAAGGGGCCCGGTGCACCGCGACGAGACCGAGCGCGCCACATCTACGAAGCCGCGCTCTCGGCGCGGAAGACTACTGAACAGGAACTCGCCGAGATGTGGAGACCGTTGGACGAGCGCCGGAAGGGGGAGAAATGAGGCTGCTAGAAGCTTGGATCGAAATGCCCCTGGCTGGCGCGGTCGGTCGGACAGTGCTGCATTCGTTATGGCCCGCCAGCCCTGTTGTGCTATGATTTTGGATACTGGCCTATCACTGTCTCACGGAGAGGTGGCTGAGTGGTCGAAAGCAGCGGTTTGCTAAACCGTCGTAGGGTCAAAAGCTCTACCGGGGGTTCGAATCCCCCCCTCTCCGCCAGCTTCCGCATCTTGTATCTTCTTATAATGTCTGAATGACGAAGGTTCTTGCCACCGCGGGTCTGGCCCTGCTGGCCGCTCTGGCCGCCGCGCAAACCGACCCGGCCATCCAGCAGATCTCCAGCCGCCTGACGCCTAACGACCTGAAGGCCGATGTTTCCTTCCTGGCGTCCGATTTGCTCCAGGGAAGAGGCACGCCTTCGGCCGGTCTCGACATCGCCGCAGAATACATTGCCGCGCAGTTCCGCCGCGCGGGTCTGGAACCGGCCGGCGATGACGGCTATTTCCAAACCGCTCAGTATGCCAACGTGACGCCCAACCTCGAGGGCCTGGAATTCACTGTCGAAACGGCCGGCAACACCGTCAAGGCGCACCTGGAATCCATGGCTCTGCAGCAGCCCTTCGCGGCCGATTTCACTCGCTCGCCGATGCTCAAAGTCGCGGCAAGCGACGCGGCGGCCATCGCCGCCCTCACCCCGGGCCAGGTGCGCGGTAAGGTGCTGGTCCTCGATTTTCCGGAAGATTCGAATCCCCGCACGACGAACCCGGTCATGCGCCAGCTTCCGGCGATCACCGCCCGGTTGCAGCCCGCGCTGGTGCTGCTGTTGCGCGCCAGCGCCCCGCCGGGCATGTTGACCGCGCGCCTGCGCGAGATGCCGCCTTCCTCTTCCACCCCCGTGCTGATCGTCTGGGATGACACCATACGCGCCGCACTCGCCTCCGCCAAGCCCGCCCCTGCCGGCTTTACGATTTCGGTCCACATTCCAACGCCCGCGACAGTCCCGGTGAAGCTGCACAACGTGGTGGGCGTGCTGCGCGGCTCCGACCCCACGCTCCGCGAAACCTATGTGCTGCTGACCGCGCATTATGATCACTTGGGCGTGCGTGGGACCGGGGATGGCGACCACATCTACAACGGCGCCAATGACGACGGCAGCGGTACGGCGTCCGTAATCGAAATCGCCAATGCGCTCGCCGCGCTGCCCGCGCGCCCCAAGCGTTCCATTGTCTTTATGACTTTCTTCGGCGAAGAACTCGGCCTGGTGGGCTCGCGGTATTACGGCGCACACCCAGTTTTCCCGCTGGCCAAGACGGTGGCCGATCTCAACCTGGAACAATTAGGCCGCACGGACGTGGACGGCGGCTCCAGCGTGGGCTTGGTGAACGTAACCGGCTACGACTTCTCCACGCTCACCGACGCCGTTCGCCAAGCCGGCCAAGCCACCGGCCTGCAAGTGGTGAAGAACGAGCAACTCAACGTGCGCTACTTCGCGCAGAGCGACAACCAGGCGTTGGCTGACGCGGGCGTTCCTGCGCACACGCTTTCGGTGGGCTACGCCTTTCCCGATTACCACAAGCCCGGCGACGAATGGCCCAAGCTGGATTACGACAACCTCGCCAAGGTGGACGTCACCGTGGCGCTGGCCGTCTTCCGGCTGGCGGACAGCCTCGAGACGCCGCAATGGAACAAGGATATCCCCGACACCGATCGCTATATCAAAGCGCGCCAGGATTCGCTCGCCAAATGAACGTGGCGCATGCACTCGCCGGCCTGTCGCCACGGACGAACTTGATTTTTCGGGCATTTTCGGGCGATGAGCGGGCCCAGAGGGGAGTATGCGGCATTTACTAACAGCCCCGCCGTATACCAGTTCGCCGCCGAGACTCCGCCGCAGAGCACTTGGTCGGGTGAGACCTCTCTCCACATCCCCGCAAGGCAGGCCTGAGATTCACAATGGGAAGGGCACCGCACTCGGGCTTGCAAACCGAAACCGTATCGTAAGACCCGGGCCTGCCGTGCTGCGGCACACCTCCCCGACTCGCCTAACGTTTGCTCTCGGAAACGTGGCCACGTCCGTCCCGCGCTTCGTTTCCTTGGAAGTGCGCGCTATCGACACGCTTTGATTCCTCGGCTTTCTCGCCACGTTTTGGCGCTGGGCCTTTATAGCCGTGCTCCGGATGGAGACGGTTATTCACGTTGCCCTGGAAGTCGTTAGAGCCATGAAACCACGGGCCGGCGCCAATGAAGCCGTCCCCGTTGAACCATTCCGGACCGTAGTAGCCAGTGGGAGCACAGGCGTAGGGAGCCGCGTCATAGTAACCATAGGGACAGTCGGGGGCCACTCCGATGTCGACGCTGGCCTGAGCCTCTGCTTTGGGAGTGCTAGCTATGAAGCCGATGCCGGCAACGGCAGCTAACACTACGAGTGTAAGTCCACGCATAAGTAAATCACCTCGCAATGGCTAGGGCACTTCTCCGGCCAACAGGCGATTCGAGCGGTAAACAGCCAATTCCATTCAATCGAGCGACTGCGCATGGCGACCACCGAACGTCACTTGACTCAGGGTGGTCATGCAAAACGTCCGCCACGCTTCGCGCGGAGGATCGTCCCGCGAATGAGAAGGTATGAAAAAGGACCCTCGTTATGTATCGCAGGCGCCTTGCCTGCCCCAAGAGTCCAATGGCGTTGCGAGCGAGTCGGCGGCCATCTGGAAGCTGGCGCGAAATGGCATTTTGGGAAATAGGTGCGGCCTGCTCGCGAAGGGTTTAGGGATGGCCCTCGCTCTCTGCTTGGCTTCGTCTTATCCGCGTTGATCCGCGTTTATCAGCGGCCAAATCGCCTTGCTCCCCAATTTGGCCTTGTTCCACAGAAAACGTAAATATGGCGTCTATCAATCGGATACCGGCCCTCGTTCATGGCCTGCGCGCCGAATCCGCCGTCCCTCGGCGAAGACCAGGACCAAATTCGGCCAACCTGGAGCGCCTAACGGCCACACAAAAAATAACGTGCCCTTAGCCAAACCGTAACGAAGTTGGGCTATAATGGCGAACGGTTGTGGCCCACAAGGAGGAGAAACTATGGATGGCACCCGTAGGGACTTTCTGAAGGTTGCGGCGCTGGGCGGCGCCGCGGTTTCCTGGCTTGGATTCGACCTACAGCCCGCTTACGCGCAGCTCAGCCGCCTCAAGATCGCGCGCGCCACGGAGACCCGCTCCACCTGCCCCTATTGCTCCGTGAGCTGCGGCGTAATCATCTACACCATTGGCGACAAAGCCAAGAACGTCACACCGCAGGTCATCCATGTCGAGGGCGACCCGGACCACCCCATCAACCGCGGCACGCTGTGCCCCAAGGGCGCTTCTCTCCAGCAGGATATCCTCAACCCGCGGCGGCTGCTGAAACCGCAGGTCCGGCGGCCCGGCTCGGACCATTGGGAAGACATCGCCTGGGACCAGGCCATCGACGAAATCGGCCACTGGGTGAAGAAAACCCGCGACGACACGTTCGTCGAAAAGGACACGCAAGGCCGCACCGTCAACCGTTGCGAAAGCATCGCCTGGATCGGCGGCTGCACGGATACCAACGAATTCAACTATCTCGCCGGAAAAGCCATGCGCAGCCTGGGGGTCTGCTACCTGGAAACCCAGGCCCGTGTTTGACACGGACCCACGGTCTCCTAGCAGACGGGCGGAGGCGGCACTATCCACCAAAGATTGCCTGACCCCAAAGCGTTCTTCGATGTGATCGACGGGCGCGCTACCTGGCGCGGCCGCGAGGAAATGGACCGTCACGTGAAGGGCTGCTGGCATTGCGTGGATCACTAGTGCCGGCTGTTAGAAAGTGGTAGAGGTGCTGCGGGGATCGAAGCTGCTGACGGAGGCTGAGGCCGAAGGGCATAAGCGGTTGCTGGGGATCGAGACGCCCAAACGGTCGTCTTGGTGGGGCGGACCCCCAAGTCTGCGCGGGTCCCCAGGACCCGCGGCGACCTTTTTTAGGAAGAGAGTCAAGCCCGGCTTGCAACGGTACGCCGCCGACTGGCATGCAGAACGGTGACGCCGACCACCTCGCCTTTCTCGTACCGGATTAGAATATCGTCGTCCGTCAACTCGGTGTCGTCGGCGTGGCTGGGCTTCTTGAAGTTCAGGTACAGCACATCCGCTTCCGCATCGTAGCTGGACCAGATGGTTCGATAGGGAATTCCCGCCAATTGCGGCGCCAGATCGACGATGCTTTGCAGGTTCAGTTCGGCCATATTCTCCTCCGTTGCTCCAGCCGCCGGATTTGCCTTGTTAGAAAGGCCGTGATGACGAATCCGTCGTTGGGCGCAGTCTCCCTGTAAACCACTACCAAGTACTTGCCAGGTTCCATCTCCCGAAAAGCCAGCAACTCACCTGCGGCTCCTTCGACGACTGACTCGGGCGTCTCGATGGTTTCAATCACATCGAAGAAGTAGCCAGCCAGTTCCGAATGCTCTTCTGTGACATGAAGCCATCTCTCATCTGTAAGCCGGATCGGAATCCCGTTAACTGATCGGGCCACACGCATGGTCCAGATTTGATCTTACCGCGTTTACACCGCACCCCGTGGTCTGCGTTTTGCCGCATCCGTGGTTGCAATGCCAACAAATTCAGCAACACGGCGGCCCGTTTGGCGGCCGGAGGCGCCGCCCTCTCGGTCTCGCTGGAACCTCTCACGCTCAGCGAAAGGCCGGTGGTGTGGTTCAAGACCATGCGCTTCGGCGAAAAGGATACCGGCGCATGCTGCGTATCTCGGCCGAGACGGCGGGAAAGATCCAGGCGCGGGGCACCGAGTTGGTGCGCGCCAGCGTGGATGCTGGCGCAGTACAGCGTACGACCCCCACGCGGCAGGACGCCCCTTAGTCGTGGCCGCCGTGCTGGCGCAGCAATTCCGTCACGTCGTTGCAATTCCTCGCCGCGTCGCGCAAAGGCGTCCCGCCACCGCCATCCTCGGCATTGACATCGGCTTTGCTAGCCAGCAACAATTCCACCACGTCCCTGTGGCACCTCATCGCCGCAAAGTGCAAAGGGGTCCAGCCGATGCTGGCCTTGGCATTGACATCGGCTTTGCTGGCCAGCAACAATTCCACCACGTCCCTGTGGCACCTCATCGCCGCAAAGTGCAAAGGGGTCCAGCCGATGCTGGCCTTGGCATTGACGTCGGCTTTGTTGGCCAGCAGCAACTTCACCACGTCCTTGCGGCCGTTATTCGCGGCTTCGTGCAGAGCTGTTTCGCCGTCGATGGCCTTGGAATTGACATCGGCTCTGTTGGCCAGCAGTAATTCCACCATGTCCTTGCCGCCGACAGCCGCCGCCAGTTGCAAAGGAGTTGCGCCGCGGTGGTCCCGTCCATTGACATCGGCCCTGCTTCCCAGCAGCGATTTCGCTACTTCCTTGTACCCATAAACCGCCGCCGCGTGCAAAGGCGTCCAGCCGCCGTTGGGCGGGGTCCATGTGCTGTCAGTCACCCTGGAGGAGCCGCCTTCGGCCTTCGCGTTGACATCGGCTTTGATGGCCAGGAGCAGCTCCACCATATTCTTGTCGCCGTTAACCGCCGCCAAGTGCAAGGGCGTCTCACCGCCGAAGTCCCTGACATTGACATCGGCCCCGTTTGCCAGCAGTAATTCCACCACGTCCTTGTGGCGAAATTTCACTGCATTGTGCAGGGGCGCATAGTAGGAGTAGGCGGCGTCCTTGGCATTCACATCGACCTTGGCGGCGAGCAACGCTTTGACGCGGGACAAGTCGCCATTTCCGGCGGCATTGATGAGGTCGACCGCTTGGGCATTGGCCCGCGTGCCCGCCAAAACGCAGGACAGCACCACCACTAAATAGCCCAGGGTCCGTGAGCGTGCCACCACAGGTGTCAGAATGTCACGACGGTTGCATGGCTCGCACAGGCTGGCCAACAGCGCGACCGGCGAGCGACGCCGAAAAGGACCCTTCGTGATACATGCGGTTCAGGGGAGGAAGGCAACGCCCGAGGCCCCCAGGACAGGACGCACGCAACGGTCGCTGTCCCCCTTGTCCGGCGCTACGGCGGCCAGCGGCGGCGCTTTCCGCCCGGAGCGCCGCTGCACATGGGGAAAAAAATCAGAGAAAAGAGCTTCCATCGGAGTCGGCTGGATGTACAATAGAAAAATTGGTTGATTAGCTGACGCAACTCTCTGTAGGAGGGCTCAAGCATGGATAGCAGTCGTAGAGACTTTCTGAAGGTTGCGGCGCTGGGCGGCGCCGCGGTTTCCTGGCTTGGATTCGACCTGCAGCCCGCTTTCGCGCAACTCAGCCGCCTCAAAATCGCGCGCGCCACCGAAACACGCTCCACCTGCCCCTATTGCTCCGTGAGCTGCGGCGTAATCATCTACACCATTGGCGACAAAGCCAAGAACGTGACGCCGCAGGTCATCCATGTCGAGGGCGACCCGGACCACCCCATCAACCGCGGTACGCTGTGCCCCAAGGGCGCCTCTCTGCAGCAGGATATCCTCAACCCACGGCGGCTCTTGAAGCCGCAGGTCCGGCGTCCCGGCTCGGACCATTGGGAAGACATCGCCTGGGACCAGGCCATCGACGAAATTGGCCACTGGGTGAAGAAGACCCGCGACGAAACTTTCATCGAGACGGACGCGCAGGGCCGCACCGTCAACCGTTGCGAGAGCATCGCCTGGATCGGCGGCTGCACGGACACCAATGAATTCAACTATCTCGCCGGAAAAGCCATGCGCAGCCTGGGGGTCTGCTACCTGGAAACCCAGGCCCGTGTTTGACACGGTCCCACGGTCTCCAGTTTGGGGCCCACGTTCGGACGCGGTGCGATGACCAACGGTTATGTCGATATCAAGAATACCGACATGATGTTGATCATGGGCGGCAATCCCGCCGAGAATCATCCCTGCGGTTTCAAGTGGGCCATCGAGGCCAAGCGCAACCGCAATGCGAAAATGATTGTCGTCGATCCGCGCTTCACGCGCACGGCCGCCACCGCGGACCTGTTTCTCCAGATTCGCGCCGGTGCGGACATCGCGTTCCTGGGGGGTGTGATCCGTTACGCCATCGAGAACAATCGCATCGCGCGAGAATATCTCGCCAACTACACCAACGCCGCCTTCATCGTGAAAGAAGACTTCAAGCTGCCCGATGACGGATTGTACTCGGGGTTCGATGCCGCCACCCAGACCTACGATAAATCGACCTGGAATTACGAAGCTGCAGGTGGCGGCGCACCCGCCCCCGGGCTGCCGCCGAACGTAAATTCCGACCTCACATTGCAGCATCCGCGCAGCGTCTTCCAGTTGTTGAAGACGCAGTATTCGCGCTACACGCCGGAGATGGTTGAACGCATCACCGGCATCCCCAAAGACCAGTTCCTGAAAGCCGCGGATCTGTTCACTTCCATCCGCAAAGACGGCGACATGAAACAGGTCGCCACCATCATGTATGCCGTGGGTTGGACCCAGCATACCTTCGGCACTCAGATCATACGCACCGCGGCCATGCTGCAGTTGCTGCTGGGCAATGTAGGACGCGCCGGCGGCGGAGTGAACGCGTTGCGCGGCCATTCCAATATCCAGGGCGCCACCGATATGGGCGGCGTGTTCGACATCTGGCCGGGCTATCTGAAAGTGCCCGCGCCCGCCGATACCGATCTCAAAGCCTACCTGGATCGCACCACTCCCACGGTTTCCAAGCCGGCCGAATGGGACTCGTTCAACTATTGGTCGAACACGCCGCGCTTCGCGGTGTCGCTGCTGAAAGCCATGTACGGCGACGCGGCTACTAAGGAAAACGACTTTGCTTTCGACTACATGCCTAAGGTGGATCGCAACTACTCGTGGACCCAGCTTTGGGATCAAATGTACCGCGGTTCCGTGAAGGGATTGTTCGCCTTCGGTATGAACGGCGTGGCCATCGGGCCGGATTCGCAGAAGAATATCGAGGCGCTGAAGAAAGCCGATTTCCTGGTCGTGGGCGAAATCTATCCTGACGAAACCAGCGAATTCTGGAACTCGCCCGGCATCTCCAAGGCGGAGATGAAGGAAATCAAGACCACTGTCTACCGCCTGGCCTGCGCCGGCTTCGCCGAGAAAGACGGATCGATGACCAACTCGGCGCGCTGGCTGCAGTGGAAGAACATCGCCGTGCCGCCGCCCGGCCAGGCCCGCCTCGACCAGGACATCGTCGCGCAGATCTTCCTGAAAGTGCGCGAGCTATACAAGAAAGACGGCGGTAAGTTTCCCGATCCCGTCGCGCACCTGACGTGGGCGTACACCGATCCTCTGCATCCCTCTCTCTCCGAAGTAGCCAAAGAGATCAACGGCAAGGCGCTCGCCGACGTCACAGATCCCAAGACGCAGCAAGTCATTAAGGCTGGCCAGCAGTTACCAGGTTTTGCCTGGCTGCGTGACGATGGCACGACGTCTTGCGGCAACTGGATCTATTCCGGATCATGGACCGAAGCCGGCTCCCAGATCGCCCGCCGCGGCACCGAAGATCCCTCCGGCCTGGGTGTCTTTCCCAATTGGGCCTGGTCCTGGCCGGCGAATCGGCGGGTGCTGTACAACCGCGCCTCGTGCGATCCGGCGGGCCAGCCCTGGGATCCCACCCGCAAGCAGATCTGGTGGAACGAAAAGACCCAACTGTGGACCGGCGTGGATGTGCCCGACTTCAAACCCGACTCGCCACCCAAAGACCACATGGGGCCGTTCATCATGACCCCGGAAGGCATCGGCCGCATCTTCGCGCCGCTGGCGGCCTTCGCCGACGGACCCTTCCCCGAGCATTACGAACCGTTCGAGAGTCCCGTGCAAAACGCCCTGCACCCGGCGCAATCGACTAACCCGGTCGTCAAGAAGCTAACCACGCCGGCGGATAAGTACGGTACCGCCGCCGAAGGCTTCAATGTCATCTGCACCACTTATAGGCTCACTGAGCATTACCATTACTGGACTAAGAACAATCCGGTCAACGTACAGCTCATCCCGGAGCCTTTCATTGAGATGCCTGTCGAACTGGCGGACGAGTTGGGCATCCGGGGCGGGGAACTGATCAAGATTACCAGCGCGCGCAGTTACTACATCGCCAAAGCCTTTGTCACCAAGCGCATCAAGCCCATGATGATCGACGGCAAGAAGGTCTACCAGATCGGCCTGCCCATTCACCAGGGCTTCCGTGGCATCCAGGAAGACGCGGGCAAGAACGCGCGTACGCTCGCCAACCGACTTTCGCCCACGGTGGTGGACCCCAACGCATTTACACCTGAATTTAAGGGCTTTCTGGTGAAGGTGGAGAAGGCATAACATGAGCCAGGCCACATTGGCAATTCGCAGAATTTCCGGCCACGCCGGGACCGCTCCCGGCGCGGGCGTCGAACGCGAGGAGCAGGTCTGCAAGCTGGTCGACACTACCACCTGCATCGGGTGCAAGGCCTGCGAAGTTGCCTGCCTGGAATGGAATGGCTATAGCTTTAGCGACACGGTCTTTCAAAATAGCTATCAGACCATGCCGGAAACGGCCTGGAACTATTGGAACCTGATCAAGTTCAACGAGCACGAACGCGATGACGGCACCATGATGCTGCTGATGCGCAAGGACCAATGCATGCATTGCGCCGAGCCCGGCTGCCTGGCCGCCTGCCCGGCTGATGGCGCCATCGTCCAATATACGAACGGCATCGTCGACTTCCAGCAGGACCACTGCATCGGCTGCGGCTATTGCGTCAGCGGATGCCCCTTCAATATTCCCAAATTCAACCAGCACACCAAGAAGATGTTTAAGTGTACCCTGTGCTCGGACCGCGTGACCGAGGGGCTGGAGCCGGCTTGCATCAAATCCTGCCCCACTGGCTGTCTGCACTTCGGAACCAAGGACGACATGAAGGAGCTGGCCGAGACTCGCGCGCGCCAGCTTCGCGAGCAATCGGGCTTCGCCAAGGCCGGCGTCTACGATCCGCCGGGCGTCGGCGGTACGGGCGTCATCTATGTGCTGCACGATGTGACTAATCCGGAAGCCTATGGCGGGCTGCCCGCCAATCCCCGCATTCCCTGGGTCGTCAAGCTATGGAAGGGTCCCTTGAAGTGGATTGGCAATCTCGCCATGCTCGGCGGCGTGATCGGTGTGACACTGCACTATCTGCGCTTCGGCCCTAAGCAAGTGGAACCGGACAAGAATGGAGGCGACCGGCCATGAGCGTCGCCATTCTTCGCTATACCCTGAACGAACGAGTCAATCACTGGATCGCCGGCCTCGCGTACATTTATTGCCTGGTCACGGGCCTCGCGTTCTGGTCGCCCTACATGTTTTGGCTGGCCGTGCTGGTAGGCGGCGGTGCGGTCGCGCGCTTCTGGCATCCATGGCTCGGCTTGGTCTTCACGGCGTCCGTTTTCTGGATGTACAAAGTCTGGCGCCGTGACATGCTGACGACCGACGCCGACCGCGGCTGGATGAAATCGATCCGCTTCTATATCCGCAACGAGGACGAGAAGCTTCCGCCGATCGACCGCTTCAATTACGGGCAGAAACTGTACTTCTGGCTGATCTTCTATGGCATGATCCTGTTGCTGTTTTCGGGCACTGGATTGTGGTTTGTGGAGTTCATTCCGTGGAGCCTGCGCTGGCTGCGCTACTTGGCAGTGGCGGTACACGTAGGCGCAGCGCTGATCACCATCGGCGGATTTATCATCCACGTCTACATGGGTACGGCCATGGTGCGCGGCGGATTTACCTCCATCATCCGCGGTGAAGTCACTCCCGAATGGGCGAAGACGCATCACCGGCTTTGGTACGAACAGGTGACGCGAAACGCGCCGACACAGAAATGATTCGGTCCAAGTGGGACCAACGCATCCGGCGCGCGGATGAATTAGCGGCCGAGTACCCGTTTGCGGCCGAAGTGCTGCAATTTTACAGCCACGTCGCCCGCTTCCAGAAGGAGATCTACTCCGGTATGCCCATGGTGGGCGCTGACCTGCATCTGCTGCTGCCGAGGTTTCCCGATTTCCTCGACCATATCGCCAAGGCTGCGCCCGAGCCTATGGCGCAATGCGCCCGCGATCTGCGCAAACACGAGCCGCAACATTGGCTGGACGCGCTCAACTCCTTCTGGAGCGCCGCCTCGCAGTTTCAACCAGAGCCCGGCCGCGCGACGGAACTGCTGTCATATATATTCATGCAACCCTACGCGGAATACCAGGCCGACCACAGTGAACCGATGGCCTCCCGCGAAACCTTTGGCACATGTCCTTTCTGCTCCGCACGCCCGCTCGCCGGAGTCCTGCGCCCTGAAGGAGATGGTGGCAAGCGCTCGCTAATCTGCGCCCTTTGCGCGACGGAGTGGAACATCGGGCGAATCGTGTGTCCGGCATGCGGCGAACAGGATGTGGAGAAGCTGGCCGTCTACACGGCCGACCAGTTTAAACATGTGCGCGTCGAAGCTTGCGACACTTGCCGCTATTACATTAAGACTGTCGATCTCACCAAAGACGGTCATGCGGTGCCGGTCGTGGATGAGCTAGCCACGATCCCGCTTAACCTTTGGGCCCAGCAGCACGAATACGTGAAGCTGCATGCCAACCTGTTGGGAATTTAGGTCGGCGAAACCGCCGTTCCGGCGGATTTACTCGAGAACTTGGATTTCGGGGTAAAGCGGAGACGAAATCTTGAGCCGCGAAACGCCTGCCCCCTTGAGGTACGCGTCGAAAAAGCTATGCACACAGTACGCTGTAACGGCAAGCTGGCGACGTCCGTCGATACCGACAATACCTAACATTCGGAGCGTCCGCAGCACGATATGGCTCTTCAACAGGCCTCCATCGTCACTGAAGAGGAAATGGTTCGCGCCACGGATCAGGATGCGTAGCCGTCCATCCGGAGGCAGACGATCGTAAATCGATTGGACATTGGCCAGAACCTGACGGGTCTCCGGATCGGACGAATGGATTTGGTCGCTCAGGACGAACATGAACGGCTGATGGAGGCCATCCCGAACGACGCTGCCGAATGGAGCGCCATCCAAATCGATGCCTGCCTTGCACCTGGAATCTTCGTGGCAGAATTGCGCGGCTTGCGCCCCGCCAAAGGAGTGGCCAAATACTCCCACGCGCGTCATGTCGAGCCGTCCGGTGAACTTGCCGGACGCGCCAGAACTGTTCAACTGCTCCAACCGATCAAGTGCGAACGCGATGTCGGCGGTCCACGCCGTCAGCAGCTTGCCCACACAGCGCGCCTGCTCCGGGTCCCGCAGCTCCACACAGAGCTCAACGTTATTCTCCGGCGTCCTGCGCATCACCCGTCCGTCGGGGAAAACCACGACACTCGTGCGATAGGGAGCGTCGAAGCCCACCACAACGTAACCGTGACTGGCCAGATCCTCGGCGAGTGTCGAGTAATTCGTCACCCCGGAGGAAGCCCCCGCCCTCATGATCGCCACTGGGTACGATCGCTGCCGCGGTGACACATCGGCGTTGCGAATACTGTGCACATGGACCCGCGACAGATCTCGCGTCAGAAATTTGCTCATCAGCCCGCCGCGAGCGCGTTCGGTCGCCGCTCGCCAAGGAGCCGGCAGGTAGTCGTCGATCGTCGCTGGCGATTGGCCAGCCTCCGCCGGGTACCAGATCCAGGCTAGGACTTCGCGTTTAGTTCCCGGAACCGGCGCCAGCGTATCCGGTGTCGCATCGTCGGCCCAAACGTAGGTCGCGCGGCCAACCGCGAATGATCCCGTGGGTGCCGGGAGTGTGATCTCGGTCCTGTGCTCCAGCCAGAGCGACCCCAACAACACTACGACTCCGAGAACACCCAACATCGCCAATACGGCGAAGCCTTTGAATATCCGCCGGCCTAGCCGCGTTCTAGACATCGGGCGCCACCAAGACAAGCTCAGCGAGAGACATTACCTTCGTCGGAGCCTCCGCGGCCTCAGTCCAGATGGGCCGTAATAGAAAGTACTTTACATGGTAGAGCATTTAAGGTCTCTTGTCAAGCGGCGGCCTGGAGAGCACCCCAATGCCCGTCGAGCGCCGCAACCATGCGGCCCTGCACGCGGCCCGGATACGGCGCCTTATTGCGCTTGAGCGTCCGGTTGACTTGAACCCGCATCCGCTGCAGGCCTTCCAGATGAAAGCCGGAGAGGCTGTATCGCAGCACGTCGTCGCGGAAGGCGCGTTCGGCGCCGATCCATTGCTGAAGGGCCGGCAGAGTCAACTCCGCTTCCAGTTGCTGAAAGCTGGGCAGCCGGAAGACAAAGCCGTGAAAGGCGGCGAGGAAGACGGCCGAAGGTGGGATCTCCGGCGCAACCCGGGCATCGGTCAGAGTAGCCGCGGTGGCGCGGAAATCGAAGACCTTGTTCAAATAACGGGCAAAGAAGGGGAGTCCGTGAACCGGCTGTTCTTGCCTTCTCATAAATGCAAGATAGAATCCGCAACTCGACCTTTCGTTTCCGCGCCGTGCGTTCGTTACCCCTTTCGTTTGCGCTGCCTGGCGCGCGCGCCGTAGCAGTTCCCGGTTGATCTCTGAAATCTTTTCGAGGTGATCTTCCACCTTGTGGTAGCTCTCGATCCAGCCGCGGACTTCCGCCACTTTCTCCTCGGGGATGATGCCGCCTGTAGTGCGGCCCGTCCCAGAGTAACGGTCAGATACCAGATCGGCCCATGCCGCTCGCCCTTGGCGCACTGGCAGCCCGGATTTCCGCAGGTCACATACCGCTCCACCAGCGAACCGCGCAGAATCTCGGCGACGCGCGGGAGCAGCTTCGCCAGACCCTGCCGCCGTTGGCGCAGGGCCAAGTTGCGGAAGCCGAATGCTTGCCTTCATTTGAATGAAAGTATACAACCAAAGCGACCGTTTTGGCCTTTTGCGAATCTGCCTGGCTGCGAATCTCCCCTACCTCATTGATTCAATGGGAAATATATTTGCGATGCGAAGTTCCTGGATCGCCATCGGCAAAGATCCATCTCCGCGGCGCCGGTCATAATCCGATTTACAGCCGCGTGCAACGCTTAGTTGCCCACCGCGAGATACAACGTCTGCGTTCCGGCCGCGCCGGCGACCGTGAAGGTCAGTGGCACGGCGCCGCTGCCGGCGTTAGCCGGCACCACGATATTGAACTGATACAATCCCGTGAAGTCGGGCGCTAATCCCGAATAGGGCACGTTGGTAATGGGCACGCCGCCTATAAACATCGCAAAGGCGGATGTCAGCGTGTTGGCCTGCCCCACAAGCTGGCCCGCCGGTATACTTGGCGTGACCGGACCGAAGCCTATGCCATATAGAACGATCTCGTCGCCCGGCTGGGCGGGCCGCGACGTGAGGCCGGCAATCGCGCCCACGGGGAGGACATACGTGCCGTCGGCGAACTGCGCCACTGCGTACTGCATGCTGCCGACCTTGAACGATACCGGCGCGTCCAGCCCCGGCTCAACCGGATTGACGGTGACGTTGTACGGCGCGCTTGTGAGGCTGCCCACCGTAACCGTTATCGGCTGCGTGCCCGGTTGGACGTTCGACGGCACCAGCACGTTCACTTGCCCCGAACTGATGAAGTCGATGAAAGCGGCCTGCCCGCCGACAGTTACGGAAGTGCCGCCGAGCGCGGTGGGAGCGTTCACGCCGCTGAAATCGGCGCCCGCCCAGGATTGCGTTCCAACCGCGAGGTTCAATCCGTAAATCTCGATCCAGGAACCCGGCGAGATGGAAGTGAATTCTCCGAAGGCGCTGGCGCTCACGACCCCGCCGATGCCGATTACGGGGGTCTGATTCGTAAACGGCGCCGCCACGCCCGAAATCTCCCGCACCCGGTTGTCCGTTGCGTCGCCCGGATACACGCCGTCGCCCACATACAGGTTTCCCGCGTAGTCCAGCGTTAAGGGAAACGGGCTGTCGAGCTCCGCCTGGAGGGGAGCGCCGCCATCGCCGGTATAGCCCGCCGTCCCGGTTCCCGCCACCGTCGTGATTACACCGCCTTTTACTTCGCGGATCCTGTTGTTTGAGCCGTCCACGATGAATAGAGCGCCGGTAGGATCCACCACGGTCCCGCCCGGGTAGCCCAGGCTGGCTGACGTTGCCAGTCCACTATCGCCTACAAACGCATTGTCTCCGTTCCCCGCCACCGTCGTAATCGTCCCGCTGGCGGCATTGATCATCCGGATGCGAAAGTTGAATTGGTCCGTCACATAAAGGTTCCCGGAGGCATCCACCGTCACCCACGTGGGGTTGTTCATCTCCGCCTGCGTCGCCGGTCCATTATCCCCGGAGAAGCCCTGTGCGCCGGTGCCCGCATAGGTCGTGATGATGCCGCTGCCGTCCACTTTGCGAATGTCAAACGCGCCCTGGTCCACGATGAACAGGTTGCCGCTCGAATCCACCGCGCAGCGGATTGGAATCACAAATCCCGCGGCCGTGGCCGGACCCCCATCTCCGCTGCTCACTGCCGATCCGTTCCCGGCCACCGTCGTAATGGTCCCCGAAGGTGAGATTTCGCGCACTCTCCCATTGCCCTCGTCGTTCACGTAAATGCCGCCAGCGGGTGCCACACACAATCCCAGCGGCCCGTTGAGCTCCGCCTGCGCCGCCGGCCCGCCATCCCCGCTGAATCCGGCAGTGCCCGTTCCGGCGAATGTGGTGATCACGCCCTTGGTGTCCACCTTGCGCACCCGGTTATTGTCTTGGTCGGCTAGGTAGATGTTTCCGGCCGCGTCCGTCGCCAGTCCCACCACGCGGTTGATCTCCGCCTGCGTGGCCGGTCCTCCGTCGCCCGAATATCCGGCCGTTCCGTTTCCCGCGAAGGTGCTAATCGTCTGGCCAAACGCGATTGCCGCCGCCAGCAGCGGCAACAAAACTCTCCCATGCATACCAGTCTTCCTCCAATCGCGGTTCATAGAACCAGTATGCGCTAATGCTGGCCGCGCTGAAGGATCTCTGGTGTCAGAACGTACAAACGCAATAATTCTGCTGAGCGGGCGGGCCGATGCCTTCCCGAAAACGGTTAGGCGCCCCAGCGATGTGGGGTTGGAGTTCCGGAGATTATAATGGTGTGTGCCGGATGGGAATTTTCGGTTTCGACCCGGTCGAACTGATTGCCGGTTCCCTGCCGAGGAGGCAAAGACGGCTGGTGGAAGCGTGGGCAGAATTGCATCAAACCGATCTCGCGGACGATTGGAGAAAACTACAGGCGGGACGTAGACCTGCACCTGTTGAACCTTTGCGGTAAGCAGCGCATGAAGCACGCAATTCATAAAGTCCGGTCGTTCGACATCGTCGCTGCGTACACACTTTGCGTTTCCTTCGAGGATGGCAAGGCGCAGACCATCGACTTTCAGCCTGTTCTTGCAGGTGAACTCTACCGTCCGCTGCGCGATGTGGATGTGCTCAATCGAGTCCGGATCGACCCGGAAGCGCGCACGTTGGTGTGGCCCAACGGGACGGACTTCGACCCGGCCACACTGCACGATTGGCCGGAATACGAGCACGAATTTCAAGAAATGGCGCGGCGTTGGGACCCCGTCCAGGCTTGAATGGCAAGGCCCAACTCCGACTTCATCCCACGAAAATCGCGCCCCCATCGGCCGATCGGGTTCGCGCTTACTTGCGCATCGATGAAAGGGCTATCATGGCGATTATGGAAGTTGGGCTGCAAGTTGCGCGGAGCGTAAGCGTGCCGGCGGTGTTGATTGGGATTTTGGTGAACAATTCCCGGCTGAACGATTTGCGGGCGCAGATGACCGATCTGCGTACGCACATGGACCAGCGGTTTACCGCGGTGACCAGCAAATCGGCGACCTGAAGGCGTTGTTTCGACGAAAAGCTCAAGCGTATAGAGAACGTGATGGATGCCCGTTTGACCAGGATCGAGCAGGAACTGAAGATCCGATAAGTTTGGCAGCGTCTACGGCTGTACTCTGAATGCAAGGTTGCTCAGCAGCGGGCCGCCGGGTGGAGTAACCTGGACGATTCGGCCGCGACGCATCATTCCTTCGGCCCGATCCCCAGCGTCTTCATCTTCCGATACAAATTACTGCGCTCCAGCCCGAGTAACTCCGCGGTGCGCGTCACGTTGCCGCTAGTCTCTTCCAGCTTCTTCAGAATATACTCGCGCTCCACCGCTTCCCTGACTTCCGCCAGGCTGCCGAAGCGGTCCATGGGCCGCTCGGCGGGACGGCGCGTGACGTTCAGCGGGATGTGGCGCGCGTCCACGCGAACCTGCGGATTCAAAATCACGATCCGCTCGATCATGTTGCGCAGCTCGCGCACGTTGCCGGGCCAGTGATAATCGTGCAGAATCCGGTAAGCCTCGGGCGTTAGTTCCTTGGGCTTACGTCCGTAGGCGGTAGTGAACTCGCGCAGGAAATAATCGCCAAGCAGCGGGATGTCTTCGCGCCGGTCGCGCAGCGGCGGCACATGGAACGGAATCACGTTCAGCCGATAGAACAGATCTTCGCGGAAATTGCCGCGCTCGATCTCTTCTTCCAGATTCTTATTCGTGGCGGCCACCACGCGCACATCCACCTGCACGGAGGCACCGGCGCCCACCGGCTCGAAGCGCTGCTCCTCCAGCGCGCGCAGCACCTTGGCTTGCGTGCGCAGGCTCATGTCGCCGACTTCGTCCAGGAAAATCGTGCCGCCATCCGCTTTCTGAAACTTCCCGATCTTGGTTTCGTGCGCGCTGGTGAAGCTACCCTTGATATGGCCGAACAACTCGCTTTCGATCAACTCCTCGGGAATGGCCGCGCAGTTCACCTCCACAAACGGCTCGGCTGCGCGCGGGCTCATGGCGTGCAGCGCGTGCGCCACCAACTCCTTGCCTGTGCCGCTTTCGCCATAGATCAATACGCGTCCGTTGGTGCCGGCCATCAGCGTCAGTTCGTGGCGCAACGCCTTCATGGGAACGCTCTCGCCGATGATGCGGTAGCGCGATTCCGTGTCTTGCCTCAAGCGGCTGTTTTCGATCTGCAGGCGGCGGTGTTCCAAGGCGTTCTTGGCCACCACCGATATCTTCTGAATGGTCAGCGGCTTTTCCAGAAAATCGAAAGCGCCCAGTTTGGTGGCCTTCACTGCCGTTTCGATATTGCCGTGGCCCGAGATCATCACCACCACGGGGCGCTCGGGCAAAGGCATCTCCTGGATGCGCGTCAAGGCCTCCATGCCATCCATGCCGTGCAGCCAGACGTCCAGCAATACCAGCTCGCACGGCTGGCGGCCCAACTCATCGAGACACGCCTCGCCGCTTTCCACGGCGTGCGCGGTGTAGCCCTCGTCTTCGAGCACGCCGCTCAACGACCGCCGGATGTCCGGCTCATCGTCCACGATCAGGATGCGGACCGGTTTCATGCGCCGACCACTGCCGGCTTTGACGCCGGCTCGCCGTTTTCGGAATCCAGCAGCGCCGGAATTTCAATCGTGAAGCGCGCGCCTGTGGGCTCGTTATCCTCCACACGGATTTGCGCGCCGTGGTCGGAGAGGATGTGATTGACTATGGCAAGGCCCAGGCCCGTGCCGCGGCCCTTGGTGGAGAAGTAGGGCAGGAACAGCTTCTCCTTTTCGTCGGCCGATACGCCGCAGCCGGTGTCGGAGATGGCCAGCTCGACGGTCTCGGCGGCGCCCGGTTGCGTGGTGATGAGCAGGCGCTTCACCAGCGCATCCTGCATGGCCTCGGCGGCGTTGTCCACCAGGTTCACGACGACGCGTTGGAACTGGTCTTTGTCGATGTTGACTGGCGGCAAGTCGCGGCCGAGCTGCACGCGAATGTCGATGCCATCGAGGCGGCCGTGGAACACCGCGAGCGCGCTCTCCACCACTTCATTCAGATCGCTGCGCACAAGCTGCGCGGCGGGGAAGCGCGCGAATTGCGAGAACTCGTCGACCAGCGTCTTCACCGATTCGACCGAGCGCGAAATCGTGCTCGCGCACTCGTCCAGGATGCGGCTGTTTTCCGGCGGAATTTGCAGACGCTCCAACTGGCGGCTCAAGCGCTCAGCCGACAGCGCCATGGGGGTCAGCGGATTCTTGATCTCGTGCGCCACGCGCCGCGCCACTTCGTGCCACGCGGCGGCCTTTTGCGCGCGCAGCAATTCGCTGGTGTCCTCCAGCACGATCACGAAGCCGGAGGTCAGCTTCTCCTCCAGAGCCGAGACGGTGACCGCCAGGTGCATGGTCTGGCGTTCGGTCTGCATCTCCAGTTGGCGCGACGCCAAGCCCGTGCGCCGCGCGCGTTTCATCAGGTACTTGATTTCGGCCGTGTCTTCGCGCGAGAAGAGATCCTCCAGCCGCGTGGCGGTGGCCACCCGAGCCGCGGGAAACATCCGGCCCAGCGCGCGATTGACGCGCCGGATGGAGCCATCCGCGCCAATCGAGATGACTCCGGTGGGGATGCTTTCGAGGATGGCCTCGGTGAATCGGCGCCGCGCGTCGAGCTCGCGGCTGTTGGCTTCCAGTTCCTTAGTCATCTCGTTGAAGCCGCGCACCAGGCTGGCCAATTCGTCGATGGCGCGCACCTGTACGCGGTACTTCAGGTTGCCCTTGCTGACTTCGCCCGCGGCATGCAACAGAGCGGTGATCGGTACGCTGATCTGCCTGGAAAGAAACAGCGCGATCCAGGTGGCCACGAACAGCACGAAGAGCGTGATCATGGCCATGAACAGCAGGTAGAAGGTACGCACGTTGCGGCGGGAGCCGGCCAGTTCCTTGAAAGCGCGGTCCGACTTGTCGATCTCCCGCTGCTTTTCGGCAATGTCGATGGGTACGCGGGAGGCCAGTTCGACCGTACCCTTCAGGACGCCGTCATATTCGATGGCGTGCCGCGCGATCACCGTCTGCTTGTCGCGCGAAGGCGGGATGGGGAAGGGCCCGATGGAATCCAGCGGCGTGTCTCCAGTGACTGGAATGATAGCCGCCGAGGCCAAATCCTGATCCTTGGCGAAACGCTGCAGAAAGCCGGGCGTTTTCACGCCTTGTTCCAGCAGCAGGCGGGTTTCGGGCTGCGCCGCCAGCAAGGCAGCCTGTAGCTCGGTTTCGTCGCGCAGCTCGCTTTGCAAGGTCTCGGAGATTTGAACAAAGATCTGATGCGACGCTGCGGCCGGCTGGCTGAACCACTTGTCGAGGTTGCGGTTCAGCACCTGGTAGCTGAACAGCACCAGGAACAGGGCGGGTGTGATGCTGAGGGCTAAGGCACCGAGCACCAGCTTGGTCTGGATGCGCGAGCCTTCGCGGCCGCTGCGCCGGTCGATGTACAACTTCACGACGGTGCGCACCAGCATGAAGCCGAGCGTGATCATGAGCACGAAGATCAGGCTGGAGATGGCCCAGAAGATGAAGGTCTGTTGCGGGTCGGCCGGCCCGTATTTGCCGAAATTGAAGGAACCCTGCCAGACTACCAGCGCCACCGAAATCGCCAACAGGACGATGCCGCCGATGAAGAGGATTCGCTTTCGCACCTCTTTGAATTATAGTGGAGCGGCTTCGTATAATGGGTCATGTCACACGCATCCGCACTCCACCTTACGCGCCGCGGCTTTCTGGTGGGCGGCGCGGCGCTACTAGCTTCCGGAAAGGCCGTCCCGTCCACACCGTCCTGCATCCTGGTCCCGGAGCAGGAAGAAGGTCCCTATTACATCGACGATGAAAAGCTGCGGCGCGACGTTACGGAAGACAGACCGGGTGTGCCGCTAAAGTTGCGTATCGCGGTAGTGGATGCGGCGCGTTGCGTGCCACTCCGGAACGCCGCTGTGGACCTCTGGCATTGCGATGCGCTGGGGGTCTACTCCGGCTTCACCGCCAGCAGCTTTGGTGGTCCGGGTCCGGGCGGTCCGGACGGCGGACCGGGGCGCCCTCCGCGCATGGGGCCGCCAGGGCCGCAACGCGAACGGCATGTCGATGCCACGCGCTTCCTGCGAGGCGTACAGTTAACCGGACAGGACGGCATCGCTGAATTCGCCACCATCTATCCAGGCTGGTATTTCGGCCGCGCCATACACATCCACTTGAAGGTATATCTGGGCGGCCATGTGTCGCATACCGGACAACTGTTCTTTCCCGAAGAAGTCACTGCGGATGTGGCCAAGCTGACGCCTTACGCCGCTCGCCTCCAGGTGCCTCGCACGTCGCAGAGCGAAGACCACATTTTCAACGGGCAGCACGGCGCGGCGTCCATGACCGGCTTGAGCAGGCTGCGCAGCGGTTCGAATGCGGACGGGTTTCTGGCAACCGTGACGCTGGCTGTGGATCCCGAAGCAACTCCAGCCCCCGTTCGCGGATTCCGGCCGCGCTAGCCTGGCTAGTCGCCGCTCTTACTGGGCTTTTTCTCCTTGAACAGGTCCACGGGATCCTTGGCCGGAGCCATGGCTACATCGAAAAAGCCGATCATCATCTCCTCCCAACTCTGGTCGCCCCAGCGCACGGCTTTGGTGGCATCCGGGTTGGCCGGGTTATTGGGAGAGTTATCGAAATGCGCCACGCAGTGCAGGCGAGTGTTCGCAGGCAGCACCTTCTGGTCGGTCAGGTAGTAGAAAAGCTGCCAACTGAAGCTGTACTGCGGCACGCGCAACAGGACTTCGGATTCGCCGGTCGGATAGAAAGCCGTGTACTCGAAATCTTTGCCGCGCAGGTGCATGTGAGGCATCATACTGACCAGCTTGGCGGGCTCCTGTAGGGTGATATCGGACTCCACCTCGAAATTGCCGTCGCCCGCCGGAATCTCGAACTTGTCGTTGGAGTCGCCCACGGTGTAGACGCGCTCCAGGGGCGGCTCCTTGGCGAAGACCAAGCCGATGCGACTGCGGTCCGTGCCGGGCTTGCCGTTGGCGGTGTAGTGCATCTGGAAGACGAAATCCGATCCGGCTTTGATGAGCTTAGCTTGGTCGGCGTGCAGGATGCCGGGCGGCATTCCGGGAGCGAAACCTACCAGCAACTCGGGCGGACCGCTATTGTCGTCGTCCCTCCGATGCTTCCGCTTTTCGCGGTTCTCTTCCTTGACTGGCACATAGGGGATTCCGGGCTGCGCATCCTTCATCCATTTCGATCCCGGCGGGCGGACGAAGGCGATGATATGGTGCACGAGCTGCCGGTTGCCTGGGCGCGCTTCGATTTCCTGCACCCACTTGTCTTCCGTGAAACCGGAGGGGATCACAATGTACTGATAATCGATGGTTCCGGAAGCCGGCACGGCGAATTCGTTGGACATCTCGAAGACCACATCGGGCTTGTGGATGCCCCAACCTTCCGCGAATTGCGCGGGCTTGGGGGCTTCGGACGGGTCGCCTTCGCGGGCGCCGCCGTCGGCCCAGGCCACCAGCGTGTCGATCTCTTCGCGGGAAAGCGAGCGGTCGTTGCTGAACTTGCCGAAGTGCGGATCGGCGGGCCATGGCGGCATTTTGCGCGTGATGACGGCTTCCCGGATGGCTTTGGCCCAGGGCCGCACCCCTTGATACGTCAGGAACGACATGGGCGCCGCTTCGCCCGGCCGATGGCATTCCTGGCAGCGATTCTGCATCACGGGCAGGACGTTTTTGTAGAAAGTCGGTTGAGAGGGAATCGTGGCGGCGCATGCCAGAGAACACGCACCGATACCCAACAGGAACGATCGAGCAGCCATCCGCACCTCCAATGTGTGCTGTTTTCTTATCTTAGGCTATGTGGGCGGCCGTGTAAAGCGGGTGTAAGGGCGTTGCGGCGCGCACGCGGGAGAGGATAAACTAAAGAGACTTAGTGCAATCCCCGGTCGTCTAATGGTAGGACAGCGGCCTTTGGAGCCGTGAATCGTGGTTCGAATCCATGCCGGGGAGCCAATCCCTGGCTCCAGGAATGCCACTTTCCAACTCGGCGTTCTCTGTTGACAGCGCCGCCCACGCCCTGCCGATCGGTGTTTCACCGAGCACCTTGTCTTGCACCCGCAGGAGCGTATAAAATTTTATACATGCTGTTGTATGGACGACGAAAAACAGATCCGTTGGGTAGGGTCCGCCTACGACGATCTGCTGGCATTCCCAAACGACGCCCGGAAGGAAGCGGGCTTCCAGTTGGGGAAGGTCCAGGCCGGGCTTGAGCCGGCCGACTGGAAGCCGTTCGACGATGTGGAGTGCGGGTACGAGAGAGAGATTCGCATCCGGGACGCGAGCGGCATCTACCGTGTAATGTACGTCGCTAAGTTCGAGGAAGCCATCTACGTACGGCATTGCTTCCGGAAGAAGACTCAGGCGACCGGCAAGCAGGACAAGGCTATTGCCGCGGCGCGCTATCGCCGTGGTCAACGCGAGGAAGGAGAAGAAATGAAGGTCGACACCGAAATCCGCCATGTGACAAAGCCGGGAGCGAACCTCTTCCTGGAACTGGGTTTTACGCCGGACGAGGCCAAACGCCTGCAGGCTGCATCTCGCAAACAGATCAATGACACGCGGCTGCTGAAGCAGGAACTGATGGAAGAGTTGTCTGTCTGGATTGCGGATCATCACTTAAAGCAGGCCGAGGCCGCCGAGATTCTGATGGTCTCGCGCCCGCGTGTGTCCGACGTGGTGAACAAGAAAACGGCCAAATTCACCATTGATGCGCTAGTGGAGATGCTCAGCAGGGTCGGCAAGCCGGTCAAACTGGCAATCAGTTGACCAGTTGATTGCTCTGGTGAGGGGATTGTAGGCCGATATTCACGCGAAGTCTTCCCTTGTAATCCAACACGTTACGGGCGCCACCGCCTCCTAGGAATTCGAGTTTCCAACACCGGGATTCTCTGAACTCGATGTCGGCACCGACGGTAAACAACCGATCGTCGCGCCCCAGGCATCATTTGGCGGCGAATTCCCGCACACCTCCATGCCGGCTATAGCAGCGGCGTATCTTTTTTCATCTCTGGCGAACCACGCTTTCCAACGGGGAGCCAACTTTCACTCAGGAGGAACTCGTGGAGTTGGTTCTGTCCGTCGCTTCAGGCGGACTGAGCAAACCGCAGTTGATCGGGATCTTCGAATCCCGTTCCGGCCTCTCGAAGGCACCTGAAACAGGCCGAAAAAGCCGAATTCACTGGGGAGAGGTTGTGAACCACACATTTCCGGGGAGCCACCGCCTTCTGGCACACCTGTATCTTTCGGGGCAACAGCACCGAGCGACAGACCGAGTTACAAATCAACGAGATACGCGCGATATCGCAACGGCACATAGCGTGCCAGTGCAGAGGCGCTATGCTCGATTCCGTGCAATCCGCAAGGGGACCGGCGGTGTCTGTCACGATTCATTGCGCAGCCGTCGCGCTTCTTTTTCTGGCTGGCGCTAACCACAAGCTTCAACAAGCGGTACAGTCCACGTTAGACCGGGTGATACTCACACCATATGTGCCGGCGACGGGCCACGGTGGCGGCGGCGGTGGCAAGAGTTCCCCGCTTCCAGCCAGCAGGGGAGCTCTGCCAAAGTTCCCGCCGCGGCAGTTCACGCCGCCGGCCGTGGTGATTCAGAATACCGATCCGAAACTGCCGATGGAACCGGCGCTGGTCGGCTCGGCGGAGGTCCGACTGCCGCCGTTGGACACATTAGCGCTGGGCGATCCGCATGGGGCGGCGGGCCCTGCGTCGGACGGCCGCGGCACTGGGGGCGGGATCGGCGATGGCGTTGGTACGGGCGTGGGCATTGGGAAAGGTCCAGGCGCCGGGCCGGGCGAAGGTGGCGACACCGGCGGCGGACTGCGCGGGTTCGGAGGCGCATTCACCGCTCCAGTGGTGCTTTTCCAGGTGGAGCCGGAGTTCTCCGAAGACGCCCGCAAGGCCAAGCTGCAAGGCGTGGTGATGCTCTACGGCGAAGTGGATACCAATGGACGGCTGCGGAACATCCGGGTGACGAGGGGGCTGGGACTGGGACTGGAGGAGAAGGCCATTGAGGCGGTAAAGCAGTGGCGCTTCCGGCCGGGCACCCGCGACGGAAAGCCCGTGGTGGCGCCGGCATCCATCGAAGTGAACTTCCACTTGTTGTAACAAAAGCGTTAGAATGGCACCAGACTGCCCTTAAAGGAGAGCCTGGATGCTTCGCCTGGATTCCGATAAACCGGTCGAGTTCTGCGATGGTTTGCGCCGCCGCGATTTTCTGCACGCGGGCGCCCTTTCGATGCTCGGCTTGGGCCTGAACGACCTGTTCGCCCTTAAGGCGCAGGGAGCCGTCGACCAGAAAAAGGACACCAACTGCATCATGCTGTTCCTGGTGGGCGGGCCGTCGCAGCTCGATACCTGGGACATGAAGCCCAACGCGCCCATCGAAATTCGCGGGCCGTACAAACCCATCAAAACCAATGTTCCGGGGATCGAGATCTCGGAAAACTTCCCGCGCATGGCGAAGCACGCCGACAAATACGCGCTGATTCGTAGCGTGTACCATACGGCCGCCGCGGTACACGACACCGGGCACCAGATGATGCAGACCGGCCGGCTGTTCCAGGGCGGCGTGGAGTATCCGCACATCGGCTGCGTGCTATCGAAGTTAAAAGGGCCGAACGGCGACGTGCCGCCGCACGTGCTGCTGCCGCGGCCCATCGGCAACACTGGCGGCAATATGCCGCACGGCCAGAACGCCGGATTTCTGGGCAAGACCTACGATCCGTTCGTGCTGAACGCGGACCCATCGGATCCGAATTTCAAAGTGCCGGACATGCTGCCGCCGGATTATCTGTCGGCGCTGCGCGTCGACCGTCGCAAGAACTGGCGGGAAATGGTGGACCACACCGTCAGCAAGTTCGAGACCTCGCAGGACGCGCGATTGTTTGATGCCACGTTTCACCAGGCTTACACACTGATGTCCTCGCAAAAGGCGCGCGAGGCGTTCGAGCTGGCGCGGGAGCCGGAGCAGGTGCGCCAGAAGTACGGGCAGAACCGGTTTGGCCAGAGTTGCCTGCTGGCGCGGCGGCTGATCGAGGCGGGCGTGCGCTTCGTGACCGTGAACATGTTCGAAACCGTTTTCGACGAGATCACCTGGGATATTCACGGATCGAAACCGTTCAGCCCGATCAGTTGCTACCGCGATCTGGTGGGGCCGATGTTCGATATGGCGTACAGCTCGCTGCTGCAGGACTTGCACGACCGCGGCTTGCTGACGAACACAATGGTGCTGGCGATGGGCGAGTTTGGCCGCACGCCGAAGGTGAATCCGGCGGGCGGGCGCGACCATTGGCCGCAGTGCTGGAGCATTATCATGGCGGGCGGCGGGGTCAAGGGCGGGCAGGTGATCGGGGCGTCGGACGATATCGGGGCGACGCCGAAGGACAGGCCGACGAGTCCGGAGGAAGTAGCGGCGACCATCTACGAAGGCTTGGGCATTTCCCTCGAATTGGAATTACCCGGAGCGCAGGGCCGGCC
>Ga0302324_100004670_pt1 | contig 30201 bp, 22 predicted proteins | sample Palsa_T0_1_FD_201949 | JGI IMG/M metagenome (GOLD analysis project Ga0302324, IMG submission 201949) | Peat permafrost microbial communities from Stordalen Mire near Abisko, Sweden - Palsa_T0_1 | ecosystem: Environmental > Terrestrial > Soil > Palsa > Peat permafrost | place: Sweden: Abisko...
TTCCGGCGGGCATGGCGAAGGTGCTATCGGGATCGTATTTGGTGCCCCAACCTACCCACCACGTTCCCGAGACCACATAGATAAACCGGTCGTTGGCATGAAAATGAGGCCGGCTCATGGTATGTGGAGGCCATCGGGTCAGCAGTTCATAGAAGGCGCCGGGCTTTTCAGGGTCGCCGAACAGAATCGCGGTATCCGGGCCTTTCCCGTTTGGGCTTTTCTTCCAGTGGATCTGGTCCGGCAACATAAAGGACATCACGCTTGGATCCGGGTCGCTCGCACTCACTGCGGGCAGGCCTGTGAACATTGCGAATGCAATCAGCGGCAGCGCGCGCTGCAGGGTTTTCAAAGTAGACATACGTTATCTCCTCGACACTGTTTATCGCAGTCTTGCTAAATGATATTACTTCTTCAGACCGAAAGCATACAGCCTTCCATCCCAAGTTGAGACGTAGATTTTGCCGCCGGCAACCACTGGCTCGCTGAAATGGGTCCAACTATCGATCAGCTTTTCGCTCGAATAAAGCTGCTGGCCAGTCTCCGCGTCCAGAGCATACAAAACGGCATTGGTGATCGGAGTACTCCGGAACTTCGCGGTGGCGCGGGCGCCCTGCTCGGTGTTTTCTCCGGTTTGAAGCGCATAAACGACGCCATTCGCCACCACCGGAGGGTCCGGCACGTGCATGTCGCGGGACATCCAGATGGGAACCAGCGCCGGCTTGCCAAGGTCTGGATCCAGACGAACTTCGAACGCCATAACACTCCCCTGCTCCGCGTTCCCGTAGCTATATTTGAATTTCGGCGCGTCTTTCGATGGCGGGCCCCACATCGGCGCCAGCAGCCACCGTTTTCCCTGCTCATCCTGCCAGGTCGCCATTGCGCCCCATACGCCTCGGCCAGCGAGGAGAACCTCATCGTTGCCCCAGCGGGGCGACTGGTACAGCGGCGTGTGATGATCGCTTCCTCCCAGCTTGTCGGCGTCCAACAGATAGATGACCGATTCCTTGGCTGCGGATGCCAACAGGGTCCACTTCTGGAATGGAAAAACTAGTGGACTGGCCGAACCGAGATCCTGATCTTTGTCGTTGAGAAATTCCCAGTTGGCTGGAGTGTAGGAATCGAGGAGATGCAAATCCCGGGAATTCAGAGCCAAGACGGTATTACCGAACGCGCCTGCAGCCGGATCGTAAGGGCCGTCGGCGGTCTGCGCGTAGACACCCTTGGGTCCCCGGACCAGGCCACCGCGCCCCCACGCACCAGCCGGCCGCCCCGTACTGGTGTAAAACTCGACCCTGCGCCTGGCCGGATCCTTCAAATCCAAAGCAGTGAAGTGAGCCAGAGTACCGCCGCAGCCCCGGCCCGAGGGCGAATAAATCACCCCATCGATCAGGTTCAGACTCCAGTTGCGCGCGAATGGCGTGGTGAACTCAGTAGGTGGAAGACGCTCTTCGCCATCCTTGATGCTAAGGCCCCGGAGCTTGCCATCGCTGGTTGAGATATAAATGATTCCCGCGTCTTGGTCGATGACGGGTGTGGCGTTTTGGGTGTTGGAACAGAGCCAAGTGGCGCCTGAAGCCGCCGTCAGAGTGTTGGGAAATTCTTTTTGCCACGCGACCTTCGCCGTTTCTGAGTCGATCGCGTAAACAGTGTTGTCGCTTCCAACCACGAACACAAAGGTTCGCGGCCCCTGCGGCCCTCTCACCAGGGCCACCAGAGGCGCTGTCATCGTGGAGAGGGCTACTTCCCTGGGAGGCGTGGAAAGCTGAACCTTCCACTCCAGTTCCAGATGAGACACGTTATCTTTGTTCAGTACGGTCTCAGCCCGGTTCCAGCCGGTGCGTTCCTGATCGTATCCCCAGGTCAACCATTCGCTTTGCGATCCCGCAAATGCAGGCGCCAAGCACAGCGCCAGTCCGGTGCATAGACCGAAACGCTCAAGTGTCCGTTTTGAAATCACTCATGGCTCCGCGTTACACGTGAGGCCGGCAGAGATCGATTCACCCTCAACCGGCCGTGAGATTCACATTCAGTTTATCTCGAAGATACGCCGTATTCGCGGCCATCTGCTGCTGGAGCGTCCCTTCGCTTTTGCGCGGCGCGTCGTAATCCAGCGTGACCCAATAAGAGTAGTTGTGCTCGCGCAGAACCCGGAAGAGGCCCACAACATCTACACCTCCCGACCCCACAGGTTGATAAAGATTATGTTCCCTATGCTCGGCCTGGGTCGGCGTTGGACCGGACCAGTTCCTGTATTTTCGATCCGTATCCTTCAGGTGGATAGCAACGACGCGGGAATAATATTTCTGCACCATTTTAACGGGGTCCATCCCCGCCAGCACAAAATGAGCAGTGTCGGGAACAAGGCCGACATAGCGGGGATCGGTCAGTTCCAGGATGGTCGTCATCTCGTGCTCGTTTTGAATTGGCGACCAGATGTGGGGATGAAAGCCCATCTTCATGCCCAGTTCCTCGTTTACGCGCTTGCCCAATTCGTTCGTATTGCGCGCCGCTGCCTTCAACTGCTCCAGCGGCGTTCCGCCCGCCGCCCGATCTAGTCCTCCCGGTCCGCCTCCGGGTCCGCCGATGTTGATCTTGAGATGCCGGCAGCCCATGGGTTTCAAAACGTCACGAGTATAACGGAAGTTGGAGTCGATTGTCGCTGGGGCTTTGTCCGAGATCAGATCACCGCCGCCTGAAACCGTGCACAACCTCAGTCCGGCTTCCGCCAGCAGGGCCTTGAGCTTGGGTGGATCGTCGGGTAAGGTGCCCTGGCCACGAAACGGCTCAATTCCCTGGTAGCCGAAGCTGGCGCAAAGTTTGAGCGCCTCCTCCGCTTCCTTGTCCGTTTTTACGAATTTGTCGCCTAGCGGGTCGACACCAGCGCCGAAGAGCGCCGTCCCGCTGTAAGAGAAAAGCATCTTGTTGGAGCTGTCCGAGCCTTGAGCCGCAATGGCCAATGCTCCCAGACCGGCTCCCACGAATTCTCGCCGGTTTAACATCCGAATCTCCTCATGTCCCGACCGATGGCAGACAAAGTGGTACCAATTAGCTGTAACGCAACCGCTATCATCATCCACCGCGTCCGGGTTGGGCAAGGCTCATGGCGTGAATCGGAGTGAATTTGACGTGAATGGGGGAGGCCAAAAAAACAGTTCGCTTACAGACACTTAGTACCGGTACAGCTTCACGCGCAAGACTCCCGCCCCGTCGTCTTGCCCGGCAAAACCCAGGCTGTGCTCGTTGCGAGCGTAGACCGCGGGCACCAGCACCAAGGCCGGGCCTGGAGCGGGCCGAACGCCCATTTCACCGGTTGCGCCTTTCATACCATAGTTGGTCAAGCGGCGCCCCTGAACCCAACGCCCATCCACAAGATTGCCCTGGTCGACGGAGCCGACGCCCACCAGTGGGGGCCCGGGCGTGTTCGGAGTGAACGTAATGGTCATCGCGCCGCTGGCGACGACATAGAACTCATCCGGCGCGGTCAAAATGAAAATCGCTCCCGCGGGCGGCATCGCGGACGGGGGCTGGAGAGGCGGCGAACTCCAGGTGCGCAGAGCCGCGGCTCCGAACGTAACGTTCAGCGTGTAGTCTCCCAGAGGCACTTTCTCTGTCTGGCCATCTTCCAGCAGCACGCCCGTTATCGACGGTTTGCCCTGGTGGGCCGTGATCAACGGCATGAGTTGCGAAGTGGCCTTATAAACCCTGCCAAGCTCATTGGTGGAATCCCACTGGGGGTTGCTCTCAATCAAGAACGGCGTGTAGCCGATTGCACCGTGCTGTCCGAAGGCGTAAAGCGCTCTGGCGGCGCCTTCCGGCCCACCAGTCGTCTCTGGAATGAACAAGGGGTTCCCGGATCGATCGTACTTGGCGCAAAACTCGGCGAAATTGCCGTAGGCATCCGGCGAGAGCATATCGATGCGCGGCGCCCCAGCTCTCCAGACATCCATGACATGCGGCAACGGGCCACCGCTGGGCGTTTTGCCGGGTTCGTTCACCTTACCGCCGTAGAGCCACGCGTTGACGAACATCGGCAGAGGATATTCGGCCTTGCCGGCCTCGGCCACCCGGCCGACGTAGCGCGCATAGTGCCAGGCCATGAAGATTTCATCCGTCGCCGGGCCCTTACCGAACACCTCTTCCCATGTGCCGGATGATTTGAAGCCGGCCGCCTCCCACACCTGGCGAAACTCGGGAATGAGGGTATCCTTGTGCTTCTCAAGGTAGGCCATCAATTCCTTCGGCACCGGCCCCTCGTAAGCTTTATTGGCTGCGGGCGAACGGTCCCGGGAGTCACCCAGCACGCCCATTTCGTTCTCCACCTGGATCATGATGACCGTATGCTGCTGGCCATCCACGGCCTTGATGTGCTTCATCAGGGCAGCAAAGGCCCGCGCATCCCCGTCCCGCGACGCATCGCCATAACCTTCGATGGAGGAGAACATTTCCAGATCCGTACCGTTCTTGGCCTGGACCCGCGGGAAGCGCTTGAAGTCCTTCTTCGCCCAAAGAGGGGCGTAGTTGGACATGCCGTTTTTCCAGCTTGCGAACCACAGGAAAACAAGCCGCAGATTGTTCCGACGGGCGTCCTCTATAACGCCGTCGACCAGGGTGAAGTCGAACTTGCCCTCTTCCGGCTCGACCAGCTCCCAATAGGTGGGGGCAAGCACGGTGTTGAGGTTCATCCGAACCAGCATCGGCCATACGGGACGCAAGTTATCAAGATCCGTGGAAGCATCGTTGTCCAGTTCTCCAGCCAGCGCCAGGAACGGCTTGCCGTCCACGATCAGTTGGGTAGCCGTACCTTGTTTCACCAGGTGCGGGATGTCTTGCGCGGAGCTGGCTGCGGCCAGGGCGCAAAGCAAAAGCAGAAATCTCATGGTGCTTTGGCTTCGCCGGGTGCTTTGGCTTCGCTTCCGTCGCACTCCAGCTTTCCCGTCACTGAGTCCGGGCCCAGCAGGTTGATCCATCCGCAGCAATACCGAATGCATTTTGCGGGCGCCACATACTTGTCCTTGAGTTTCTTGCGGTACTCCGGATACATGGTCTCAGCGCCACCGCGCACCGCCTCGAGCGGAAGGTTATAGGTCGTGCTGACCTCGTTGAGAAACGGATTTGTGCCGGGAAGATAATGCGGCACGGCGCCGGGTTTGCGGGCCACCTCCACCACCGGCTCACAGGGCGTCGCGAACCTCTGCAGGTGCAGGTCGAGCCGCCAATTATCGGAGTGAACCAGAGGCTCCGTCAGATATACCGGATCTTCCACGACGGTAGTGACGGTGAGTATGTCGCCGTGCCGCACCCAGTGTTCGGTCACGGTGGCCTGGTCGCTGCTTGGAACCCCATTGCGGCGCAGGTAACCCATCTTGATGTGGGTGGTGTAGATGGTGAGCATGTCGCCTTCCCATATACCGGTGCTGAAACCTGCGAACGTGTGGGGCGCATACTTGGAAGGGTGCGGACGCCCATCCATCCAGATGGTTTGCGTGGCGCGCCCGAAGGTCCCAAATATTTTCCAGGCTAGAGGCCGCCCGGTTACGGGATCCGGCTCCGGCCAGATATGGAGATCGGCCGGGCCGCGGAGCGAATAAGGACGGGGATGGGGAATACACTGGCGTTCCGGCAGTGTTTGCACGGAGGATTCCCAACTGTCGGCTTTGCTGCGAGCCGATGCATTCAGCGGCAGGCCAATGTAGTCGCCAATATCGGGACCGGGGAGCCTTTCGGGCCAATCCTCATGATATTTATCCGCCCATTCGCCGGAGAGATCCACCTCGGCCCACGCGGGCGCAGCGATGGAAAGTCCGATGGAAATAAGCAGGACACGGGCGACTTGAAATCGTGCGGTCTTATAATTCATGCGGCATTACCATCGCGATGAACACGGCTCGGGATCCCATTTCGAGCCGTCGGACTCCTTTTTGAAATTAAGACTGGTGATCCATTCCTGCTGCAGGTACACGGGATCATGGACAACGGTTGTAATGGTCAGCCACTGCTCGTTCTTGTGCGTTCCGCTCAGATAACGCTCGGTGGAAATATCCCAATATTCGGTGAGAATGGTTTGGCCGCTATACGGAACGCCGTTCTTGCGCAAATAACCGGGGCGCAAGTGAGTGGTGACGACCTTCAGATCGCCGAATTTAGGCCCGGCCTCGGAACCAGCGGCTGCTGTCGCGGCGCGGGGGATTTCCCATTGCGCCATCGAGTCCCCTTGCCAGGCCGGCGGACCGGCGGGCGCCTTCCAATCGTCAAAGTGAAAAAGACGAGTCTGCCGTCCGGCGTCGGTGTCCACTTGAAGAGTGCGATCGTCCCGCCAGGTGATATGGATGCGTCCCGGCACGCGCATAATGGCTGGGGCACCGTAGGATCGGCACTGCTCGCCGGCGGCTTCATCTTTAGCGGGGTCCCAGGCGTCAGCCAACTTCTCGGCCGCGAGGTTGATGGGAATGCTCGCGTAATCTCCCTTCGCCGGGGTGACCATTCTCCAACGCCAATCCTCGGACACGACCGAGACCCAATAGCCGGTGAGATCGATGAGAGCCGACGACTTGGGTGTCGCTGCGGGCTGCCCGGGCGCAACTGATGTTACGGCCAACGCGACGAGGCAGAGACGGGGAACACTCCCTGACGGTCGTGGCTCGGTAAGCAGCAAGCGTTTCATTCGGTAGGCAGCAATCGTTTCATGATGCTCTATTTCTTCTGAGTGAGACTGCGGTAGATGGCTTCCACGAACGTGTCGGCATTGGAGCCATAGCGTGGCCGATAATCCACCGTCGGATCGGACATTTTGATTTGCTCCAGCGTCTTGCCCTTCGCGATCTGGTCTTGAATCACGTCACGAATGATCGTAATCATATCGCGATATTCCACTACGTCGGCCTCGTCGCAGATCCGCCCGTGTCCCGGAATCACCAGCGTGCCGCCTTCCTGCCATACCAGCGGAAGCTCGGTCACGGTGAGACCGATGATGTGATTCAATGCGTCAATCTCGCCTTGAATACTTCCGCCCCTGGCAAGGTCGATCACGGGGAAGCGCGTCAGATCGAGAGTATCTCCCGCGACCACGACATCCGAGCGGCGAAAAAAAACCAGGCTGTCTCCATCGGTATGTGCGGCGGGCTGGGCGAAAATTTGAATGGCCTCGCCATTGAGAAACGTATCCTTTTCGTCTTCTGAAAAGGTATCGGTCGGCAGGGCGCTCATTCGCTGGGCGGCATTCTCAGTGGCAACGATAGCTGCCGCTCCGCCGTTGGATAGCGCATCGGTGAGTGCGATTCCACCCGTCTGTCCGGCCGTTGGGACTAAGGATTGCCCGGCGGCGGAGAGCTTCTCGTTCCCTCCCACGTGATCCGGATCGGGGCTCGTGTTGATGATGTAGCGGATGGGAAGCGGCGTCAGCTTACGAATTTCCACCAGCACGCGATCGGTTGCTTGTCCGGATCCGGTATCCACCACCACGGCTCCGAGTTCGCCTACCTGCACTGCAATGTTGGCCCCAGCGCCGGCGATCAGGAAGAAGTTCGGACGAACCTTGAGGACTTCGATTCCGTCGTTTTGATCGGCTGAAACTACATCGCCGTGCAACCGTAAACAGGCAACCGTGAGGATAGGTAAAAGAGCCAGCTGCGCTTTTCGCATTGCACCGTAAACTTTATCATCTACCCCGCCGCCCAGCATCGGCAACGCCAGAGGCGTGAATAGAGGTGAAGTTTACCGTGAACCGAATAACCGATCCCCTGGCGAGAACCTGGCTAGAATATGTACTTTAGCGCCAACTGAGTCAGACGTGGATTAACCGACGAGCCGGTGATCAAGCCAAAGCTTTGGGTCTGCGAAACATCCAGCGTGGTCGGATTGGCGAACTGCGGGTGGTTGAAGATGTTGAAGAATTCCGCCCGGAATTGCAGCATGGCATTTTCCCTGATTCCGCCCACGCGCGTGAGCTTACTGACCGAAGCATCGAAGTTAAACTGCCCAGGGCCCTCGATGATCCCGATTCCGGAGTTGCCGAAACCGGTTCCATCGCCAATCACGGGAACAGTTCCGAACGCCGAGGCATTCAGATAACCCGGTCCGCCGCTGAGCCCACCCAACCGCGCTTCAATGCCGCCAGGGGTCGCGACATTCGCGTAAGTCATTCCGGGGGCCATTTCGGCTCTGGAAACAACATTGGAGAAAGCCGCGCCGCAACCACCGCAATAGATGGTTCCACCCCGGCCATCCGTAATTGTCAGCGGTTGTCCGCTTTGAATTACGGTTACGCCGGAGAGCGACCAGCCGCCAATAACCGCGCCGAGAGCACCCTGACGTTTCCCGTATGGAATGTCCCAGACGTAATTCACCACGAAGCGCTGCGGACGATAATTGGGCGAAAGCCCATATTGTTGCAGGGAATCGTTCGGGTCGTTACTGTTCATGTTATTGCCGGATTGAGATATGTTGGCCTGAAGATTGGTAAACACCCTCGACCAGCTATAAGCCGCCTGCATTTGGAATCCGCGCGAGAACTGCTTGCGCAGGGTGACCTGCAGGCTGTTGTACTTCATGTCTCCGTCGGAGCCGTTCTGCTGCAAGCCGTTCGGAGCAAATCCGAGATAAGGCACCCGCAGCGATTCGTTCTCAACCGTGTTGGTGGTGATCCCGTTGATGGGATCGCTGGGACTGGCCAACAGCGCGGTATTGACCTGCCGTCCGGAATCCACCAGATGGATACCGTGCGATCCGGCGTACCCGACTTCCAGCACCCAAGCGGGCGCCACTTGATACTGGATGTTCAGGTTGTAGCTCTGCACCAAGGGCGTGGTGAAATTCTGCGGCATAAATGCGTAGGACAGGTTCGAAGACGCGCCCGTAGCGAAGTTCACCCAGCGGGGCGTTCCCCAACCCAAAGGCGTGGAGGGATATGGGTTCGCTTCCGTGGCATAGGCCAGGTCGGGACCCGAATTATCCAAGGTCAGCGAGTAGGGAGGACTCTGTTCATAGGCATGGATCAGCGCGTTGCCGTTAACGCGGTCATAGAAGTAGCCATAACCGCCCCGCACCACCAGCTTGCTGGTACCCCCCGGCTGCCAGGCGAACCCGACGCGCGGCGCAAAGTTATCCCACGGCGCGCTACCCGGCGTGGGGCCGTTGTTGGAGTTGGTGTAGACGCCGGTGGGCAACGTTATGCCATGGTAATTTGCGGGAACGACAAATCCCGCGTAGGTTCCGGTGGCGGGCGAACTCCCCGGGACTGGAACGGTCTGTATCTTGCTCAGCCAGATATTTGTTAAGTTTCCGTAGGCGTCGCTCGGGAAACCATCGTACTCCCAGCGCAAGCCCAGATTGATCGTCAGGCGTGACGTCACCTTGAAATCATCCTGAATGAAGGCGTTCGCGTCGTTGATCAGGTACTGATGGACAATACCGTCGGGAGGAGTTCTGGTGGCCAGCACGGTCGCAATGATGTTGCTCAGAGGCGTTCCGTTGGTGCTGCCGGGATTTTGGGTATTGCAGGTGGTTGGGTAGGTGCCGGCCGGGCAACCCGCCAGGCCCAGCAGAAAGTCCGGGAAGGTTTGAAACAGCAGCCAGCCCTTGGCTATTCCTTGGAAGGTCCAAGGCCACTGATTGTGCTCGAACTCTCCCCCCGCGCGGATGGAGTGCTTGCCGTGCGTCCAGGAGATCTGATCGCCCCACTGCCAAGTATTGTTAAAGTCGTAGCTTGGCTCGCCTTGGCCACCCGAATCGAACACCCCGAGAACGGTAATCGGGGCCAGGACATTCAGGGTGGGATTGACCGGCGAGATGCCAACCTCGGAATCGGTGAATTTCCAATTGGTCCCAATGTCGGAGATGTTGCGCATGAACGACATATGCGCCTCGTTCACTAACGTGTTGGTGATAATGGAAGTCAGCCGCAACACCGAGTTGATGTCCCGGAAATGGTCGTTCTCGCCGGCGCCGGGTAAGCATGTGCTGGGCACAATCGCGCAGTTGAAGCCTTGCACCTGGTGCTCGTTTGAATAGAAGAACCGCGTGGCTATGGTGTTCTTGGAGTTGAGCAGGTAATCGCCATTGACCAGGTATTGCGGCTCGCTGTAGGTGGTGGGATCGATAAACGTTTGGGTCTGATATTTCCCGTCGGTTGAACTGGGAATGAAGTAGTTTCCGTTCGGAAGCTGTAGTCTGAGGATGGCGAGAGCGACAGGATTGATGTTGGATCCGTTGCAGGCCACCTGCACTCCGCCCAGGCCGATCTTCTCGCTATACGTGGGCTGATTACAGAACGCCGCGCCGAGCGCCGCCTGGAAACCCGGCGCGTTGCGGTCGCCCAACGGAATCGGTGGAAGCGTGGCCCCGCTGGAGAAGCCCGTGGGGTCTACCGCGTTCTTGCTGGTGGTGTATTGATAGGAGCCAAAGATAAAAAGCTTGTCCTTCTTGATAGGGCCGCCGATAACACCGCCAAACTGGTTCTGGTCCAAAGGTTGTTTTCCCACGCCCGAGCGATTCGCGAAGAAATCGTTGGCATTCAGGTCCGTGTTCCGGAAGAACTCGAACGCGGTGCCGTGCCACGCGTTGGTACCGGATTTGGTAACGACATTGACGTTCGCGCCCGGATTGCGTCCGTAGCCGGCGTCATAGGACGAGGTTTGTATCTTGAACTCGCTGATCGCGTCGGGACTGGGAATCCCGATCCCTCCATAGAAGGACTGGATCGGACTGCCTCCGCCGATGGGCGTGATGGATACGCCATCCATCTGGTAGTTGTTGTGGGCGGCATCCAGACCATTGACAAATACGTCTTGCGATCCGTTCCCCACCGCGGACGCATTGTTCACTGCAGCGTTAACCCCCGACACCAACCCGATCAACTGGGTGTAGTTGCGGGTGGAGAGAGGCAATTCAGACACGGCGCGTTGTCCCACTACGGTTCCGAGCGAGGACGAGGCGGTCTGAAGCGCTTCGACGTTGGCCGCCACCGTCACCTGTTCAGTCTGCGAACCGATTTCCAGACGGCGATCCAGCACCGGCGTTTCCGTAACGTTGATCCGAACCGCGTCGGTCTCAGCCGTTTTGAAACCGGTGGCTGAAAAAGTCACCTTGTAGGTGCCCGGAGGCAAGAGGCTGATGGTGTATGCCCCGTCGCTGCTGGTCTCCGCCGTGCGCGCCTGGCCGGTATCGGTGCTGGTGGCCGTGACGGTCACCCTAGGTATTACAGCGCCGGTCGGATCGGTGACGGTTCCAGTGAGAGCGCCCGTTCCAGCCGTCTGGGCGAGCGCTATCGAAGCCAGGCCCAAAAAGCCTATCAGTCCCAATAGATTTTTCATGGTCCCCCAACTCACTTGGTTGATGAAGATTGCTGCCTTTTTAAAAGGTTCCAGGGTATGTTACAGCGGCTGCTTTTTGTTGGCAATGACGCGGCGCGTGAATGGGAGTGAAGTTAACGTGAAAGTAAAACATGGTATAGGATGTGGGGCGGACGCCGGCGGACGCCACGTGAATTCCACTCCTCTTCACTCCCTGAAGTCTTGCGGATACGACCGGCCAGGCAGCATCATACGAGGATGGCCCCTGCGGACCAGAGTTACTGGAGGTCTAGGAATGAATTTTTGTTCACGAGCTGTTGCGGCGAGGCTGCTGATCGCCATCGGCGCCGCCGGGATCTTCTGCAAACTTGGATCGGTCCAACAAGCACGCGCAGCCGGTCCCCAGACCGTGGCTCCTAGATTTGAAGTTGATCCGATGTGGCCAAAACCCCTGCCAAATCACTGGATTTTGGGACATGCCGTAGGTGTGGCCGTCGACGCTCAGGATCATATATGGATCGTTCACCGGCCGGGCACACTCGAAGTGATGGAAAGCTATGCGCAGACGAATCCGCCGTCGGCTGAGTGCTGTGTTGCCGCGCCGCCCGTGCTCGAGTTCGATCAAGAAGGGAACCTCATCAACCACTGGGGTGGTCCAGGCGAAGGATACGACTGGCCGCTGTCGATGCACGGCATCGCGATCGACCCGGACGGAAACGTGTGGATCGGCGGCAACGGCCGCGGCGATCCGCCGGCCAAGACAAACGCAGCCCCGGGAGACTCCAATTCCACTGCCAATGGCGCACTGGCCCCGTATCACGACTGCATGGTCCTGAAGTTCACGCCGCAGGGCAAGTTTCTGATGCAAATCGGCAAAGCCGGCCAAAGCAAAGGCAGCAACGACGTTGAGAACCTGAAAGGACCGGCTAAGATTTGGTTTGACGCGCCCACCAAAGAGGTCTATATCGCCGATGGTTACGGAAATCGCCGCGTCATTGTATTCGATTATCAGACTGGCAAATATAAGCGCCATTGGGGAGCCTACGGGAAAAGACCCACGGATGATGACCCCGGTCCCTATGTGGCCGGGAGCAAGAATGAGCCGCAGTTCCGCACGCCAGTCCACTCGGCGATCGTTTCTAACGACCGGTTGGTCTATGTGTGCGACCGGGTGAATGATCGCATTCAGATCTTCAACCCCGATGGAACCTTCGTTGCCGAACACTATTACTACACCAACACTCTGGGCGATGGTTCGGTATGGGATCTAGCCTTTTCGAAAGATCCCGAGCAGAGATTCCTGTACGTGGCCGATGGGGCGAATGAGAAAATTCGAATCATGGACCGCAAATCCATGGAAATCTTGACCAGCTTCGGCGACGGAGGACGCCAGCCGGGGGAGTTTTACGCCGTGCACAGTATCTTTGTCGATTCCAAGGGCAACTTGTTCACGACGGAAACCTATGGCGGAAGGCGCGTACAGAAATTCGTTTATAAGGGCTTGGCTCCCGTGACATCGAAGGAACAAGGCATCCTGTGGCCCAAGACGGCCAAGAGCCCCCTTGAAAAGTAACTGCTTTCGTGAAAAGCTAATGCACGAAGGGGGATTCAATGTTGAATCGTCGCGATTTTCTAAAGGCGAGCATTGCCGCTGCTGCCGCTTTTCGGACTGCTCAAGCCATGCCGGGAGACAAGTTCCGCTGGGCATGCACGTCGGGTATGTTCCGAAACATGGACGGTCAACCCGATTACACGCTCAAGACTATCTCGGACTACGGCTTCCAGGGAGTTGAAGCCACACTGGATCTGGAGAAAACCTGCGGCAGCGCGAAAGAGCTGAAGAGCCGCATGGACAAGTACGATATTGCGTGCGCGAATTACTGGGCTGGAGGCGACTACTATAATCCCCTGAAACCCGAAGCGGTTCGCGCCACCGTGGCCGACAACATCGCGCTGGCGAAAGATCATGTCGCGGTGTGCGGCGGGCGGGTGCTGAAAGTAAACCTCACCTGGCGTGACCTGGCCGCTCATCCGGTACCGAACTGGTGGACCACCGAAGAGATGGGCGTCCTGGCAAAAACGCTCAATGAAATCGGCAAAGACTGCCACGATGCGGGCGTGCGGTTTACCTTCCATCCGCATAATTGGACGCTGATCGACACCGACTACGCCGAGGTGAAGCGCATCATGGATCTCACCGACCCGCGGTATGTATTCATGGTTGCCGATACGGCGCACTTGAGCCTGGGCGGGACCGATCCAATCAAGTTCGTGAACGAATGGTTTCCCCGAATCGGCGATGTTCACCTGAAAGATGTTCTCGTGAAGTACAGTCCCGCGAAATCCGGATGGAAGGGGCCCGCGCCCAGCAGAGCGGAGCATGAGAGGGACAATCTGTACAAGCAACTCGGAACTGGTGGTGTAGACTTCGCCGGTTTCATCGCGGCGCTGCGGCAGCACGGATACGATGGCTGGGTATCGCTGGATTACGATCCACTGCGTCCCGGCGATGGGACCATCCCGGAGAACATGGCGTTTCGGCGCAAATACGTGATCGAAAAGCTGCAAGCATCGTTGCGGCCGGAGAAGGTTTGAGGCTTGCCGTTTTTTCGCTTGCCCTGCTGCTGGCCTCGGCAGCGCTGGCCCAGGTTCCACTACCCACGCCGGGCTTCCATCACCTGCACTTGAACTCGACCGATCCGGATGCCGCGATCGCGTTCTATGTGCGCCAGTTTCCGAGTACCGCGAAATCCAGCTTCGCGGGTCTCGCCGCGCTGAAGGCGGGGAATGTATTGGTGCTGTTTACCAAGGTGAACGCCAAGCCTCCCACCCAGCCCCAGACCGCGCTGTGGCATTTTGGCTGGCATGTCGCCGACGTGCACCAGAGCCTGGCGCTGTTCCAGCAACGCCCGGAGGTCCGCCTGCTGCCGCTGTATACGACCGACGAGGGCGGCGCCGTCTTCGTCAGCAGCGACACCTGGCCGGGCTTCGGCGGATCTCTGGGCCGTACCAAATCGCAGATCGCGGAAGCGCAGGGCGCAGGAATTCAGCCCACCCATGGCGCCGGCTTCGGATACATCGAAGGTCCGGACGGCGCCATCATCGAGTACCAGGGCAACATGCCGGTGGAGCGCTTCAATCACGTGCACCTTTTCGAGAAGGACCCTTTTTGCGCCCAGCTTTGGTACCAGCAGCATCTCAATGCCGCGCCTGCTGCCGCGGCCCCCGGAGCAGCGCCGCTCTCGGAAGCCAACTGCAAGGTCCCGCGGCCCGAGCTGTCCTGGCCATCGCTCGAGCGCGGCGGTATGTTGCGCCAGCCCGCCGGCGTCACTTTTAGCGGCGTGGCGGTCACCTGGCACGTCCAGCAGAACGAAACGCCGCTGGCGCCCAGCCGCGGCCACGTGATGGATCATTTTGCGCTCAGCGTGGCCGACCTGGAGGCCTGGATCGCCAAGCTGCGCCGCGAGGGCGTGAAATTCTTGATGAAGCCCCATCAGCTAGGCGACACGCGCGCGGTGATGATTGAAGGGCCGAGCCGCGAAGCGATCGAGCTAGTGGAGATCAAGTAACCACGATCTTGCGCCACTCGGCGCCCTCGGCCTCTGGCGTATTACACTGTGTATATACGATTTGAATGGAGCGATGGCAAGGATCGCTCAAATCAGCGTAAGCACGAGGTCTCGTTCGAAGTCGCCGCACTAGTCTTTGACGATGAGAAATTGCTTGGTTCTACCTGATCGCGCTGATGACGAAACGTCGGAATTACGTTGGCACGCTATAGGCAAGGCTCAGATCGAAGCAGGGTTCGAGGTCCTGCTGTTGGTCTCGTACGTTGACAGAGAGGACGACAATGGCGAACAAATCATCCGGATCATCTCAGCCCGTGCCGCCGAGAAGCATGAGATCCGAAGATATCAGGAACAAGAAATGGAGTGAAAGGAACAAGCAGTCGCTCCGCCGCATTGCCACGCGCCAGGCCGCCGGCGATGATTCACAGATCAACTTCGACGACATACCGCGCCTGACTGACAAGCAGCTGGCCGGCATGGTGCGGCTGCGCGAGGTAAGACAGGCCAAGGTGCCTGTCAGTCTTCGGCTCGATCCGCGCGTCCTTGCTTGGTTGAAGTCCAAGGGAGAGGGCCACCTGACGCGGATCAACGACATCTTGACGAACCTAATGGAAGCCGAACAAAGGACGCGCGGCCGGTAGGGCGAATCTCATCGGAGCAGTCTCATCGGAGCAGTCCAGCCCGAGTGTATAATTTCCCTACGATGAAAATCCTAGTTTGGGCCGGCATTCTCAGCTCGATCCTGGCTTTCAAGGGCCAAGCGCAAAGCCCGCTCCCTCCGCCCGGTTTCCACCATGTGCATCTGAACTCCGTCGATCCGGAAGCCGCCATCGATTTCTACACGCGCCAGTTTCCGAGCGCGGTGAAATCCAGCTTCGCCGGCCAGCCTGCGTTGAAAGCGGGAAATGTATGGGTGCTGTTCAACAAGGTGAACTCCGCGCCGCCCACTCAGCCGCAGACCGCGCTGTGGCATTTCGGCTGGCGCGTGCTGGACGTGCATAAAAGCCTGGCGCTTTTCGAACAGCGCAAGGAGGTCCACCTGGTACCGATGTTTACCACCGACGAAGGCGGCACCGTCTTCGTCAGCAGCGACACCTGGCCCGGCTACGGGGATACGTTCGGCCGCACCAAGGCGCAGATCGCGGACGCCAAGGCCAAGGGCATGCAGCCCACCCACGGCGCCGGCTTCGGCTTTATCGAAGGCCCCGACGGCGCTCTCATCGAGTTCAACGGGAACGATACGGTGGAGCACCTCAATCACGTGCATCTTTTCGAGCGAGATCCTTTCTGCGCCCGGCTGTGGTACCAGCAGCATCTGAGCGGCACTCCTACCTCGACGGCCGGACCCACGCCGCTGACCGCGGCCAATTGCAAGGTCCCGATCCCGGAGCGTTCCTGGGTTTCGCTGGAGCGCGAAGGTATGTTGCGCCAGCTTGCCGGCGTCACGTTCGGCGACATCCAGGTGATCTGGCACGTCCAGCAGCACGAAACGCCGCTGGCCCCCAGCCGCGGCCACGTATTGGATCACTTCGCGCTCAGCGTCGCCGATCTGGACGCATGGATCGCCAAGCTGCGCGGTGAAGGCGTGCGATTCTTAACGAAGCCCTACCGGCTAGGCGATACACGAGCAGTGATGATCGAAGGGCCCAGCCGCGAAGCAATCGAGCTGGTCGAGATCAAATAGCGGCGGCCGATACGCGCGCTCGTTAAAACAAAAATTTCACCGCGAACTGAATCTGCCGGGACGTCGTTGACGTAGAGGTAAGCTGGCCGAAGGTCGGGTTGACGGACGGCGTACCGGCGGAATTCAAAATGAAAACTCCCAGATTGGGCGGAACGTTGAAATTTGTGTGGTTGAAGATGTTGAAGAACTCCGCCCGGAACTGAACGCGCAATGCTTCCGTGATCTTGGTGTCCTTCATCACCGCGGTGTCGAAACTCCACAGTCCGGGTCCGATAGCCGTATCGCGCCCGAGATTGCCGAGAGTGCCTACCGGCTCCAGCGTAAAGGCGGCCGGATTGACCCATTCATTTACCTTGCCGAGTATTGGATTACCGGTGAAGCTGGGGTTGACGTCCGGGCGGTCGTTGGTCAGACCGGACATGGTTGGTCCGTCCAGGATGTCCATGGGAGGCCCGGTGACCGCGGTAAATATCCCGCTCCATTGCCAGCCGCGCAAAAGAGTGTGGTCACCCAACGGAAGCGCGTAGACGAAGCTGCCTCGAAAACTGCTCGCGTGATTGAATAGCGAAAGGCCGATATCGTTGGCGGCGTTGTACGGATTCGAGAGGTCCTGTTGCGCCCCTTCCAGCCCATAGGTGGTGGACCCGTTATCGATCGATTTCGACCAGGTATACGCAGCTTGCGCCTGAAGACCGTGGCTGAAGCGGCGATTGAAGCTGGCCTGGAGCGAGTTGTAATGGGAGTGCGCGGTGGCGTTTTTCTCGCTCAGAGCTCCCACCAGAGGGCTCGGATTTTCACGGCCGCCATTGGCGATCTGGACGCTGCCGGAATTTGTAAGCTCCGCATCGAAGACCGGGTCGTAGATGGTGCCGCTGACGATCCTGGGGGGGTTCTCATCTACGCTTTGTATCAGGTGAACACCCTCGGAGCCCACGTATCCCACGGTCAGAATGTTTCCGGCCCCCAGCTCCCGTTGGATATTGAAGTTGTACTGAACCACGTAAGGCGTGTTGTCCAAATAGTAGTTCATTCCCTCCACCTGAGAAGCTTGCGGAGGCAGAACGCCGTTGCCGGCGAATGGCGTCGGGTAATTCGGCTGCAATTGCACGCCGATCGCGTAAGGCGGATTGAGCCAGTAACCAGGATCGTAAAGGCGCGGCAGCAAGAGATCGTGGAATAGGCCGAACCCCGCGCGAATGGAGGTCTTATGATCGTTGAACGGATCGTAGGCTAAACCGATTCGCGGGTTGTAATTTTTCGTCGACGGGTTCTTGTAAAATGCGTGCGTCACGGGCTGGAAGCCTCCGAACGGCGGATCCAGGAACGCGGTCATTCCATGTATGACCTCGAGCGGGTTGGTCTCGTATTCGTAGCGGAGTCCAAGATTGATGGTCAGCTTCGAGGTGAGCTTCCAATCATCCTGGATATAAGGCGTCAGGAAGAGCTCGCGGAAATCTCTAGTGCCGTCAGCTTGGCCCGGCAAGGCCGAAACCACGATTGATGCAGTGCCCTGCAGAAAGGCCTGAAGGCTGGGGAAAGTCCACGAACCGCCCTCCAGGAACGGAGCGTAGGTGTTGCTATCCACCCGTTCTACTTGCATACCAAACTTGATGCTGTGGGCGCCTTTGGTCCAAAAAACATCGTCACCGTAGAAAAATTTGTTTTCGGGGAGCCCGAACGGGAGCAATTGATTGTCCCCAATGGAACTGAGGCTGGCGCTGCCGAAGCCGCTGCCAAAGGATACTTCGCCATTCTCCCGGCCGGGGAAGTACTGCAGGGGCGAGAGGCTCGAGGTCGGGCCACCAGAATCCGAGGGCCGGATAAAACTCACGCGAGCGACGTTGATGAGCGTAGGTGAAATGATGTGTCTTTCTTCGATGGTGGCGTAATGATTCGCCGTGATATCCGTCTCTGGCCAGAGCGGAACCGGAGAGCCCGAGAAAGGCTCCACCAGGTTCGCGGTGTCGCGAACGTAGCGCATGTACAACGAGTCGCTTCCTGAAATCGAGTAATCGAAGCGGGCGAGGAGATAGTTTTCGTGGCCGATTTGACTCGCAACCTCAGTCAGGGAGCCGATACCTCCGCCAATGGTATTTGTTGGCACCGGGTAAAGCGCCAAAGTGGAAGCCACGTTGGGAGCCACGCCGACGTTTGCGAGCCCACTCGCGGCGCAAGGCGAACCCGGCGCGGCGGCACAAGGCAGCAAACCTTGATGCGCGTTCGCATCCGGAACAAAAGCGATTTGAGTCTCGCCGAGCAGCTGCCGCAAACCCTCGTAGTTCACGAAGAAGAACATCTTGTCCTTCTTGATCGGGCCCCCGACCGTGCCTCCGAACTGATTGCGGCGAAACGGCGCGATACTCTGCGGATCGAAGAAATTGCGGGCGTCCAAATCGCTGTTGCGCAGAAACTCGTACGCGGATCCGTGAAAACTATTGGTGCCGGAGCGCGTCACGGCGTTGATCACCGCTCCGTTTCCGCCGAACTGGGCGCTGTAGGTATTGGTCAGAGTCTGAAACTCGGAGATCGCGTCCAAGCCCAACTGCGTTCCGAGCGCGCCCGAGCCGGTTCCATGGTTCCAAAACCCGGAGACGTCGACATCGTCCAGCAGAAACGACTCGCCTTCGGGCCGGGAACCCGCAATCGAATAGTTGTCAGTCTTTCCGTAAAAGGAGGTGCCCGCCGAAACGGCCTGCACGCCCGGCGCGAGTAAGATCAACTCCCCGAAGTTCCGGCCGTTGAGCGGCAGTTCGCGCATCTGAGTCGGTTCCACCAAATTGGAAACAGCCGAGGAGGTGGTTTCCACTTGCGAGACCGCGCCCTCGACGGTCACCGTTTGCTGCTGTTGTCCCACGGTCAGTGAAAAATCGATGACGGTTTGGCTGCCGACGGTAAGCGTCACGCCGGTGCGCACTGCCGAAGAGAACCCTTGTTTGGAGGCGTGGATCTCGTAATCGCCCAACCCGAGCTCTGGAATTTGAAAGCGGCCCTGGGCGTCCGTGACCGTCTCCTGGTTTTGACTCGTCCCCGTATTCCGGACCTGAACGGTTGCGCCTGGAATCGCCGCTCCAGATGGATCGGTTACCGTACCAAGAATTGTGGCGGTTGTGGCCTGCCCCCGCAGACCGGAAGTGGAAAGGAACAACAGAGCGAACCCCGCGAGAATAGACGCGGAACAAGTGGCCAACTTGGGCACAAGACCTCCATGCGGGATCCAGCGAAGACCCCGGCTTTTCGGCAAGTATAAACCTGTCCGTGAACCTCACAAGGCCCAGCCCGTGAATTGAGGTGAAATTCACGTGAAACGGGAGGGTTACGTTCCCGGCAATAGTCTGGAAGAATACGTCTTGCTGAAGTTGTTCCGGCTATTGGTGACCGTATACTTGCCGTTGGATTGCACCTTTATTTGAAGCCAATTGCCCTTGCATTCGCCGGTCGGCTCCATATTAGCAATCATCTTTTCGTCGCTTTGGATCGCTTTATCCGCGTTTAAGGAGTAGTGTCCCTGCCAAAGATCTTCAAAGCCCGGGGATTTGCGAAGGGTTTCAAAGCTGAACTGCGCTCCGCCCTTGCGCGAACCATTATTCATTACCGCCACGCGCGGCTGGAGGGCCCAAACCAGCTGCGGCGATCCCGAGCGATCCAGACCGTGATGCGTGGTCTGGTATACATCCACGGCGCCGATCATGTTTACGGGGCACGCCAGTTGCTGCTCCTGCAGCCAGGGCAGATCCCCCAGGTTGACGAACCGGAAAGGACCATAGCTCAAAACGATTCCAACACTGGCACCATTCTCGGGGTCCATGTCGATGGGCTTCTGCTGCGCGTTCTGACACAAGGCTCCATTCGGCCCGCCGCCTTTGAGCGGTTTGGCGATGAATTTTCCCGCGGAGGAAACCACGGTTACGTTCACGCCCTTGAGCGGAATCTTGTCCCCCGGTTTCAGAATCGTCCGATTATCCCCGGCCACCGCTTTATAGTTGTTCCACAGCTCGATCATGGCGGGCTTTTCGGTCTCGATGGTTAAATCTCCGTGGTCCAGGTACCTGCCGATCGGCATGAGCCTTGACAACTCGGGCGCCCCGCCGACATGATCTCCGTGGTAGTGGGTGATCAGCAGATAGTCGATCTTCTTCAAGTGGGCGACATTCACCGCGAGATCGTGGATGCGCTTGGGATCCCGGCGCTCGGCTCCTGGAATACCGGTATCGATCAGCAGGGACTCGCCGGTGGGACCCACGATGAGAGTTCCGCCGCCACCTTCCACGTCGACCAGGTAAATGTTCAGCTCTTGCGGCGCGGCCATGAGACCGCAGCAGAATAGCGTGATTGCGAGCACAAAGATTTTCATCGTTTTGACCTCCCGAAGGACTGCAAGCAAGCCCACAAACAATATACAATGATTTTTTCACGCCGCACGGACAGCGGCAAGAAGGAGCTCAATGCGGAGAATCGGTGCCTTGTTGGCGATTGTGATTTTGACGTGCGTGGCTGCCTGGGCCCAGCGTGATCAAGCCCCTACCGGCTTCAGCCTGGTGGGGCTATGGTCCGGTATGTATCACGAGGACGAACTCGAGCGCACCGACCCCGGACCACCTCCCGGCGATTACACCGGCATCCCGATCAACGACGCCGCCCGGTATCACGCGGATTCCTGGGACGCCGATCTGGTTTCGGTGATGGAGCACCAGTGCATCCCGCACAACGCGATCTACAGCATGCGCGGGCCAGCCAACTTGAACATTCACGCGGACATAAACCCCTCCACCGGCCGCCTGCTCGCTTACGTGATTGACGGCACCTTTGGCGGCGCGACCAGAGTGATTTGGATGGACGGCCGCCCGCATCCTTCCAAATTCGCCCCTCACACCTGGGGCGGGTTCTCGACCGGTACTTGGGAAGGCGACACCTTGAAGGTGCTGACGACTCACATCAAGGCCGGCTACCTTCGCCGCAACGGCATTTCGTTCAACGACAATGCCACGCTGACCGAATTCTTCGACCTGCACGACAAGTACCTCACCGTCACGACGCTGGCTTACGATCCGCTTTATCTAACCGAGCCTCTGCTCAGAACGGAAAGTTTCGAGTGGAATCCTTATCAGCCGCTGGCACCCCCGCATGCCTACGGAGCCGCGTGCCAGCCGGCGCCTGAGCTTCCCCGCCCTTTCGGCTGGGTGCCTCATCACTTGCCGGGTACCAACACTGTGGTGACCGAATTCTCGACAGCGTACGGCATCCCCTTCGAAGCGACCCGCGGCGGCGCAGAGACCATGTATCCCGAGTATCGCGACAAGCTGAAGACCATGACGATTCCTCCGCCGCGGATCTTCCTTAAGAAACTCGAGGATGAGCAAGAGCCAACCGAACCGCACAAGGAGACTTCCAAGGAGCCGGCGAAATGAGACTGCTCGTTCTCACGCCGCTGTTGGCTGGTCTTGCTTTCGCCCAGCAGCCATCCGGCATCGAGGTCCTGCACGTTCGCGGCAACGTATATATGTTCGCGAGCGACGAAGGTAACATCACCGTGCAAGTGGGCGAGCATCGCGATAACGACGGTGTCCTGATGGTGGATACTGGTCCCGCGGCAATGACCGATCGCGTTCTCGCCGAGCTGAATAAGCTTACCGATAAGCCGCTGCGCTACCTGGTCAACACCAGCGCCGACGCCGATCACGCCGGCGGCAACGCGGTCCTCAGCAAAGCTGGCGGTTACCACGAAACCGGCGGCAATGGACCGAAAGCGCCCGACATAAATATCTACGCGCAAGACAACGCCCTGATGCGGCTCAGCGCGCCCGAAGCGCACACTCCAGCGGCGGGCCTTCCCACCATGACTTTCGACCGGCTGAAGGATTTCACCTTCAACGGTGAAGCCGTGCAGATTTTCTCGGAAGCCCCCGCGCACACCGATGGGGACGCGATCGTCTTTTTCCGCGGCTCGAATGTCATCAGCGCGGGCGAGGTGTTCAGCACGGCGGGATATCCGGTGATCGATCTGGCGCGCGGCGGCGACATTCAGGGCGAAGTAAGGGCGCTCAATCACCTGCTCGAGCTCACTGTTCCCGAGATTTCACAGGAGGGCGGCACCATGGTGATCCCGGGACATGGCAGGCTGTGCGATGAAGCCGATGTCACCGAATATCGGGACATGGTCACCATCATTCGCGACCGCGTCGCCGACCTGATCAAGAAGGGGAAATCGCTCAGCGAGGTGCAGGCCGCGCGCGTCACCAGGGATTATGACGGCCGTTACAGCCGTCCAACCTGGACCGGCGAGATGTTCGTCGAGTCCATTTATAACAGTCTGAAGCCGGCCGGGAGCCGATAACTATGAAATTGGGATTGATTCTTGCCGCCGGCACGGCGGTTGTGTTGTGCGCGCCGCCCGCAAGTTTCGCGCAGGAGCCTCCGGGCGCGGGCCTGAGCGGCAAGGCCGCCGCGCCCATTGATTTGACGGGCTATTGGGTTGCCCTCGTGACCGAGGATTGGCGCTACCGCATGCTGACCGCGCCCAAGGGCGACTACTACAGCCTTCCCTTAACGCCCGAAGCGCGCAAGGTGGCGGACACCTGGGACGCCGCCCAAGACGTCGCCCAGGGGAAACAATGCCTGGCGTATGGCGCGCCCGCCCTGATGCGCCAGCCCGCGCGCGTGCATATCACCTGGGAAAACGACAATACGCTGAAGGTCGAGGTGGACGCTGGAAAGCAGACCCGCCTGTTGGCTTTCGGCGCGCCGCGGCAAACGGCCGAAGCGACATTGCAAGGCAGTTCGACGGCCCAGTGGCAGTCGCCGCAGATCACGCGCTTTTATACATCGAAGATCAGCGCGCGGGATACCGATACTCCCGGATTTCACGGACAAACCCCGGTGGGAGCGGATCCGCCCGATACGCGTAAACTCGGCGGCACTCTCAAGGTGGTGACCACGCACCTCAAGCCCGGATATCTCCGCAACAACGGCGTGCCGTATAGCGCCAACGCGGTGCTCACGGAGTATTACGATATTCATCGAGACGCGGGCCAGGAGTACCTGGTAATTACATCCATCGTGGACGACCCGAAGTATCTTTACGTCCCATGGGTAGTGAGCAATCACTTCCGCCGCGAGGCGGATGGATCCAAATGGAACCCGCACCCCTGCGACCTCATCCTCTCATCGAAATGAGAGCGAACCCGAGATCGATAAAAGTGGTACACGCGGCTTCAGACGCGTTTTTTCTCACGCGGCATGGTCGGCGCCGGCGGCAGCCACCGAAGACGCGGCTCAAGTCGCGTATACCCGGAGGCGCCATCAGCATCCGGCTGCGAAACATTTCGTATATACTGTTCGAGAGCTTTATGACAAAGACGTGTTTTTCGCGCACTTCAGTTGCGCTCGCCGTGGCCCTGCTGGCCCTGTTGGCCGTTCCGGCCTTTGGACAAGCGGATTTTTCCGGAGAGTGGGCGCCCTTGTTCCATGAGGATAATCCAGAGCGCCTGCCCGGGCCGGAGCTGGGCGACTATATGGGTATCCCGATCAATGCTGCGGCGCGATTGCGCGGCGACAGCTACGACGCCGACCGGATTTCGATCGTCACCCAGTATCAGTGCCGGCCGCATGGTGGCGACTACTCCATGCGCGGCCTGTCGAATATGCGGATCGATTCGATCTACGATCCCGTGACGCAGCTGCTCATCGGCATCCACACGCGAATGAATTTTCAAGAGCAGGAACGCACCATATGGCTGGATGGGCGGCCGCATCCGCCGGACCTTGCGCCGCATACCTTTGCGGGTTTTACGACGGCCACCTGGGATGGCAACATGCTGAACGCGTACACGGACCACCTGAAGGAGAGCTACCTGCGGCGCAACGGACTCCCTCGCAGCAGCAAGGCCACCTTCACCGAGCATTGGGTCAGGCATGGGAATTATCTCACCGTCATTACCGCCATCACGGACCCGGCATTCCTGACCCAGACCCTGGTTCGCAGCCAAAACTGGATTCTCGATCCGAACCAGCGCATCGGGCGGGACGTTTGCGAATATGGACCGGAGGTGCCTGCGCCCGCTGGTACAGTGCCCGCCCATTTGCCGGGAACGAATCCGTTTCTTCACGAGGTGGCGGATTGGTATGGTTTGCCTTTCGAAGCCACGCGTGGAGGGGCCGAGACGCTGTATCCGGAGTACCAGGCGAAAATGCCACAGCCGGACACTCATCCGGCAAAATGCGAGCGCTACTGCGATTGCGGCAATGTGGGCCGGGGCTGTAGTTTGTTCCCAGCCAAGCGGTAGCCATTCTGTTTTTCGGTCAAGGAGACGATAGTGCATTCAAAATCTATCCTCGGTTTAGCGGCGTTGTTCGCGTTATCGGCGGCCAGCCCGGGGAGGGCCCAGCAACAAATCCAGGTGCTGCCGGTACAAGGGAATGTCTACCTGGTAGCCGGCGCGGGCGGCAACATAACGCTGCAGACAGGCAAAGACGGCGTGCTGTTGGTCGACACTGGATTAGCGGCCGCTGCGCCCGCGGTCATAGCGGCAATTCGCAAACTGACCACCGCGCCGGTGCTTTTCGTTATTAATACGCACGTGCATGCGGATCATGTGGGTGGCAATGCGGCGATAGCCGAAACTCGCGGCGAATCGGGCGCCGGCCCCATCGTTCCCACCGGCGGCGGAGGCCGGCCGCCAGAACGGCTGGATGGAGAACAGCAACTCAAGATCATCGCCCAGGAGAATGTCCTGATTCGCCTGACGGCGCCGGGAAGCGGCGAAGCTCGGCCGCCTGAACTCGGCCTGCCCGAGGATGAGTACTTCACGCCCTTCAAGGATTTGCGGTTCAATGGCGAAGCGATCATCATCTATCACGAACCGAACGCGCATACCGACGGCGACAGCGTAGTGCTCTTTCGCGGCTCCGACGTCGTGAGCACGGGGGATATTTTCACGCCGGAAGGCTACCCCTTCATCGACCTCCAGCGCGGCGGCGGCATCGAAGGCGAGATCGCGGCCCTGAACCACATCCTGGATTTGGTGGTTCCCGGAAAAACGGAGGAGGGCGGCACCTATGTGATTCCGGGCCATGGGCGAATCTGCGACGAGGCCGATCTGGTGGAATTCCGTGACATGGTGGTCATCATTCGCGACCGGATTAAGGACATGATCAAAAAGGGGATGACTCTCGATCAGGTGAAAGCCGCCAAACCGACTTTGGACTACGATACCGAATATATTTCGGAGAACAGTTTTGTGAAGGCGGATCAATTCGTAGAGGCGATTTATAAGAGCCTCACGCAAGTGAAGCCCGCCGGGAGCACGAAATGAAGCGCTTGGTTTTGTGGAGCGCGCTATGTACGCTCGCGACTTCGGGCGGTGTCCAGGCGCAGGCCGTCACCGCGGCTGCCCCGCCCTCGGCAAAGGCCGCCGCTCCAGTGGATCTCACGGGGTATTGGGTTTCGGTGGTGACCGAAGATTGGCGCTGGCGCATGGTGACTCCGCTCAAGGGAGACGCTGCCAGCATTCCGATCAACGCGGAAGCCCGCAAGATTGTGGATGCATGGGATCCAGCCAGGGATGAAGCGGCCGGCCTGCAATGCAAGGCGTATGGCGCGCCGGGTCTCATGCGCATTCCTGGCCGCCTCCACATTACCTGGCAGGACGACAACACGCTGAAGATCGAAACCGACGCCGGCACGCAGACGCGCCTGTTCCATTTCGGAGGGCAGCCACCCGCGAACGCAGCAGCGTCTTGGCAGGGATACTCAGCCGCGCACTGGCAGTCGGGACAAGGCGGGCCCGGTGGACTGGGACTGGCGCGCCGGGCTGGAGCCTCGCGCACCTTGGAAGTAGTGACCACCGAACTGCGTCCCGGCTACCTTCGCAAAAACGGAGTGCCTTACAGCGACAAAACGGTCTTGACCGAATATTACGACCGCTTCACGGAGCCGGGGGGCAACGAGTGGTTCACCATCACGACCGTCGTCACCGACCCCACGTATCTCGGCAATCCATTTGTTACGTCCACCGATTTCAAGAAACAGTCCGACGCGTCTGGCTGGAATCCCCGGCCTTGCTTGGCCCGATAGCGGAGAAACCTGCAACTCAAAAGTGCGTCTGTGGGTGGGCAATGTGGGTGGCAGTTTCACGGCGATCCTCTTGCGGCACTGCACACGACACCTGCTAATGGGAACTCACAGAGCCGAGTCACGCTGGCATTGATCGAAGGAATCAGAATCCCAACGCTAGTGATTGCCGGCGACGCGGACCTATATGCGCCGCCGGCCCTCATGCGCCGATTCCTGGTCGCGGCGGGGTAGGGCCCTTTTTAAATGGACCCGACAAAGCGAGTTCGCCGCCGGGTCGAGACCATGCGGAGCCGCATCGGAACGCTCCAGGTTCAAGCTCGATATGCGAGTAGGTGCGGCGTTAGTCTATGATGGCGTTGCCCATGAAAATGCTCGGCTTGATGGTCGCCTCCCTAGCTCTCGCCCGGCCCGCCGGGGCGCAGCACGTGAGAGATCCGCACGCCTCGGTAGTTGATGCGGCCGCAAGGCAGGCCATGCTGCGAACGACTACCGACCCACTATTGCGCGCCGCCATCAAGAGTCTGCGCTCCTGCGTCGCGATGCCGTTTGTTCCGGCGCCCGCCGGCCGGATGATCATCCCGCACCATTATCTGTCAGGATCGAACGGCCCAACGAATCCGGCCGAGGCCGCGGCGACCGGCATCTACGCAGGGTTCGAAAGCCGCATTACGTCCGGTATGAACCAGTACCTGGCCACCGGCAGCCACGACGAGTCCGCGTGCGCGCTCGCGCAGCTGGATGCATGGGCTGAAGCACACGCCTTGCTCGACTACGACCGTCAAGAGTCACCACAGGCCTGGTATCAAGTGGAATGGACGCTCAGTGCGGCGGGCATTACGGATTCGGTGCTGGTCAACGATGAGACTCTCGATCCCGTCCAGCAGAAGCGCGTCACGGCCTGGCTCCGAACCGCCGCCCTTAGAGACATCTCTTTTGAGAAGTCGACCGATTCCAATAACAACCACCACTACTGGCGAGCACTCGCGGCAACCGCCAGCGGCGTGACCGCCGGCGACGACAAGCTATTCCGCTTCGGCATTCACACCTACCAAGAGGCAATCGGCGAGATCGACCCCCGCGGCGCATTCCCGAAGGAAATGGCGCGCCACGAGAATGCCATCCGCTACCAGGGTTTTGCGCTCCAGCCCCTTGTCCTCATCGCACAATTCGCCGCTCGGCAAGGCATCGACTTGTACGCCTACCAGGCCCGCGGCCGCACGCTCCGCGACGCCATCGTCTTCTTCGGCCGTGCCGTCGACGACCCCAGCCTCGTTGAACCCTACACCTCCGACGCCCAGAACAGAGGCTTCAAGTCCGGCGACTTCGCGGCGATCGCCTTCTACACGGCGCGCTTCGGGACCGAGGGGCTGCCGCCCTCAATCGTCAATGCGCTGAAAGAGTTAGCCGCGTCCACGCGGACCGGCGGCAGCGCCGCAATTCTGGCCACCAAGTACTAATAGAGCTTCAAGAAGCAGGTCCACCAGGCGCTCTGCTGAGAGGGCTCAGTACCAGACCGCTCGTTACGGCGATTGAAAAGTACTAGAGCCATCTGGAGTTGAGCTTCGCGTGGATGGGGCTAGAATCTAAAGATGACGGGAACGTCCAGTCCGGTGCAGATCCAGTTCGCGACCCCGTCCCAGTTGTCGCTTCTGCGGGCTGCTCTTCTGGATGAGCCGGCAGCGACGGAAGCGGCCAAGAGCTGGTTCGCTCTTCGCCGGACGGAAGAGATGCGCTTTGGTTTCGAGGCGCTGGATTTAGCGTCCCGCCGGCTGCTCCCGCTTGTCTACCGCAACCTCAAGACGTCCATTCCCGCGCCGCTGCGGAATGATCTGAGGTTGGTTCACAACGAATATTGGGCGGACAATCAAAAACGCCTGCAGCATCTGGAGAATCTTCTGTCATGGTTTCAGGCCAATGAGATTCCCACCCTGGTCCTCAAGGGGATGGCGCTCTCGCTGCTTCACTACCGGGATATGGCGGCTCGCCCGACCTCCGACCTCGACATCCTGATGCCCGAGGACCGGGCTCAGGAAGCCATAGACCTGCTCGAGCGCGATGGATGGGCGCCCTTCCTTTACTTGCCGAGTGCACCGAAAAAGCCCTATTTTTACCGCCACGCGCACGCTATTCCCTTCGAACGCCCCGGTTCGAGCGACCTGGATCTCCATTGGCACGTGCTTTCGGAGGCGACCTTCCTCGGAGCCGATCAGCCTTTCTGGCGCGACAGCGTTCCGTTAACGGTCAAGTCGGTCCACACTCGCGCTCTCAATCCCACCGACCAACTCCTGCACGCCTGCGTTCATGGTTTCCGCGCCACCGATATTCCTCCCATTCGCTGGATTGCCGACGCGGTTGTCATCTTGCGGACCGCTCCAATGGACTGGAATCGACTGGTCAACCTAGCCAAGTATCTGCACGTCACCTTACCGCTAGCCCTCTCGCTTTCGTTTCTGCGAACGACCTTCCCGACTCCGATACCAGAAGACGTTGTGGAAGAACTCCACGCGGTCCCCGTCGATCATGCCGAGAGGCGCTACTTCGAGACTTTGGTGCACAACAATTCAGACTGGCGCGAAGTGCTGGCCTACAATCTGGAACGCCACCGTCGTGCGAACCGCGATCGTAACCCCGTGCTCGGTGCGGCGTCTTTGCCCCGGCAGCTGCAGTTACACTACAACCTGCCCAACTTGAAAGGTCTGGGAAGCTTCGCCTTCTCTAGATTCGCTAAGCGGCTTCGCAAAAAAGCCGGACCCTTATGACCTCGGATTTTGCACCGCTCCGCCAGCAACCTTCGGCTCGGTATGAGCGGACGGTCATCGATCCAACCGGCGTCCCGTTATTCCGCAAAATTGCCGAGTATCGCCGCTACCGCACGCTATTTGTCTTTCTGGCGCTGCGCGACATCACGTTGCGCTACCGCCAAACCTTGCTGGGCGTCTTGTGGGCGGTCTTGCAGCCGCTTCTCCCCATGGCGATTTTCACGGTTGTGTTCGCGCGCGTGCTCCGGCCTGCCACCGGCGGAATTCCGTATTGGCTGTTCGTCCTGGCCGGCCTGGCTCCCTGGACATTCTTCGCGAGCGCCATTAACATGTCGGCGACCACGTTCATAAACAATCAGGGTCTCTTGAACAAGGTCTACTTTCCGCGCGCTATCCTGCCGGGGGCCGCGGTTGCGGCGTGCTTGCTGGATTGGTTGGTGACCGGGCTGTTCGTCCTCGCGCTGGTTGCCTGGCAGGGCTACCGGCCGACCGCGCAATGGCTGCTGCTGCCGGTGATTGTCTTGCTGACAACCGTTCTTGCCATGTCGGTCGGCTTGGCGCTGGCTTCTTTAATGGCCATGTATCGCGATGTCAAACATGTCCTGCCGTTTCTGGTGCAACTTTGGATGTTCGCCACGCCCATCGTGTATCCTCGCAGCCTGCTGCCCGAACGGCTGCGGTGGGCCGTCGGCCTGAATCCCATGGCCGGCGTGGTGGAGGCTCTGCGGTCCTGCTTGTTTCGAACTCCCCTGGACTGGAAACTTCTCAGTTTGTCGCTACTCGCGATCCTGTTGATCGGCTTGGCTGCCACGCTTCTCTTTCACCGTTTGGAAGC
>Ga0302324_100004672_pt1 | contig 30191 bp, 26 predicted proteins | sample Palsa_T0_1_FD_201949 | JGI IMG/M metagenome (GOLD analysis project Ga0302324, IMG submission 201949) | Peat permafrost microbial communities from Stordalen Mire near Abisko, Sweden - Palsa_T0_1 | ecosystem: Environmental > Terrestrial > Soil > Palsa > Peat permafrost | place: Sweden: Abisko...
CGAAACGTTGTCAGTGGGGGCGCGTAGGCTTCCAGTCCGGCGATCTTGCGGAAATCGTTGACTGCGTGGGCAGCATTGGCCGCCCGCCGCCAACGCCCGGAATGAACAGTCGGCCGCCCCTGGAGCTGGTCTCGGCAAGCGCCGAAACCACGCCGTCGACCGCCGCGGTATCCAGTTGCGCACAAGAGCCTCCAGCCACGATTGCCAGTGGCACGATCATAACTTCACGACTGAGCCAGCACGCGAGTCCCTTCGAAGTCGAATCGGAACCGCACTTCGCGCAAACCCGTTTCATGCATCGCGCGCCGCAGACGGGTCTTGTCCGCGGTATAAAACATCAGAAAGCCGCCGCCTCCAGCGCCAATCAGTTTACCCCCTAAAGCGCCGTTCTGCCGGGCAAAGTCGTAGTACTCGTCGATGATCCCAGTGCTCATGCCCAGGCTTCGCTTCTTCTTGTTCTCCCAGTGCACGTGCATGATTTCGGCAAACCTCAGCAGGTTGCCAGACTCGAATGCCGCTTTGGTTTCATAGCCTAACTGTTTCGCGCAGTGCAAGTTGTCGAACATCTCCGGATCGCCCTGCTTGCTGCGAACATCCTGGTCTTTAAGGATGGCCGACGCATCTCTCGTGTAGTTTGTAAAAAACAACATCAGGTTGTCTTCCAGGTTATGCAGGGTCATTGGGTCCAGGTGGAGGGGCTTCACTTCGACGCTATCGTCGGGCTGAAATTCGAAGCACGTGATGCCGCCGAACGAGGCGATATACTGGTCCTGCTTGCCGATAGGCTCTCCCACCAGATCCAGCTCGATGTGGCACGCCTGTTCCGCAAGTTTGTGCCTGCCTATGCTGTCGCGCTTCATGCTGTAGAGCGCCCGTAGCAGGGCCGTCGTGAAGCTGCCGGACGAGCCCAGTCCCGAGCCGGCCGGAATGTCGGACATGCTGGCGATCTCCAGATGAGGAACTCCAATGTCCACCAGTTTCAGCGCCTCGCGCACGATAGGATGTTTCACGTCCTCAGCGCGTGCGACAACTTCCATCTTCGAATATTTGACGATCACTTCCGGCACGAATGTCTCATGCAGAGTAATATAGACATACTTGTCGATCGCCGCGGAGATCACGAACCCGCCGTGCTTGCGATAGTACGACGGAAGATCCGTTCCTCCGCCACCCAGCGAGATTCGCATGGGACTGCGAGTGATGATCATCGGGACGCCTCCGCGTACACCTTCTCAATAACGCGCAGGGCTGCCTGCGCATCTTGAATGCCGGGAACCGGATCGCGCCTTAACCGGATATCCTCCAGGAAATCGGCGAACTCAGTATCCCATGAGTTATCAGCCATGGGGTACTCCCAAGTAGTTGTTTCCGGAGGACCCATTTGCGAAGACATCCGGTGGAATGCCAGCCCCTCCATCCCGTAACTGCCACCAAGTCCCGATATCTCCAGCTTGCCTTGGCGCCCGTAGATCTCCAACGAGAACAGGTTCTTCCATTCGGTCCAGGTAGCATGCAGGAAGGCCGCCTTGCCGCCGAGAGTCGTCAAGATAAGAAATGCATTATCTTCCACGGGCATATTCCAGAAGTACGTACCGATGTGACCTTGCACGCGCTCGAAGTCGCCCAGAAACCAGCGGGCCAGGTCGATCAGGTGCACGCCCTGATCCAGCAACTCTCCTCCACCGGACGCCTCTGGATCGGCCCGCCATTCCCGCTCGTATCCGACACGTCCCCCGTGCCCGTACCGTCCTCTCACAAACATCATTTCACCCAGCGATCCCGAGAGAAAGATCCGCCGCGCCTCCTGAAGGGCCGGGTGATACCGATGGTTGAAGCCCACCCTGACGGAAATTCGGGTACGCTGCGCTTCCCGCAGCACGGCCTCTAATTCCGAAGATCGGCGTGCGCCCGGCTTCTCGATCAGAACGTGCTTTCCAGCCGCGGCGGCCGTCTCCGCGACGATGGCAAGCTGGTCGTGAGTGGTGGCCACGATGACAATATCGACATCATTGTGGGTCGCGGATGTACGCCAATCGGTGGAGGCTTCGGCGCCCGGGAATAGCGCGGCCAGTTTTTCCGCCCGTTCAAACACGGTGTCGCAACAGACACGGACCCTGCAAGCGCCCACCGACTGGGCACGTTTTGTCCCGATCAAGCCGCTACCGATAATCGAGACCGCAAACTGTTCAGGCACTGCCCCAGGCCTTTCCCCGTTCTTCAGGCACAATTCTCGTAAGCGTATACACATCCGTGTTTTGGAGATCTTCGATGTGGTTGTGCAGGTTTCGCCAAGGATCCCAGACCGCGCTGATCAGACCGCCCGCCCCGAGCTTCCGCACTTTTTCATATTCGGTCGTGCCAACCCGCGCAATTCCGGCGCACAAAATCTCTTCCAGCATTTTCGTGTTCAGGACTCCGGGTACGATGCAGTTCACGCGAATCCCGAGATCCGCCGAATGTCCCGCAGTTGGCCGCGATTAGCCCCTTTGCAGCCAGCTTGGATGCGGCGTACAACGACGTCCGCACCTGAAGAGGAGCATCTTCCGGAGTCGGGAACACAGCGGCTCACGGTATACGGACCCCGTGGAGGGAAACGCGATTCGCTGGACGCCGCACTCCTTCATCGCCACTGCGGGCAGCGAGCATCGCGATGACGAGAATGGGCCAGGAACCGAGTGCCGGACGCGAAAATGGATAGTCCACTATGGCATGCAAGAAGACCGCTACAACGCCAAGACCCCACACCGTGTGAAATGCGGGGCGAACGGACCAAACAAAGAGAGTCGCCATCAGAATGCCAAAAGGAAATCCACCTTCGGCTGTCCATTCAAGCCAGTCACAGTGAGCGCGATTAGTGAAAAGGCCTGCGTCGAAGCTGGCATATTTGGGGTAGACCGTCGGCCAGGTTCCAAGACCAAATCCCAACCAAGGGCGATCGGCGGCCATATGCAGCGAAGAGATTGCAAGCTCGCGGCGCCCGGAATAAGGGTCCGAAATCGAGAAGCGACTCCAGATCACTCCCCATCCGACCACCAGAGTGAAGACGACCGAAAGAGCCAATACCCTTAGCGCAGTGAAGCGAACAACTCGCCTGGCAGCTCGGGCGCCTGCACACATGATCCCCGCAACGGTGAGAACCTCGGCCGTGGCTAACACGGCGCCCGCCCGGGAACCCGAGACGATCACTGAGGTATACAATACGGCAACCATGCTCCCGTAGAGCAGTGTTCCTTGCTGACTGCGGAAACTCTGGTAGAGCGCGATGGGGAGGACAACTTCGACGAATGCCGCGTAGTGGTTGTGGTACGCGATCGGCCCGATCACACCGGAGTAGTCGGAGTGGAATACCCAGAACACTTTGCCGCCGGAAGTGAAAGTCTGAAGAACGGCCAGGATGGCTACGAGAAAGCCGAACCACAACATCGCGGAACGGAACCAGTGACTCATGAGCCTATCCCGGAACAAAAACTCGCCGATGATGAATACGGCCAGGAATGTAGCCCACTGTACGATGGCCTTCTTGGTCTCGAACTGATAGACGGTGGTTCCGGAGAACCTCTGCACGAGCCCCCAAGCGACTGCCAGCGTGAACACGGCCATCGGCCACGAAACGCTGGGGAAGTAATCGCGCCAACGGATGACGGCGACGACAGCGAGCGAAAAGACGCTGACCTGGAAGACGGCGACGGGCCAATACGCGGGCACCCATAGAGTCAGGATGGCAAAGAAAAACGTTGCAGCGAGAACAATGTGCATTAGCGTCGGCAGACTCTGGCCAGCAGCGTCATTGCGCCATCACTTGTCTTTCCAGGTGCGTAGTCATCTTCTCCAGGACAACGGTACGGTCGAACTTGCTTGCGGCGACGCGGCTGCCGTTCAGCCCGAATTGGCGCGCTTCTTCGGGATGGGACTTCAGCCAGCGGATAGCGTCCGCCATCAGCGCCGGGTCTTCCGGCGGCACTACCAGGCCCACCGCGTGTTCCCGAATGAATCGCCCGGTTTCGCTATCTTCGCTGACTGACGCGAGGATCGGCCGTCCGGCAGCCATGTAATAAAGCATCTTCCCAGGGAAGACCACGTCGCGGACCGTCGTTCTTTGCGTGATGACCAGCGCATCGGCGGCCGCGAGTTGCGAGGGCAGCGTTTCCCGCGGCTGCAGCGGCAGGAACTGGAAGCGTTTCAAGCCGAGCGCGCCGGCGGCCTTCTTGAGTTCGCCCAGATAGGGCCCTTCGCCGATCACGCAACAAGCGACATACGGATCGGCTTCAAACTCAGCGCCTGCCTTGACGAACGTTTCCAGGCCCTGCTTTCCCGCGATACTGCCCGAATACATCACTAGAAACTGCTCCCGGCCGATGCCAGTGCACCGGCGAAAACCGTTCTGCCCGGATACAGGCTGCATGAAGGTCATGTCGATATAATTGGGAAGCAGCGAAACCTTTTGCTCGGGTACGCTCTTGGATATCAGGTTAGAGCGCATTCCATCGCAAATGACGCCAATGCTTTCTGCTGTCCGGTATGCGAACCGTTCCAGCGCCTGAGCGATCCGGACCGCGCGGCTGCCTTCGCGTAAAGCCCCCACGGCGATCGCGGCGTCCGGCACAAGATCCTGGATTTCCAGAAAGACGCGCGCCCGTGTAAGCTTGCGAATCAGAAATGCGGTGATCGAGAGCTGCAGCGGAGGAGAGATCACGATCACCAATTCCGGAGACTTACCTAATAGCGATCCAATGAAGGCGGATACAGCGAACGAACAGTCGAATAAGATTCGTTGCAGAGTCTTCTTTGGGTGTTTGGGCACGTACAAATAAGTTCGAGTGATCGGCACGCCCCGAATGACTTCCCGCATGAAGAGCTTGCCCTCATATCCTTTCCAAACCTTCCACTGCGGCGCGATGGGAAAACCGGTGACTACACGAACGTCGTGACCGCGATCTCGCAAATGCTCGGCAAGGTCGGCCGTGTACGGGCCGATCGAAGTGGATTCGGGCAGGTAATTCAGACCTAGTATCAGAGCTCTCATGAGCCTGTCCCCGCGAGAACTGCCCATGCCGTGCGAGCGATAAGCTTACAATCCAACCATAGGGACCAGTTTTCGATGTATTCAAGATCCATCCGGACCCAGTCGTCGAAATTGCTGATACGGTTCCGCCCCCGCACTTGCCAAAGACACGTGATACCGGGCATCACGCTCAATTTCCGCTTATGCCATAGCTCGTACCGCTGCAGCTCCTGCGGTCCGGCGGGACGTGGCCCTACCAGGCTCATATCGCCCTTCAGCACGCTCCACAACTGCGGCAACTCGTTCAGGCTGTATTTTCGCAGCAAGCGGCCAAGCGGCGTTACGCGCGGGTCGTTAGCAATCTTGAACACAGGGCCGGTCATCTCGTTGCACGACATCAATTCGGTTTTTTGGTCGTCGGCATCGGCGACCATCGTAGTAAACTTGTACCCTGTAAATCGCTTGCCTTTGTATCCGACAACACGCCATGGGTAAAACAGAGGCAGCCGCGGCGTAGTCAGCTTGATAGCAATGGCGATCAGAAGCAATATAGGAGACAACAGCAGCAGCAGGGCGGCGCTCACGCAGAGATCCAGCATGCGCTTCAGGAAGACCAACTGCGGATCCACACTTACCGGATCCAGTTTTACGAGCGGGCACGCAAGGGGCGAGTCCACGCGAACAGGCTTCAGGTCACTGAGTTTAGCTTGAAGCAGGACCTCCGGAATGATATAGGTTGTCACCCGGAAGTAGTCGCATGCGCGCAAGACGCTTTCGAGCCATGGCGTGCCAAGCGGCGGCAGGCCGATCACAATATCCTGAATGGGCGTGTGGATCAGGGCATCGCCCACCTGGTCGACGCTACCCAGCAACGGTAGCTCGCTTCCGTTGTTCAGGCATGGGGGCGGCTGGTCCGAGGATAGGGCGAAGTAACCTACGATACTATATTCCTCCGGAGTCTTACCGCGAAACGCATCGATAATCCGCTGGAGCGCCCCAGGCGCGCCAATCAGGGCCACCTCCCTCGCCATGTACCCGTTCCGCAGTCTTTCACGGTAGGCCGCCGCCGCCGCGTAGCGTCCGGCCGCGAGCAACAGGCCGCTTAACAATGCGAATGAAAACACCAGCAGGCGGCTATAACCAGGGTGCTTCAGGACGAACAACAGGACTGTCAGGACTCCGACTCCCGCCATCGGAGCGTGCAGGCTCGCAAACGCGATCGACCGCGCGGTCTGTTCCCGAATCGGCCGATAGGCTCCAAAAAGTTGATAACCAATGATGATCGGGGGACTCATGGTTACAAACACCCACACGAAATCGGTGAGACTAAGTCGCGCGTTTACGGATTCACCGGCGGGCACCAGGACACTGTCCATCCAGCCTGCGTGGAGAATCCCTCCAGGCCCCAGCACAGAATGCAGCGGGAGCACCAGTTTGGCGGCGAGCCAGAACGCTAGGGCAAGCACGGCGGAGTCACAGGTCCGGAGCACCAGGCGGCGCGTCGTGGCCATGGAAATATTTATCATGCGACCTATTTGAGCGCGGTCCAGCTAGCAGCCCGTGGCAGAAGTGGCAAACACCGCTTACTGACGTGCGCGGCTCAGTAGATTCAGTGTGTTACGGAGCCACGACCGTCAGGGAGTGACTTCTGGCGCGGGCTGCTAGTTCTAGGCGGACGCGGCTTGGCGGCTAGCTTTGCTAGTGGACGACCGCGCTGCATCGATGAGCGGTTCAACGGCCGGCCAGAAGCGTTGTGGGAACGCGAAGAAATTGGTCGAGCTGGGATCGCAGCTCAGGCTGAGGCGATCCGCGTCGACGAGGCGGTATCCCAGCTGTTCCAGAGTGCCAAGGCAGGGATGGGCGGGACGGTGGCTGCATTCGACGAACAGGATGGGTTGATCCGCGGAGATGGTCTTCACGGCTCCCCGAAGTACGGCAGCCTCGTGGCCCTCGACATCGATCTTGACGAAATCGACCGCTCCCCGCTTAGAACGCATATCATCGACGGATACCAGCGCGGTGTCTTGCCATCCGGCTTTCACACCCCAGTGCTTTTCCTCAAACGTCTGCTCGGAAATCTCGAGAGAAGAGGTGGCGCCGGCGAGTGGGTTCGTGCGGAGGCTGCCCTGGCCGCAACGGTCGCTGACTCCCGCCGCTACGACGTCAACGCCCGTCAGCGCGGCTCGCCGTATCGTTGCCCGTATCAGTTCCAGGTTCGGAACGAACGGCTCGAACAGTATGGCTTCCACATCGGGTGCCGCTGATTTCACGAACCAGGTGTAATATCCGATATTCGCGCCTATGTCCCAAAACGAACGCAGCCTGAGTTGGGCGAAACAGGCGAGGGTAACAGCTTCGGGGTTGGGCTCCTGCCATCCCACCGCGGCGAATGCGAAGCTGTGAGTGACCAGGCGGCCGCGGACTTTGAAATTGATGGAGGGCATTGAGAGCCAGACGGGCGTATCGAGCATACGGACAACGCCGCGCCCAAATCGCGTCATGCGGAAATAAAAAGAGAGGGTGAAAGCGCTCTCGAATGACTCGGAGTGAGTCGTGCATGTCGCCTTGGAAAAGAAATAGTACAGCCTATGTGGCAGCTATCGGGCGCTGGTTCTAAACGAGTAACTTCGATCGTCCAGATAGCGCGGCTCGATTTCATCCTCAACCGGTTCGATCGGATGGCCCGGATGGTTGTAACCCACGGCCGCGAGACACTGCAGTAAGCCCGGCCTGGACACACCTTTATGGATCTCAATGACGAGTTTGGGGTGGAACTGCTCCAGAACGGCGCACATCCCCGTAAGCGTCTCAAGTTCCATCCCTTGTACATCGATCTTGATTCCGTCGATCTTAGGGTCTTCTCCGCAAATGCGCGGCCATAGCCAGTCCAGGCGGGCCACACTGATGGGTTCAAGCCACGAAGAGCTGCCGATGGTGCTATCCACCATGCCGCGTGTCGCAGGCAGCAGGTGGATGCCAAACGACTCCGGTTGACCGAGAGCGACAGGAATGACCGATAGCTGTGCGAGACCGTTGAATCGGCGGCTTTGGGCCAGACACCCAGCCGTCGATACCATGGGTTCGAACGCGAACACCCGCCCCTGAAGTCCCACCAGTTTCGAGAGTGCCAGGGCCGTATAGCCAAAGTGGGCGCCTATGTCCAGCCATGTCTCGCAAGTGCCGACGTTTCGAGAAAACCACTCGAGCAGGGGACGCTCGGTTCGCCCCAGAATTGCAGCCGGGTAGTCATGCCAGGAAGTAACGAGCTTTTGGCCGCGCAACGGCCCGCCCAGAATCCGCTGCCGCCTGAGCGAGCGAGGCAGAACCCGCCGGATAACGTTCTTGACATGCCGGATCATAGGTGTGTTGTCCCTCATCGGGTTCCGCGTAAGAAGATATACTAGCTTCCGTTCTGCGTAGCGGACTGCCGGGCGTGCGCCCCGCTTACCGCCGAGACCGGCAGACCTACGCTGATAACGAGATCGTCAATAGTTATTTCGCCCCTGCGAAGCAGCGAACGATACTCCGACATTTTGAGATCCACCAGCAGCCGGAACCAGAGCGCTTGAAGAAAGTAGTAGATCAGCCCGTTCGAGCCGCCCAGAAAGCCCAAACAAAAAAAATAGCGATACAGAAAGAATGCGAAGGCCCGCCAGTGCGTGGGCATGCCGTACCACCGGTTTTTCAGCCAAATCATGCGTTGGTCGGGATCGCCGAGGAGGCTTGGCCGCAGGTCCTTCGACCAGCCCATCAGACCAGCCTTCCTCAGAATTTCCTCAATCGCCATTCTCCGCGCGAAATTCTGGTGCTTGTCAATCCAGAAGTCAATGTCCAGCTCTTTCTGGTTGCTTTCGACGATCACTCCGGAAAGCTTGCCCGTTGGTCCGTTGACAACTAATCGAAAGTCCACGAGTTCGCTCTGATCCACCACGACGTGACCCCGGCGGATAAGTCTGAGCCAGTACGCTTTCAAACCGTACACGCGACGATTGCGAAAGTAATGGTGGTGCGGATTGTAGTACCCATGCACTGTGTTGTCGTCGCGGCGCAATACGTCGTCGATTTGGGTCTTGAGCTCGGATGAAACGCGGTTGTCGGCGTCAAGCAGGAGGAGCCAATCGTGTTTCCACAGCGGCGATGTGATAGCCCAATCCATCTGACTTCGGTGATCCAGATAGTCGTGGTGTACCACCGTTACGCCGCGTGCGGCACACAATTCGATGGTCCGATCCCGGCTCCCGCTATCGACTACCAGAACCTGGTCGGCCCATCCGATTACGCTATCCAGACAGGCACCGATATTCCGCTCCTCGTCACACGTGAGTACGAGAACGGCTAGGGGCGATCCCAAGGAGCCCTCACTTCGGCCTGCCAGGTCGCACGCCGCCCCCAACGAATCTGCTTGCGGAGTCATTGCATCGAGGCCTTAGCGGACAACAGAATGGGTGTGTGCTTTAGGGAACCGACGATTCCGGCCACCATGGAGCTTTCACTTCTGACCCATTTGATGAGGCGCTGTACTCCTTCATCGGGAGTCACTCGGGGAACCCAGGCCAGGTCGCGCTTCGCTTTGGATATACCGGCGACGAAGATTTTCTGGTCGCCGGGCCGCCAATTCGCTTGCGCCGGATAGATCCGCGCGCCGGCTTCGCTTTCCAGCACCGCCACCAACTCGCGCAAGGACAGTGTGTTCCGCGGCCCGCCGCCAACATTGTAAATCTGCCCCGCGGCTACATCGATCCGCTCGATGGCGCGGCTATAGAGGTCGATCAGGTCCTCAACCCAGAGGACGTCTCTCACTTGTTTGCCGTCCCCGTAAATAGTGACTGGAAAGCCCGCCAGCGCGGCGATGGTGAACCACGCCACCCAGCCCTGGTCTTCGACGCCAAACTGGCGTGTTCCGTAAATACAGGATTGGCGAAACACGACTGATTTCAGCCCGTAGATGCGGTGATAGTCGTGAACGTATTGATCCGCGGCGCCTTTCGAACACCCATAGGGGGAGTGCAAATCCAGAGGGCATTCCTCGTCAATTCCTTCAGGGCGGGAGGCGTACGCGTAGCGGCCGTCTCTTTCGACGACCGCCGCTTGATCCAACTCGCCGTAAACCTTATTCGTCGAGGCGTAGAGAAACGCGGCGCCCGGGCAGAACTGGCGGGTCGCCTCGAGCAGATTAAACGTGCCCAGTGCGTTGACTTCGAAGTCATGGCGCGGGTCGGTAACCGAGCTCGTCACCGCAACTTGCGCGGCGAGGTGGAGCACCGCGTCCGCGTCTGGGTGCTGCGCGAATAAGCGCATGACGTTATCGCCATTGCGAATGTCAAGATGATGGAAATGAAGTTCGCCTCCTTGGGCCTTTATCCATGCCAGGTTCTCCACGCTTCCCGGCCGCGACAAGTTGTCGAGAGCGACTACGACCGCCCCGCGGCGCAGAAACGAAGCAGCCGCGTGAACTCCAATGAAGCCTGCTGCTCCTGAAATCAGTAGTTTCATATGTGTGTGCCGCCTGCGCCAACCAACTGGAAGGCAGCTCCCCCCAACACTTGTCCGACCTTTTCCGTGAAGGTCGAAAATGACAACTCACGCCTGGCGGCCGCCGTTATGTCATGGGACCGCGTGCGGCCGTTCGTAGCTATATCCGATACCGTTGAGGCGAGAGCGTCATCGAGGTCTGCCTCGGCTCGAATGGAGAAGACCTTTCCGCACTCATACTTCCGGATCAACTCGCCCATGCCCACATCTTCCGACACATAAGCCGGGCAGCCGGCGAGAAGCGCCTCCGCTACGGCGTGACTGAAGTTGTCTCCCTTGGAGAACAGAACAACGGCATTGGCGATCCTATACCAGTTACTCAAGTCGCTTCGATTCAGATTGCCCAGGTAACAGACGCTTTCTTCCCAGTCGTTGCCAGACGCCTGCCGAAGGTCGTCAACCGTTACTTCGGGCGATGGCAGCCCAGCCAGGCACAACCGCCAGCCGTCCAACCGCGCGCGCCGGAAGCTTCTTACTGTCTCGATGGTTCGTTTCATCGGGTGCAGTCTACCCACCAACAATAAGGTCGGCCGTTGCGGCGGCTTCCGCGGACCGTCGTGGGGCGTTCCGCACAGCTCTGTCGCGGGCCAGTACATCACTGTGCTACGCGCCGGGCGAACGTAGTGAAGCGCCTGTTCACGCTCGTATTGTGACGAAAAGATCATCGTCGCATGCTGTTCCGTAAATCGATGAACGGAGGCCAGCCACGCCTTCTTGATTAGAGTGCGACGGGAGAGGCAGAAGTCCGTGAGCGCCCCGTGAGGGATTACAAAGCTCAGCTTTTGCCAGCGCATCGCGCGCCGCGCCGCCCACGTAAAATGATGACCATACAAAGCGTGGATGAAAACCGCGTCGGATGACTTAACCGGGCTGTCGTATTCGCCAAGAGCGGCTTGCGGGCTCAGCGCATATCGCCTCAGGACCGGGATCAGAGCGGGAACGCTCACAATACGGCTCTCCCGGCTCTCCTCCGCCGTGTAGTCCTGCCTGTCAAAAGACAAGATCTGCACGGAATGCCCAAGCGCCCTGAGCGCTTCGTTAAACCTCATCACTGTCACGAGAACGCCGGTCGAGTGCGGGCCGAGGTCCAGGACCACTTGTAGAACTTTCATCGCCTAGCAACTCCGACGCGCTCTGGCTATTACAATACTTCCGAATCTATCGGGCATCTCGACTGGAGTTTCCGGCTTGTCGGCCAGGAATCTGTCCACGGCCTTCTTGGCTCCTTGTTCCCACGACCCGGCATTGTTGTAGTCATGAACGATCATGACTCCTCCCGGACTGAGGAGCGGATAGAAGAACTCCAGCGCCGCGGTAATTGGCGCCTCCAGGTCCATGTCAACATGTACAAGGGCAAAGCGGGAGCCTGGCGTTATCGAATTCGCCGTGTCGGGAAAGTAGCCCGCATAAAGCTGTACGTTCTTCGGGAAACGACGCTTTACAGTATCGATGGAGACATCCTTGAACTCGTCCGTCTTAGCGTAGAGCGTTGAGTCCTGCTCGCTGAACCCCGCAAAGGTGTCGAACAAGTGCAGTGTCCGGTCCGGCCTGACGCGATTGATGAACAATGCCGTGTTGCCCTGATAGACGCCAAGTTCGGCAATATCTCCCGGTATCCTTTGCTCGTCTATCCGCTGCAGTTGGAGGTACAGAAAATAATATCGGATCAAATCTCCGCGATCGTTTATTTTCCAGTCCGCGCGGAGCAGGTCATACAGGGTTTGGTCCGCCGTCACCGGGGGATTCCCAGCACGGCAGAACGTCGGCCGAAATTGCAGAAAGACACGCCTGTTGAATAGACGCATCGGCCAGGAGTAAAAGAGTCTTACGGTTGCCGCCTCTAGTGGATTCACTTTGCCGCTCGGCGCCCCGACGTACCGGCTATTGCTTCCCGTATCTTGATAGTTCGCCGTTCCGAATCGTCAGGAACACGTCTTCGTCATCTTGCGAGACCGCACAAATATCCATGTAATGGGGAGGAAGGTCGTTGCGGTTCGCGAAGAAATAGAACAGGTCCTCGGCTACCGAAAGGCTGGATTTGTCGCACGACGCGAGATACTCGCCGGTGTTGGTGTAGAACAGGAAAAACCCATACCCGCAGCTTAGCAGCATATCGAACAGCCCGAATCCCGGACCTCCGCGGTTCCGATCGGAAACAGGTTGACACTCCCAAAATAACGCCGGACGCGACTCGCGTAGCCATGACGAGGCTCCCGAGAGGATCCTACCGTCGAAGCCCTCGGTGTCCACTTTGACCAATCGCACGCTGCGAACTTCGGAATGCGTCGAGAGAATGTCAGTGAGACCGGTTGACATAGCTGTCCCGGACGTTCCGGCGAGGATCCTACCCCCTCCCTTTTCCTCTACGAATGTTCCCAAGGGCCGGCCGGACCTATCGTCCACCAGCGCATTGACGACCACGGTTGCGCCCAGCCCCTCGGTGTTGCGCTTGCAGAGCGAGTAGTAGAACTCCGATCCCTCGATACAGAGTACGGGCATTTGCGAGTAATAGTAGATGACCACGGCGGTGTCACCCGTGTTTGCTCCCACGTCGATTGCCCAGGATCCGGAATACTTGGCCGCCACAGCTTGCGCGATCCGTCCGAGGTTGTGGCCATAGCTTGGGTACTTTGACCTCGTGGACGGGAGACCCGAGGCGGAAGGTATCAGCATTTCGTGGCCGAACAGATCGAAGCGAACCATGTCGTTAGCTCCGAGCAGGCCGGTTAGCGCGGCGCGGGCCCGCCAAACGATCGCCTTCCTGTACCGACCCCCATGGTTACCCAGGACTAGGGCGCGATTCAGCAGGTACTGGCTTAGCATGGGATTATATTAGCTCCGAAGACCGTGTCAGTCCGGGCTTCCGCTGGTATAACCGAGGCGCCGCGACCTAACTCCAGATAGACATTCCCCAGCCGCTCGACGTAGGCTTCCCATGAAAGATCTTCGGCTCTCTGTCTCGCTGCGCGAGACATGCGGATGCGCAGATCCGGCGATGCATAGAGCTCGGCGATCCGCTCCCCGAGCGCCCTCGTATTCGCAACCGGAACCACGTATCCCTCCACGCCGTCGCGCACGGCGGACGTCGCATTCGCCGACACCACGCAGGGCAAACCGCAGGCGAGCGCCTCATGGACAACGTTGCATCCCCCCTCCGCCAATGAGGCGTGGATGAGAACGTCGGCGTCATGATACTCTTCAAGCAGCCGCTCGAACGATACGTTTCCCACCGCCCTCACATTTTCCCCGGAGCCGTCCAGCAGCTCACGGGCCTCGGGAGTCTCTTTGTCGCCAACGATGACTAGTTCAGCGTCCCGCAGTTGTAATTGCCGCCACGCGCGGAGTAAGTGATGAACGCCCTTCCTTCGACCGATCGTGCCCACAAAGAGGGCGCGAAATGCCGGTTCGCTCTCGCTTCGCGCGGCTTGCGGCTTGAATACCCGCGTGTCGACCCCCAATGGGATACAGAGAATGCGGTCTCGGGCAAACCCGAGAGAGGCAATAGACCGCACCGAATATGCAGATTGAGCAACCGCCCACTCGGCGTGCTCGAGCTCACGGCGCAGCCGTTCCGCCGCACGGAGTTGAAGCTGTTTGAAGCGACTGGCGCCTTCCGCGATGGCCTCGCACTCGTGCTGAGGGACCGGCGGAAGGGTGACTTCCAGTATTCGCACCACACCATTTCGCCTCGTTGCTTGGAGGGTTCGCAGCGCGGAATCCTGGAAACAGTGGACAATCGAAGGCCCGGCACCCAGTTGGCGGCGACGAAGCCAGGCGCCGGCCATCCAATCGTGGATCGCGCCCCACTCTCTCAGGAGCCCCCGGGGCCTTAGGATCGTCTCGAGCATTGGTCCCAGCAGACTCACCACATTGTCCGGGCTTAATCCTTCCTGCCGTCTTTTTTCAAGCTCTTTCTGAATCTTCTCCCGGAATGGCGACCGGAGGTATTTCACAAAGGAATACGGGAAACGCTCTGGAAAGTAATACAAGCCGGTTAAGAACGTAACTGTGCATCCCGCCTGTTCCGCGGCGCGCGGCCTTTGGTACACGTTGCCTTGCTTTCCGGGATGCGAAACAAAGACTCGGATCGAACTACTCATCAGATGTTACCGTTTCGAGCAAGCCGCGGCTGGGCTGTTTGACCGACGAAACCCCCGCGAGACACCGCCTCACAACCACGTGTGTCGATGCGGGGCCGTTGCAAGCCCTTGGAAACCGCCATAAGGATGCCGGCGAATAGCCATCCGTATCCGTTGAGACTTCCGTGACCGGTGATCTGGCCATTGAACAGGAGCACACCTACAAAGGCAAACAGGAGCATTGGAAGCGGCTGGCGCGAGCGCCGCGTCGCACGTATCGCTTCTATGCCGAGCGCCATCACGAAGGCCACACGGAACAAGATAAACACGACACCCAAGGTAGGCCCCAACTCCAGAATTTGCCGGCCCCAGTCACTCTCGGCCCCTGCCACCTGGTCACGTCCGACTAACAAGATTCGATTCCGCAGACCTAAGATGTCCGCCGCATTGCCACCAATTCCAAGCTGATAGCCTTCGAGCGGAGTATCGGGTATCAGAGAGGTGAAGCTGACAAGGTCGTAGGCCGCCCGGGCAAACACACCGCCAGCCCCGTACGTTACGGACTCGGCTTCACCGGCCCCTCGCCACCGCTCACCGAACGAGTCCACAGCGCGCGGGAAGGCGGTAGGAACCACCAGCGCTCCTGCTACTACGAGGACCACGGGCATGAGGAGGAGTCGCAGCGCCAATTCTTTTCCGGCGCACATCAAGGCCGCAACCAGAGCGACGCCGAACACCAGGCCGCACCACACGACTACGCCGCGTGACCCGCACAGAACCAGGCAGGTCGCCACCGCAGCGGTCGCGGCAAACAATAAAGAGCGTTTCGTCCGCCGTGGATTCGGCCTCATCCACGCGTTCAAAACCATCCCCACCGAAGTGACGATAAACGCCGCTTGACCGGGCGATGAGGTGAACGTCCCCCACGTCCGCACGATATTTCCGGCCACCCCCGCATTGACATACTGAAGGTCGGCGGTTTGTCCCATTCCTCTATTGATCGGCGCGGACGCTGGCGACAAGAATTGAAAATACACAAGCACCGCAATTGGAAGTGAGAACCATAATGTCCAACGCATCAAACGACTCACGTCTTGGGCCTCGAAAGATCCTGCCACAACGAAGGCCAGCGGAATATACAGGAAATAGTTTCGAAAGCCGTAGAGCGCCAGAGGCCAATCGAAGACCGGAGCGAACTCATATTGCAGGAACAGGAGGGGTACCGAAATCAGGGCCAAGAGAATGCCCGCGGTCAAGAACGGGGTTCGCGAAGGTACCATCCTGTTGCGAAACGCCACCGCATATGCGAGGAGCACTAAGGGATCTCTGATAAAGAACAACACCCGGCCCGCCTGCGGGAACATCCATTTCCTCAAGACGCCTTCGAAGATCAGCAGATAATATATTGCGAATATCAGCCGGACAATCCACCGCCGCCGTTCTCGCGCAGCACTTGTAGCAGTACTTATAGGCCGGGTAAATGGGTTAACTGTTGATCGAAGCATAAGACGATTCCAGTACCTTCAAATATGAGCGGGCCACGGTAGCCCGTGTAAAGGACCGGAGATGGACCGCCGCGCGATCCTGGTATTTCCGCGGAGTGTCCCGCTCCCGTAACACGATGGCCAGGCAACTTGCCAAAGCCGATGAGTCTCCATTCGGAAAAGTGGCTCCGCACGGGCCGATCACGTCCTTGAGCCCTCCGCCTTCCGAGCCGACAACCACGCATCCACACGCGATGCCCTCCAAAGCCACAATCCCAAACGGCTCCCGATAAGCCGATGGCACCGCGAGAATCCGGTGCTGGTTCAGCAGAACGGCGATTTCCCGGGACTCTTTTGAACCTTCAAACGTCACCTGTCCTCCTATGCCGAGATCGTGCGTTTGCTGAGCCAACTTATCTCGCTCAGGTCCCTCGCCCACAACTGTCAGCCCGGGCTCGACGCCTTCCGCCTTCAGCAGCCGCAGCGCGTCCAGCAGTATGTGCGCCCCTTTCTCCCTCGAAAGACGGCCCACGAAAATAAGGTCTTTCTCGCGCCGTACTTCAGGCATCGGTTGGAATACCCGGTCGTCGTACGGGCTCCCAATGACAGTAGAAGGCGCCTTCACGCCGGCCGCGATATCATTGCTGCATGAGATCGATCGTGCAAAACGCAGCACAAAATGTTTGATGAAGCCCCGCATCCCAGAGCGCTCAATCCATGTGTGGTGTGTGACAACCCACGGACGGCGCAACAGGAGCAGCGGCCACGCCGCCGTCACACTGATGTGGTTCTGCAAATAGACGTCGCAAGCTCTCACTAACTGGAACATCTGCCGCCAATGCGGGCGCCGCACGACCTCGAAAGAACACTCATCTTTGTTTGTTGAAGGCGTTCTAGTGACCACGGTTACCTGGTGCCCGTTACGATCAAACTCCTCCGCGAGCATGTGAGAGGTGGCTTCCAAACCGCCAATGCTGGGATGAAAAGCAGAGGACCAGATAAGAATTCTCATCGGGACTTGTCCCTCGACGACCCAATCAGGAAAGGACCAACAGAGTAGACTCCCCAACCCCTGCCGGCAAGCCGCGCCTTTGAGCGGGACGGCTTGAGCGTCGCGAGATAGTTTGGCGCGTCCTTTATCTTGCGGACATAGGGCTTATCGATCGGCGCGGTCACGGGCCCGAGCAGCTTCCCGTCTAAGTGGAAGACGCTATAACCGTTCGCTTCGAGCAGATTGGTCACGGGAGTGGGGGGCGGCTTGTGCTCCTCAAAGACGACATCGCGAATCCGGCCGCTGGCGAATAAGTTGCCAGCGCCTTCAAGGACCTGTAACTCATGGCCTTCACAATCCATCTTGAGCAGCCCGATGTCGGGTTGTCCTGGCTCCAGCAATCGGTCAAGCGTGGTGGCTTCTACATCATAGAACGAAGCGCTGGACTCAGCGGCCGCGCCTTCCGAGACGAGGAAACAAAGTCCCCGGTTCTTTGAAAAGCCCTTTGGTACGCCGAGCCGGGCATTCCCCTCGCGGTTACTTAGAGCCAGCCTGCGCGCCACGATAGGCGCCGAACTCATCATCTGGCCCCACATAGTGACATTAAAGTTAAGTTCCTGAAAGAGTGCAGGATGGGGCTCCACGGCAACCACCTTCCCTTGAGGCCCGGCCCTGAACGCCATGACGCTGGTCATATGCCCGATGTTTGCCCCGACGTCGACGGCATTCTCTCCCGGGTCCAGCAAGCGCCAGATAACTTCGTTGGTCACAAGGTCATGAACACCGGTACGCCGAATGCAGGAGCCTTGCGATTCTCCCGGGTAGATTCTAATCGGAGCGCCCCAGGGAAGGCGTACCATTTCGTATTCGTCGCGCGGCGGGCGAAGCTCGCACAGAATTCGGCGAACGATCTGGCTCGGCTGAAAGAGGTACTCCGGTCTCGTCAGTGTCGATAGAATATTCATTCCAAACGTTGGGGGGGCCGATCTTGAAACCCTGGCCTTGACGCTACGGCCAGTAAGTTGTCACTATAACGTAGCCCCTTCAGCAACCCGGCCGAGATAGTTTGCCAACTCAGCCGCCCTAGTTTGGGTAGCCTGCCCTCGTTGGTGAAGATAAAATACGGCTTGCTAAAGCCCGCTTCAAGTAAGCAGCGCGCAATATCGTCGCGCAAGAGCGGCGTGATATGGGCCGGATAGCTGGCCGGACCAAATAAAGCATACTGGCCTTGAAAGAGCAGCGACGAAAGACTGCGCCAGCTTTCGTTGTTTGGAGTGCTGAGCACCAGTGTGCCCTGAGGCCGGAGCAACCGGAACCATTCCCGCACGAGCGCTCGCGGATTTTCAAGGTGCTCAATCACCTCGGCGGCGATGATGGTATCGAAGACGGACTCCGGTAGATCAAGGGTCACGTTGAGATCCGCGGCGATCCACCGAACCGATGATGGGAGATGCTTGGGCCGCTGCATGAGATCCGTTGCGGTGATCGAGTCGAAACGGCCCATTTGAAGTAGACGCGTTGTGAGAAGACCCTTTCCCGCGCCGAAATCCAGCAGATCGCCTTTTAGCTCAATGGCCCGAACGATTCTTTCAAAGGTAAGGTGGATGAGCGAACTACTGTCACCACCGCTGGCCGCCGCTGCAGCAAGCCGGACAGCATCCAGCGACGAACGAACGTTTGGTGCGGTAGGTGTCGACGCCATAGGGCTGCGTTAGCAAGGACCCTGACGGAAGCCTGTGCATTGACGCAGATACCCCCAGATCTCCACAGCTTCGGGCAGGCCCAATAGTAAGGTTGTGGCCAGAAAGAGCGATCCTGCCAATACCGTTCCACTGACTAGGCTGAGGGCTAGCGAAAATACACTATAATCGGTCAAGTGAGTGCTGATCCCTCCCACCCAGGCGCCAAGCCACGCTGACGCCATGGCAACGGCAGCGATCTGGAAGGCGAAACCACCCAGTGCCCTGAACTGCAAGCCTGGGTGTCTGTGGTGGAACAATCCCAACAACGCCACGCAGGTGACCCATGGGATTAGCGTATAGATAAGAGCTACTCCTTTAACTCCGAACCGTGTCGCCATTACCGGCACCACAACGATCGCGGCCACCGCTAAGACGGAATCCACGACCACGGGAAGTACTGTTTCCTGAGTTGCATAGAATGTCCTGTCCAAGTAGGTCGCCAAAGCGCCACCCGGGGCGCCCAAGATCAATATGCCGAACAGTGTCGCGGTTAGCACCCCCGCTGGAGCAGAGAACGCCCCGCGCTGCAAAAGGAACGCCACGATCTGGCCGCGGAGCGCGTAGGCCACGCAAGTCAACGGCATGGTGATAAAGAACAATACCCGAACCGCCCTGACGTAACTTACCGTGAAGTTCCCCTGCCCAATGGAGTGCCAAGCTTCGGAGAGTCTCGGGAACAAGACTGTGGATAGCGCACTTGGAGCTAATTGAACGATTTGTCCTAGTTTCCAACTATATCCAAATGAGGCCAGGCTTCCGGCAGCTAGTCTGGATAGCGAGCGCGCCACCACGGCGCTACTCATTTGCACCACGATGATTCCTCCGAGTAAAGGCACTGCCAAACGAAGAAGCTTTCGCAAGATCGGAAAGTCAATGCTCTTCGTGCGACGCCCTGGCGCAAACCGGCGCCTTACGACCGCTAGCCTGACGGCAAACAGACTGGCGCTTCCGATTGCGCTTCCGACTACACCGATAACCACGCTGACGGACCCAACTTTTGCCCCCCCCACCAACACCGCGAGCAGGAGAATGGCGTTCGCCATCAACTGAGAAAGGGGAGCCACCCGGAAGACACCATGCGCATATAAGATCCCGCAAGCCACCCCGGACCAGCACAGGGGAATGATAGCTAGACCGCACCACCGCATGAAGAAAATCGCGGTCGACCTACCATCGCCAACCAGGCCCGGAGCCAACAAGTATGTAGCGTGGCCCGGAAAAAGGAATAAAAGCAGGGCGAGCAACACTCCTAACGCCAGGAAGAGGCGGCCGAGAAAATCTGCGGCCGTCCAAGCGTCTCGCTCCTTCTGTTGAGCGCGGCACTCGGCAAAGATCGGGACTATGACAAACGGGAAGATAGACGTGACAAACAGTTGCTGCACGAAGATTACCAGTAAAACAGTAACCCGGTAGGCGTCGACGACTGCTGAAGTCCCGAAGCGCCAAGCCAGCGCCATCTCAACCGCCAAGCCCATCATAGGACTCAGCACAGAAAGGGCGACCAAGCCGGACGTCTCGACTAAGACGCTGCGAGGTCGCGCCCGCGGCCGTACAGGATCGTGCGGAAGAACTGCCGCTTCAGTGTGTCGGCCGCTCATATACATCTCGAAGCCTTAACCGGAGGACGGTACTTCCAACGGTGGCAGATCATAGGATGTTCCGATTGTTCAGGTACTAGCAGTTTGTTGAGCAACGGTTTTTAGCCAATTCGCAACCCGTATTATGTCGACTGAGAGACAGACGCACTCTAAATAGTTTTCGAAGCACCTAAGTCCTTCAATCTCGGTTCGTTTTGCCCGTTTTGGCCGGCTGCGGGTCCACGTCTGGACTCATGAAGCACCAACATAGCGCGTTCAGTATTAACGATAATCGGATTTATATCGTCGAGGCCAATGCTGGGACCTGCGTATCCCGTTCTCCGCCAGGGCAGAAATATCGTTTTAAGCGTAAAAAGTGTATCTCGAAACAGTGATAGCTGAGAATCGCCACTACAAGATTGAACGCCAGTGCCGCCGCAAAGAAGAGGATCGAACCGACCGCTATGGATTTTGTGGCCCGTATAAAAGGTAGCAACAAATACCTCAGTAGCGTCTTATGCACGAGTTCGTGATAAACATAGAGACCGTAACTGTAGCGTCCGAGGAATCGGAGCGGCGCAAGCGAAAGCGCCCTTGCCGCGAGCGATGTCGGCCACAGAGTAAGCCAGATCAAGGCCGCGCAGCCTAGAGCGATAAACGAAAAACCAATTGTAGATAATAAATTGGCCATCGCGTCACTATAGCTAAGATAACTGACACTTATGACGCAGCTTCCAAGAAGCAAGTATGGGACCCATTTGGGTAGAAGAAGCAACTTATTCTTCGCGGCGAGGAGGGCCAGCAATGCGCCGGACGCCAATGAATCCACTCTGCACGGCAAAAGGTGATAACAAGCTGTTAGTGAAACCCAATGTAGTGCAACCACCCTGGCCAAAGGCGGCCCCGCAAGTGAGATCGTAAATAGCCATACTATGCGGCGGTTCGCTCCGCTACAATACCTGATCAACCACGGCCAAATCAGATAGAACTGCTCCTCCACTGCCAGTGACCAAAAGGCGCCCAAAGTTACAGTGGCGCTGATATATTCTGTCGGGTGGGCTTGAATAATCGTAAGGATATTTTGAAGATATAGAGGATAGGCGAGATGTAAGGCTTGCCAATGAAGTCCGAGCCACGGCGTCGCCACTAGGAGGCCCAACAACACTCCATAGTAGAGCGGAAAGATGCGAAGGGTTCGGCGAGCATAGAATGTCCGGTAGTAACTTCGGTCATGGACGGAGCGTAGGAGTATGCGGGTTATCAAATAACCGGAAAGGACAAAGAACAGGTCGACGCCCATCCAGCCGCGAAAAGCTACTGCGCCAATAAATTGCTCCAGGGGATTGCCAAGATGACGCCCCCCACCATAGTGAAGAGCAAACACGGCGAAGATCGCAAGGCCACGAACACCATCTAACGGGGCGTAGTGTTGCTCCGTTCCGAGCCTGTTTCGCGAGGTGGCTTTGCTGCCTTTGTGAGCTTTGGAATCCACGAGTTCGGCCGTCATGTGTAACTAGCGTAGTCCGGAAGCTCGATCGTAATCCCTAAAACTGCGTTGCGAGGCTCTGGTCGCTCCGATCCTACCCCCGACGTCGTTTCGGGCGCAGGGGTGACACCACTGAGGCGCCTTTTGTGCCGACTGCACGAGGTAGGGCGTTATCTCGCATAAAGATCGCGCGACAGCGAAGGCGATAAAAAGTTGGCATGGATCGTTCGTGTGCGCACCTTTCCCCCTCCGTCTAAGCGCCGAAAAGATTGACAAAAAGTCGACACCTGAATAGAAGAGAGATTCCCGTGATTCAACCATTATCGGATGCCGTATAATACCTCTGAGATTTCCCATAGTAGCCGTAATAGTAGTGATAACTGTCACTCATGTCCCTGGTGACTTCGTTCAGAACCAGGCCCACTACATTGGCGCGGACGCGCTGCAGAATGGTGAGCGCGGAACCCACGGCGTTCCGGTTGGTCTGGCCGGCCAGGGCCACGAGGACAACCCCATCCACGGCGGCGGCCATTTGCAGGGGCTCCGGAAAGCCCAGGATGGGCGGAGCGTCGATGATAAGCAGATCGTAATCCGGCACGGCTTCTTCCAGAATACGGGGAAGACTCGCACCGATAAGTTCAGCGGCGCGCCTGCTGGAGAAGCCGGCGGGTAAGATATCCAGGTCGGGGAGTTCCGCGAGTTTGACCAGCTTTTCACGCCACTGCAAGCCGTTCTGAAGTACAGCCGCCAAGCCGGTTTCGGGATTGATACCCAGCTTTCCGTGGACCCCGGGACGGCGCATGTCACAGTCGATCAGCAACGTCTTGTGTTTCTGCTGGGAGTGTACGATGGCCAGATGAACAGCCGTGGTAGTCTTACCCTCGGCCGGCGCGGCACTGGTAATCATGAGGGATCTGAGGCGTCGGTCGAAGGTACCCAGTAAGATGGAGTTGCGGAGCGTACGGACGGCTTCTTCAAACCCTATCACACCTTGTTTTCGATCGGTCGCCTCGGATCGGCCGGCGCGGACCAGCGTCGTAGTTCCTGGTTCATCAGTGTGGGCTACCGATAGGCGGCGCCGCCAGGACTTCACCTGAGGCAGGCTCCCCATCACCTCGGTCTTGAAGAGGCTGGCGATCTGTTCGGGGTCTCGGATCGATTTGTCGAGCACATCGCTCATGACGGCGGTCGCTACGGCCAGCAGAGTAGAGAGGAGGAACGCCAGCGAGATGTTGAGCGTCATGTTGGGAAAGACCGGCTTGACGGCGGCGCGGGCTGGATCGGCAATGCGAATGGCGCTGGTCTGGAATCCGGCGTTGATGCCCGCCTCCTTGATTCTGCGGATCAGCTCTTCGTAGAGTGTCTTGTCGGCATCGGCTTCACGCTTGAGGGACTGGTACTCGAAACTGCGCGCGTTAAGACGGTTAAACTCGTCCTTGGTCACAGAGACGGCCTTCTCCAGCATAGCCTCGCGGTTGACCGACTCACGGTATTCGACTTCGACTCGCCGCGCGGCGTTTTGTCGCGCCTCGTGCAACTGCCTCTCAATCTCTTCGACTAGAACGGTGGCCTTACGGTACTCGGGGTGATTGGCTCCATAATGCGTTTGGACGTCGGCAAATCTCTGACGGGCGTCGTCCAGCTTCTGAGAGAGCGTCCGGAGGTTCTCACCCTGCGTGGAGACTTGCGCGGCCTCGATAGAGCCGCTTTGCACGGAATTCCAAGCAGCTTCCTTGCGAACGCGATCGGTCTGCGCGTTGGTGTACTCGGTGTTGAGCTGAAGGAGGCGGGCAGAGAGGATGCTGGTCTTTTCCTCCGGATTGATGACATTCAATTCGCGCTCAAACTGGGCGAGAGCGGCGGAGGAACGCTCCATTTTGGCTTTCAATTCCTCAAGCTGCTTTTCCATGAAACTCGCCAGGGAGGCCGAAGAATGGAATTGGATGTTGTAGGTGTGCTCGACGTACGAACGGGCGATGCCATTGGCCACGTCGGCAGCCAAACGAGGGTCGGTCGATCGGTAACTGACAAGCAGCAGATAGGTGTTCGGGGGCCGGGCGACCTTGAGCTTTTTCAGGAGAACGGGAGCGTCCTCTTGGGCCTGAGAGGGTCTCTCAGAGACCTGCTTCTCAACATCGAGGAGATGGTAGCGCTCGGCGACAGGACGGAGGACGGAATCCGACTGGATGATCTTGATCTGGGTGGCAAGGAACTGGTCGGCATCATTCACCGGTGTGCGCGTGGCGTCCTGGCCGATGACGGCCGAAGGCACCTGGCGATCGACATCCACGGTCACTGTAGATTCGTACACGGGCGTGAGACGCGCGGAGACAATAATTGTGGCCGCTACGCAGCCAAAGACGAAGCTGATGATCTTCCAGCGATGGCGGCGTAGGATCCAAAGATAGTGGCTGAGTGGGACGGCGGACTGATCGGGCGATTCGACATCGTAGCCGTACCACGTGGGCTGCACAGGCTGGTTAGGGGCAGGGAGTGACATTGGTTCAGACATAGTGTTGGCTGCCAGTGAACACGAATCAATTCTTCTAGTGAACGACGCCGTAAACAAGGGCGGTGGCGCCAGCCGTGGTGCCGAAGGTGGCGATTTTTTCGAGTACGCCGAGAGTCATGCGGCGGCCCGTATTATCGGGCACGTACAGAATGTCATTAGCTAGAAGAGGCGTATCGGGAGCCTTGCGCTCCATGATTTTGCTTAGAGGGATGGGAATTTCGTTCTTACTGCCATTGCCTTCGCGTCGATAGATGTAAGCTTCTTTGGCCGCATAGGGCATAAGGCCTTGAGAGAGGGCCAGCATCTTGAGGACACTCGATTCAGTGCCATCACCCATGGGGAAAGCGCCAGGTTGTTTGACATTGCCGATCACATAGACTTTTCCGCTTTCCGGCACGCGGATCTCCTCGCCGCCGTTCAAGACAATGTTCAGCGCGGGATCGGCGGCATCGATAAGGCCTTTGACCAAGATGCGCTGGACCAGCGCGGCGGGTGCGCCATTGGGACCGGGTTGGGTTCGGGTAACCAGAATTTCGGGGCCGGCTTCGGAGCTCAGGCCTCCGGCGCGGGTGATGGCTTCGAGCAAGGTGACAGGCCCGGTAGCCTGGAAGGTGAGTGGCTGCTTGACGGCGCCTGCCACCGAGATGGGGTGGCTGTTGTATTCGTCTACGGTTACCGTAACGAACGGATCCACGATAATCTGCTCTTCCTGCAACGCCCGGGCAATTGCCGACTCGAGTTCTCCGGGCATCACGCCCTGCGCCTTGACCCGATGTTTAAGCATCGGGAGGCGGATGAAACCGTCCGCGCCGACGCGTACCGTACGGGTCAGTTCCGGCGCGTCATACACCGAAACAGCGATCAGGTCGTTAGCGCCGATTGGCTGAGCCGGAAGATTGGCCCCTTGAGTCTCCGGCGCTGCAATCGTGGGTCGTGTCTGCGCGGATATGATCGGCAGAAAACAAGCAGCGCAGATGAAGATCGAGATCGGCAACACGGGTTTACGATCCGTCGGTGCTTTTGGCATGGTTCGCTCCTTCGAGAAGGGATTGAGGACAAAGCGAGGCTGGTAGTTCGGCCAAACTTTGCTAGCTCGAGGTAAATTCTTTGCGGCCCGCGCGTTGACAAGTGCGGGTCAGTCAGTGGCGAGACGGAGACGGCTACGGAGTCATTCGCGCCGCGGCGTTGGACAGAAAGGTTGGCGCCGCCGGCCTCGGACTGGGAAGCGGGGCACGTGTGCGCGGTGGAAACGGCCGCGGGGAACAAGGCGGGCAAACGCCGATATACGGCGATGCAAATTGGTGTACGGCCGCGTTGCAGGTTTGGGAGGCTGTTCGAATCAGCATGGGCCGTCTCTCGGGGTTCCGGATTTCGATTCAGGGGCGCGACGTAGCGCGGGCATGACCATAGCTTCGAGGAGTTGGTTGAGACGCGCCACGACGGATTGCAAATCGGCGATTTTCTGTTCCATGGCCGCGAACCGGTCGAAGTCGAGATGGCCCAGCAGCGCGGAGCGGGTGAAGTCGGAAATGTTGCGGGCTCCCCGGGCGCTGCAGGCGTCCTTGAGAATACGGTATTCGTCCCGGCTAAGGCGGAAGACTACGACGCGGTTTCGAGGATTGGCAAGCACTGGACACGCGGTGCGCTACAGGCTGGCGATTTGGGCTCGGGGGGAGCCGTGCGTTGCGCGGATACTATCGCGGTCGATCTCGACGGCGACGGCGCGTTGCAGCAATTCCAAACTGACGACCACCCGTAAGGAACCTTTTTCGCGGATGAGAACGCCGTGGAGTCCGGCGAGCGAGCCGCACTCGATGCGGATAGGTTGACCGACGTGGACGACGGGCCAGGGCTGCGCGGGGAGGCCGGAGGCGACGATGGTCTGGACAGCGGCGATCTCATCTTCGGAGATGGGTGTAGGTACGTTTGCAAAGCCGACGATGGACGTGACGCCAGGGGTGCTAAGGACCGGGAAGCGGAACTCATAATCGAAGCGGCAGAATACGTATCCTGGGAAAAGCGGAAACTCCACGGACTTAACCCGATCCGACCAGCGGCGGCGAGCACTATAGAGCGGGAGAAAATCTTCGAGTCCTCTATAGCGAAGTGACTGTGACACGGCCTTTTCGTGCCGGGGCTTGACGGTGAGAGCGAACCAGCGGTGCTGTTGGATTAATATATCGGGCAAAGCTGCCGCTCCGTGAGTCCCATTTAACCGATTGTGCGGATGGGCATTTCCAAAGACTAATATTCGAATATGTTGGCATACAAAGAGAACACAATGCAACAGTGTTTTATGTAAATACAATTAAATAGCGTATCATTCCGCGCAACTTCGAGATAAAAACACATAATAAAATTTAAATTAATCCTGGCGCCGACCTTACGGGCACGCCGCCTGGCGCTATTTGCGCCGCTCTTGCTCCACGCTAAGTACTTTTAAATCGCGGGTTGAACTGTGTTCCGGATTGCCAGGCAGATCGCCGATGCAACGGCTAATAGCGAAGTGTATTATTAGGCACGTGCTATTTATTTATAACCGTGCTTTTCATGACAATTATTGATTTCGCAGTCGTGGCGCACGCTTCAGTCGCCGCAGTAGCCGAATAGATCGATACCTCAACGCGGGATGTACGCGCGTATTCTGCCCGTCAGTTCCTTGAGCCCCACGCTGGCCGAGTCGATAATGTCCAGCAGCAGGCCGCGCTCCATCGGCTCCAGGTCGTTTTTACCGATCGCGTCCGCCTGCTTCGGCCACAGATCCATACGGTGTGGAGCGACAGAATGCGGGCGGTTTCCGCGCCCGGAGGCTTACCTTCTTCGAGCGGCATCCCGAGCCTCAAAAGCCGGCTCAGCACGTCTTCGTTCGCCCGCTGCAAAGCGTCGACGGCCGCCGCAATCCGGCCGGCATTTTCGCGGGTGATAGGAATCTTCTGTCCCTCGAATTCGATGGCCTGATCCGCCACCGCGCCTTCCACCATGCGGTAGCGCTCCGGCGAAATGCGCATGATCTGTGAAAGCTGGAAGTAGGCCTCGCCGAATTCCTCCAGCCGATCGATGATCCGGTCGGCCGTGGCGCGGCTCATGCCGGCGTGCTGTTCGCAAAACCGCTCCCAGGTCAGCCCCAGGCATTTGTAGCAGGCATCGTCTTTGATGGTCTTCAGGCACTGCGCGTCGGCCGCCGAGCAGCCATTGGCGATCAGGGCGAAAGCCCGCCGCCTGCCGAGCCACTGCCCGGTTTCGAACTGTTGCGCGATGGTTTTTTCCGCCATTTGAGCAGTTTTTCCAACCGGAATTGTTAATACTAATGGGTTTATGCGATTTGAACTGCTCAGATGAGCACTTTTCCCATAACCAGGCATGGCACGCGGGCGCGCGGCAAACCTGTCTCGCCATCATCGATCTATTGCAAAGAAGGGAGTTGCCATTGCGCGTACCGCTGTCAACCGCTGCCCTAATGCATCCGGCTCCGTTTGCCGATTGTGAACTAGACGCTATGTCCAGCCTACTTGGCCGAGAATTAACCGCCGATGAGCAAACCACGGAAGCTCTGTTGAGGACCGCGCTGGATACCCAGGAAAAGCGAACCGTCGGCGCCAGTATACAAGGTATCGCCAGGAACCAGCCTGCCCAGTTCATGGCTGCCGCGATCTCGATGTTGGATTCGCAATCTAAGCTGGAGGACCGCCGCAGCCTCTACAAACAGTGGTTGGACTGCCCTCAGTTTCTGCTCGAGGTAGCCCATCCCGATCGATTCAGCAGCGAGCAGTTGTTGGCAGTCTGCCGCGGTCTCAAAGAGATTGACGATCTGCTGGATGTCCAGTTAGGGCGGCTGATGCCGGGCCGCCACGAAGATGCCGTGGGCTTGTCCCCCGATGTGGTGTTGCGCGTGCTGGACGTCTTGGACGCCATTTCAGCGGGTTCGCGATTGATTCTGATGCTAGGGCACTTGACTGAACATAAGAACAAGCGCATTGCCTCCAAAGCGACCATGCTGGTGGGCAAGCGGCTGCACAATGACAACTGGGTGAAACGTCAGTTGGCGGCCGTCGATCCGCGGGTGCGCGCCAACGCCGTCGAAGCGCTCTGGGGCGTCGACTCGCCGACCGCCCGGAAATGCATGTGGGATTCGCTCAAGGATGAAAACAATCGCGTGGCCGGCAATGCCCTGGTTGGACTTCACCGGCTAGGTGAGCCGGCCGTCGGCCAACTGGTGCAGCGAATGCTACAAGACTCGCGCCCCGGCTTCCGTACCAGTGCTGCATGGGTTATGGGCAAGATCGGCGGACCAGAGTTCATCGAATGTTTGCGCCAGGCTGCCGGCGACCCGGATCAACTTGTTCGGGACACAGCGCGAAGCGCCCTCGCGGCCATCGAAGGCCAGACTGGTAAGCCGCTGGAAGACTCGCCGGCAAGCGCGCAACCAGAAGCTGCCGCGGGATGAGAAGAGGTTCTGGAAGGGCTGATATACTGGCTGCCTGAGGCATGCGCACCGGTGGAAGACTGTTTATCGCGGTCATTGCGGCTGCCGCGGCCATCCTCGTCTACCAGCTTTTCATCCCGCCCATCGTGGGCTTGGCCGACCAGGGCGACTTCATCCGAACGATCGGCCGATTCGGCTATGGCCCGCAGCACCATGGCAGCCTGGAGTATGTCTACGTCGAGCCGAAGTACATTCCCGACCCGCACTATCGTTCGCCCGACTGGGAGCAGGCTAACAGCGAGTACTTATTTGTAGGCGCGGCGCTGCTGCTCAATAAAGTGGTCTCCAAGGACGGGGCCCTGGACATCACGGTCGCGGGACTGGTGCATATGGTCGCTTTTCTGGCGGCTTTCGCGCGGCTGTTGTGGGTCACCCGCAGCCAGCAGGCCCGCGCGCTTCTTTGGATCGGCGCGCTGTTAGCGTTGACCGACGCCGGTTACGCCATCTATTGGAATTCGTTTTACGCCGAGCCGGCCTCCTGCATTTTCTTCCTTCTGCTCCTGGCCGAAGCGGTCGAGATCTCCGACACAGGCAAACTCGATCCGGCGGGTATCTTGCGTTGGTCCGCATGGTCGGTGCTATGGGTGCTGGCAAAGCCCCAGAACGCCCCGCTCGGCCTCATTCTCGGGCTGTTCACTTTCCGGCTGGCCTGGTGGACGACGCCGAAATGGGCATGCGCCATTGGGGTGGCGGGCGGCTGCGCGATGCTCGGATGCGCGGTCTTCAGCGTAACCGCCATGCCCACCTATGGGCGCATGGCCAATACCTACGGCATGGTCTTCTCGGGCATCCTGGGCGACTCGAAGAATCCGCGGGCGGACTTACAAGCGCTGGGGCTCGATCCGCGGCTCGCCAGGTACGCCGGCACGGGCGCGTGGAGCCCCATAACGTACTATCCGGAAATGGTGGCGTCGGGCGAGATACGGCGCGTTTCGACGTTCTCGATAGTAGGCTTCTATCTGTCGCGCCCGGCCCGCTTATGGCGCCGCCTGCACCAGCGTCTGCCGATGGTCACCCGGCTGCGGTATTGGTATGGAAACTTCGAGCCGTCCGCGGGTCTCCCACCCGCCACACTCAGTCGCGCATTCAACCTATGGAGCGGCTTTCACGAACACGTGTTGCCGGTGGTCAATAAGTGGATCGTCTTCGCGCTGGCCGGCTGGCCGCTGCTGGCAGCGTGGCGATGGGTGCGCGAATCGGACACAGTGAGGCGCAGGCGTATCGAGTTACTCACAATTCTTCCGATCTGCTGCCTGGCGGCATTGTGCAGCGCTGTATTCGGCGACGCGTTCGACTTAGTCAA
>Ga0302324_100004673_pt1 | contig 30190 bp, 20 predicted proteins | sample Palsa_T0_1_FD_201949 | JGI IMG/M metagenome (GOLD analysis project Ga0302324, IMG submission 201949) | Peat permafrost microbial communities from Stordalen Mire near Abisko, Sweden - Palsa_T0_1 | ecosystem: Environmental > Terrestrial > Soil > Palsa > Peat permafrost | place: Sweden: Abisko...
AGTCTGACAGGAAATTACACCTGGTCACACGCTCTCGACGAGCTCAGTTCCACCTTTGGTGACAGCCTGCAGGGCGGTTCCGGTTATATCGGTTCGCTCGGTTATACCTCTCTGCTCGATCCACATCTTGATTGGGGCAGCGCCGATTACGATGTTCGCCAGCGATTGACGGTAGCCCCCATTTGGCAGACACCGTGGTTTAAGCAGGAAACCGGACTTAAGCATCAGGCGCTGGGCGGATGGACGCTTTCAGGCATTTACACTGCGCGCGGCGGAGTTCCGTTCTCAGTCTTCGACGCCAGTGAGGACGAAACCCTTTACACTCTTCCCCGCCTGGAGCCCGCAACGCCCTTCTATTCCGAGGTGGTCAGCAAACATCCGAGGGCAACTGGGAATCCCAATAACTTCGATGGATTGGATATTCCGCTTCCCAAGAACTTCACTCCCCTCAGCAGCACTCTTGGTATCTCCGACTACGGGCCATTCCCAAGCGACATGATGCACCGCAACTCGATCCGCGGTCCGGGCGCATGGAACGTCGACACATCGCTCCACAAGACCTTCCGAGTCACCGAGCGCGTGGGATTGGAGTTCGCCGCTGACGGCATCGATGTCCTGAATCACCACAATTTCTACGTGAACACTTCAACCCTGGAGTACGGCGGCGTCACAACTACGCCGCTCTATGTTCAAGAGCTAAAAGGTGGACTCGGCACCTTGGCCACCGGCGGCAACCACGACGAACGCCGTTTCGGTCAATTCTCGCTTCGCGCAAACTTCTAGCGATTTGGCACGCGTCCCAAACCGGGGCCGTGGAGGGAAACTAGCGACACCGTTCTGGAAGAAGACAAAAGGAGCCGCCGACGCAGCGGCACACGGGCAAGGGGTCCCCGATTACGAAATCAAATTCCAGGCGCCGGTTCTCGGAAGTCTGTGAGTGCGTGCCGGTGTCCGGAGTTAGAACAGAACCAAAATTCAGGAGGCAATACATGCTTTCACCAAACAAATGCTCAGGCCGGATACCATGGCTGCTCATACCAGTCATGCTTCTGTCCCTTTCTGTCGCCAAGGCGCAGGTCATCACCGCTACCTTGACAGGTATCGCCGCGGATGAGACGGATGCCCGCATTCCGGGCGCTAAGATCTTGATCAAAAACGAGGCCTCGGGCGATGTGCGCGACACCAAGTCCGACGCCCAGGGCTTTTGGTCAATCACCGCATTGATCCCCGGAAGCTATTCGGTCACCATCACGGCCAAGGGATTCTCTCCCTGGGAAGAGACCGGCATCCTCCTCAACCAGGGCGATAGCCGTACGCTCGCAAATATCCACCTCAAGGTCGGCGCTGAAAACGCAGCCGTCACCGTGATCTCGGGCGCTGACGCTGAAGTTCCCGTAGATACCGCCGAAATCAGCCAGACGTTGAACAACGAGCTGGTAGACAGTGCAATCCTTACCGGCCGCGACGCTGGCGAACTCGTCAAGCTGATGCCTGGCGTTACCTTCAACAACGCCGGCAGCGCTGGCGGTAACTGGAATAGCGGCAACGGTATCTCCACCGGCACCAACAATGGGCCGGCCGGATCATTCTCGGCCAACGGCACACAGCCCTATGGCTCAACGGCTCTCATGCTCGACGGCGCCATGCTGGTCGATCCGGGCAATGCCGGTTCGCAGATTGCCAACATCAACCAGGACATGACCGACAGCGTCAAGTTCATGTCGGCCTCCTACGGCGCTGAGTACGCAAAGGGACCGGCGGTCCTGCAGGCGTTCTCAAAGAGCGGCGGTCAGAAGTTCCACGGCGAAGGCTATTTATACGCCCGCAATAGCGACGTCGGTTTTGCCAATGACTGGTTTGCGAATGACACCGGACAACCGCTCTTTCCGTCCTACTACTACTATGTGGGCGGAAATGTTGGCGGACCGATCTACTTCCCGCACTTCAACAAGAACAAGGACAAGCTGTTCTTCTGGGTAGGCTACGAAAAGATGATCCAGCACCCCTACGTCCCGACTGTGGACATGAATGTTCCCACCTCCGGCGTATTCGGTGAGAGCAGCCAGGTGGCCGGGGACTTCTCCAATACCGGCATCAACCCCAACGTCATCAGCACCTATGGGGATGCCTATCGCTTGCCTTGCAACCCGAGCTATAACACGCCCGCCAGCGCTGGCCCTCCCGCCACTGCTGAGGTTTATTACAACGGCTGCAACCCCAACGTCTCTCCCTGGGCTGGAACTTACACCGGCCTGAACAAGTACTTTGACCCGAACGGCATTATCGTCTCCGGCCTGAACTCGACCGAAAACCAAAAGCCAACCAGCGAAAACGGCTGGAATAACTTCGGCTATGTCCCGAACACTCCCCAGGACCGCTGGGAAGTCACGGGCAAGATCAACTATTCGCTTAACGACAACAACAAAATCTGGGGCTCCTACACCACCCAGATCGAAACCGACAACCACCCGATAGCCATCTGGTGGGCGCCTTCGGGCACCATTCCGTATCCCGGCGACCCGGTGGGTACTGAAACTGCCCACGTCTACCTGGCCAACTACACCCATGTCTTCAGCGCCAGCACCACCAATGAGTTCGTCTTCGCTTATGCTGAGTTCATCAACGACATCGCCCTGACGAACCCGAAGGGGGTAAGCCGCACGGCTCTCGGCTTCCCCCAGGAGAGCCTCTTCGGCTCTTCGCATGAAGTCGACAGTATCCCTGACTTCGAGGGCGGCTGGGAAGACGGCGTCTCCTGGATTGGTGACAACGGCCAGAACCAGTACGACGGCGGACTCTATGGCCCCAACAGCTTCGGCAAGACGGCCAAGGCTCCGAACATCAGCGATACCTTCACCAAGATTGTCGGCACCCACTCGATCAAGGCAGGTATGTACTGGGACCAGTCGTATAACGTTGAGTCCTCCGGCGCTCCCGTCAACGGCCTCTTCACAGCCGGCGGGTCCGCCTCCACCAACAACCTGGCCCTTGATCGCCTCATAGGCCGCAATTCTAACTATCAGGAGCAGACCACCGTGCCCAATCTAGCGCCTCAGTTTCATCAGTGGTCGCTCTGGGCACAGGACTCCTGGAAGCTCAACCGCAAGCTGACCCTCAACTACGGCCTCCGCGCCGATCACATGGGGCAGTGGTACACCTCAACCGGTTCGCAGGTCTTTGATCCCGCAACCTACAGCAATGCTGCAAATGCTCCCGCAAACACGGGCATCGAGTGGCACTCGATACTCTCGAGTGTGCCGTTGTCCGGATGGGGTAGCAAGGTCTTCACCTACAACCCGCGCCTCGGCGCTGCGTATGACATCTTCGGCACTGGTAAGACGGTTGTTCGCGGCGGCTTCGGTATCTACCAGTACCAGGTTTCAACAAACGACGGAGCCAGCGGCAACGTTATAGGTGGCCCTGTCGGCTCCTTCGAATTCGGCGTCGGCAACGCCGGCGTAGGTGGGTTCCTTGGCTACAACATCAACAACGGCCTGATCCAGGAATTCAACGGCGATAACGGAGGCCCGGGAACCGGCTTTGTGGCAACCCAGGTCAAGGTCCCCGCCGGCACTGCGGAAAACGGCACCACCATCACGGTTAACAAGCTGGGCGACAACAAGGTCCCCTATGCGGATACATGGAGCTTCGGCGTGGCACAGGCTCTGCCTGCACACACCGTTGCCGAAGTTTCGTATGTGGGCAGCGCAAGCCGCAACCAGCTTGAGAATGGCACCAACGGCCACATCAGCGACGCCAACCCGGTTCCGCTCGGCGCGTTCTTCGCACCCGATCCGAGAACCGGTCTGCTCGCGACTGCGGACCCGGGAAATGGCGGCCCCAACGTGAACGACTATCGTGCGCTCGTGAACTACGACGACATTTATGTGCTCACACACGGCGGCTTCGCCAACTACAACTCGCTGCAGGTATCCGCGCAAAAGCAGTCCGGGAACCTGTACCTGTTCACCAACTTCACCTTCGGCAAAGTCCTCGGTACCCGCGACGGTTCCACCTCAGACGGAAACGGCAACGGCCCGGCGATCAATCCATTCAATCTCGGTTCCAACTACGGCCCGCTTGAGTATGACCACACCAAGGTCTTGAATGTGTCGTTCAGCTATAAGCTGCCTAAGCCGATCCACAATAACATGCTGGCAGGCGGAGTCATCAACGGGTGGCAGCTTTCCGGCTATACCACTTATGAAGATGGCGCACCCTATCAACCGACAACCAACGGCAACATGAACGCGTCCTATAACCCGCTCTGCAACGCGCCGAACGCTCCTTCAAACTGCCAAAATCAAGTGTTCACCACTCCCGGCGGCTGGACGTCAACGCATTTCGACACCAACACCTGGGAAGGTACCAACCAACCCGAGAACGGCAACCAGCCGGTTCTCGTGTGCGACCCCCGCCGGGGCACCAGGAGCGGCCAGTACTTCAACCCGGGCTGCTTCACTTCGCCGATGGGCCCAACCGCTACCACGTACGGACAGATGGGACAGATCATCTGGCCCTATATCCGTACTCCGCACTATGTGGGCAGCGACTTGGCGGTCTTCAAGGCGTTCCGCATCAATGACGCGCAGCGCGTTGAAATTCGCGTCTCGGCAACCAACTGGATGAATCACCCGAACGGCGTATTCGGTCAGAACGGCAACTCCGACAACCAGTTGACCTTCTACGGCGCAAGCACCGGCTCCGCACTAAGCTACAACCAAAACGCAAGCACCACCGGTGTCCCATCCACTAAGTCGGGCTACCGCTGGATGCAGTTCGCAGCCAAGTACTACTTCTAACCAACAAGTAGTCGAACTAACTGATGGGGTGGCTTAGTGCCACCCCTTCAGTTTTGAGTTTGATGCGACTGTCCGAAGCTGGCTTGTGAATCGATATGCACCGAATAGCTCCTAATTTCCCGGGATCATGCAGGAAGTTTGAATTCTCTGTATTAGTCGATGATCAGAGAGACTTTATGGCGGAGAGCGAGGGATTCGAACCCCCGATACCCTTTCGGGTACGTCGGTTTTCAAGACCGATGCCATCAACCACTCGGCCAGCTCTCCGCGGCGGGGATGCCGATGACTGGATTCAGTTTACCGTAAATTCGGTCGGGGGACACTGCGGGTGTAATCTCCCAAGCTAGCTTTGTTCCACGCCTTTCGCAGCCGGATCAACTGTTTGATGTAATCGAGCGAGCGGGCGCCGGTAGCTTTGCTTTTGCCGCGTTCTCGTTCGCGCATGTGGTATGGCAGCTCGGTGATGGTGCGGACTCTGCCGCGAACCATGATTTCGATGAGGCTCTTGTAGCCGAGGGGATTCAGCTCCACGTTGGCGATCGTTTTGCGGCGAAACATGTAACAGCCGCTGAGCGGGTCGGTAACGCGGTTATAGACCTGAGGAAGAATGATCTGGCCCATCAGGGTGGCGCCGCGGGAGAGGATTCTCCGGGTGATGGACCAGTTGCCTACGCCACCACCCTTGCAATAGCGGCTGGCGACGACGAGGTCGTTGGTCTGGAGCAGCTGCCATAGCCCGGCGATGAGCGCGGGCGGGTGCTGAAAGTCCGCATTGATCGTAGAGAGGACCTGGCCGCGTGCAAGCTGCCAGCCACGGATTACGGCAGTGGCGAGCTCGCGCTTGTTCACGCGCTTGACCAGACGGATTTGGGGGCGGGACGCGGCAAATGCGGCGGCGGCATCGAGCGTGCCGTCGGGGCTGTCGTCATCCATCACGATGATCTCGTAAGCACCGGGGAGAACCGGGTCGAGCGAATCGCACAGGGCTTCGAGGAAGAGAGCGATGTTCTCCGACTCTTTGAAGGTGGGCACGACCACGGAGAGTGCGAGCGCGTCGTCGGAAGGAGGGATGATCAGTGGGCCGTCAGGCGCGATGGTTATCCTGGCACCGCTCACACATGGGCTCCCATGAGTCCCGTTGCAAAGACCAAAGAGCTGGACAGGTCGATGATGGGAAGGCCGCTGGCGCGAATCCGATCCATCGTGTCAGGCGACGCCGCTTGCGTCAGTGCGATGCCATCAATGCTGCCGAGCCACGCTTCGAGGCTGGGCGAAAGGCGATTTTGAACGTCCTCGGCAACCGTGATGTTGGGAGAGTTCTCCTGAACGTCAAGGACAGTGGGATCGAAGAGGTGAACTTCCATGCCGCGATGGTCGAGCTCTCTCACGAGAGTGAGCGCAGGGCTTTGGCGGAAGTCGTCGGTGCCGCCCTTGAAGGAAATGCCATAGACTCCGATGCGCTCGAGACCAAGGTCGGCGACCGCTTCAATGGCGCGGTTGAGATGAAGATCGTTGCTGGGCAGAATGGAGGCGAGCAGCGGAAGGTCGAGGCCGAGGTCCGTGGCGCAGACGTGGAGCGCGCGTGTGTCCTTGGGCAGGCAATAGCCCCCGAATGCGAAGCCAGGGCGGAGATAGGCGGCGGAGGCATTCAATTTGGTGTCACTGCGCAGGACCTCCATTACGCGCTGGCCGTCGATATGGAGTGCGCTGCAGAGATCGCCCAACTCGTTGGCGAAGGAGATCTTGAGCGCGTGAAAGACGTTGCAGGCGTATTTGATGATCTCGGCTTCACCCAGGCCAACGATGGTCACGCCGCAGTCCATCGACGAGTAGAGAGCGGCGACGGGTTCGATGTGCTCAGGTTTTTCCCCTCCAACGACAATGATGGACGGTTCCATGAAGTCCTTGACGGAGGAGCCTTCGCGCAGGAACTCGGGGTTGGAGGCAAGGCCGAGCTTTGTCGAGCGGAGCATGGGCAGGAGCAGCTGATCGCAAGTGCCGGGAGGAACGGTGCTCCGCATCACGATCGTGCCATTAAAGATGCCGTCGCGATGGGCCTGAATGATGTCGTTTACAAGGTTGACGAGGGGTCGGAGGCCAGGATCGCTGATAGAGGGCGCTTCCGTATTGATGCAGATCATCGCGATGGAAGAATGGGAGAGCGCTAGGCGCAGATCACCGGTGGTAGTGAGCGTTCCTGCCATCACGGCGCGCTCGATGATCGGCTGCAGAAGGTTTTCGTGGAAAGGGGTTTGACCGGCGGCAACGGAGGCTACGCGGTCGGCGTTGGAGTCGACACCCCAAACGCGGTGACCTGTTTCAGCGAAGCAACCTGCAGTTACACAACCGATGCGCCCCAAACCAATGACAGTGATGCAGTCTTGCACAGTCTCGTTTGAATTCATTTGGACTCTTTCGTGAAATCCGTGCTTCAAATGGAGCGCCTAACCTATCCAGTTTACCAAGGCAGGCTAAATTTCGCTTTCGGGAGCAGGTTGAACCGAGATTCAGTCCAAACGGAACCGGATCCCGCATCTATTCAAGGGATTCAGGGAGCGAACCCCGGAACCTCATGCCTGAGAGTTGGTCAGGATCAATACCATCAGAATATCAGAATTGACATTGAGGCGCGCGTCTGAATCGGGCGTTCAGAGCAACCGGCATAACCTACAAAGTCAACGAAATAGAGGCAGATCCTGGCAGAAGAGTGTTACAACATTGGACAATGACCAAACGAGGAAATCAGGGCGCTGAACCACAACCCGGGCAGCCGATCAGCCTGCGGACGTTGGGAGAGTATCTAAACCTATCTCCGGCGACGATCTCGCTGGTGCTGAACAACGCGCCCGGAGTGCGGTCGATTCCGCAGGATACGCGGGACCGGGTGAAGGACGCGGCGGCGAAGTTCGGCTACCGTCCCAGCTTTTATGCGCGCTCGCTGCGCAAACGACAGAGCTTCTCGGTGGGCGTGCTGGTGCCGGATCTGAACGATCAGTACGCGACGCAGGTGTTGAGCGGCGTGGAGGAGTTGCTGATTGAGGAGGGGTACTTCTACCTGACGGCCAGCCACCGGCGCAAGCCGGACTTGATTGAAGAGTATCCGCGCCTGCTGCTGGACCGGGCTGTAGAGGGGTTCATCCTGGTGGACACGGTGCTGGAGCACAGCATGAGCGTTCCGGTGGTGGCGGTGGCGGGTCACAGGCAGATTGAAGGCGTGACCAACGTGGTGTTGGACCAGCGCCGAGCCGCGGAACTTCTGCTTCGTCACCTTGTGCAGCTCGGGCACCGGAAGATTGCTTTCATGCGCGGGGGTAGCCACAGTTCCGACGCCGACGAGCGGTGGGCATGCGTGATGGCAGTCGCCAAAGAGCTGAAGCTGGAAGTCCCGCAGTCGTTGATGGCGGCTATTGAAACACGCGAGTCCTCTCCGGTGATGGGTGTGGGACCGGTGACGGAGTTAGTAAACCGCGGTGCCGATTTCACCGCATTGGTCTGCTACAACGATATGTCGGCCTTCGGCGCGATCCGGGCGCTGAAGGATCACGGCTTAACCGTTCCGGATGATGTATCGGTGGTGGGGTTCGACGACATTCAGGGCGCGGCGTATCACAACCCAAGCCTGACGACCATTCGCCAGCCCCTGCAGCATATGGGCAAGGTGGCGGCGCGGATTCTGTTGCAGAGGATTCGCGGCCAGGCGACGTTTCCCGACTCGGTGCCGATTTTGCCGGAGCTGGTAATTCGCGAGTCGACCTGCCCGCCGCGACAGAGACGCCCCAAACGATCTTGAGCGAGAGCAGAACCATACACAATGGGAGCACAAGGCAAGCAAGAGGGGAGCCATTGCGGCTCCCTTCTTCTGTTTGGGCCTTTGCCTTTGAGCTTCTATTTTCCCTGTATTTCGTCGGCAAGAGCGTTCGCGCCGTAGATCTTGCGCAGCGCTTCGATCATTGCGGAGGAGTGGACGGCGACGGTGCGATTCTTTGTGCCGTCGTACTCAAAGTCACCGGCCAGGGACTCGATGTTCCCATCGAAGACGAGGCCGACGAGCTCGCCGTCGCGGTTGACCACTGGTGAACCTGAATTGCCGCCGATGATGTCGCCGGTGGTGACAAAGTCGAGCGGAGTGGACAGGTCAATCTTGTCGCGAGCGGCTTCTTCCTTCGGCGTCAGGTCCCAGGGTGATTTGTCACTGAAGCTGTAGGCACGGTCAAAGAGGCCGTAGAAGGTTGTAAATGGCGGGGCGAATGTGCCGTTGTAGGGGTAACCCTCGACGGCGCCATAGCTGAGGCGCAGAGTGAAGGTGGCATCGGGATAGTGATCTTTGCCGTAGACCAGGAAACGTGCCTTGCCGAGCTTCTCCTCCGCCGGGGTGATGACGCTGGAGAAAGTGTCGTGGATGTGATGGTAGTTTTCCCGCACGATTGGATCTACGCGCCGGGCGGCCACAATCATAGGATCCGTTGACGCAGCCACAGCAGCCTCTCCGCCATCGAGTAGCGATTTGCGGAAGGCAGGATCGGCGAGCTTGGTGCTGTCGACGAGGGCATCCACGGTGGAATCGACCGGTTTGCCCTCCAGTAAGGCTTGCACGTAAGGGTCGTTCTTGCCGAGCTTCTCCTGTGCCAGTTTGAGAGCGGCTTTCATGTAAAGCTTCTCGGTTGAGACGTAGATTGGGGCAGGAGACTTGAGCCTGAAGAGGAGAGACTCGAGTTCCGCGTCGTAGTACTCCGGCAGTCGCTCCGAGTCTGGCTTCTTGATCTCGGCGACGTACTGAACAATTTCGAGCGCGAAGGTGAACAGCTGGCTGTCAGTGCGGCGATAGAGCTGGCCCTTGATCTCGGGCTTTACCTGCTCTTCGACGCGGGCGATGGTGTCCCATGCATCGCCGTACTCTTTCTTCCACTCCGGGTTCGCATCGACTTTTCTGCGGAAGTCTTCCTCCTCCGCCTGCTTCTTGGCAAGAATGGCCTTGTCGGCGAGGGCTTCGCGGCGGCCGTAGTAGACCTTCAGGCTATTTTGGAGACCGAAGATCGTGCTGCCGACAAGACGAGCATTTTCCTCGCTTTGCGCGGCGAAGGCCTGGGCGGTCGCAACGCGACGCTCGAGGTAGTCGGTGATGGCTGGCCCGATGACATCGCGCTGCATCAGCAGCTGCGCGACAGTATCGTCGCGTTCGGTGGAACCCGGATGGCCGGAGATGAACGTGAGCTCGCCAGGCGCCGCGCCTTTGGCGCTCCACTTGAGGAAGTTATCGGTGTGGAGCGGCTTGCCGTCCTTGTAGACCCGGAAGAGCGCCATGTCGATGTCGTAACGGGGATAGGTAAAGTTGTCTGGGTCGCCGCCGAAGAAGGCCGCCTCCTCCTCGGGAGCAAAGACAATGCGGACATCCGTGTAAACCTGGTACTGATAGAGCCAGTACTCGCCGCCGTTGTAGAAGGAGACGACGTCGGAGCGCAGGCCGCCCGAGGATTCCTTCCCCTCCTTTTCGATTGCGGCGACTTCAGAGTCGCGGGCCTTGAGGGCCTTTGCCTGGTCGCTGATGCCCTTGGACGCGCCCTGGACCCGCGCTGTCACGTCCTTCATGGCGACCAGTACGTTGACCTCGAGGTCGGGAGACTTCATCTCCTGATCGGGGGTCGCGGCAAAGAAGCCGTCGCGGAGATAGTTGTGCTCCGCCGTGGTGTTCTTCTGCAGTTGGCCGCGTGCAACGTGGTGATTGGTGAGTAGCAGGCCGTTGGGGCTGACGAAGGAGCCCGATCCGCCGTCGTTCAAGCGAACGCTGGAGAGGCGCAGATGATCGAGCCACGCCTGGCTGGGAACGAAGTTGTATTTTTCCTTCAACAGCTTTAACGGCGGATTGTCGAATGTCCACATGCCTTCTTCGGCGTGGACCATGGGCAGGGCGGCTATGAGAAATGCGGCAGGAAGCAGGACGATTGCGCGAAAGGTTCGATTTGACATGTTTTCCTCAGTAGGGATCGGCCGGTAAATGCACTCACCAGGCCGAAACATCCATTATCAAGCGTGCCCCCAAGGATCGGGAGGGAGCGTGAAAAGATTCTGCCCGATCGGAATCAGCTTTGCGGCGGGACGAATCAGTTTTGCGGCAGAACGTGGACTTCGACTCCGGAGGGCGCATCCTTCTGGCGCAGAATCTGCTCGGTGGCCTTCTGGAAGTCAGACGGTTTGGCGTTGGGAATGTCAGTGAAGGTTTGCGGATTTCGATCGGTGAGCGGGAACCATGAGCTCTGAACCTGAATCATGATGCGATGGCCGGCTCGGAAGGTATGGAAGAGGTCGGGCATTGTGAAGTCGATGTCGGCCTCTTTCCCGGGGACGAGTGGCTCGGGCTTCTCCCAGCTATTTCGAAACTTCGCGCGGAACGGCTCCCCACGCAGCAGTTGCTGGTAGCCGCCCATGTGCAGGGGCGGCGCATCGAGAATGCGTTTGTTGCCGTTGAGCGAGTCGTCGGCGTCGGGGTAATTGTCGGGGTACACGTCGATCAGCTTCACGTCGAAATCAGAGTCGGTTGCGGAGCTGACGATCTTGAGCTTCGGCGAGATGGGGCCGGCGATGGTGACGTCCTGCTCGAGGGGATCGGTCTCATAGACAACCACATCGGGGCGATAGGAGGCGAAGCGCTGGTCGTCGACCATATAGCGCTGGGGCACGGTGTCAGTGGTGTAGCCAACAAAGGGCACGGGGTGGTCGGGATCGGAGACGTACTCGTCGTGCGCATTTGTTTCCGTAGGAGGCTCGAAGCCGAGTTTGCCGCCCGAGTGGAAGTAGAGGGTCTGAGGCGCGGCGGCCTTCGGTGGCCACGCATCGAAACTCCGCCAGACGTTTGTGCCGGTCTCAAAGACGACAGCCTTTGTCAGCGCGGGGCCTTTGCCCTTGAGGTAGTGCTCGAAGAAAGGGAACTGGAGGTTGACGCGAAAGTACTCGCTGGTTTTGGCATTGAATTGAACGTCGCCGAGGTGGGTTCCATCGCCGCGCGCCCACCCGCCGTGAACCCACGGGCCCTCGACGAGCGTGGTCGGTGTGGAGGGGTTGAATTTGTTGATGGCGTAGAAGGTGCGGTAGGGGCCAGACAGGTCTTCCGCGTCATACCAGCCGCCCACAACGAGCACGGCGCACTTGACGTTCTTCATGTGGCGGGAGAGATCGCGGGCCTGCCAGTAGGCATCGTAGGTATTGTGATTCAGCTGGTCGTTGAAGAGCCAATTGGAGCCTTTGAGGTAGAGCTTGTCGAGGTTCTCGGTGTTGCCGGCGTTGAGAAAGAACTTGTAGTGGTCGGGGGTTCCATAGTCGAAGGGCACCGTAGGCTTGGGGGTCTGAGGGCCGTCCTGGGGATGGAAAAACGGCGCATAGAAGCCGAAGTTGGCTTCGAGCATGAAGGCTCCGCCGTGGTAACCGTCGTCGCCGAGGAAGAGGTCGGTCATGGGCGCCTGAGGGCTCGCGGCGACCAGTGCGGGGTGCGAGTCGATGATCGACGCCGAGGTATAGAAGCCGGGGTAGGAAATGCCCCAGATGCCGACTTTGCCATTGTTATTGGGGATGTGCTTGAGCAGAAATTCAATGGTGTCGTAAGTGTCGGAGGCGTCGTCGACGTCCTGCGGGGATTTCTTGTTGTCGATGTGAGGACGCATCTCGACGAACTCGCCTTCGCTCATCCAGCGGCCGCGGACGTCCTGATAGACGAAGATGTACCCGCTATTTTGAAACTCGGGTGATGGGCCGAGCGAGCGCGGGTAGCGGTCTTCGCCATAGGGGCCGACGTTGTACGGGGTGCGGTCCATCAGGAAAGGGAACGGGCCAGCGGTGGCGTCCTTAGGGACGTAGACCGCGGTGAAGAGGCGCTTGCCGTCGCGCATGGGAATGCGGAACTCGTACTTGGTGTAGTGGGCGCGCACGGCGTCTTCCGGCGGAGGGGTGGGCGCGGCTGGTGGTGCCTGCGCGGCCATGCGCATTGGAACCGCAAATGGGGTGAGGAAGAGAGCAATCACTGCTACCGAGGGAAAAAAGCGCATGGGTCTGGGCGGTCTCCTTAATAGACCAGATTAGATGATCGAAACGGGTGGGACCTGGGACGAAAGATGGGTTGGGCATCAGGCCATCCTGATGGCTCTCTGAGGCTGCATGTGTTAAACCAAAGAAACAGGGTTGGATCGAAGCGGGTGCAGACCAGAAAGCTGCGTTTCGCAGCTCCTTGCAATCCGCTAGCGGCCGAAGTCCTGAATTCCAGATAAGGGAAGCTGCGGGCAAGCATGAGCGCTGGCCATACAGAGGAACTCGAGACTCTCTTCGGCGACTATCCGCTGGACAACGCATTCGACGAGATGCGCGAGTCCACTGGCGAGGTGCGTCCGCACTATCGGGCGCTGGCCGAGGCTCTGGCCAAGCTGCCGCAAGAAGAGCTACAGCGGCGCAAGCAGTCGGCTGATCTTTCGTTTCTAACTCAGGGCATCACGTTTACGGTCTACGGGCGCGACGAGGGCACCGAGCGGATCTTTCCCTACGACCTGCTGCCACGGCTGGTGACGGCGACGGAGTGGGACTGCATCGAGCGCGGGCTGACGCAGCGCATCATGGCCTTGAACCAGTTTCTCAAGGACGTTTACTCCGACGCGAAGATCCTGAGCGACAAGGTTGTGCCGCGCGATCTGGTTTACAGCTGCAAGCACTACCGCCGCCAGATGCGCGGTCTGCAGGTTCCGCGTAACGTCTACATCGCGGTGGTTGGCTCTGATTTGCTGCGCGTGGGCGAGGGCGAGTACGTGGTCCTCGAAGACAATCTGCGCGTGCCTTCGGGCGTGAGCTACATGCTCACCAACCGGCGCGTGATGAAGCGGACGTTTCCCCAACTGTTCCACAGCTACGGCGTGCGGCCGATTGAGCACTATCCGCAATTATTGCTGGCAACGTTGCGCTCACTGGCGCCGGAGGGACGGCCCGAACCGAACATTGTGCTGCTGACGCCGGGCGTATTCAACTCGGCCTACTTCGAGCACACTTATCTGGCGCGGCAGATGGGCGTCGACCTGGTGGAAGGCCGCGACCTGGTGACCCACGACAACGTGGTCTACATGCGGACTACGGATGGCCTGAAGCGGGTTGACGTGATCTATCGACGCGTGGACGACGACTTCAGCGATCCGCTCATCTTTCGGTCCGATTCGGCGCTGGGATGCGCGGGGTTGTTCAATGCGTATCGCGCCGGCAATGTGACCGTGACGAACGCGTTCGGCACTGGACTCGCGGATGACAAGGCGGTCTACGCGTACGTCCCGAAGATCATCAAGTATTACCTGGATGAGGATCCGATTCTGCCTAACGTCGAAACCTACATCCTGAGCGAGGAAAAGGAGCGGCAGCACGTACTGGCCAACCTGGAGAAACTGGTGGTGAAGGCGGTGGGCGAGAGCGGCGGCTACGGGATGCTGATCGGGCCGAAGTCGACGGCGCGGCAGCGTGAGGAGTTCGCGCGGCAGATCGAGGCGAACCCGCGCAATTACATTGCCCAGCCGACGCTGGATTTTTCTCGGGCGCCATGCCTGATCGGCAATCACCTTGAGCCGCGCCACGTCGACCTGCGGCCGTATGTCCTGTTCGGCGACAAGGTGAACATTGTGCCGGGCGGATTGACGCGGGTAGCGCTGGAGAAGGGTTCGCTGGTGGTGAACTCCTCACAGGGCGGCGGCAGCAAAGATACCTGGGTGCTGGAAAGCTAGCGCTGCTTGTTCTTGTATCCCACCCTTTTCGCAAGGAACTCGAAAAGGATGGGGCACCCAAACAGAGAGGTCGGGACGATGTTATCGCGGGTTGCCGACAGCTTGTACTGGATGAGCCGCTATCTCGAGCGCGCCGAGAACACCGTGCGCCAGCTCGACGTGACGATGGGCCTGATGCTCGACACGGGCGCCACCTCGCTTGAAGAACGATGGAAGCGGCTGATGCAGGCGCTGGGCCGGCCGGAGGACATGGAGTGGAATGGCGATCTGGAGGCGATGGCGCGCGAACTCGTATTCGACAGCCTGAATCCGCTTTCGGTGACGTTTGCAGTGAATGGGGCCCGGGAAAATGCGCGGCAGGTGCGCGAAGAAATTTCGACCGAGCAATGGCAGCGGCTCAACCGGCTCTTCCACCAGATGCACTCGCCGCACGCGCAGGCGCAGTTCCGCACCAGCATCAACGACGCGCTGGCCTCCATCATCGATGGGATTCACCTTTTCAAGGGCGTTAGCGATACAACCATGATCCACGGGCAGGGATGGCAGTTCATCCGGCTGGGGCGCTACCTGGAGCGGGCTTACGCAACCGCCACGCTGCTTGAGGTCTACCAGCCCCACCTGCAGGAGCACGAGCGCGATCATTCTGGCTACCAGTACCTTGAGATGGTGGGAGTGCTGCGCTGCTGCACGTCATTCGAGGCCTACTGCCAGGTGTATACCGCGGATGTTTCGCCGGATCGCATTCTGGAGTTTCTGCTTCTGAACGAGGACTTTCCGCACGCGATCCGTTACACGGTGGACGGCATGCGTGACGCGGTGCAAGCGATTCAGCGGACTGGCGGGCGCCGTGCATCGGACGAGCTTATCTCCGTAATTGGAAGGCTGCAGGCGACTCTCGGGTACACAACGATCGGCGAAATCCTGGCGGGCGATACGGCCGCGCTTCTGCACAAGATTCGCGAGGAGTGCACGCGCATTCACGACCTCATCTACCGATACTACGTGCAATATTCCATCCAGTCGGCATTGGCTGTATAGAGGAAGATTATGAATTATTTCTCGATCAGACATTTGACACGGTTCCGCTATTCGAGCCCGATCAGCGAGAGCATCATGGAAGTGCGGATGAACCCGCGCTCCGATACTCATCAGCACTGCCTGGCGTTTTCTCTGTCGGTGAGCCCGCGCTGCCGTGTCTTCAGCTATCGCGATCACCTGGGCAACAACGTGCATCACTTCGACATTCCCGGCGATCACAATCAACTGGTCATTGTGGGCGAATCGGTGGTGGAAGCTCAGGTGCTGCCGGATGTGCCGGCGTTTCTTGCGCCCGAAGCGTGGGGCGCGCTGGACGAGATGGTTGAGCAGGGCGATTACTGGGAGATGCTGTTGCCGAGCACCTTTGCCGTTGAGACACCGGCACTGACGCAACTGGCAAAGCAGATGGACGTGGTGCGGCGCGACGATCCGCTGATGCTGGTGCAGGAGCTGAATCAGAAGCTGTTTGACTACTTCGACTACGAACCGCGCTCGACGCGCGTCGATTCGCCGATCGATGAAGCGATCCTGAGCGGGAAGGGCGTGTGCCAGGACTTTGCGCATGCGATGATCGCGCTGTTGCGGCACGTGAGGATCCCGGCGCGGTATGTTTCGGGATATCTCTACCGTGGGCGCGAGGACCATGACCGCTCGACGCCCGACGCGACGCACGCATGGGTGGACGTGCTGCTGCCGCACCTGGGTTGGGTGGGATTCGACCCGACCAATAATCTGATTGCCCATCACCGGCACATTCGCACCGCGGTGGGGCGCGATTACGCCGATGTTCCGCCAACGCACGGAATCTTTCGCGGCAAGACTGCAAGCGAACTCTACGTTGCCGTGCACGTGGAGGCGAGCGCTGAGCCGCCCGCCCTGGACCGCAAGATGCCGATTCCGGAAGACTGGAGCGTGCTGGTGGAAAAAGCGCAGCAACCGCCGGAGCCTGTACTGCCGTTCATGGACCTGCAGCAGATGCAGCAACAACAGTGATTCGTGGTTGGGTCTGGGGACCAGGCAATACAACGAAGTGTGACATCGTGTTTGACGGGTACCATACCCTCTCATCCGCTGAGCCGCGAGTTTCCGCGAAGGAGGATTCCGTGTTCAAACGTAATCTCCAGTTGTTGCTGACTGCCTGGCTGACCGCAGGTACTTTGTGGGCGGCGAGCGATCCATTTGTCGGAAAATGGAAGCTTGACCCTTCCCAAAGCAAGGAAACCCACCAAATGAGGATCGAAGCCGTCGGCCCAAACAGGTACGTCTTCGACTTTGGCGTTGGCGGAACCGAGACGCTTGTGGTGGACGGGACCGAACAGCCCGGCCACTCAGGAACCACCCTGTCGGTCACCCCCATCGAGCCCAATACTTGGAAGCTCGTTCGCAAGAAGGACGGGTACGCGGTAATGACGGCCATTTTCAAGCTTTCCGCGGACGCCAAGACGCTCACCGACAACTTCACGGCCTCCCGGCCCGATGGCTGGACATTCAGCATAGACTACGTGTTCATGCGAACGACAGGGAAGTCGGGTTTCGCGGGCATCTGGGAAAGTTCGAACGAGAAGGTAAATTCAGTCTACGAACTTGAGATTCAGCCTTACCAGGGAGACGGTCTCGCACTCTTTCTTCCAGCGGAACATTCCGCCAGAAAGATGAAATTCGACGGGAAAGATTATCCAGTCGAGGGCGCCGAGGTTGCGCCCGGCTCCGCGTCATCGGGACACCGAGTGAACGACCATACTCTGGAAATAACCGACAAGATCAACGGCACTACAACAGACACGCAACGAATCACGCTTTCTCCCGACCTGCACACGTTGACGATGACCGTCCAGCAAGCGGGTCACAGCAAGCCGGACACGTTGGTGTTCAATCGGGAATAGAAGAGGGTGTTGGCGAGTAGGGACCATGGACTGGGGGACTGCGGTCCAAGGGACCCAGGGTTCAGGGGTCAGAACAACCCTGGAAAACAGTGAAAAAGTGAAGTGGAGAAATTCGGCCAATTTTTGGCTGAAAATAGCCGAATTCCGCCGGAAAATGGGACGAAGGGGCAGCTCCTCGCTTTTAGCTATTAGCTCTTAGCTTTTTGCCGGGCGAGGAAGGAGGCCTGGGGAGGAGTGAGATTGGGGGCCTGTCAAATCGATCCTGGTGTGGTGGAATTGATGGGGATTCCGTAGCTCCAATATGATGAGTCGGACGATTACCAGTCGGGCGATGACCAGTCGCATGAGGATTAGTCGGGCGAGGATCAGTTGAACGATGGCGACACTCAGTTCTACCGATGCGCAGCTTCTTGAGATCGCGAGCAATGCGGCTCCGGCGACCATTGCCGATGTTGCGGCGGTGATGGAGAGTATCGATGCGATCTTGCCGAGCAGCGACGGGTTGAAGTGGTTCAACAAACTCTATTTGATGGTTACGCAGCAGGTGGACCAGCAGCCTCCGGCGGGTGGGTGGGAGGATGCGAATTGGCTGACGCGGCTTGACATTGTGTTTGCCGGATTTTACTTTTCCGCCGTGGCCGACGCGCTGGGCGGGAACGCGAATACCGCGAGTTCATGGAACGCACTGTTTGAAGCGCGCAACCGAGCGGGGATCGATCGGATACAGTTTGCGCTGGCGGGTATGAATGCGCACATCAATCACGACCTGGCGCTGGCCCTGCTGCAAACCGATGAGGACCTGGATCTGACGCCGGGGCTCCAGAGCCCGGAGCACAACGACTATGAGAGCGTGAACGGATTGCTCGAGAAGGTGCTGCCCGCGGCGTTGACGTTCCTGGCGAATGGCGTGCTGGGCGAGTTGGCGCAGGATACCGGAAAGGTGGGGCGCCTGCTGGCAATCTGGGACGTGAGCGCCGCGCGCGACCTAGCCTGGGGCTTCGCCGATCATCTTCGCAATCTGACAGGCGTAGATCGAGAGGTTGCCCTTGACGCCCAGGACCAGATGACCGGCGTTATAGGGCGCGCGCTGTTGCTGCCGATTTAGGAGAGAGCAGGGAGCAGGGAAAAGGGAGCATCGCTTGATGCAGCCATGCAGTTTTACAGTTTTACAAATATTGTAATCGCGCTTCGGCTGTACTCATAAGTAGATGAAATATATATGGGTTAAGTGCTTTTTACAGTTTTACAGGCGAAAAATGATTTGAGCATGTTTTGGGTCAAAGCGAGAAAGAATCGCCGGGCACAGCGGATGGAAGTTCTTTGTCATCTATAACTTGCGGCGATTCAAGGGACTGTGAAGCTGGCACACTGGCGGGCGCAAAAGACGACATAGAGGCAGACGATTGCTGTTTGATTCCGCCGACTGACGACATAGAGGCCGAGGATTTACGTTTGGTCCCACCGACCGGATAGCGCGCTCTTTCCAGGGCATCCGGCAACCTTTCAAGGAGGTAGGCGACCACGCCGCTCACGGTGGTGTCGTATTTGGCGGCGAGCAGCTTGGTTTGGCGATAGAGCTCGGGGCTCACGCAAACGGTGATGTTGCGAACGGTTCTCATGGATGGACTCCGTTGTGGGCAGTGGACAGTGGTTAGTGAACAGTGAACGGTGAACAGTGAACAGCTTTCAGTTCTCAGTTTTCAGTTGTCAGTGCGAAAGAGCAGGGATTCCGGGCTGTTTGGCATTCATGAGCAGATTATGCGCCGGGAGGGCTTAATTATGCGCAAATGCAGATGACAGATTCCAGATGACAGATGACAGACCGCAGAAGACGGGTTGGCAATTGCGGATTACCGGGGGAAAATGAGGGGGGAATGAGGGTGGAGTATTGGCGAAAAGGCGCTTTTAGATGACCGACTGGACACTCATTTATAGTTGAATTCGATGACCAGCGGATGGGCCCGGAAGGGGGAAGCGATGGCCAGGCGGAAGAGCGACGCAAAGCGAAGAGCGATTCTAGAAGCGGCGACGAGGTTGATTGCGGCGGAAGGGCTGGGGGCGGGCGCCTCGGCGATTGCCAGGGAGGCGGGCATTCCGAAAGGCTCGGTGTTCACTTACTTCGAGACAATGGAAGAGCTCAAGAACCAGCTTTACCTTGAGTTGAGGAAGGAGATGGCGGAGGGGGCGCTGGAATGGGTTCGATGGGAGCAGAGCGCCGCCGATCAGCTTGCCCAGATTTGGGAGTTCTGGATGTGGTGGGCGGAGAATCTTCAGGAGAAGCGGAAGGCGGTGAGGCGGCTTGAGGGGGCGAAGGAGATCAGCCTGGAGACGCGGAATGCTGCGTATGAAGCGATGGCCGGGGTGGGCCAAGTGGTGGATCGAGCGCGGGCCGGCAGCCTGATTTGCAAGGCTCCGTTGCGTTACGTGGTTGGGCTGGTGGTTTCCACGGCGGAGACGACGATGGATTTCATCGATCGCGATCCGCGGAACAAGAAGAGCTACTCGCGTGCCGGATTGAATGCGGTGTGGAGAGTGCTCGGTTAGCTCCTAGCTCCTAGCTTCTAGCTCCTAGCTCAAAACCTAACGGCCGATGATCTGGGAAGCGTTGGCGACCTGTGGGGGCGGGATCGGGGCTGGGGTCTCAAAAGCAGGGAGTAGGGGACAGGGAACAGGAAGTAGAGACCCCGGAGCCGAGGGGTGATCGGTCGTGAATTCGGGCGATGGCGGGTTGGCGTGGGTCGGGAGACGTCCCGCACGAGATGGGCGATTCCCGGGGTCGGTCGTGGAGGTCATTGCCTCCCGCCCAAGCGGAGCTTGGACGGGGCACCCTCATTCTGCTTAGGGTGGGCCGCCCGCCGGATTATAGAGATTCAGGCGGGCGCCGCTTCCGTCGTTCAAGCAATCCTAGAACTGGAACATCCGCCAGATCATGCGGAATGATTGGATCGTCGCCGTGCATAATTGCCATGCTGTCGATGTCGTTTTCCCCGACTTGCCAAGCGGGCGCAATTCGAATCGCGTTCTTCACGATCGTAAGGTCGCCGAACATTTCCATTTCCCTCCCTCCGACTCGAGCCTGGACCGGAAAAACTTCATACCGCTTTGTCCTAATTACTTGTTCTTCGAATCTCTTGAGATTCAAGGGGTTTGGTTTGTCCATTCGGTGAATCCTGCTAACAGAGACAATCTCGCGGGGTCCTTTCTCGGTGTCTCTTCCAGGTAGATTCGTGCCGACGACTACGTCATAGGCATTAGGATCTTGTTTGTCAATTCCCGTTATAATTGAAATTCGAAGCCGGTCAGCTGGGTCCTCAGCTCCCAATTTCTCTCGTAATTCCTCGAAGATGGATCTACCTGCGTCTCCATCATCGAAGATAAGCCCGAGTCCTGGGGGTTCGTCGAGGTCGTACTTCGCAACAATATAAAAAACACCCCTCCAACCCGCCTTGTCCCAGAGCGGAATGTTGATTACCGACGAGATCACCCGGGCGCTGTGCTTGATTGATGAGCGATCTAGTAGATCCTTGGGCGGATCACCAACCCCGATGGTGGGCGCCCTTGAATTGGTTTCGCGTTTCGGATGCTGCAGGCCATCATTCCAGGGCACGATTCGGCGGACGACGTAGGCATTAGGCCTGCCGTCGTTGTTCCAATCTGAGATTCGGAGTTTTGGCTGCCTCCCAAGGATGTTCGAGATTGGAGTTGAGGTTTCAGTGAAGGTGATGGCCCGCCATAGCCCGAGTTCCTCTCCCATCACCCTTTCCAAATAGTTACTAGTGTCGCTTGTTGTCACGATTTGACTCACAAGATTAGCAACAGCCATAACGAACCAGTCGTTTTCGACACTTGGGTTGATGGCGACGTTCCCGGAGTGCCGCACAGTCGAGAACCCTCGATCTGTGTCGATTTCGAATTTGGGCGGACCTTCAATCCGTGTCGACCGCTCTACCCGAACGAGGTACTCTTCCCGGAATGGAAGAACTCTTTTATCTAAGCTCGTTGAAAGTAACGCCTCAATGGCTGCGAGTAGTCTTTCCGCAAGAAATATCGATTCGTTATCGTCTTCAGCTACGAACTTGACGCTGCATCCAAGAACGTGCGATACGAATGTCATTTTCCCCGTAATACCTACCAATCGCTGGGGCACGTCGTCTCTGGCAGGTTGATTCAGCCATTTGATGAAGAAACTGCGAAGGTCTTCAGGGCTTTCCGATTCAGGTATTTGCCCTTCGATCCTCAGCTGCTCTTCGTAACCAAGTGCATAGAGCACAGCAATTCTGGAAATCTCAAGACCAATAGCTTCCAGGACGTCCGGAAGAAACTGCAAATACCTCAGATCCTCTTGGCGAGCACTCAGAAAGAGAATTCCAAGCACGGCGTCCTGGTTGAATCTCACCTCTCGGAATTTCTTCTCGGCCGCTTCATCGAGTTTCGCGTTGGCTGCAATTACACTGGCAAACTGCATCCATTCCATTGCGCAGGACGGGCGCCCTAGCTGGAGTTCGATCCATGCGAGATTCTGCGCGCAGACCATTGCCTGTGGTGCTATATACCCCTCTTCCCAGAAGTCGCTGAGGACTTGATTCATTGAAGCCAGTACGTTTGCGCGTGCCGCCCAAAGTAGTCCGGCGGCTTCATATGCTGTGCCACAAGCAAACAAAGCCTCGCTTATTTCCCATCGCGACTCCCTCATCGCAAGTAGCTGCTGGGCTCTACCAAAAAGGACTATTGCTTCATAGATTCGGCTAGCGCGGAGCTTCTGAAAACCCCGTGCAAGAAGCATCCGGCCGCCTTCTTGCTGGCTTAGTCTTTCCCGAGCAATTGAGATCGCGGCTTCGAGCAACTCGTCGTACTCCGGGACGTCGGCGAGAAAATCACCTAATTCCTCCACAATCTTTGGTATTGGCTCGAACGGGTAGGAGATCATCCGTTTCGCTTCCTCGATGATCGTCCTCAACTCCTTTAACGGGGGTCCAACGTTCTCTCCTTTGGCGGACCGCATTGAAAGGTCAATAATCGCCAATTGGGTCCTGGCGTGAAGTGCCTTGTTCCTTCTTGTCTTATCGTTCGCCAGTTCGCTCAGGTCTGCGGTAAGGAGCTGCGTGCGTTTGTCGAGCTCGCACGTCGAGGGATCGATATGCCCTCTTGCGCAGGAGCCGTGCATAAGGCCCCAGAGATTTGTGAGCATTTGCAGTTCGTCTGCAGATGAGCTCCCAATGGCGATAACTTCGACTTTCGAGTAGTGCTTAAGGTATTGATCTAGGTCCTCATACCACCAAAAGCACGTCCACGCGCGGTTGTATGCGACGCGGAGCATTTGCTGTGGGTGGGCAACTTTTTGCGCAATTTGCTCCGCACGAACGAACCGGCCTTCGACTTCCACCTTCGGAAGTTCCAGGTTTCTTGCCGTCAGGGCTGCGCGAAGGCAATCCTCGACCAATTGATAGCTTGCTCCGCTGTAACGATTGGGGTCTGCAATCTCTTTCTCTAGCGTTTCTAAGCGTGCCCTATTCTTGAGATCGCGAGGGCCGACAAGTTTCCGGGGCTTGGAATTCGTCTGGTCGAGGTTCAGCGTCTCAACAGCTAATTCAATCCGATCATGCTCAAAAACACATTTGAGGATCCAGGACCGGTCCATTATGCGTACATTGGTTCCGTGCTTCGCGGACAACTCGTCTTCGAGTGCTGCCCGCTCCTTGTCTTTCACAAACTGATTGGTAAAGAAGTAGATGTTGGTGTAACCCCGTGTCGTCTTGGCTATTTTATCTACGTCGGAGTCCAACTTTGGCCGCCACTTTTTCTTTGCGCTGAACGCGAACGCCCATCGCTCCCTCGCGGCTGCAGCTGAATCTGCTCCCTCGTACCATTTCATTGCTATTGATTCGGCAACGGGGTAGTTTTCGGAGTCCGTTTTGCTGTCTCCGCCGCCGGTCGGGCCTGTTTGTGGCAAGAGGTTGGGGCAGATCTCGTGCTCCGCCAACCGACGGCAGAAATGTTCAAAGACGGTCTCCTCTTTTCGGTTGGTTAAGGTTTCGAGGTGATGCTCAAACGCTTCTCTCGTGAGGGAGGTCCCTTGGGAGTTGATGGAATCGGAGAACAGGTTGGGGCGTCTGGCCCTCATGAAATCGGATGGTCTGAACTCTTCATTTGACAGGGCGTCAGCGACTTCTTTTGTGGATTTCACGCGTCGACGTGCATCATTCATCGCCCAACATCCTCGTGCCGGAGTTGAAATGAGCCTAGTTTACGCCAATCGTGGTTCGGGAAAAGGAGGAGCGGGATTCGGGTCCTTGAGTCGACTTGGCGGGGAGGATCGATTGCTCAGGGTGAAGCCCTATCTGGGGAGCGCGACCATGTCGAGATTCAGCTTGCTTGACGGGATTCGGCGGCGATCTTCCTCAACTCCGGCAAGACGCGTCCTAATGCAATCGGCGCGGCATCGCGGGTGCCGAGGGCAAAGTAGACGTCGCGGTAGAGGTGGTAGAGGCGCTCGTAAATTTCTGCGGATTTGGGGTCGGGGGTGACGGTGCGGAGGGGCAGGCAGACGGCGGCCTGGGCTTCTTCAATGGTCGTGTACGCTCCAGCAGCGAGCAGAGCGAAAATGCCCGACCCGAGGCTGGTGGGGATGCCGGCGGGGACGAGGACGGGTTTATTCAAGACGTTGGCGTAGACCTGGTTGAGGACTTCGTTGCGCTGCGGGATGCCGCCGGCGTTGATGACGCGGTCGATGCGGACGCCGTGCTCGGCCATGCGCTCGAGAATGATGCGCGTATGGAATGCGGTGCCTTCGATGGCCGCGAAGAGCTCGTCCTGCGCGGTGTGGACGAGGTTCCAGCCAAGGGTGACGCCGCCGAGTTCGGGGTTGACGAGGACTGTGCGGTCGCCGTTGTCCCAGCTGATGCGGAGCAGGCCGGTTTGGCCGGCCTTGTAGGACTCGAGCCCTTCAGAGAGTGCGGCGACGGTGGTGTTGGCGCGGCGGGCGATGGCGTCGAAGATATCGCCTGTAGCCGAGAGGCCGGCTTCGATGCCGGTGTAGCCGGGATGGACGCTGCCGGGCACGACACCGCAGACGCCGGGAACGAGTTCGGCCTGGCAGGCCATGGCAATGATGCAGGTGGAGGTGCCGACGACGTTGACGGCATCGCCTTCGCGGATGTTGGAGCCGATGGCGTCCCAGTGCGCGTCGAATGCGCCTACGGGGATGGGGATGCCGGCGCGCAGGCCGAGGGCCGCGGCCCATTTGGGCGAAAGATGGCCGGCGAGCTTGTCGCTGGTGAGGTATTCGCCACCTAGTTTAGCGCGGATGCCGGCGAAGAGGGGGTCGACGGCGACGAGAAAGTCCTCCGGCGGCAGGCCGTTCCACTTGGGATTCCACATCCACTTGTGGCCCATGGCGCAGATGCTGCGCTTGATGTCTTCTGCGCGGGTGATGTCGCAGAGCGTGGCGGCGACCATGTCGCAGTGCTCGAGCGCAGTAACGAAGTTTTCTCTTCGATTTGGATTGGAGCGCAGCCAGTGAAGAAGCTTGGCGAAGCCCCACTCGTGGGAGTAGACGCCGCCGCACCACTCGATGCCTTCAAATCCGAGCGAGTGAGCTCGTCGGGTGATGAGCTCGGCTTCCTCGTGGGCGCGATGGTCGCACCAGAGGTAGTAGTCGTCGAGGGGTTCGAGGTTTTCGCCGACGGGAATCACGCTGGAGCCGGTGGTGTCGAGGGCCATGGCTGCAATGGACTGGCCATCGACGCCAGTGGCGGCGAGGACGTCGCGAGTAGCGGTGGTCAGGGCGGACATCTGGTCGGCGTGGGACTGGGTGGCGAAGTCGGGATCGTCGCGGCGGCGGTGGAGCGGGTAAGAGGCAGCGGCGGTGCCGATGGGACCGCGCGTGCTGTCGACAAGGGTGACGCGCACGCTGAGAGTGCCGAAGTCAACGCCGGCGACGATGGACATGGAACGGGGCCTCCGAGAAAACGCTTTCTCTTCGCCCTCCAGAGTAAATCATTTTATCCCCGCGCCGGTTCGAATGTGCGGACAGTGCTGCTGGATTTGAGATACACTTCTTTTCCCCGGGGTTCAGCGCTTCCTGGAAAGGACGCTGAGCTTGAAGTAGCCGAACTGAGACAGATTGAACGGCGTCTGTCCGATACAAGCTGGATCGATGCAGACTTGGAGGATCGATGAAGATAACCGACACAATTGGATTGGTGCTCAAAGCCAAGGGCGACGTCTCAGTTCTTTCGATCAAGCCGGAGCAATTGGTGTTTGAAGCGCTGGAGACGATGGCCAAATACAACATTGGCGCGCTGCTGGTGATCGAAGACGAGCGGCTGGTCGGAATCTTGTCTGAGCGTGATTATGCGCGCAAGGGAGTGCTGCTGGGGCATCTGTCGAAAGAAACGCAGGTGCAGCAGATCATGACGTCGCCTGTGATGTATGTGAGCCCGAAGCACACGGTAGACGACTGCATGGCGATGATGGCACAACGGCACATCCGGCATCTGCCAGTGCTCGAAAGGGACAAGGTGGTGGGCGTGGTCTCCATTGGCGACCTGGTTAAATGGGTGATCTCCGGGCAGGAGCAGCAGATTCAGGAGCTCGAGGGATTCATCAGCGGAGCCTATCCGGCGTAGAAGACCAGGGCGTCGGGTGTAGGGTGCCGAGGGGCGCGGCTGGCGGGCTGCGACTGCATGCGAATCCGCGACAGTGCCATGCGAATTCCCGCGGCTACATGCGGATGGTGGTGCCGTGCTCGCCGACAATAGAAAAGACCGACAAGAGATTGGTAAGGCTGAGCAGTTCACGGACGCGCTTGCCCAGATTCACGAGTTCGAGCGTGATGCCTCTGGACCTGCAGGACGCGTAGAGGCGGGCCAGCGTACCGAGACCCATGCTGTCCATGTAGGTGAGGTCGGAGAGGTCGAGAACGATACGCTTAGCCGTGGGAAAGTAGTGGCTGACTCGGTTGTACAAAACATCGGTCACGCCCGACACAAGTTTTCCGTGGCACTTGATGACGGCCACTTCACCGGCAGTTTCCACTTCGAGAGTCAGAAGATTGGCGAGTCCGGGTTCGGGCATGGGGCACTCCCTTGCGGAGAAATTTGGGCGGGGAATCCGCGATGCAGGGATTCTCTCACAACTCATTGGGCGTTGTAACGCATTGCATGCAGCGGTCGCTGGGCATTGGATGCAGCAGCCGCTCGGCATTGCATGCAGTGTTCGCTCGCTCGCTGCTTGCGGGACGATGAAGTTCGATGAAGAACGATGAAAAGCGACCGCAGATCCTTCGACTCACCACCCCCAAACTGAAACGCGTTCGGGGCCCCGTTCGCTCAGGATGACAGCTTCGTTGGGGTGGGAGCTTCGGCTCCGGGCACTAGCTCTTCTTGCCGGGCAACAGGCTCTTGAGCTTTTCCAACATTCCGGGCTTTGGCGAGGGCGCCTGGGCGCGGGCGGCAGGGGTGCCAGCTGAAGGCTTGGGCGGCGAGGCGGATTGAGCGGCGGAGGAAGCGCCGCCAGGTTGCACGGCAGGCTGCGCCAGCTGCCTTGAACCGGCCGCCTGGCTTTGTTGATTCTTCTGTTGGAAGGCGGCTTCGGCCTTTGGAGTGCCGGGCAGCGGGGTTGAGCCGTTGACCACCTTGTCCGCGAAGATGATCGGCACGTTCTCGGTTTCGTTTTTGACGAGGATGGAGATGCGCCGGTTGGATGGATCGGTGGGATTGTTTTTGACGCGCAGCATCTGATCGGCGTAGCCGCGCACCTGCGTTACCTGGTTGGGGCGTACTCCGTCCTGCTGCAGAAGCTTGCGGGCGGAGTTGGCGCGATCGGCAGAGAGCTCCCAGTTGCTGTAGCCGTTCTGGTCGCTGTATGGGGTGGAATCCGTGTGGCCTTCAATGAGGAGAAGGTTGGGTAGAGTTTTGAGCTCGGAGGCGAGGAGGCTGAGGAGAGTCTGGCCGTTCTGGCTGAGTTTGGCGCTGCCCAGCTCGTAGAAGGTTCCATTCTTGTCTTCGAGGAGCTCGATGCGCAGGCCCTCGGGGGTGACCTTGATCTCAATCTGTTTGGATAGTTTCTCGAGGTCCTTGCGGGCCTTGATCTCCTGCTCGAGCTTATCCTTCAGTTTTTCAAGATCCTTGGTGTCGATCTGGGAGACTGTCGCGCCGGTGCCCGTCATGGTGGTGCCGAGCTGGCTGCCAGTGCCCTTGGGATCGTTGAAGTAGCCCGCAACGGCGCGCTTGACTTTGTCGCTGGAGCCCATGAGCCAGAGCACGATGAAGAGCGACATCATGGCGGTGACGAAGTCTGCGTAGGCAACCTTCCATGCGCCGCCGTGGTGGCCGCCGTGGCCGCCCTTCCTCTTTATGACGATGATCGGTTGTGCCTTGGCCGTCATGAATTCCTCGAAGAGGGTTGCGGTTGAAGATGGTGGTTAATACAATTCCACGAACTGTGTGAAACGAAGTTTTTTGGTCTCCCACCCTGGCCGCAAAAACAAGAACGCGGCGAGGGTGGGGCACCCGAGTCCTTGGCTAGTCCGAAAACGCTCCAAGGCTATTCGGCGGCCGCGGGCGCGCCGCCCTTGCAGGATTTCTCCATCTCGTCGAAGCTGGGCCGTACGTGAGCCGGCACGGCGCGGCGGGCAAGTTCGATGGCGATCATGGGCGCCGAGCCCTTGAGAAACGAGAGCAGCAGTACGCGCAGCACGTGGAGATATTCGTTATGGTCGTCGGCTGTCTTGCTCATGTTGGAACTGAGCGGGCCTACCACGCCATAACAGAGAAGAATGCCGAGAAAAGTGCCGACCAGCGCAGCGGCGACCTTTTCGCCGATCTCCTCGGGCGGACCGCCGAGCGCGCCCATGGTGATGACCACGCCGAGCACCGCGGCCACAATGCCAAGGCCGGGGAGCGCGTCAGCCACAGTCGAAAGCGCGGCCACGGGCTGCGTGGCGGCGTGGTGGTGGACCTCCATATCGAGTTCCATCATCTGGTCCATGTCGAAAGGCTCTACACCACCGGTAATGGCGGTACGGAGCGTATCGCAAACGAAGTCGCGCGCGTGGTGGTCGTTGAGGAACTCAGGATAGTTTTTGAAGATGGAGCTTTCGGCCGGCTTCTCAACGTCCATTTCCACCGAGAGCAGGCCCTCCTTGCGGACCTTGTTGAGGAACTGGTACATCATGCGGAGTGTGCTCAGATAGCGGACCTTTGAGAAGGGCGATCCCTTGAGCACGCCGCTGAGGCCGCCCGCGACTCCCTTAATGATGTGCATGGGGTTGGCGACGAGGAAGGTCCCCGAGGCGGCGCCGGCGATGATGAGCAGCTCGGCCGGCTGCAGGAGCACTGCCATATGGCCCTTTTCCATGAGAAAGCCGCCGATGACAGCGGCAAAAACAAGAACGATTCCTATGATGGCAAACATGCGGGTCCTCCCGTCGCGGACGTGATCTGGTTTCCGCCTGCAAGAGAGCTGGAGGTCATGGCGGATCGGGCTTTGCCAAGCAGGTCGGGCAGAGTCGCTGTTTTGTCCGCCTGAGCGGCGCCAATGCTGACCGTGACCGAGATGCGGTCGCCCCACCAGCGGAAGTCGGCGGTGCGCGCCAGGCCGGCCAGTTTTTGCGCATGATCGGCCAGCATGGCTGGCGTACGTTCGTGAGAGATGACGAGGAACTCGTCCTGGCCCCATCGACCGAGATTCTCGCCGGGACGCAGTCCCTGAACGAGGGCCTTTTCCACCTTGTTCAGCATGGTTTCACAGGCGCCTGCTCCATGCGTCTGGCGGAGGTCGTGAGCCTGATCGACACTGATCCAGAGAATTCCAAAGGGGGGCGCGCCCTCGATGTGATCGTCGAGCAGGTCTTGAAGGCGGACTTCAAGCTCCGTTTGGCTGGATTCAAGCGAATCATCTTCGCCGGCTTCGCCGCGGGGCAAAGCATCGAGCCGCTCCGCGGGGCGAAAGAGTATGCCTGAGCCGATGCGCTTACCGAGGCCATCGCGGAGAGCGAGATTTCGGACAATGACCGAGATTTCATGGCCCAGCTTGTGGCGGACGCGAGCCAGGAAGCCGCGCTCCAAGTGCGTTTCGAAGTCGACCCTGCCGCGGTCCTGATTTGAGTCCTGAATGGGGCCATCCCCAAGGAGCGCCTGCAGGGCTTCTGGAACGACGCGCCCCACGACTTCGACCCCGGTGTAACCGGTGATGGCCACGGCAGCCTGATTCCAGAAGACGACTTCGCATGGCTCCTTCGGGCCATGCAGAAGGGCAAACCCTTCTGGTAGGCTGTCGATAGCGGCTTCATAAAGTTCGAAGCAGTCTGTCATCCAGGTCCCAACCCCCTCCCTCTAACATCGGCACGCCGCGATGCAACTTGACCGGTGGTTCTTTTGCGGGAAACGGGAGAATTGGATTTTTTCCATGTGGGCTGCGGAACGACGAGTCCCTTTGGGAGGTCCAATGGACCAGCACGACCACGAAAGCCCCTTCTCAGAACGATTCAGGACCTTTCGCTCGGCCCTGCACCTCGAGTCGCCGCTTGAATTCTCGGTGGTTCTGTTTGTGGTGGTGTGCCTGCTGGGCGCGGCAGGAATCTGGCTGAGAAATCCCATGCACCGGTGGTATCTGACTCACGATCTGTTGGGGCAGATCCTTCATCCCAAGCAGCACAAGGGCGAAGCGGGCGGCGGACAGGCGGACGCCGGAGCGGTTCAGCCACCTCCGGCTGATTCTGCTGGTGCTGCAC
>Ga0302324_100004675_pt1 | contig 30177 bp, 22 predicted proteins | sample Palsa_T0_1_FD_201949 | JGI IMG/M metagenome (GOLD analysis project Ga0302324, IMG submission 201949) | Peat permafrost microbial communities from Stordalen Mire near Abisko, Sweden - Palsa_T0_1 | ecosystem: Environmental > Terrestrial > Soil > Palsa > Peat permafrost | place: Sweden: Abisko...
TTGAACTGGCAAATCCCAACTTCGCCGAAATTGGAAATGGCCATCCAAACCTGACCCCTGGGCCTCAGCCAGACAACCCCAAAACCCGAGGAAAGGAGGCGATCGGCGCTTAACTTCGGAATTCAGGTTTAAACGCCACAACAGGCCGTTTAGGCTATGTTTTGAGCTTCTGGGGGCGATACCAGAATTCGGCAGACTCGCTCGCTACAGCTGAAGACTAAACCGCAAGTTCTTGTGACATCAAGACTTATTCCTTAGAGTAAAAAACTCGCGGTTCCGGCCCTGGACCCCGATTTGGGAATAGTTATTGTGCGGCCTCTTCTCCTAGCGTACTACATACGCACGGATACATGCCACAAATAAAGAGTCCCGTCATTTCATCACTTTCAAGTCGCGCACCCCGCCGCCAGGTCTCAGTGGACACGCTGCTGGATTGGAGCCTGCGCTATCGCCGCAACGGACTTCCCGCCTTGTCGCCCAAACCGCGTCAGGATCGCGGGCAGGCCCGCGCCGTCGCGCCGGAAACCGCCGCCCTCGTCGAACGGCTCAAACGCGAGAACCCGCATCGCACCGGCGCCGCTCTGTTGCGCGAACTGGCGACGGCCAGCGAAGCTCATCAGGCTGGCCTGTCGGCCTCCACGCTCTATCGCTTCCTGCGCGCCCGCGGTCTCACCGAACGCCAACTGATGCTCGATAAGACAACCGCGCACAAAAAGTACGAAGCCCAGTTCGCCAATCAGATCTGGCAGAGCGACATGCTCTTCGGTCCCTGGGTCGCGCGGCCCGGCGGCGGTAAACAGCAGGTCTTCCTGCAGGCCGCGCTCGACGACGCCAGCCGCCTTATCCCGCACGCTCAGTTCTATCCCAACCAGGGACTGGATGCCTTTCTCGACTGCCTGCGCCAGGCCATCGCCGCCCGCGGCATTCCCATCCGCCTCTACATGGACAACGCCAAAATCTACCGCTCCCCGCAGTTGGCCCGCATCGCCGCTTCCATCGGCATCCTCATCGTGCACACCCCTCCCTATCAGCCCGAAGGACGCGGCAAGATCGAACGTTTCTTCCGTTCCGTGCGCGAGCAGTTTCTGGCCTCGCTCGATCCCAAAGTTCTACTCTCCATCGAGCAGCTCAACGAGCGCTTGTGGCACTGGCTCGACACCGATTATCACCACCGCGAACACAGTTCGCTCCAGTCCACGCCGCTCATGCGCTGGCAGCGCGATATCGAACAGGTTCGCCAGCTTCCGCCGGCCACCGACTTACAGCGTCTGTTCTTTCATCGCGTGGACCGCCTGGTGCGCCGTGATTCCACCTTCCTGCTGAAGAATTACTTCTTCGAAGCGCCCTCACATCTGGCCGGCAAGCGCATCGAAGTGCGCTTCGATCCACTGGATCTCACCGGACTGGAGATCTACTCCGAAGGCCAGCCGCAAGGCCGGGCGCGGCTGGTGGATGCGGTAGTCAACGGACTGCTGCCGCCCTGGGAAACGAAGGAGAAGTAATCATGTGGGAATCCTTTTTCGGATTCAAGAAGACGCCTTTCTCCGACAGTCCCGATGCCAAACAACTGTTCGCCTCTCAAGCCTGGAATCAGGTCAAGACGCGGCTGGAGTTTCTGGCCCAGCATCACGGTGTGGGCCTGATCACCGGCGAAGTGGGCGCGGGTAAGTCCACCGCCGCGCGCGTGTTCACCGCCACGCTCAACACCAGCCTCTACAAGATTCTCTACGTGCACTTCTCCTCGGGCTCGGCGCTGGACCTGCTGCGCCAGATCGCGCTCGAACTGGACCTGGAGCCGGCACACTTCCGCGGCGACCTGGTGCGCCAGATCGCCGATGCCATCGTGCGTCTGAACCAAGGCAAGAAGCAGCACCCCATTCTGATCTGCGATGAAGCCCACCTGCTGCCGCATCCCGCCCTGGAACAAATGCCGCTGCTGTTGAACTTCGACATGGATTCTTCGCGCTACCTCACCCTGTTGCTGGTGGGCCAGCCGCTGCTCAGGCGCACCCTTTCCTTGCAGATGCACGAAGCCCTCCGGCAGCGGGTCAGCACGCAGTATCACCTGGAAGGCCTTACGCGCGAAGAACTCGACGCCTACCTAGCGCAGCAACTCAAAGCCGCCGGCGTGTCGCAGCCGCTGTTTGACGAGACCGCTCGGCAAGGATTGTATCAGGCCACCAAGGGCATTCCGCGCAAAGTCAATAAGCTGGCCATGACGGCGCTGCGGCTGGCCGCGGCGAGTAAGTCGCAGACCGTCAATGAAGCCCTCTTACTCGATGCGACAGCGGAGGCGATGCTGTGAAAGACGCCGCTGCCAAGGCCGCTCCGAAACCCGCCGTGTTATCGCTGGCGCAGTTACTCGCCGAACAACCAGCCGCGCCGCCGCCCGGCTGGATCGAGCCGGGACTGCTGCCGCCATCCGGCATTCTGTTTGTGGGCGGCGAGCCCAAGGTAGGCAAGAGTCTGCTGGTGGCCAATCTGGCACTGGCGCTGGCCGCGGGGAAAGACCGCGCCGGTTTCACCATCCCCGCGCCGCGCCGTGTTCTGGTCTGCCAGTTCGAACTGCCCACGCCGCAGTTTGTGGGCCGGCTGGCGATGATGCGCCGCTCCCTGGGAGCAGCCGCCGATCAGAACCTGCTGGTGGACACGCACGCCGGCGGTAATCTCCTCAGCGCGCCGCAGGGGCTCAATCACTTTCTCAACGCCGCCCGTCAGGCTGGCGCCGAGGCGATCGTGCTCGACCCTTTGTATTCCACGCACGACCAGGACGAAAACGATACGCACTCGATGGCGGCGCTGTGCCAGAGCCTGTTGAGGCTACGCGATGCGTCCAAAGCGGCACTCATCGTGGTGCATCACGTCCGTAAATCGATCGGGCGCGAAGAGATCGGCAGCGCCTTCCGCGGTTCCTCGGCGCTTCACGCGGTGGGCGACTCTTACCTGCTGCTCACGCGCCCTTCAGCCCATCTCGCTGCCACCGTCGAGCTGCGCTTCCAGTTTCGCTACGCCGCCCCGCCTGCGCCTCGGCTGCTCGAACTCGATCCGCAGACGCTGTGCTTCTCCGCCGCCGGAGCGGCACCCGCCCGGACAGCGGTTGCGCGCAAGAAAGTGAGCAGGAGCATGTGACTGAGGCGCTGGCTGGTCTGGGACGGCAGGCGCGGTATAACCAACTCCGCCAGCAAGTTATGGAGCGAACCGAGTGTTCCAAACGCACCGCCCAACTGGCGATTGGCGAAGCCTGCCGCGAAGGGGTGATTGTTCAAGTTGACGGCCAATACCGGCTACCGCTGTAGCTGCGCTTGGCCGCATCGAGGTCCGCTCGGGGTCGCGCCCGGGTGGATGCCCAGGGCCGATGCGACGGAGTTGGCTCCGAAGAAATCGGCTCACCACAGCCCTCCCGCAGGTCCCGATCGGGGCGCGGGAGGGTTGTCTGCTTTCCCACAGAGAAAAACAAGAAAGCCTGCATTTCTTTGCTGAAACTCCCGAGCTGAGGCCCTGGGCTACAAAACGCGAAGACCGCCCGGCCGCTTTTGCCGGGCGCTCCAAATTGCTTTCCCGCGCTTATCCGGGATACCACGGTGTCTACACGAGTGAGTATCCTATCCCGCTCCTTCACGTCGCGATGCACTCGGAAGCGGGCCAATTCGACAAATCTCGCTCGGAACTACCGTGAGAAGGTCGAAGGAAAACACTTTGGCCCGTTACAATTTGCGGGGCGCGGTGAGCGGGCTGGGACTCGTGAACGTGAATATCTCGCCGTTGGAGATTTTCCGGCTGCGGCGATTCGTGCGGCACGATTAGGCCGGTGGCTGTTGTGACGCTATCCGATTTTGGCAACTCCAGGCGCCTTGAGCGAAAAGGCCGTACCGCTGCAACCTTCGGCGTCTTTTCCGGACTGATGCGGCCGGGCTAAATCTCAGTTGTGGTTTGATCCGTACTGATCGACAATGGACACGGTATGAGAGAGGTTGCTTGCAGCCTGTGCGGAGATAGTGCTGTAAGCTGGTGGGCTGACTATCGGGAGTTGAGCGACCGCTCCAATACCTACCGCATCGCCCGTTGCCGATCCTGCAATCTTGTCTATCTTAAAACGCGTCCTAGCGCTGAGGAACTGCTACGACTATCGGCGATCTACCAGAGATTGCTCCGTGAAATGCGCACACGCTTAATGAGCAGTAAGATCGCTCCGATTGGTATTCATTTCCTCCGGAGATCTCGCACGCCCGGAGTTGCGCGTCCGGGCGCAACCCTACTCGACATCGGTTGCGCTACGGGCGAATATCTCGCATGGCTTCGAGAAATCGGATGGAAAGCTACCGGAATAGAGATGGATGCTGGAGCAGCCGCTTATGCCCGCGAGAACTTTGGTTTGGACGTTGTCACTGGAACCGCCGAGGAGGCGATCCTCTCCTTCCCGGGAGAGTCTTTTGACGTCGTTACGATGTGGCACGTTCTCGAGCATCTAGCGAACCCGCGTGCGGTGTTGGAGCAGGTTCGCCGCGTACTAAAGCCGGCCGGCCGTCTTCATATCGAGGTTCCGAACTTCCAGAGCATTTGGGCGCAATGTCTTGGCGAGAACTGGTTTACGCTTGAGTATCCCTATCATTTCTCTCATTTCACTGAACAAACGCTAACACGAATACTTTCAGTAACTGGATTCGAGGTGCGCAAACTGCATGGGCGTGCGGCGCCGGCGGAAACCACCTGGAGCCTGCAGATGGTGTGGAACCGCCTTAGAAATCGCGAGTGGGACGGGGGACTGGTGTGGAGTCCCGCAGCCATAGTAGCACTCTATCCGTTAGAAGCTCTATTGGCTTGTGTAGGACGGACGAATCATATGTACGCTCTCGCGTTTCCAAGAACGTAGAAGTCCTCGATCCCGTAACGTCCGATTCGGGAGTTCGTCTTGGGCCGGTGATTTTGGAAATCCTGCGTACTGCTCAGAACTGCTCAAAAGCGTGACAGGCCGGGCCGGCGCGGCCTCCGGCTTACGGTTCTGAGTGGGATCTAAGTGAGGTAAACGAGGTTGTGCGGTTGCCTCTGCGAATATGGGACCTTTGCCGCACACCACGTACCTTTGCCGCACACCATCCAGTGGCCCGCATTCCTACCACGTAGGAGGCCCTATTTTTTGGAAATCTCAGAAGTCGGCGCCCAGCGCGAACGCTAATGATGACAGGGTTCCGGTGCCTCCGGCTTACGGATCTGAGTGGGATCTAAGTGAGGTAAGCGAGGTTGTGCGGTTGGCTCTGCGAATATAGGACCTTTGCCGCACACCACGGACCTTTACCGCACACCATCCAGTGGCCCGCATTCCTACCACGTACGGCGACGAGCCGTTCCGTAGTCGCGTTTTCTGTTGTGCGCGGTGAGTTGCGCGGCGAGTAAGTTGCCGCATACCACGGACCTTTGCCGCACACCATCCAGTGGGCACTGGCAACAAAGAGGGCCAGGACACCGAAGAACGGCTCGGCGCCGTACGTGGTAGGAATGCGGCCACTGGATATCAATGTACTTCGCAGCCAAAACCTGCTGGCCCCGAGAACAGCGACGAAGAGCGAAGCCGCAACTTCATGGTCGTCTTCGCCTGGCCGCAGGAACCGCGCGATTGTGAGAACATGGTAGGCGCGCCGAATTGTGTGCGGCGGCCCCAATTGTGCGGGTGACTACGAACATAGCCTTCATCATTATTCGTTTTCCGGATACCGGCGCCGGGGCGCCGCGCCTGGACGCGGTGCCGAAGTGAGACCCGCATCTTTGATTGTCGTCGGCACCGTGCTGCTCTGCTCCCTCGGGACTTTGAGAGTGACATCGAGTGAGCACGTCGTTTTCAGCAATCTACAGCCGCGGAGCGGCATCGATTTCCGCCTGGAGAATTCCCCAAGCGCGGAGAGGTTCCTCATCGAGACAATGACCGGCGGCTGTGCATTTCTCGACTTTGACGGCGATGGTCTGTTGGACATCTTTCTGGTTAACGGCGCGGCCATCCACACCCAGCCGGGAAAAGCGCCGATTATCGATAAGGCCGAACCTCGCTACTGGAATAGGTTGTACCGGAATCTGGGCGGAGGCCGCTTTGAAGACGTTACGGAGAAGGCCGGGGTCAAAGGCAGAGGCTTCGCCCTGGGTGTCGCCGTGGGAGACTATGACAACGACGGCCGGCCGGACCTGTACGTAACCAACTATGGTCAAAACGAGTTGCTGCACAACGAAGGAAACGGCACCTTCAAGGAAGTGACGCTGGCAGCCGGGGTGGCTGCGGGAGGCTTTTCTACCAGCGCCGCTTTCATGGATTATAACCGCGACGGCCTGTTGGATCTCTTTGTGAGCCGCTATGTGGATTGGTCCTTCGAGAACAACAAGTACTGCGGTACGGGGGGGGCTCGCGACTATTGCAGCCCGCGCGATTTTGGCGGAGTTCAGAATCTGCTTTTCAGAAACAACGGCGACGGGACTTTTACGGATGTCTCTAAAGAAATGGGTGTTGGGCTGGCTTCCGGTAAAAGTCTCGGAATTGCCATTAACGATTTCGATCGCGATGGATGGCCGGATATTTACGTTGCCAACGATCAAGTCCCCAGCTTTCTCCTGCATAACAGGCAGGGAAAGTCTTTTGAAGAGATCGGGCTCCGCTCGGCGGCTGGACTGAATGAAAATGGCTCGGCCTTCGCCGGCATGGGAGTCGATTTCGCCGACTACGACAACGATGGCTGGCCTGACATCTTTGTAACTGCGTTGTCTTTGGAAGGTTATGTCCTGTTTCACAACAGCCGCGACGGCACCTTCGAGGACGTTTCGGAAGAAACCGGCGTAAAGAAAGCCAGCTTCTACCTGTCTGGTTGGGGCACCAAGCTCGTGGATTTCGATAATGACGGTTGGAAAGATCTGTTTGTCGCTAACGGGCACGTGATGCGGGGAATCCAAGGAACGCTCCGCACCCTATCCTACGATCAACCGTTGTTGATGCTGAGGAATGACGAAGGTCTATTCCGGGACGTGAGTGCCGACATGGGGCCTGTCTTTCGTCAACCCTGGGCTGCGCGCGGCGCGGCTTTTGGCGATTTCAATAACGATGGCAGCGTGGATGTGCTGGTGCAAGTCCTCGGCAAACCACCCCTTCTATTGGAGAACAGCGCCCAGAGTAAGAACCACTGGTTGGGACTTCAACTGGTTGGGACGAAGAGTAACCGTGATGCCATTGGAGCAGGGGTGAAAGTAACTGACAGCAAGGGCCGCGAGCAATACTTCTTCGTGTCGAGGGCCTCGAGTTATCTTTCCAGCAGCGATCCCCGGATTATCGCCGGGCTGGGGGAGTCGACCGCAGCCAAGGTCGAAATCATCTGGCCGTCCGGATTAAAGCAACTGATATCACAGGTGCTATCCGACCGGTATACCCGGATCGTCGAAGACGCCGTTGGCGCCGGGCGGGTGACGATCGCGCCGGCCCGGCAAAGGTAAACGTTGGCGCCCAGACCGGTGAACGGGTTGCGCCAGTTGCGCACCAAAAAAAAGAGCATTCCTGAATTGACACGCCAGGAAAACGCCCCTATTATTGTAGATTATGGCTTTACCATTGCCCAAGCAGCGCCTCGCCGCCGTTCGGGACGAAATGCGTTCCCAAGAGCTGGATGCACTTCTTGTCTATTCTCAAAAGAGGGGTCACATAGCCTATCTGTCAGGCTACCGTCCGAACTATCACACGAACTCGGCGCTCCTGCTTTTGCCTCGCAAAGACGACCCGATACTGCAGATTAAGTTCGGGTTCGACATGCCTCGCGCGCGCGAGATAAGCTGGGTCTCGGATATCCGTCCCGGCCGCAGCGAAGACGCTGTGTGCCTGCTTCGTCAGTTTATCGGGGTCGTCGAGGAGAAAGGCTTGCAAAATGCGCGATTGGGTTGGGTCGCCAGCGACCATACCACCGAGGAAATGAGCGCCGCCTTATTCGATGCATTGCATACGGGTCTTCCGAAAGCGAGCCTTGAGCGAGCATCCGACCTCGTCAACCGGATCAGATTACGTAAGGAGCCGGCTGAGGTCGACCAGCTTCGGCGCTCCGCGCAAGTCGCGGAGATAGCCGCCGATGCCATTCGGCATTCCATCAAGCTTGGCGCGGAGGATTTCGCGGTGGCGGGCGCGGCGGCGGGAGCAGCCGTTGCCGCCGGAGCGGACCGATGCGATGTGCTCCTGTCGGTGGACCCGAGCCGCCTCTCGCTGCCATCCTCTCACCAACGCTTTCAGCACAGCGGGCCTGTAAGCATGGAGCTCACCGTCGAATGCGACGGATATTGGATACAGATTTGCCGCACCTTTTCCCTCGGGCCGCCGGATGATCGACAGAAGCGGGTTTTTGCCGCTTGTCGCGATGCGTATAGTGCATCCGTGGACGCTGCGCGCCCTGGCGTGCGGGCCGGGGATGTGGCCAACGCCGCCATCGCGATAGTGGACAAAGCGGGGTACCAGGGTTGCATCAAGTACGGGTTGGGCCACGGAATCGGCCTGGACCTGCCGGAACCGTTTTCTATCGACCCGACGGAGAATGCGGCCTTGGTAGACGGAATGTGTCTGGTGCTTCATGTGGGAGTGTGGGCGGATGGCGCATCCGGGTTTGTTGGCGGACCCATCATCGTGAACGGCTCCGGTAATATTATCCTTGACCATCCGCAACAGACGGTGATGGAGATCTGACCGTCGGGGCGGTGTGCGCGTTCTCATGGCCTGGCTGCGAAAGTCGCTATGAAAGTCGCCCTCGACCCTTACATGTACCGTGGTCTGAGTCTGCCCGAGATAGCCAGGCTTGCGGTCGAACTGGACTACCCATACCTGGAACTTTCGCCTCGGGACGACTTTCTGCCGTTGTTTCAGGAGCCGGCGGCGACCTCCGAAACGATTGCCGCACTCACCCAAGCGTTACGTGAGACAGGCATCGAGGTGGTATCGATCATGGTGGTGTATCAGTGGTCGAGCACCAATCCGGAGGAGCGTGCGCGGGCGCTCGATTTTTGGAAAAAGGCGGCGGAAGTGGCCCTCCGCACCGGATGCCGGAGAATCAATACTGAGTTTTCCGGCGATCCCCAACACCCTGGCGAGTGCAGAGCTGCATTTCTTGCGTCGCTCGAAGAACTGGTGGGGTTCTTCGAGAGAGAGGGACTCATCGTCGATATCGAACCGCATCCCGGAGACTTTGTGGAGGACAACCGCGCGGCGGTCGACTTAGTCCGCCGGCTCGACTCGGCCCACCTCCGTTATCTGTTTTGCGCGCCGCACTCCTTCTATATGGGAACGGATCTTGCGGGCATGCTGCGTTACGCCGCCCCCGTACTCACTCACGTCCATGTAGCCGATTCGCTCAACCATCGGGCTGGGCTGCGCTACATCGTCAACCCGCCGGGCACCTCGGTTCGCGTGCATCAGCACCTGAATATCGGCGAAGGCGAGGTGGACTGGGATACTTTCTTCGGCACGCTCGCCGAGATAGGCTTCGACGGGATTCTCACCAACTCTGTGTTTGCCTGGGAGGACCGCGCGGTAGCATCGTCGCGATTCATGCGGACGCGGATTCAGGACTATCTGGACCGGTACTGCCGGTAAAAGTTCGGCAAGAAGACTACGGGCGCAACCGGCTGAAACCGTCCTCATGGTCCGCTTGCGTGGACCCAGGGAAGGCGGTTTGGAGTTTCACCCATTGGATGTAGACATGCTCGAGATGGTCCAGCATGGTTTCCCGTGCTCCAGCCGGATCGCGCGCGACCAACTTGCGGACAATTTTCTCGTGCTGGTCGACCGTCTTCGCCACGTTGGAGGGAATATCGGCACCAGGCGCATCGAGCAGCAGCACCTTCATTTTCTCCGACATCAATCGCCGCAAGCTGCCCAGGAAAACCGAAAAAAGGCTGTTATGCGAAGCTCTGGCGATGAAGTTATGGAATTCCAAGTCCTTCGTCAGAAATTCCGTTCCGGTGCTCACACGCTGTTCCTCGAGGCACTGTTGGATGTCCGCCAGCTCAGCGGCGGTCGCCCGTTTGGCTGCAAGCGCTGCGAGTTCGGCCTCCACGACCCTGCGAACCTCGTACAGTTCTTCGAATGTAGTGGAATTCAGCAGCACCACCAGATTCAATGGCTCTTCTAGCACGTTCCCGGCTGACTCGCTGACAAACGTCCCGTGCCGCCGGCGGGACTCTATCGCGCCTAACATTTCGAGCGCTTTCAGGCCGTGGCGCAGCGAAGGCCGGCTGATTCCAAACAGACCCGCCAGTTCTCTCTCAGGCGGCAGCCGCCCTCCGGGTTTCAGCCTGCCATCGGAGAGTAATTGCTTAAAACGGCGAACGACTTCTTCGGTCAGATCGATTTTCGGGATTGGCTGAAGACCCGCAAAGGCTCCTGGATCGGACGCCGGCATTCTCGCGTCAAGTTTCGATTCAGCCTGCATAGCTCTCAGTCTACTTCTGATACCAATGTAGATGCAATGACTTGGAGCTTACGGGTTCGAATATAGTCCAACCTATGAGCCGAGATGGCGCTGTAGCTCGCGGTAATCCACCTCGCGGATCAGCACGAGATAGGTGATAGCGCCCAGCACAAATGAACCGGCGGCAACGACTATAGCGGCTTGAAAACTGCCAGCCCGGGCGACCAATAGACCGGTCAATAGAGGCGCACAGATTCCCGCCACATTTCCTATGGTGTTCTGGTATCCGACGACCCTGCCGATGACGTCTTCCGGCGACACCAGTTGCGTCAGCGCCCAGTAATTCGTGCCCGCGAAACCGATACCGATGAAGGAGACCACCAGGGTTGCGAACAGAGCCGCGGGCGAAGTCAGGAACAGAAGCAGAATCAGTACGCTTGCCAGCAGCATGCCCCCGGCGACAAATGACCTGCGCACTACCAGCGGCCGCCCGAAGCGGATTGCGCAGCGGTCGCTCAGGCGGCCTCCCAGCATCGACACGGCCGCCATTACCAGCAGCGGTAGTCCGGTAAACGTACCCATCCGCAGGTAAGATAACCGGCGGGCCATGACCAGGTAGGCAGGCAACCAAGTCAGACAAAAGTAGAAGCTGTATTGATAAAAGAACACTCCGATGGTGATGCCCCACGGCAGGCGATTCCGAATGAGAGCGTTCCATGGAAACGGTAGTTTCCCGACGCCGGATGAATTGGCCGGCTGTGCCGGTCTCACCTCCTCGTTGGGCGCCATCAGAAGCCACGGGATCAGCCACAGGCAGCCTCCCAGACCAGTGAGAACAAAGATGGCCCGCCATCCGATGCGATCCAGCAGAAAGCCGCTCAGTAGTGCGCCCACCGCCGGACCAACCATAGCGCCCGAGGCAAAGATCCCGATTGGCAGCCCCTGCTCGTGCGGCAGGAAGTTACGACGGATGTATGCCATACCCGCGGGAATGGCGATCGCCTCGCCTACCCCGAGGACGAGTCTCAATGCCAGAATCTGGCCGAAGGAGTGCGCTAATCCGATGGCAGCCGCGCCCAGTGACCATAGCAGAAAACCAGCGGCATACGTCCAACGGAGCCCGTATCGATCCGTCAGGTAGCCTCCGGGGATTTGAAACAATGCGTATGTCCAGAAGAATGCGGACAGCAGCGTTCCCATCGCCGATGGCGCAATGCCCAGTTCTCGCATGGCGGGCGCCGCGGCGACGCTCAGATTGCCGCGATCCATGTAGTTGATCACCACCGCAACGAAGAGCAGGATTACGGTGGACCACCGCCGGGAGTCCGGGACACGCGCCTGGACGGCGAGCTTGGCCGTTCCAATCGGTTCCGCGCTCATCGCCTGTTTGCCGGAGAAGCTGGCTTCTCCAGGTAAAGCGGGAACTCGACGGTCTTTTCCCCAACGCGCATAAGCACCCGAACGTCGCTGTTCGAGCTCTCCCGCGAACGATAAACCCTCAGCACCGCCCGCCAGGAGATGTTAGTCAGATAGGGAGACAGCTTGGACTTAGGCTCTCCCTTTTCCTTAGAGTCGACTGGCCACAGGAGCACGGTGCCCGTTAAGGGAACGGTAAACGCAGAGCCGTCCGACGGAGGCCGCGCTGGCACGCTGTCGATCACTTTGTCGTTTTCGAGAAAGGCGAGCGAGTACCGCCCTTCGTCCAAGCGGATCTCAATTTGATACTTGCGCGGTTCCAAGCGAGTCCCTGCCGGGGTATATAACTCCAACGGCAGCGGAACCTCACTCCGATAGATCGGCGCCGGCGCAATACCGGCAGCCAACAGCCAGGCGCAAGAAACCTGCCACAGAATCATCCGATCAAGCCTGTAGCAGACGCGCGGAAAACTCCTTGTCGCCTCCGACATCGGTCAGCCTTCGCGTCCTGCCCTGGAAGAAATAGGTGAGCTTCCGGTGATCGAGACCCAGCAGCGCGAGCATGGTGGCGTGGACATCATGCACGTGCAGCGGGTCCTGGATCGGGCGGAAGCCCAACTCGTCGGTCGCGCCAATGACTTTTCCGCCGGTGACACCACCACCGGCCATGCAGACCGAGAAACCGTATGGATGGTGGTCGCGGCCGCGGGTACCCTGCATGATCGGCGTACGCCCGAACTCTCCGGCGATCACTATCAGGGTACTCTTCAGCAGTCCCCGCTGCTTCAAATCGGCCAGAAGTCCCGCCACGGGGCGATCGATTTTCCGCGAGTTCTCCAGGTGATTCCGGTCGCACTCGACATGGCCGTCCCAATCGGTGCTGATCAACTGTACGAATCGGACACCGCGTTCCACCATGCGGCGGGACATCAAACACATTCTGCCGAACTTACCCGCCACTTCGTCGTCCAGGCAGTACAGCTTGCGGACGCTCTCCGGCTCCTTGGCGATATCGATTAGCTCCGGCCCAGCCATTTGCATGCGGAACGCCAACTCATAATTGGCGATATGGGCGGCCAGCCGCGAGTCGTCTTCCCGCTCGGCGGAGTACTGCTGATTCCAGTCTCGAATCTGGTCCAGCATCAGACGCTGCTCGGAGGAGTCTATGGATGCCGGCCGCGTCAGGTTCATGATCGGCGAACCTTCCGTCCGCATCATGGTGCCTTGATAGATTGCGGGGAGATAGCCCGACGAGAATGATTTACTATTGCGGCCACTCACTCCGCCGTCACTCATTACGATGAAAGCGGGCAGACTATCGCTTACCGATCCTAAGCCGTAAAGCACCCACGAACCTATGCTGGGGTGCCCCACCAGCAGAGAGCCGTTGTATAGCAAATTGAGCGCTGGTCCGTGAATAAACGATTCGTGGTAGCAGGATCGCACGACGGCAAGGTCGTCGGCGTGCTGACCCAGGCTTTGGAACAGATCGGACAATTCCAGCCCGGACTGACCGTACTTCTTAAAAGCAAAGCGAGACGCCATAAGCTTTGCCTCCGAAGCGTTAGTGAACTGCAGATTCAGGCTCTCCGGCCGGAAACTGGCCGGCACCGGCTGGCCATCCAAGCGGCTCAGGACGGGTTTAGGATCGAAAGTGTCGAGATGGCTGGCGCCGCCCTGCAGAAAAATGAGGATTACATTACGGGCATGCGCCGGGAGAGGGGGCTGCTTGGGAGCGAGCGGATTGGCGGAAGCGGAAGGTATGGTGCCGAACGCGGGCTCGCGTCCCATTAAGTAGAGAAGCCCCAGGGAGCCCAGGCCAATTCCCGACCGGGTAAGAAAACCGCGGCGCGATTCATCAATCGACATACATAAACTCCTGCAAATTAAAAAGGCTGAGACAGAGTTTAGACAGCGCGGCGGCCCTGGCGGGAGGCAGCGCCGACAAACTCGCCGGCATCTTGTCGGGAATGTGTCCAACAGCGCTGGTCTTGGTCAAAGCGTCCAGCATTTCGAGCGCTTTTGTGCGCTCCATAGCGGTTGGCGAGCGGTCCAGCGCAAGTCGCCATGCGCGCTCGATCCAGTGCGCCGGTTCCGCCCCAGCGTATTTGACCAGGCGGCCCGCAAACTCCTGTGCCTGCTCAAATGCGACGTTATTGTTCAAGAGCCATAGGGCTTGTGGCGCGACTGTGGTGATGTCCCGCTCCGGACAGCTCACCGCGTTGTCCGGGTTGTCGAACGCCTGCAGCATCGGATAACTGAAATTCCGCCGATTCAAAATGTAGATGCCCCTGCGGTTTTTCTCGGTCGGATCGGCCGCCACCGGCCACTGCCCTCGACTACCCACCGCGCTCCATTCGTCGTCAGCCAGGGGAGGCGCCACCGGATGCCCGCCCATCTTCAGGTTGAGCGTGCCGGAAACGGAGTGAATCGCGTCCCAAAGCTCTTCCCCTTCGAGGCGCGCCCGGTTCATGCGCCACAGATACCGGTTTTCCGGGTCGGTCTTTAAGTTGTTTTCCCCGCCGACCGTGCTGGCCTGCTGATAAGTATTCGAGAGCATGATCATGCGGTGAAGCTCCTTGATGCTCCATCCACGATCGACAAACTCGGTCGCCAGCCAATCCAACAGCTCCGGGTGAGAGGGCATTTGGCCCTGCCGGCCAAAGTCATTCGGTGTGCTGACAATGCCTTTCCCAAAGTGCCACATCCAGATCCGGTTCACGATCACTCGCGCGGTCAATGGATGATCGGGCCGGGTCAGCCATAACGCCAACTTCCGCCGGTTAGTCGCAATCGTTTCCGGCGCGACTTGCTGCGTGAAGCGGATTGTACCGTCGTCCAGAATGCCCGGAATACCAGGCCCGACCCTGTCCAGTTCCCGGCTTAAGTCGCCCCTTCCCAGCACGTGCACCTCTGGCACCAGCTCCGGTGGGTAATGGACCAGTACCGAGGCGGCCGGCACTTCCATCAACCCATCGTAGGGAATGTTCTGGCTCGCATCCTTCTCCGGAAGATCCAGCACCGTCTTGCCGATCTGCTCCAGTAAGTGAAGGTGTTCCGCGCGCTCCTCCGCGGTAAATTCTTGTTCGAGCTTGATCGTCTTGACTTCCTTGGTCAGCGGAGCAGCCAGCTCCTCTTCCTTGGCGCTGCGCTTGTCCTCGGGCACCTCGAACGCGGTGACCACTTCCTTGGAATACTTTGCCTTCAGCCGCTCGGTCACGCGATCAGTCACTTTGCGCTCGAAAAGAAGACACTTCGCCCGAGCCTCGCTGACCACCATAAGCTTGGTGTAGCTTTGCCGGTAATCCTCCAGGTAGTGGCGCGGAACAACGGTCGTATCCTCAGGATGGCTGGGCGCGAAAACCGCCTGTAAGCGGTAATAATCCCGCTGCGGCAAAGGATCGAACTTATGATCGTGGCAGCGCGCGCAGCCCATCGTCAAACCTAGAAACACCGAGCCGGTCGTATCCGCCGCATCTGTGAGCTGTTCGTATACCAGCTTCGGAATGTTCATGTTCGATTCATGTAACTCGGGCCCCAGCGTATACAGGCCGGTACCGATCCATGCTTCCAGATGGGCCAGCTTGGCGGGATCGACCTGATAGGTGCCTTGCAGATCGATGTTGTCCGACCATAGCTCGTCGCCGGCCACTTGTTCTTGCACGAAGCGGTCGTAGGGCTTGTCTTCAGTGAAGGATTTGATTACGTAATCCCGGTAGCGCCACGCGTTCGGATAGTAGATATCCGTCTCGAACCCTCCGCTATCGCTGTACCGGACGACGTCCAGCCAGTGACGCGCCCATCTCTCTCCGTAACGCGGGGAGGCAAGCAAATCTTCTATCAGCTTCGCATACGCGCCGGGCGAGGTATCGTGCACGAACTTCTCCACGTCTTCCGGGCTCGGCGGCAGCCCGATCAAATCGAAGTAGGCTCTGCGGATCAAGGTCCGGCGACCGGCGGGTGGAGCATGCCGCAAGCCTTTCTCCTCGAGTTTGGCGGCCACGAAAGCATCGATTGGATTGCCGGTCCATTCCGCGTCGCCGGCTTTCGGAACCGAAGGTTTCCTCGGCGTTCGGAAAGACCACCAGGCCGGCTCGGAATGCTTCGCCGCGGCTTCCGAAGACCATGGAGCTCCCGCATCGATCCACTGCTTCAGACTCTTGAGATCCTCGTCCGAAAGCGATTCTTTGCCGGGCGGCATTTTCAACTCGCCAATATGGGCCGCCGCCTGATAGAGCGGGCTATCCGCTGCGTTCCCCGGTTTCAGCGACGGACCCCGGCGGCCCCCGCTCAACATCGCTTCCTTTTCACGCAGATCGAGGCCCGACATCTTCGCCGCGCCGTGGCAAGCCAGGCAGTGTTTCTCGATGATCATCCGCGCGGAGGTTTCGAGCTCAGTGGGGCCGGCAAGCAGCAGCCAATGAGTGCTCAACACCAGCAGTAATGACCGTGCGGGACCAAAACGAGCTTTGGCCAATGGTAATACCATGCAAATGAGTATACGGGCCCGCCCATCGCGGTGTCAATGGGTCTTTGGCTGGGGAGGGCGCCTTCGCCCGCGGCCCGCCTCCCCCCGGTCGGGCTTCAAACAAGTGCTTCAAACAAGTTGACCTTTTAGCCGCGTGCGTGTAGGATGCAAAACGTAAGTCTCGCCGGCTCGAGACCGGGACTTACCAAGTGCTGCTCGTGACAGGCGATGCTGTAGTGACAAACAGGTGAAGGTCTTGAGGAAATACCAAAGACATATTGTAGGCGTAGGTGTCATCCTGCTCTTCGTGTTACCACTGCTGGTGGCTCAGGATGTATTCCAACGCGCCAAGACAGCCTTCGAGGAGGGCCGTTTCAGCGATACTATTTCCCTGCTTGACGGCCTTCCGAAGAACGAAACGCTGAGTCCGGCGCCGTATAACTTGAGGTCGCTGGCATTTGTTGAGCTGAGTCGTTACGATGAAGCGCTGGCGGCCAACCGGCGGGCTCGCGAGCTCGATCCGGGCAACGCCAATTACATTTACAACGCCGGGCTCATTCACCTCGACAAGGGAGAGTCGCAGCGCGCGGAACAGGTTTTTCGTGAAGCTCTCCAACGCTTTCCGCAATCGTCCATACTGTACCAGGGTCTCGGTGAGGCCTTGGTGAAACTGAATCGGTTTGGCGAGGCCGAAGCGTCCCTGAATCGCGCGACGCGGATTTCGCCGGAGAGCGCGTCCACTCAAGTGAGCATGGCGCACTTGTACTATGCCTTGGGAGATGGAGATAAGCTTGCGGCGGCGGCATCTAAAGCAGTAGCATTAGACCCAGGTAACTATCTGGCGTGCTTCTATTACGGCTCCTGGCTGATGCAATATCAGGGTCAGGTCTCGAGCGGGGCCGATTACATTCGAAAGAGTATCGACCTGCAGCCCCGCTTTGTAGACGGACTCAAAACGTGGGGGCGCATCGTTACGCATGAAGGGCGCTGGGCTGAGGCGGTGCGTGCCTATGAAAGAGCGGCGGCGGTCGACCCGAGCGACGGGCAGTTGTTCTACCTGCTGTCCGTCGCCTACCGTAAGCTCGGTGAAGACCAGCAGGCGGACCGGGCCCTCTCACAATACCAAAGGCTCGCGAAACAGTGACTGCAAGCAATCTTCAAAATCTTCAGCAGGGATTTGAATTATGAATTGTCGTCAAGTGGTTTTGGCGCTTTCGCTAAGTGCGCTTCCCTTGTTCGCTCAAGAGGAGGCGCTGCGGTTCCGGCGCGCCTGCGATCGTATCGACCGCCTTGCGGAGCGTATCATGCGGGAATCCAAGGTCCCGGGAATGGCGCTTGCCATTACCAGCCGCGATGGTCTCCTGCACGTCTCCACCTATGGATTCGCGAACTCGGACGCCCGCGAGCCTGTTACGCCGGACACCTTGTTCGGCCTCGGCTCGATCGGGAAGTCCTTCACCGCCGTTGCCGTCCTGGCCCTTCACGACGCCAGGAAGCTGAACCTGCGGGCGCCCGTGCAAGACTACTTGCCATGGTTCAAGGTCAATTCGACCGGGCCGATCTCCCTGCACCACTTACTCACTCACACATCGGGCTTTCCTAGTATGCGAATGGACTTGACGTCAACGGCGTACCAGGCCTACTGGTTGACCGAAGCACCGGTGAAATTCGAACCCGGCAAGCAATATCATTACTCCAGCTCCGCGTTCGATGTCCTCAGCCTCGTGGTCGCGGCGGTAGCTCAGAAATCTTACGCGCAGTTCGTCCGGGAGGCCATTCTGGAGCCCCTCGAGATGCATCAGAGTGAGCCGGTTTTCACCAACCGCATGCGTCCCCGGCTGGCGGTCAGTTACGAGCCCTTGTACGATGACCGGCCGTCCCGGCCGGAGTACCCGATGGTTACATCGAACTGGTACGAATATGGCGGCGGCGCCGGGAGTGTCGCGGCATCGGCGACCGATCTGGCGACTTATGTACGGATGATGCTGAATCGGGGCCGCGGCCCCCATAATAAGCAAATTCTGACTGAAGAGAGCTTCGGCTTATTGACCCAGCGTGCCGTGCCGCGCGGCCAGAACCGCTATTATGGCTACGGACTGGAGATCAGCGACGAGGGCGGCCACACCCTGATCGGCCATGGCGGCGGCCAGCAGGGATTCCGTTCGATGATGATTGGCGACCTCGACGACGGCTTGGGAGTGGGAGTCGTGTGCAACGCTCCGGCGAATCTCGATTTCGCCCGCTTTGCTCTGAAAGCCGTACAGGCCGCGCTGCACAACCACGAACTGCCCGAGCTACCGTCGTCAGATCAACCCACCACGGTAGTCGATGCCCCGAACTATTCTGGCGATTACACGACCGCGGGAGGAAAGCAGTTCAGCCTGCGGGCGGATAAAGATGGTCTGATGCTGATCTACAACGGGCAGGCGAGCCCCCTCGAACGGCAGGGCAAGGACGCCTTCCTATGTGGCCATCCGGATTTTCCCCTCTTCCCGCTGCGATTTGGCCGGAAAGAGGGTAGCGTAGTCGAAGCATCATACGGCTCCGAATGGTATGTCAACGCGCGATACGGCGGGCCAAAGCAATTTGACCATCCTTCGGAGTGGAACGCTTATCCGGGCCACTACCGGATCTCGTCTCGGCACCACATCAATTTCCGCATTGCGCTGCGGAAGGGGAACCTCTGGCTCATCAATCCCGGCGGTGATGAAACCGCGCTGGTCCCCTTGCAGGCCGGGCTGTTCCGTCTGGGAGATTCGCCTGAATGGTTGCGCTTCGACACCGTGGTCCAAGGCGAGTGCCTGCGTGTCAATTACTCCGGAACCGACTTCCACAGGGACTTTACACCGTGATGCCTGATTGCGTGGGCAGTGCAAGCCGGGGGCTCGACGCAGGTCGAGCAGGGTGAGATGGCACACACGCCCGAGGCCATCCGCGAGTGGGCCCTGGAGTTGCGGCGGCGATTCCCCACTGGGCGCCTGGCTTTCGCGCTGGAGCAATCGCGCCGACCCTTGGTGTTCGCCTCGAGTAAGCACGAGTAACTGGTACTGTGCCCCATTCATTCCAGCAGCGCTGTCAATTATCGAAAGATCTTCCGGCCGTCGGGTGCCAGGAGCGACCGGCCGGACGCCGCCATGCTTTTGACATGCTGCAAATCCCACCACGCGGCTGTCCCACCACGCGGCAGTCCGAGCTCGAGCGTATAAGTGGATTCGGTTGCTGTTCCGTTGTTGGAAAGATGGCCGCCCCTACGAGGAACAGATTTAATTACAGGCGTTGGCCCAGGAGGAAAATGCGCAAGCGACATAGACCGCCGGCCCTCCTCGCCCCAGCGATGCGCCGCTGATCGGGCCAACGCGCCGTAACGCGCGCGCAGCGCAACAGGAGGTGGCGAAGGAAGCCGGTGTAAAGAGCCTTTCGTCGTAGTTGGCGAGCACGTCATTTCTGGGAAGAGCCAGATTCTTCTTCGACCAAACTTGGTACACTTCGTTGGAAGGTCGAGAAGCCGCACTCCGGAGTATGAAGTGGAAACGCTGTCACTACAGATCGACAATCGGTTTTTGAACTGGGAGGAGGTCGCTCGACTGGTGCTCTCAGTAGGCGGACGACGGCGCTACCATCGCGCACCAGTGCCAGATCATCGACGGCGGCTTTATCTGACTCGGAAAGCGACAGACAAACATGAAGAAAATTCTCAATCGGCCTACGGATTACGTGAATGAAATGCTCGACGGGCTTTGCGCCGCTCACCCGCAGTACTACCGCCGGACCGGCGCGGAAGGCCGGGTCGTGGTAAGAAGGGACGCCCCCACCCGCGGGAAAGTGGGGATTGTGACGGGCGGCGGTTCTGGACACCTGCCTGTGTTCACCGGTTATCTGGGGGCGGGCCTGCTGGACGCCTGCGCCATCGGCGACGTCTTCTCCTCTCCCGGTGTGGATCTCATGGCCGATGCCATTCGCGCTGCCGATGGGGGCGCCGGCGTTCTCAAGCTATATGGCAACTACGGCGGCGACCGTATGAATTTCGACATGGCCGGCGAGTTGGTAGAAATGGAAGACATCCGGACGACCACGGTACTGGTGGCCGATGATGTCGCGAGCGCCGGGCCCGAGGAACGCCAGAAGCGCCGCGGCGTGGCTGGGCTGGTCTTCTGCTATAAGATGGCTGGAGCGAAGGCCGCCGCGAACGGCACGCTGGACGAGGTTGCCACCGTGGCGCAGAAGGCCGCGGACAGTTGCCGCTCGGTTGGCGTCGCTCTGACACCCTGTATCGTGCCCTGCGCCGGCCGGCCCACCTTCACCATCAGCGAGGACGAGATGGAGATCGGGATGGGCATTCACGGCGAGCCCGGCGTCCGGCGCGGGCCGTTGCGCAAGGCCGATGAAATTGTGACAGAAATGCTGGAGATGCTGCTGGCCGATATGCCGCTGGCATCCGGCGACCGTGTTTCGGTGTTGGTGAACAGCCTGGGCGCGACGCCGCTCGAAGAGTTGTACATCGCGTATCGACATGTGGACGCGAAGCTGAAGGAATTGGGCGTAACGGCGGTCTCGCCGCTGGTCGGGCGATATGCGACTTCTATGGAAATGGCGGGCATGTCGCTCACTTTCTCGAAGCTCGATGCGGAACTGGAGGCGCTGTTGAAAGCGCCGTGCGACTGCCCGTTTCTGAAAGTGTGAGATGGCCAGCGACCTCACCACGAACTCCCTTCGTTGGGCCGCGGTCCGGCTGAAGGAGCAGATGGCCCTCTCTGCGGGCGAGTTGAACGAATTGGACGGTGCGCTAGGGGACGGCGACTTGGGCGCCAACCTGATGCATGCCGCCGAGCGGTTGGCGGAGGATCTGCCGAATCTGCCAGACGACGTCGGAATGGCGTTGCTGCGCTGCGCGCAGGCGTTCACTCGCGTCTCGGCATCGACCTATGGAACCTTGCTAGCCACAGGACTTATGTCGGCGGCCAAGGCAGTGAAAGGCCGAACGAAGGTGCCTTGGGCTGACATCCCGAGTCTGCTCGGCGGCGCGCTCCAGGCGATGTCCGACCGCGGCAAAGGCCAATTGGGTGATAAGACGGTTCTCGATGCGGTCGAAGCGGCACGCTCCGCGACTGCCGGTCTCGACAACTCCGAAGCCATAGGCAGGGAGGCCGGCCGTGCGATCGCAAACGCCATCCTTCAGTTTCGAGACCTTCCGTTTCGCCAGGGCCGTGCCCGTATATTCGGGAGTAAAGGGATCGGACGCGACGATCCCGGCATGGTCGCATTCCAGCGTATTGTGGAAAGCTTAAGTTCCCAATTCCCAACAACCTCTTGAAATTTGGAACCGTGGCTTTGGCATCCGCGTTCATGTCGAACCGCAAAATAGGCTTGATCGCTCGGCAATGACCGCTGCTATCGATCCGCGGCACCGGCCCGGCAGCGCCCGCGTTTGGCAGTAGTCCCCCACGTCAGCTTCCCAGCCGCCCCGTCAAGCCGCCATATTATATGTTTTATATGTTAATGCCACATGCCAGTAGATTTTCCACTTTAGTGCTTGACAGCACTGCTGGTTCATGATAAACATTCTGTTTGTCAATGGATTGACCAATACCACTTGAGGGGGTCGTATGCGTCTGCCAAGTCGCAATTGTCTATACGAGTCCGTTTTTTGTGCTGCCGCGCTCGCAGTGCTCGCCACATCCGCTTGGGGCCAAACATCGCTCGGAGAGCTCGTCGGCACCATCAAGGACTCCTCCGGCGCTCCCGTCCCACACGTCACCGTCGTGATCACGAACGACGCAACCGGCGTCAAAACGAACACGGCCAGCAATGATGACGGGGCATATTCGGCCGAGGCACTCGATCCCGGCACCTATCGCATCGACGCCAACTCGTCCGGATTCAAGGCCTACACGGCGACGCGTATCGAACTGTCGACTGGCCAGATCCGGCGCGTGGACATTATCCTGCAAGTCGGCGCCCTAAATCAGCAGGTCCAGGTGGTTGGGGAGGCCGGCGCCGCCGAAGTGCAGACAGATTCCGGGGCCCTCAGTGACGAGCTCGGGTTTCAAACAGTTCAGGAGATGCCATCGGAGAGCCGCAAGGCGCTGGAACTCGTTCAATTGACGCCCGGCGTCACAATGCTCTCTATCGGCACGACTCAGGGACAGGAATTGCCTTTCTTCAGCATCGCCGGAAATCCCGGTCCTCGAGGCGCTATGTACCTGATGGACGGGACCAGCACCGCGTTTCCCCGCGTTCAGGGCAACGGTGGCAATCTGCCGGGTTTGAATCCCCCCATAGAAGTGATGCAAGACATGCGCATTGTCAGCAATAGTTACTCGGCGGAGTTCGGGCAGGGTATAGGCGGAGTAGTGATTATGACCAGTAAGTCTGGTACTAACTCCTTGCACGGAGATGCTTATTACTTCGGCCAAAATAACGACATAGATGCTCGTAATTTCTTTTCCTCGAGCGTTCCGGAACTTCGCTACGATAATTTCGGAGGTGTCATTGGCGGCCCCTTCAAAAAAGACCGTACCTTCTTTTTGTATAACTACGAGCGAGAAATTAACCTGAGTGGGTCGCCCTCCGTGCTGACGCTTCCCACTTTGCTCCAGCGCCAGGGAAACTTTTCCCAAACATACAATGCTAATGGCAGCCTTGATGTGATTTACCAGCCCAATTCGACGCAAACTCTCTCCAACGGCACGATCACGCGCACGCCTTATCCTGGCAACATCATTCCAGCGAGTGCCTTTGATCCCGTAGGAGCCAACATTCTGAACAATTACGTGCCGGCTCCTAACCAGCTCGGCACCATCACTGGCGCAAACAATTTCCTGAGAAACCGTTTGGAAACCGACGTACACAGGAACTGGAATTTTGGTCGTATCGACGAAAACCTCACCGACAACGATAAGCTCTACGGACGCGTTACGGTCGATCAACCGAACTACCCCGAGGGCGGTGCGTATAAGGGCATCGCCGGGGCTGAGGATGCCGATCCGAACGACCTGCTCGCGTATCAAGAGATGAAAACGATTGGAGCCGGGTACACCAAGGTCTTCAGTCCTACGCTGCTGAGTGATTTTCGGTTTGGATTCGTCGCCTTCAACATGAACTTTGAAGCTCTGGGAGATAACTCCGCTGTGTGGGACCAGAACTGGGCGGGCAAACTCGGCTTGCAAAACCTTTCCATCGACACTTTCCCGTACTTTCAGCCTTCGGGTTACGAGGGCATTGGCGGAACCGGTGCTGATTTTGGCGGCAGACAACAGTTAATCTACAAGGTCTTCACTGCATTTCAATTCGGGGAAACTCTTAGTTGGCAGAGAGGTAGGCACTTTCTTCATTTTGGTGGAGAATATATCCACTCCAGGGGAGTTTTTGCATCTCGCGTTTGGCCTTCCGGAGATTCGACTTACGACCCTCGCGCGACCGCATTGCCGGGCGTGGCAAACACCGGGAATTCGATTGCTTCCATGTTGTTAGGTCAGGTGGCCACCGCCACGATTGAGGACGAGCCGGCTCCCGACATCCGCACGTGGTTTGCGGCGGCGTTCATCCAGGATGACTGGCGCGTAACCGACCACTTGACCGTCAACCTGGGTCTACGTTACGAGTTTGACTTCCCTAAGGAAGACCTGACCAACTCCCAGAATTTCTTTAACGCTAATGCGATTAATCCTGCCTGCAATTGTCCCGGCGCGATCATCTTTTCGCAAAATCTCTACGCCGTATCGCAGTCGCCACCACAACTGTACAATGCTCAACCGCTGGTGCTTGACCCGCGCGTCGGTTTCGCCTGGACGCCGTTTAAGAAAGACGATCTGGTAGTCCGTGGCGGTTATGGCATCTTCTATGCCGGGGCGGACTATGGCGATACGTTTTGGGACCCCCCCATGGCTGGTACTGGAAAACAAGGCACCTGGACGACCGACGGCCTTGGCCTCACGCCCGCGTTTATTTTGTCGCAAGGTTATCCTGCCCCTCCGCAACAACCCCTGAACAATGCCTGGGGAGCCGTAGCGATTGGCCAATCACCCGTATATTCACCCCAATATTGGTATCCGAAGCGCAGGGTTATTTACGACGAACAATGGAATTTCAACATTGAGAAGCCGTTCGGGAAGACTTTGATCGAAATCGGATATTTGGGTAACGCCGGTAAGCACCTGCCCGACGGGGCCTACAACGCAAACCAGCTCCTGCCCTCATTGATGGGGCCCGGGAACGCCCAGATACGGTTGCCTTTCCCGCAGTTCGGCAATGTCACGGGCTACGGATATAACGACGAGACCTCGCTGTATCATGCTGGCCTCGTCGCGGTCCGCCGCCATTACTCGAACGGACTGAGCTTTGAGGCAAACTATACGCTCTCCCGCTTCTTGGATGACCAGTCGTATAAACGATCGGATTACGACCGGCTCCTGGACTATGGACCGAGCTCTCTGCAGCGCCGCAATGTCTTCATCTTTTCGTCGGTGTACGAACTTCCATTCGGAAAGGGTAGGAGCCTTCTGACGAGTGGTATAGCTGCGCAGGTACTCGGCGGATGGCGCTTAGGCGGGTTTGTGCAAGCCCAATCCGGGCAGCCGCTCAACTTCTCCGATCTCGATAACACGTGTAACTGTTACACAAACGGTACACAAGGAGTGAATATCAGCGGTCCCGTGCGCCTGACATCGAATTTTAATCCCGCGTCGGCCACGTGGTTCAATACTTCGGTTTTCTCAAATCCGGCGGCATATACCTTTGGCAACGCGGGGCCAGGCCTCATTGAGGCGCCGGGGTTGTTTACGATTAATACAAACCTGACCAGGAGGTTTCCAATCACCGAGCGTTTTTCTGTAGAATTCCGTATGGATGCCTTCAACTTGCTCAATTGGGTGAACTTCAATGCGCCAAACACGACATACGGCTCACCCAGCTTCGGCAATATTACAGGCGCCGGACCGGGCCGTATTCTTCAATATGCAGCGAAGTTCTTTTTCTAATTTCGGCTGCTGCTGGGCTTGGCGCGCGGGAGCTTGCCTGACTCTATTGATACTGGCATCCGCGATCTGTGCGCCCAGCCGCGCGGCGCGAGCTGACGGGCCTGAATTGCTCGCGCAATATCAATCTACAACTGTCGCGAGCGATTATGGCGCCGTGAGCTCCGTCCGCTTCACTACTGGAGTGGTGGAGCTGCAGCCGAAAGTCCTGGCCTACTCTCCGCCAGGTACCATGCGGCAGTTACGTTTCAGCGAGAATGTCTGGGTTATTGGTTACCAGACCTCCATCTCGGATGAGAGCGGGAGATCGCTCACCGAAAACTATATCTGCCACACCATGTTCTGCGATCAGCGTGCCGTCCAGCGGCAGGATCAGCGTATGCGTGCCTTGTATTCTGATGGCTTCACGCGCGGATTCTCGCTGCCGGAGGGTTATGCCGTTCCGTTTTCGCACCTCGACAACGTGCACTTCATGCCCATGTTCAACAATCGTGCGGACCTACCGCGGCGCGTTCAAATGCAAATTGACGTACTCCTCATACGGGAGAAGGATTTGCGCAAACCTCTCGAGCCCTTGTACGCCACCCTGCGCAGTGTCCAGATACCACACCTTTACTTCGTTCCGCCGAAACGCCACCAACAAGACATCACTTTCGAGTTGCCTTTCGAAGGTCACGTTCATTTCATCGGAACGCACATCCATCCGCATGCGGAATCGATGACCCTGTTCGATGTTTCCCATGGTAAGGAAGTTTGGTGTGGAAAGACCGTGCAGGGCCCCGGAGGCGTTGATACAATGGGGGTCTATTCCAGCGTTGCGGGCTATGCGGTGCATCCCGGAGACGTTTTTCGGCTCTCGAGTGTGTACAACAATCCGACTGCGGGCAAAATCGACGCGATGGCTGCCGTTTTCCTCTTCTATTCCGAAAACTGAGCGCGCACGGCTGCGGCGGGAACCGTGATGAACGCTGCAGTAATCAGGCGCGCGGCCCTTCACCTCAAGCTCTTCGTATGCGCGCTGCTCGTGTGTTCGGGCTTAAGAGCCCAGACGGACGAGTGGGAATCAACTGTGGCCGAGGCCTCCCGCGCCTATACCAGGAGCCAATTCGGTGAGGCTGAGAGATTGCTTCGGATGGCTATCGCGGAGACGGAGAAATTTCCGGCCGCGGATCCGAGGCGAGCTACCAGCCTCAACGATCTGGCCGCGGTCTACGACACACTCGGCCGATACGGCGACGCCGAACCGCTTTACCGCCAGGCGCTCGCTCTCATGGAGAAAAACTTGGGGCCCAACGATCCGAACGTCGCCACCACTCTCAACAATTTGGCGGAGTTGGATCGCGCGCTGGGGAAGTACGCCGACGCTGAAGCCCTGCACAATCGCGCACTCGTTATCCGGGAGAAGGTGCTCGGACCCGACCACCCGGACGTTGCGGAGAGCCTGAGAAATTTAGGCGCGCTCTACGATCTCGAGGGCCGGTATCGTGTAGCCGAAAAACTGTACTTGCGTTCACTCGGCATCCAGGAAAAAAAATTGCCACCTGACGATCCGGCGATCGGCAAGACCACCAACAATCTCGCCGATCTCTACTGTACGGAGGGTAGATATTCGAGCGCCGAACCCTTATATCGTCGATCGCTCGAAATTCTGGAAAAGAGTCGTGGGCCCGGCCATCCCGATGTTGCTACGATTCTCAACAACATCGGGGAGTTATATCGTCTCGAGGGCAAGTACCCATTAGCGGAGCCTTATTACAAGCGCGCGATCGGCATTCTCGAACAGCGCTTCGGAGAAAAACATCCGACGCTGGCAGTCAGTCTGAACAATCTTGGCGAGCTCGACCGGGCTGAGGGCAAGTACGCCGAGGCCGAATCGCTCTATAGGCGATCGCTGGCGATCCTTGAGACGGCCTTCGGACAACAGCATCCGAATCTCGCGGCCACTCTCAACAATCTCGGAGAGCTCTACCGTGAGCGGTCCCAGTTTTCGGAATCGGAGCGCATGTACCAACGCGCGCTCGACATCTTGCAGAAGGCTTTTGGGCCCGCCCATCCGAATCTGGCCATAACTCTCACGAATTTAGCTGAGTTATACGACGAGGAGGGCAACCACGCTAAGGCCGAGCTGCTCTACGTTCGATCTCTGAAGATTCTGGAGAGCGCGCTGGGACCCGACCATCCGAATGTGGCGGCCGCTGTGAACAAACTCAGTGTGCTCTACGGCTATGAGGGCAAATACGAACAAGCCGATTCATTTTGTAAGCGGGCGCTCGTAATTTTGAAGCGCAACCTGGGACCGGACGCACCCGAGGTCCTGAAGACCACTCGGACTTGCAGTGACCTGGACGACAGGATCGCCCAAGAAGCGGAAATCAAAAAAATGCAGTCGAAGTCGAAATCCCTGGCGCAGTAGCAAGCGTTGCGTGCGCTCCGTAGCTGTAAAATTGGGACTTAACAGGGGATCTGAGATCGCAACAGATACCTTCTTGCACATCCAGAAACTGTGGGCCCTGGATCGCTTCATCGGTGAAAGTGTTGCCAGGGACGGCTAGAGTTGGCGCGGTCGGCTGTGCGAGAATCGGACCTTTACGACAAGGGCGATCCGCGTACGTTATCGCAAAGGCCCCATTGTGTCACCCTAGCCAGGATAGGGCAGGTGGGGTAATCCACTCGGGTGCGGGTGGCGCGGAGATCGGCTGGCCCGCTAAACGGAATTGTCGAATCCTCTATCGGAGGATCTGATTCATGAGATTTGCGATTTACGTTAAGGATACCGAAAGCCAGTTAGCTCGGCTCCAGCGGCACGTCCTGCAACAACACCATGCAGTCCACCGATGCGTCGAGCGCGATTCCGGCCAGGCCAGCGAGCGCGCCGCGTTACAAAAACTACGCGTGTCCGCCTCGCACCGCGACTTCCCAAGTCGTACTGGCGTGGGCACTGGACAACTGCGTGCCGGGGAACTGGGCTGATGTCTATCTCAACCCAATCCGAGAAAGAGCGCAAGCGCCAGCTCGTCGCCGGCGGCCGCATCCAAGGGAAGGCACCGGCTGCCATCGCCAGAGAGGCGGGATGCAGCATCCGCCACGTGCGGAGACTGAGCGTCGAACCGGAAACCCAGCTTCTCATCAGAGACCTGCTGGCTCCGTACAAGCCAGGATTGGCACGGGGCCGGTGATTTTGGAAATCCTACGCACTGCTCAGAACTGCTCAAAAGCGTGACAGGCGGGGCCGGCGTGGCCTCCGGCTTACGGATCTGAGGGGGATCTAAGTGAGGTAAACGAGGTTCTGCGGTTGCCTCTGCGAATATAGGACCTTTGCCGCACACTACGGACCTTTGCTGCACACCATCCAGTGGCCCGCATTCCTACCACGTACGGCGCGAGCGGTTCCGTAGTCGCGTGCCTGTCACAGGACGCCGCGGTAGTGAAGAGTCTGCTCACGGCGTCCCGTCGACCCGTCGCAGCTATGCGATCCGGCGTCACGTGGACGCTGCCTGGGAGAAGTGGAAAGCCCTAGCGCTGGATAGCGGCACCTCTCCGCGTGGGCCCTGGATTGCTGCCAGCGATTGCGCCCGGGCGGACCAGTGTACTCGAGACCAACGTCCCTATAAAATGTCTGCGCCTCATTCGCCAATATTCTATAGCAGGATGGCGCGTGATAGAATCGGTCACCGATCAATAAAGAACAACGAATGCGATATTCAACGACGTCTCTGCTCCCCCTGATTCTGATTGCGGGGATTCCGGCCTGTGCGCAAGGAAACGAGCCGGCCCTGGACAACGACCAGGTCCGGGTGCTGGTGGTGACGGAGCAACCGCATGTCAAGACACCCCTACACGAGCACAAGGTGAACAGGGTTATGGTCTACCTGAACGCGGGCAAGCAGGAGATGACGCGGGGAAGCAAGAAAACCCTGGTGAAATATAAGGCGGGGGAAGCGAAGTGGAGCGCGGCGAGTGGGATGCATCAAGTCGAGTTGGTCAGCGCCACGCCGTTACAGATCGTCGAAGTGGAGATCAAGAAGCCGGGCGATCCGGCGAAGACGGTCAGCACGTCGCTCGATCCGGTGAAGATCGACAGGCAGGATTATACGTTGGAGTTCGAGAACAGCCAGGTGCGAGTGGTGCGGGTGAAACTAGGGGCACATCGCAAAGTGCCGGAACACGAGCACCAGTTGAATCGCGTCGTGGTCTATCTGACCGACCAGAACGCCAGCATGACGGGTCCGGAAGGGCAAACTACGACGAGCCAGCACAAACCCGGCGACGTGAGTTGGGGGGGCCCCGTAAAGCATCGCGAGGAGAACCTGATGGACAAGACGTTCGAAGCAATCGTGGTCGAGTTGAAGAACTGATCGCAAAATCTCCCTCACGGGACGCTGGACCTGCTGATTCTCAAAGCGCTGTCAGAGATCCGTTATAATTAATGCCGATAGCATGAGGTCGGCAGCCATCGAGCGCGACAACTAAAGGCTTAATACCGCTCATGGTACTTGTCGGTCACCCCGTGATTATGAGCTCCATAGTGCCGCTGTTGGCGCAAACCCCGCCCCCGCCCGGCCCTGGCGCTTCGGCTTCGATTCGCCAGAATGGCGAAACCTTGGTGCTTGCCTGAGTTTGTATGTGGAATAAAGCCCTCTTCGGGATAGCAGTTAGCTGTTGGCTCGCAGCCCTCCTCGTCGCTGAAACACCGCCAAAGCACCCCGAAGTCCCAGCGCGCTCGATCGACCGGCTAAACAAACTGACCGCTGAAATTGCGCCCAAAACGACGCACCCAAACACCCGACCTATCGCGGTCCGCAACTTCATCGACGAGTTCATTTTTTCGAAAATGGAGCATGACGGCATCCCGCACGCCGGGCTGAGCACCGACGCGGAGTTTCTGCGCCGCGTTCATCTCGATTTGACCGGC
>Ga0302324_100004676_pt1 | contig 30176 bp, 24 predicted proteins | sample Palsa_T0_1_FD_201949 | JGI IMG/M metagenome (GOLD analysis project Ga0302324, IMG submission 201949) | Peat permafrost microbial communities from Stordalen Mire near Abisko, Sweden - Palsa_T0_1 | ecosystem: Environmental > Terrestrial > Soil > Palsa > Peat permafrost | place: Sweden: Abisko...
GGCGTCCGAATCGCTGCGCAGGCTCGAGGGCAAGCCCTCGACGCAAGACCTCACCGCGCTGCAGCCTGGGCTGCACCTCCCGCCGGTTCCCCCCTCACCCGAGGCCCAGGCGTCCCCGCTTCCGCGCCCAACGGCCACAGGCGCACGCCTCTCCGCACCGGTTCCCGAAGAGGTCAGCTACCAGGCGGTCGCGCTGCCAACGTCCGCCGCCCTCATGGACGGCCCGATGCCCGGGCCGCACCCGCGCGTGCGCATCGCGACGACCCAGGGGATCGTTGTCGTCCGCCTCTACCCGGAATGGGCGCCCTACACGGTGGCGAGCTTCCTGCACCTGGCGAACGCCGGATACTTCGACGGAAACCGCTGGTTTCGTATCGTCCCGGACTTCGTCGTGCAGACCGGCGATAAGGCGAACACCGGGAACGGCGACCCTCCGTACTCAGTCGGTGCGGAAGAGAACCCGATCGAGCAGCGCGCCGGGATCATCTCGATGGGGCTGGACTACGACGAGAAGACGAACACGCCGCTGCGCGACACGGCCGGGTCGCAGTTCTATATCACCTTGTCTCCGCAGCTACACCTGGACCGCGACTTCACGGTGTTCGGCGAGGTGCAGAGCGGATTCGACGTGCTGCCGCATCTGGTCGAGTCCGACAAGATGACTTCCGTCGAGCAGATCGCGGACGGCTAAGGCGGGGCGCCTCGGGCACGAGGCGGGGCGCCTCGGGCACGAGGGCGCTATCGGGAGACGAGGGCGCGCAGCGCGAGCATCGCATTTTCCCGGCGTTCGATGACACGCCGGTAGAAATAGCCGGCCCAGTGGGTTCCGAACGGCACGTAGACTCGCACCCGGTATCCGTCGCGGACGAGTTCGCGCTGCGCATCGGGGCGAACGCCGTAGAGCATCTGGAACTCGAAGGTATCGACGCCGACGGAGTGTGCGCGCACGAACGTCCGGACGGCCTCGATGATGCGCTCGTCGTGCGTCGCGATCCCCGGATAGGTGCCGCGAGCGAGCAGCGTCTCCGCCAGGCGGACGTACTCGCGGCGGATGGTCGGCATGTCCTTGTACGCGATCTCGCGCGGCTCGTTGTATGCGCCCTTGCAGAGGCGGACGCGCGCGCCCAGCGCGATCGCATGCTCGAGGTCCGCGGCGGTGCGGTGCAGGTAGCACTGCAGGACCGGACCGACGTTGCGGTACGTCGCGAACGCGCGTTCGAAGACGCGGAGCGTCGCATCCGTGAGCGCGGACCCTTCCATGTCGATCCGCACGAACGGGTCGTCGTTCGCGGCGGCGCGGGCTGCGATCTGCTCGAGGTGCGAAGCCGCGAGCCTTTCGTCGATGAGCAGTCCGAGCGCGGTGAGTTTCACGGATACGTTCGTGCGCAGCCCGTCGCGACGGATCGCGTCCAGCAGTTCGAGGTACACGTCGCGCGTACGTTCCGCTTCCTCGCGCTGCGTCACGTCCTCGCCCAGAAAGTCCAGCGTCGCCGTCAGCCCCTCGCCATTGAGGGCACGGACTGCGTCGAGGGCGGACGCGATCGTATCGCCTGCGACGAAGCGCTTTGCAAGGAAGAAGAAGCGCCTCGATAGTGGGGAGTCCGGCGCGAGCAGGCGGTCGATGACGGCCATTGCGGCCGCCTTCGACGGTCCTGGGGGCGCGCCTCCGAGACGGAGACGGCCTGCCCGCGTCGTAACCCGGCGCGGTGACTACCCACGATGCCTGGCGCGTCGCGCTCATCGCCGGGTCGCTCGGTCTGGACGTCTTCGCGGTGTGCGTCGGCGTCGGGATGCGCGGTGCGACGACCGCGGCGAAGCTGCGCATCGGAGCAGCCTTCGCAACGGCCGAGGTCACGATGACCCTGATCGGGGCTGGGCTGGGGATGGCGATCGGCCGCGTGATCGGTCAAGTGGCCGGCTACCTGGGGTTCGGCGCACTGGTGTTCATCGGCGCGTACATGATCGTCGAGACGATTCGTGAGACCGAAAAGGAGTTCGACCTCTCGCGCGGATGGGGCCTGATGCTGGCGGCGCTGTCGATCAGCGTCGACTCGCTCGGCATCGGGTTCTCGATCCTCTACGTCGGCGCTCCCGTCGTCGTCTCGCTCGCGGCGATCGGCGTCGCGTCCGTCCTGTCGACCACGCTGGGCCTCACGTTCGGCCGAATGCTCGGCGTTCGCGCCGAGCGCGGCGCGGGGCTGTGGGCGGGAATCGTGCTGATCCTGACCGGCGTGGGCTTCACGCTCGAGAAGGTCCTCGCGCGGTGACCGTGCTGCGGCGCGTGTGGCTGGTGACGCTCGCATATTGGATCGTCTATGCGGCGCTCGGAACCGATCGCTACGTCACGTACCGATCGGGCGCCGACCTCGGGCTCTTCACGCAGACGATCGCGTCGTCGCTGCACGGCTTCGCGAACACCGTCGAGGGCGGCAACCACTTCGCCTTCCATTTCTCGCCGATCCTCTACGCGTGCGCTCCCGCCCTGTGGCTGCTGCACTCGCCGCTCGCGCTCGTGCTCATTCAGGCGTGCGCGTGCGCGCTCGCCGTGCCGCCGCTGTTCCTGCTCGCGCGCCGCCGCCTTCCCGAACGGTTCGCGTTTGCGGTGGCAGCGATCGCGCTCGTCTATCCGCCGCTCGCCGGCGTCGCGTTCTCCGACTTTCACGAGAACGGCTTCGTCCCCGCGGCGACGCTCTGGCTGTTGTGGGCCGTCGATGCGCGGCGCTGGCGCCTTGCCTGCGCGTTCCTCGCGGTGACGCTCGCGATCAAGGAAGACCAGGCGCCCATCCTCGTCTTCGGTGCGATCGTCGCGCTCGCGTACTTCGCACGCCGGCGCGAGCGTGACGGCGTGCGGTTCGCGCTGGGTGCGCTGGCCGCAAGCGTCGCCGTGTTCGTCGCGTTCTTCGCGATCGTGCGTCCGCTCGCGGCGGGCGGCCACGGCTGGGAGCCGCTGCACTTCTACGCGCGCGCCGCGATCGAACACGGAACTCGCAAGCCGCTCGTCGAGCGGCTTACGTATGCGCTCGAGGCGTTCGTGCCCCTGTGCTTCGCGTGCTTCGCCTCGCCCGTGCTGCTGCTCGCGCTCCCCGGCTTTGCCGAGCTGTTCCTCTCGCGGGATCCCGTGACGTACACGATGGGGCAGCACTACGCTGCCGTCTGGATCCCGTACGTGCTCGCGGCGTACGCCTTCGGCGTCGCCCGGATCGCCGAGCGGCGGCAGACGCTCGCGGCGCGCCTCGTGCAGATTTCGCTCGCGCTCTGCGTGCTGAACCTGCTCTTCGCGAGTCCGACGCATTGGGGGCACTATCTGGGCCCGCGCACGGCCCACGACGCCACGCTGGACCGCTTCCTGAGCGACCTTCCTCCCGATCTACAGGTGGGGACGCACGACGAGATCTACGCTCACATCGGCTTCGACCCGCACGCATCGATCGGACTCTCCTCCGCGCCGGCCTTCGCGCTGTTCGATGGGACGATGGCGACCTCGTACTGGGTCGAGCGAACTCGCGACGCACTGAGCGATCCATTCGGCCGCTACGCACTCGTCCGCGACGACGACGGAATCGGGCTCTATCGCCGGAAGAAGAGCGCTGCGGCGCAAGACTGAATGACGGGTAGCATGCACGTCGGCATGGCTTTGCTCGCGCATGCCCGCCGGGGCGCGCATCCCACGATCGTCGTCGTCGGTACCGGGAAGAACGTCGGGAAAACGGTCGCCGTCGCGGCGCTGGTCGATGCGCTGCAGCGCACCGGGAGCCCGTTCGGCCTCTGCTCGATCGGCCGCGACGGCGAGGGCATCGATGCGCTCGAGGGCTCCGCGAAGCCGAGGCTGTTCCTGCAGCCCCGGGCGCTTCTGGCCACGGCCGCTGCGCTGCTGCCCGCGCATCCCGCGGTCGAGGTCCTCGACGTGCCCGCGGAGCGGACCGCGCTCGGTCCGCTCGCAATCGCGCGCACGCGCGCGGCCGCGTACTTCGAGGTCGCCGGCCCGCCGAGCGCCTCCGCGGTGCGCGGGGTCGTGGATGCGCTCTTCGCGCACGGTGCGCATACGGTCGTCGTCGACGGTGCGGTCGATCGCATCGCCGCGGTGCGAGAGCACGACGCGATCGTGGTCGCGACGGGCGCCGCGAGCGGCCCGACCCTCGCGCGTGTGGTCGCGGACACGGCGACGCTCGTACGCTGCCTGCGCATACCGCGAGTCGATCCGTCGCGCGCTGCGCTCTTGCTTCCCGGGGCGCTGACCGGCGGCGAAGCGGCGGCGCTGGTGCGCAGCGGCGAGCGTCGCCAGGTCGTCGTGCGCGACGCCACCCGCATCGCGCACGATGCGCGCCCGTTCACCCGGCCCGGCAGCGGACTCGAGGTGCGCTGCGAGCGCGCACTGCATCCGGTCGCATGCACCGTCGCGCCGATCTCGAGCGCGCGCAGCTTCGAGCCGAAAGCGTTCCTGCGCGCGCTGGCGGACGCCGTCGACCTTCCCTGTTACGACGTCTACGCGGGCGCCGCATCGTGAGCGACCTCTGGACCGCGGCCTGCGCCGGCGAGGTCGAAGCGGGCTGGCTGCTTCGCGCGATTGCGCCGGCGGGCGACTTCGGCCGGCGCCGGGCCGCGCGCGAGCGCCCGTTCCGGCGCGGTGACGAGCAGGCGGCGGCCGCCGCGATCGCGCGCGTCGCTCGGGTCGCGGGCGAGGTGTCCGCGGAGGCGCTCGCGAGCATACAGGCTGCCATCGCGGCGTGCCCGGATCCCGGTGCGGCGCTCGCGCGGGCTCGCTCCGCACTCCCGCTTGCGGACGCGGACCTCTTCGAATTGACCCGCTTCATCGATGCCGTGTCCGCGGTGCGCCGCGACGCGCAGCACGCGTCGTTCGCGGAGATCGCGATCGTGCCGGGGCTCGACCGGCTCGCCGGTCTGCTCGCTCGTGGGCGCACGCCCGCGCGCGGATTCTACATGGCGGACGAGTTCGACGGACGCCTCGCCCGCGCGCGTGCTGACGCCCGCGCCCTGCGCGCGCGCTACGATGCCGAGCGAAGCCGCATTGCGGCGCGCGTCGCGGCCTTTGCCGGAATCGAGCACGTGCGCGACGGTGAGTTCGTGTTGATGCGCGACCGGGTGGCGGGGCCGCTGCCGCCCGACGTGCGCGTGCTGCGTGAAGCGCCGACGTACTGGCTGTGCGAGCTGACACTCGACCCGCCCGCGCTAGCGGCGCTCGCCGCGCTCGAGCAAGCCGAAGCGCGCGTCGGCGAGCGCGAGGACGCCGTGCGTCTGTCGCTGGCGGCCACGGTGCGCGACGACGCCGGCCGGATCGATGCCGCGGTGGACGCGCTCGGTGCGCTCGACTGTTTCGTCGCGCGCGTCCGGTTCGCGTGCAGCTACGACGGCTGCGTGCCCGAGATTCCCGGCGACGCGGCGCTGAGCGTCGTCGACGCCCGCTTCCTCCCGCTCGCGGCGACGCTCGCGTCGCGTGGCCACCGCTACGCCCCCGTGTCGCTCGCCCTCGACGGCGTCGGCGTTCTGACGGGTCCGAACATGGGAGGAAAATCGGCCGCGCTGCGAACGTGCGGTTTCGTGGCCGTCTGCGTCGCACTCGGGCTTCCCGCGCCCGCCCGCGAGGCCCGCGTCGGGTTGTTCGATGAAATCGCTTGGATCGGGAGCGGCGCCGATCAGGATCGCACGTCGCTGCTCTCGTCGTTCGGGAGCGAGGTCGTCCAGCTGCGGGACTTCCTCGCGCGCGACCGCCCGCGCGCGCTCGTGCTCGTCGACGAGTTCGCCCGCACGACGACGCCGCGCGAGGGCCGCGCCCTCGTGATCGCGCTGCTCCAGCGCCTGCGCGCGCGCGACGCCACGGGGCTGGTGGCAACGCACCTCAGCGGAATCGCCGAAGACGCAGGCGTCGCCCATTTCGCCGTTGCCGGCCTGCGCGCGCTGCCGTCGCGCGAGGGCGGCGAGGTGCTGGACCTCGACGCCGCGATCGAACGGATCGCCGCGGTCATGGACTATCGCGTGCACCGAGTCGAACGCGACGCCGAACCGCGCGCCGATGCGATCGCGCTTGCCGACGTCTTGGGGCTCGACGCCGAGGTCGTCGCCAGAGCCCGCGCCGCACTGTGAGTCGCATCGTCTGGATCGCGAGCGCGGTCTTCGCGCTCGCGATCACCGCGCTCGGCATCGACCGCTACGTCACCTACCATTCCGGCGCGGACCTCGGCGAGTTCGTACAGACGATCGCGACCCCGCTCTCGGGGTTCGGCGATACGCCCGAAGGCGGGAGCCATTTCCTGCACCACTTTTCGCCGCTGCTCTATCTGCTCTCGCCGCTGCTGCTCGCCGCGCGCACGCCGGTCGTGCTGATCGCGGTGCAGGCGGTGGCGTGCGCGCTGACCGCCCCGGCCGTCTTTCTCATCGCGCGGCGTCGCATGGACGAGCGCTTGGCTGCGCTCGTGGCGTGCATCGCCCTCGTGTATCCCGCGCTCGTCGGCGTCGCGTTCACGGACTTTCACGAGAACTGCTTCGCGCCGGCCACGATCGCGTGGTTGATCTGGGCGATCGACGTGCGCCGATTCCGGCTGGCCGCCCCCTTGGCCGCGGCGGCGCTCGCGATCAAGGAGGATGAAGCGCTGGTGCTCGCCGCGCTCGCCGCGGGCTATGCGATCTATAGCCGGCGCCGCGGCGACGCGGCGGGTACGCGCTTCGGCGCCGCGGCGTGCGCCGCGTCGCTGCTGACCTTCGGCGCGTACTTCGCGCTCGTGCGGCCGATGGCAGGCGGGCACGACACGTGGTTCGCAGTCGACTACTACGTGCGCAGTGCCGGCGACACGCCGCACGGTGCCGCAATCGTTCTCGGGCGGCTGACGTTTGTGCTCGAGGTGCTGGTGCCGCTCGCGCTCGTGCCGCTCGCCTCGCCGGCGTTCCTGCTCGCGATCCCCGGCCTCGTCGAAGTGCTCGGCTCCCGCTGGTCGATCACGTACACGATGGGTCAACACTACGCCGGGGTGTGGATCGCCGAGGTGCTCGTGGCCTTCGCTTTCGGCATCGCGCGCATCGCCGCGACGCACCCGCGACGGGCATGGGCCCTCGCACGCGTGGCGCTCGCGCTCTGCGTGCTCGATCTGATCGTTGCAAGCCCGACGCACTGGGGGCACTATCTGCGCGTTCGGAACGCGCACGACGCGGCGCTCGACGCCCTGGTCGAACGGATTCCGCCCGGCGCGACGGTCGCCACGTACGACGAGGTCTACGCTCACCTCGGCTTCGACCCGGGCGCGCAGATCGGCTTCACGCCGGAACCGTTGCCGGCGTACGCCCTCTTCGACGAGCGCTACGACGGCGGCGCGTGGCTGCGGGTCTACCGCCCGCGGCTCGAGCAGCTGGTGAGCGCCGGACGCTATCGGGCGGCCGCGTCGGCAGACGGGGCGACGCTCTACCGCCGCGTCGACCCGGCGAGCCTGCGCGGCGGCATGCCGCGAGCCACAGCGACGCGAACGCTGGTCGCGACATGGATCCGCTGATCATCACGGTCGCGCCCGTCGGCGCCGAGCTGACGCCCGCCGATACGCCGCACTTACCCGTCACGCCGGGCGCGCTCGGCGATGTGGCCGAGCGCTGCCGCGCGGCAGGCGCATCGATGATCCACGTGCACGTGCGCACCGACGACGGTCGCAACACGAGCGACGTGGCGCGCTTCGCCGAGGCGCAGCGCGAAATCCGCGCGCGCAGCGATCTCATCGTGCAGTTCACGACCGGCGGAGCGATCGGGATGACCGCGCAGGAGCGGGCGGCACCGCTGCAACTGCACCCCGAAATGGCGACGCTGACCTGCGGCACCGTCAACTTCGGCGAAGACGTATTCGAGAACAGCTTTCCGATCATGCGCGGCATCCTCGCGCAGATGGACGCGCACGGCGTGCGCCCCGAGCTCGAGGTCTTCGACTGGGGCCACCTCTCGAACGCGCGTCGCCTGGAGCGCGAAGGTCTGCTCCGCTTCCCGCAGCACGTCGATTTCGTGCTCGGGGTGCCCGGCGGCCTCGACGCCAGCGTCGACCACCTGATCGCCCTCGTCCGCGAGCTCCCCGCAGGATGCACCTGGTCGGTCGCCGGCATCGCGCGCGCGCAGTTGACGCTCGGCACCGTCGCGGTCGCGATGGGTGGCCACGTGCGCGTCGGGCTCGAGGACAATGTCTACTACGAGCGCGGGCGGCTGGCAGCCAACGACGAGCTGGTGGCTCGCATCGCGCGGATCGCCGCCGAGCTGGGCAGGCCGGTCGCGACCCCCGATCAGGCGCGGGCGATCCTCGGCCTTCCCATCCCCGCCGCGGCAACGGCATAGCGGTCTCGCGGCAAACGGCACGCCGTAGCGGGCGCGCGCGTCGCGTATGCACAGGAATCGCTGCACGCCCACCGTATCGAACGGCGACTCTCCTGCGCGCGGTCCCTGAGGGGAGGAGGCGTTCCGCTGTTCACCTACGTCGTCCGCAGAAGCATCCAGGCGATCCCGCTGCTGCTGCTGATCTCCGCGATCCTGTTCTTCATCCTGTCGAAAGCGCCCGGCGGTCCGCTGACGCCGTACCTCCAGAACCCGCACATCACGCAGGCCGACATCGAGCGGCTCAAGCACAACTTTGGCCTCGACCGCCCGCTGTACATTCAGTACCTCGGCTGGCTCGGAAACGTGCTACGCGGCGACCTCGGGTATTCGACCTCGAACTCTGAGACCGTCTTGCAGGCGATCCTCGAGCGCCTGCCTGCGACCCTGCTGCTGATGGGGACATCGCTCGTGCTCTCGCTGACGGTCGGCGTCGGGTTCGGCTTGTTTGCGGCGATCAAACCGTACTCGGTCCAGGACTACGTGATCACGACGGCCGCGTTCTTCGGGCAGTCGATGCCGGTGTTCTGGCTTGCGCTGATGCTCCAGCTCGCGTTCGCCGTCACCGGCGTCACGGCGTTCGGGTATCACTTTGCCCTCCCGTCCGCCGGCATCAGTTCGAGCGATCAGTTCGACCTCGGGGACCGTATCGAGCATCTCGTGCTCCCGGTGCTCGTGCTCAGCTTCCTGAGCATCGCGACGTGGAGCCGCTTCACGCGCAGCTCGATGCTCGAGGTCATCAAGACCGACTACATGCGCACGGCGACGGCGAAGGGGCTGTCGCGCGCGACCGTCATCCTGCGCCACGGCCTCAAGAACGCGCTCATTCCGGTCGTGACCGTCGTCGCGCTTTCGGCGCCCGGGCTCGTTGCCGGTGCGATCGTCACCGAGACGATCTTCGCCTGGCCCGGGATGGGCCGGCTCTTCATCAACGCGCTCGGCCAGTTCGATTTCTCGCTGCTGATGGGGTACCTGGTCCTGACGTCGTTCCTGGTCGTGCTCTTCAACCTGCTCGCGGACGTCGCGTACGCGTGGCTCGACCCGCGCGTGAAGTACGACTAGCCGTGGGAGCCGCGTTTCCGAAGGCCGGCGTGCTGCCGGCGGTGACCGACGACGACGTCCGCATCGAACGCCATGCCGTGTGGAAGCGATTCCGGCGGCACAAGCTGGCGATCGTCAGCGCGATCGTCTTGGCCGCGATCGTCCTGATCGCGACGCTTGCGAAGTTCCTCGCCCCGGCGGACCCGAACTACATCGACCAGGTCCACTGGCAAGGCTATCCGCTCGCGCCTGGCGTCGCCGGGCACCTCCTGGGCACCGACGAGAACGGACGCGATCTGCTCTCGCGCCTGATGTTCGGCGCGCAGATCTCGCTCACGGTCGCCGTCTTCGCCGTGCTGATGGAGATCGCGATCGGTACCGTGCTCGGGGCGATCGCCGGCTACTACGGCCGGGCGGTCGACTATTGGATCATGCGTCTCACCGACGTGTTCTTGTCGATCCCGCTGTTGCCGCTGCTCCTCGTCCTCACGGCAATCGTCGCCGACACCTCGAACAAGGCGGCGCTGAGCTTCGGCGTCATCGTCTTCATCATCGGCCTCACGTCGTGGCCGGGCACGGCGCGACTCGTCCGCGGCTCGTTCCTCTCCTTGCGCGAGAAGGAGTTCGCCGAGGCGGCCCGCGCGCTCGGAAACCGTGACGGGCGCATCATCTTCCGCCACCTGCTGCCGAACGCCGTTGCGCCGATCATCGTGCAGGCGACCCTCGACGTCGCCGGAGTGATCCTGCTCGAGTCGACGCTGTCGTTCCTCGGCTTCGGCATCCAGCCACCGACCGCGTCGTGGGGAAACATGCTCGCGAATGCGGAGGCCAACATGTCCATCGCGCCGTGGGTCGCGATCTTCCCCGGGCTCTGCATCCTCGTGACCGTCCTCAGCGTGAACTTCATCGGCGACGGTCTGCGCGACGCACTCGACCCGAACATGCGCTAACGCGAACGGCCGGTCGCACCGCGCGACCCGCCGTTCGCATTCGCGACTACCTCCGGAACTGGAGGCTGTTGACGCTGCTGACCGGCAGGTTCGCGCTGGCTTGCGTCACCACGTCCGTGAACGTGAACGAGCAGCTGCCGAACGCCGTCCCCGGCACGATCTGCACGCTGTTGTAGAAGAAGTTCTGCGCCGATGCAATCTTCTGCGGCGTGCACGAGTCGGCGGTGATCTGGACGTCCCCGGATTCGCCGCTCGGGTTCGAGTCGTCGATCCCAACGTTGACCGTCGCCCGGTTCTTGTTGTTCCAGTTGATGGCGCTCGGCGTCAACTTGATGAACTGCGTGGGGGTGGACGTCGGAGTCGGTGACGCGGTGGGCGTGGCAGTCGGTCCCACGGTCGGCGTCGGCGTCGGCGTCGCCCCCGTCGGACCCGACGTCGGGGTCGAGGGAGGCGCCGTGATGCGTGGCTGCACGTAGGTCGAGTTGTCGTTGCATGCGGTGGTCACCGCCGCGAGCGCAACGAGCGCGAGGCCAATAGTGAGGACTGGTGGACGGCCGCGGGTCATGCGTGATCTCTCCATTGGGTCCAGAGCGAACGATTGCGTGGCCCGACCGTTCGGCTCGGGCGTCGTTCTCCACTGCCGTCGCGGGATACTCTCGCCCTGCCAGCCGCGGCGAGGCCCTGGCGGCATTGGGAGGCTCCCGCCTCCGAGCGCTCCGTCCGGGCCCGGCAGGCGCGCGGCCGAGCGAGCGCTTCGCACAAAGGTATTGCGGCTCGGCGGCAAATGCCGTATCCTCCTTCGGCCCCCGTGCGCGAGTGGCGGAATTGGTAGACGCACTAGCTTGAGGGGCTAGCGCCCGCAAGGGCGTGCTGGTTCGAGTCCAGTCTCGCGCATGACGCCCCGGCGAGGTGGCCCTCGCCGGGCCCCGGCTGGGGCTCGGATGTCCGAACCGAAACCTCGGGCTGCGCCCGGCGGTACACGCCTCGACCGCCGCGAGGAGTACGCACCCCATGAGGCTGACCCGGTTCGCGATCGACCGTCCGATCATCGTCGCTATGTTTTTCATTGGGCTCGCCGTCTACGGGCTCATCTCGTACAACGCCCTCGGTCGCGCCCTCAACCCCAACGTCACGTTTCCCATCGTGGTCGTCTCGGCGAACTATCCGGGAGCCTCACCGGCCGAGATGGAGCGCCTCATCATCAAGCCGATCGAAGATCAGATCGACGGCATCGACAATCTCGATAAGATGTCCGCGACGGCGCAGGAAGGTCGTGCCGCCGTCATCGTGCAGTTCAAGCTGGACACGAACCTCGACTACGCGGCGATCGACGTGCAGCGCCGCGTCGATACCGCGCGGGTCTACATGCCGACCGACCTCGACCCGCCGACCGTCGACAAGAGCGCCGGCTCGCAGCAATCGCCGATTCTCTCGCTGGTCGTGACCTCGAAGACGCTCGCGCCGACCGCCCTCTCGGACCTGGTCCACGACCGCATCGTGCCCGACATCCGCCACATCCCGAACGTCCAGAGCGTGGACGTGAGCGGCGAGTACACGCGCGAGTACCACGTGAGCCCGGATCCGAACCGGCTGATCGGCACGGGCGCGACGCTCGCGGACGTGTTCGGCGCGCTCGCCCAGAACAACGCGAACCTCCCCGGTGGCCGCCTCGACTCGGCCGCGGGCGAGACCGACGTTTCGGTGCATTCGGAGATCCAGAGCGCGAACGACATGGGCGGCATCCCGCTCCAGGTGCCGATCCTCAATCCGACGCAGTTCGCCGGCCCGAACGGCCTGCGCATCCGCGACGTCGCCGCCCTCGGCGACGGCTATGTCGAGCGGCGCGTCATCTCGAAGTACCGGGGCCGCCAGATCCTCGAGCTTGACGTCAACCGCGTCATCACCGCCGACGAGATCAAGTCGACCCAGGTCGCGCGCGAGCGGCTGAAAACGATCGAAGCCAAGTACCCGCTCGTGGTGTTCACCGAGACCGACGCGCCCGCCGAATACACGCAGGCGGCTCTAAACGGCGTGTTGCAGAGCCTGATCGAAGGCATCGTCCTCACGGCCATCGTCCTGATGCTCTTCCTGCACGCATGGCGCAACGCGGTCGTGGTCATGATTTCGATCCCCGCGTCGCTGCTGGCGACCTTCATCGTCATGAAGCTGTTCGGATTCACGCTCGACATCGTGTCGCTGATGGGCCTCTCGCTCATCATCGGCATCCTGGTCGACGACTCGATCGTCGTCCTCGAGAACATCACGCGCCACCGCGACCTCGGCCTCGGGCCGAAGGATGCCGCGATGACCGGGCGCGGCGAGATCGGCGGGGCCGCGGTCGCAATCACGCTCGTCGACGTCGTCGTCTTCCTTCCGATCGCGTTCCTCTCGGGCATCGTCGGGAAGTTCATGGTGGAGTTCGGGGTCGTTGTCGTCGTCGCGACGCTGTTCTCGCTCTTCGTGTCGTTCACGCTGACGCCGATGCTCGCGGCGCGGTGGTCGGTGCGGCGCCGGAGCACCGCACCGTCGCGTTACCTCGCGTGGTTCCAGACCGGCTTCGAGCGCCTGAATGCATGGTACCGCGACCGTGCGTTGCCCTTCGCCCTGCGCCATCGCTGGCTCACGGGGTCCGTGTGCGCGCTTCTCGTGATCAACGGGCTCTCGCTGGTGGGCGTGCCCGCGCCGGTCGCATATCTGGACCTCGCGGTCGCGGCGTGGTGCCTCGTCTGGCTACTGGTGCGCGCGGCTCTCGCCGGCTCGCCGCGCATCGCCGCGTGGCTGCCTGCCGCCGACCGCCGAGTCTCGTTCGGCGCAGCCGCGTTTTGCTGCGTCTTGGCACTCGTGCTCGGCGGCGTCGTCGCCGCCGACCGAACGATTCGCACGGAGTTCGTTCCGTCGTCGCAGACCGGCGACATCGCGATGACGCTCACGTATCCCGTCGGGACGCCGCTGGCAGCGACCCAGGCGGTGGTGGATCGGCTCGAGCGTCACATCCTCGCGATCGACGGGATCGCGTCGACCTATACCACGACCGGTCTGAAGCCTGCCGGCTGGGGTTCCACCCTCGGCGGCAACGTGGCGCGGCTGCACGCGACGATGGACAAGAAGCGGCGCGGTGAAACGAATCGTGCGATCGCCGATATCCGCAAGCTCACGATGCTGGCGCCGGGCGGCGTCTTCACGGTGGCCGGCGATACGGGCGGCGACCCCATCTCCTACACGCTCTCCGGCCCGGAGAGCGAGATCCAAGGTGCTGCCGACAAGCTTGCGACGTTCATCCGCGCGATTCCGGGAACGGTGAACGTGCAGACCGGTGCCGAGGGCGAGGGCGACCGGCTCAATATCATGATCGACCGCGCACGCTGCGCCGTGCTCGGCGTGAACCCCGGCGACGCGGCGACGGCGGCGCGCATTGCGATCGGCGGCGCTGTTGCGACGAAGGTGCGCACCGAAAGCGGCCTCGTCGACGTGCGCGTCCAATTGCCGGCGGCGTATCGCAACCGCCTCGCCGACGTGCAGAACGTGCGCGTCCGCGCGAGCGACGGGTCGCTGTACCGCCTCGCCGACGTCGCGACGTTTGAGTTCGGCAAGGCCCCGACCAAGATCGAACGGCTCGACAAGCAGCGCGTCGTCCGGGTGACCGGCGGTGTCGACCTGCAATCGGGAACGCGCCTCGGCGACGTCGTCGGCAAGATCGACAAAGCCTTGGCCACGCCGGGCTTCCTCCCGAGCGGCGTCGCGCTGACCGCACAGGGCGACAGCGAGTTCTTTGCCGAGACGATGTCGAGCATGCTGCTCGCGCTTGCGACGTCGTTCGCCCTCGTCTACATGCTGATGGTGATCCTCTACGGCTCGTTCCTCACGCCGTTCGTCATCATGTTCTCGGTCCCGGTGGCCGTGGTCGGCGCGCTCGCCGGCTTGAGCGTCGCAAACCAGACGCTGAACCTGTTCTCGATGATCGGGATCATCATGCTCTTCGGACTCGTCGCGAAGAACGGGATCCTGCTCGTCGACTACGCGAACACGATGCGCCGCCGGGGGCTGCGCCCGGTCGAAGCGATGCGGGCCGCGGCCGGAACGCGGCTGCGACCGATCCTGATGACCACGAGCGCGATGGTCTGCGGAATGCTTCCGCTCGCGCTCGGACTCTCGGAGGGCGCGGAGTTCCGTCAGTCGATGGGGACGGTGCTGATCGGCGGCCTGCTGAGCTCGCTCGTCCTCACCTTGTTTCTCGTCCCCGTCGTGTACTGCTCGATCGTCGGGTATCTCCAGCGCCGCGAGGATCGTCGTGCGCTCGAGGAAGAGGCGACGCATCCGGAGGGCGAGGGGTCCGTGCTCGGAGCGCCCGCGTAGCGAGCGCGCGCAAGGGATTTCCCAGGGAACGGCGGAGCGAACGGTATCTTCTCGCTCCGGGGGGCGCACATGCAGCGCGTTCGTCACCGTCTCGGCCTTCGTCTGTGCGCGGCCCTCGCCGTCGCCCTGATCGCGCCCTTGCCGCTCGCAGCCGCCGGGATCGGGGTGACGATCGCGGGGAGACCCGTCGCGCTCCATCCGGGACCGATCGAGCGGGTCGGCCGAGTGTTCGTACCGCTGCGCGGGATCTTCGAACGGCTCGGTGCGACCGTGGTCTACAGCGACGGCCAGATCAACGCGACCGGCAGGGACGGGTCCACGGTGTCGCTGCGGATCGGGTCGACGTCCGCGACGGTGGGAGGGCAGCCGCAGACGCTGGACGTCGCACCGTTCATCGTCGGCGAGAGCACCTATGTGCCGATACGCTTCGTTGCGGAAGCGCTCGGAGCGACCGTCAACTACGACGGCGTCAACGCGATCGTGAGCATAGTGCCGGGGCCCGGTGGCCCGGTGGAACAGCCTCGCCCCGTGCAGCCGCCGCGACCGATCGTGCCGCCGCGACCGATCGTGCCGCCGCGCCCGATAGTGCCGCCGAAGCCGGTCCCGCCGCCCCAGAGCGCGCTGCAGCTCGACGCGCTCCAGCCCGGCCGCGGCGCCGTCGTCACCGGCGACCGTCCGACGATCTCTGCGAACTTCACGCAGCGCGCGAATCCGAACTCGCTGCGCGTGACGCTCGACGGCTTGGACATCACCGCCGGCACCACGCGCTCGCAGACTGGGATCGTGTATGCGCCGCCGTCGCCGCTGCAGCCGGTCCGGCACACCGTGCAGGTCGTGGGGACCGACATCGCCGGTGCGCGCTTCGAGCGGTCGTGGACGTTCACATCGGGGAAGGCGCCCCCCGCCGGTCCGCTCAAGCTCAGCCAGCCCAAACCCGGCGCGGCGGTTGACGCAACCTTCAACGTCGTCGGCACGGCGCGCCCACGATCGCGGGTGCGCATTACGGCGACGAGCGACCGCGCGCTGGTCCCGCCGCTACCCGCCGCGACGTTTACCGGCGAGACCGTGGCCGGCGGGACCGGTGTGTTCTCCCGATCCGTCACCCTGCGCGCGGCTTCGGGGCGGCCGATTCAGTTGACGGTCGTTGCCACCGATCCCGCGACGGGGGACGCGAGCCAGGTCAAGCTGACGCTCCGCGCGCGGTGATGCCCGCGTCGGCGTAGATCGTATCGAAATCGAGCACGAGGTCGAGTGACTGGAGCACGAGCGAACCCGAGATCTGCGGGACGGCGTAGCGCCACTCGTGCGCGTCGCGCCGCACAACTTGCACCCAGCGCTTTCTTGAATCGACGATCACATACTCGCGCAGGTGCGGTATCGCCGTGTACTCTTCCACCTTTTCCGTCATGTCGATCACGGCAGTGAGGTCCGAGATCACCTCGACGAGCGTGCTCGGGGCCCGCACGAGCGGCTGCGGGTTCGCTGCATCGAACGCCGTCACCACGATATCTGCGTGGCGCGCGCCGCGTTCGGTGGGGATCACGGCGTCGGACCCGATCACGATCGCCGGCGGATGCAGGACGGGCCGAATCGCCGCGATGACGTTCGTGACGATCAGGGCATGGCGAAGGTCGCCGCCGACGAAGTCGACGACGAGGCCGTCGACGAACTCGTGCTTCCCTTCCTGCGTTGCCTCGTACGCCAAGAACTCCGCGAAGGATAAGCGGCTGGGCCGAAGGCTCATCCGGTCCGACGTTCGACCCGTCAGGGTGCGCTCATGCAACGCTTTGTGGGTATTCCGGACCCCTCCGGCCGAACAGCAGGCGCATGAATGCTAGTACTCGGGGGCGCGTCGCGCTCGTGACCGCGGGGAACGCGGGGCTGGGGAAGGGTATCACCGTGGCGCTGGCGGCTGCGGGGTACGCGACGGCGTTCACGTATCGCGCCGGCGGAACGGGTCCGCAGCGTACCCTCGCGCAGGTCCGCGCGCTGGGGGTCGATGCCGTTTCGATCGAGGTGGACTTTGCCCAGCGTGGGTCCGCAGCGACGGCGGTCGCCGCGGTGGAGCGGGAGTTCGGGCGCCTGGACGTCCTCGTGCACACCGTCGGCCCGATCGTCGTGCGAAGTTTCGCGAAGTCCACGCGGGCCGACCTCGACACGCTGCTGGAGGCGAACCTCGGAAGCGCGGTCGATTGCGCGTTCGCGGCGTTGCCGGGGATGCGCGAGCGCGGTTTCGGGCGCCTGATCTTCTTCGGCATGAACGGATCGCATGCGACGATGCCGGCGCGCGGCATGGCGTTGTACGCTGCGGCCAAGGCCGCGGTCGTGACGTTTGCGCGCACCCTGGCGCTCGAGGAAGCGCGTCACGGGATCACCGTCAACTCCGTGGAGCCGGGAGACTTTCGCGACAAGGACGTGGGCCGCGACGCCGCACGCACCATTCCGGCGCGGAATCCCACCGGCCACGCGGGTTCGTGGGAAGACGTGGCGTACGCCGTCCGCTTCCTCGCCTCCGACGAGGCCGGATTCATCAACGGCGTCGCCCTGGGCGTGAACGGCGGCTTGGTGGAACCCCACGAATGACGCGCGTCGTCTGGGTGATCGTCGGGCTCATCTTCGTCGCGCGCGCGCTCGGCGCGTTCTATCTGCCGCTCACGGGCGACGAGGCGTACTACTGGGAGTGGAGCCGGCGTCCGGCGTTCGGCTACGTCGATCACCCGCCGGCCGTCGCCTGGACGATTCACGCGTTCGCGCATTTCGGCCATCTCGCCGGTATCGTTCGCATCGGGTTCGTCCTCTGCGGGGCGGTGGCGACCCTCGCGCTCGCAGCGTGCGCGTCGCTGCTCGCCGGAGACCGGCGCGCGGGGGCGGTTGCCGCGCTGACGTTCTCGCTCGCACCCGTCATGTCGGTTGCCTTCGGCTCCGCGGCGCCCGACGGTCCGTTCCTGGCGTGCTGGTGCGTGGCCCTGTGGCTCGCCGCGCGCGCGCTGCGGTTCGGCAAGCCGATCGATTTTGCGTTCCTCGGGCTCGCCCTCGGAGGCGTCCTGCTCTCGCGTATGTTCGGCTTCGCGCTGGTGGCGGGCATCGCCGCCTACGCGCTCGCGCCGTCGAGGCGCGGTATGTGGCGCCGCGGGCTCGCATGGTCCTTCGCGCTCGCCGCACTCGTCTACGCGCCCTTTCTCCTCTGGAATGCGCAGCACGACTGGGTGACGTTCGCGTTTACGTTCGTCCACCGCCACCAGGACTCGCGAAACGGCTTCTCGCTCGTGCGTCTCGCAATGCTCTACTTAGCGATCGGCGCTGCATACTCGCCCGGCATCTGGGCGGTCGCCCTGTACTGCGCGGTACGCCCGCGCGACGCGCTCCTTGCGTGGACCGCCGTTCCGTTGCTCGCGATGCTGACGGCGCTTGCCCTCTTCGACGACGTGGAGATCCATTGGGTCATCGGCTCGTTCGCGTCCCTGTGCGGCCTGATCGGGATCGCGTACGTCCACGCGTCGCACCGTGCGCGCATCGTCTGTTCGACCGTCGCCGTGGTGCCTGCCGCCGTGCTCCTGCCGTTCATCTTCGCGATGGTCCTGGCGCCGGGCCCAAGCTACGACATCGTGCAGCGCGAGACGAGCCTCAAGCTGCGCAACAGCGGTCCGTTCGAGATCTTCGCGTTCGCACCGCTGTCGGCCGACGTCGCGCAGATCGCGCGCGAGCGGCACGCGATCGTCATGACGGACGGTTACGGCTTGTCGTCGGTCATGGACTTCGATGCTGGGATCGAGCCGGTCGTCATCGGCTACAATTGGCAAGGACGCGAGTCGCGCGCGTGGTACCCGTCGTCGATGCGACCCGCCCGCGCGCTCTTCATCGACAAGGAACCGCTCGCTACGCGACCCGACTTCGGCACCCGGCTCGAGCGCGCGTGCGTGCGCGTCTTGGACGGCGGCACGCACGCCTATCGCTACGGGACCGCTCCGCCGCGCACGTTCTACTTCACCTGGTGCGAGGGGTTGCGCCCTGACGGGCTCGCGATCTTGCGCTGGGAAACGCAGTCGTGAGGGCGTTCCCGCTCCCCGGCGCCGAGCCGCAGTACGGCCCGGACACGACCGTCGAGGTCGAGCACATCGACCTCTACCTCGCGCCCGACATCGCCGCGCAGCGGATGGAGGGCGTCTGTACGACGACGGTGCGCGCGATCGACGACGGCGTCCGCGACGTGACGCTCGACGCCGTCGACTTCTTCGTCGGCTCGGTGCGCGACGACGGCGGGAGGCCGCTGCACTTTCGGCGGAGCGCCGGCGCGCTGACGGTGCACCTGCCGCGCCCGCTCGCCGCCGGCGAACGCACCACCTTCGCCGTTGCGTACCGGCTCGAGAAGCCGCGAGCGGGCCTGCACTTCATCGCTCCCTCCACGGAACACCCAGAGAAGCCGACGGAATGCTGGACGCAGAGCCAGGATCGGTTCGCTCGCTATTGGTTTCCCTGTATCGACCATCCGCACGCGAAGCAGACGACCTCGACGACGATCGTCGTGCCGACCGGAACCTTCGCGCTCGGGAACGGCCGGCTGGCCGAGCGCAGGGACGACCCGGCGACGGGCTACACGCAGTTTCGCTACGTTCAGGACGTTCCGCACTCGACGTATCTCGTGACGATGGTCGCGGGATCGTTTGCGGAGGTCGAGCAGCGCGGCGCCCGCAAGCCCGTCTTCTACTACGTGCCGCCGGGCCGCGAGGCCGAAGGCGAGCGATCGTTCGGAAAGACGCCGCGGATGCTCGCATTCTTCGAAGATCGCACGGGCATGCCGTATCCCTACGCGCGCTACTCGCAGATCGCCGTTGCCGATTTCCTGTTCGGCGGGATGGAGAACACGACCGCGACGACCCAGACGGACCGGACGCTGCACGACGAGCGCGCGCACCTCGACTTCTCCAGCGACGGACTCGTCGCGCACGAGTTGGCCCATCAGTGGTTCGGGGATCTCCTCACAACGCGCGACTGGGCGCACGCGTGGCTCAACGAGGGCTTCGCGACCTTCTTCGAAACGGCGTTCAAGGAGCACGATCTCGGGCGCGACGAGTACCTCTATGCGATGTACGAGCGCGTGCACGCCTACGTTCGCGAAGTGCGCGAGCGCTATGCCCGCCCCGTCGTCGAGAACCGTTTTCGGTTTCCGATCGAAATCTTCGACCGGCACCTGTACGACAAAGGCTGCCTCGTGCTGCACATGCTGCGCGGCGAGCTCGGCGACGAGCGCTTCTGGAGCTCGATCCGGACGTACGTGGCCGCGCACGCGGGCCGGAGCGTCGAAACGATCGATTTGGTGCGGGCGATCGAAGGCGCCACGGGGCGCAACACGCGTGCATTCTTCGATCAGTGGATCTTTCGTGCCGGACACCCGGATCTGCGCGTGTCGTACCGCTTCGATCGCGACAGCGGTGCGGCGACGATCCGCATCGAGCAGCGCCAACCGATCGACGACGCGCATCCGCCGTACCGCTTCGACCTCGAAATCGGACTGCTCGACGCGCTGCCCGGTGCCGTCGAGCGGGACGCCGCTGCGGCGCCGATCGCCTTCGAACGGCGCCACCGCGTGCGCGTCGAGGACGCCGATCACACGGTGTCGATCGCGTGCGCGGCGGAACCCGCGCTGATCCGTGTCGACCCCAGTGCCGGCGTGCTGTGCACCATGGAGTTGACGATGAGCGCGGAGGCCCTGAGCGCGATCATCGAGGGCGACCCGTCTCCCGTCGCGCGGATTCGCGCCGCGAGGGCCCTCGCCAAGGATCCATCGCCGGCGGCGCTCGCCGCGCTCGAGGCCGCGTTGCGCGACGACCCGTTCTGGGGCGTGCGAGCGGAGGTCGCGCGCGCCCTCGGCGACACCCGCGCGCCGCGCGCCAAGGAGCTCCTCTTGACGGCGTGCCGCGATCCGCATCCGAAGGTGCGGCGCGCGGCCGCCGCTGCGCTCGGATCGTTCCGCACGGCGGCGGTCGTGGATACCCTCGTGGCGCTCGCGCTCGACGATCCGTCGTACTTCGTCGTCGAGAGCGCGCTCGAATCGCTCGGGAAAACGCGCGATCCCGTCGCGCGCGACGTTCTGCTCGCCGGGCTGGACCGTCCGTCGTGGGGGGACCTCATCGCCGGCGGGGCCGCCCGCGGTCTCGCCGAGCATGCCGACGCGCCGGCGGTCGCGGCCATCGCCGATGCGACGTCGCGCAAGCGCAGCGACGAGCTACGTGCCGAGGGGGCACGTGCCTTGGCTCGCGTCGTCGAACTCGGAGGGGACGCCCGCGACGTCGCGTGCACGCGCTTGGAAGAATTGATCGACGACGAATCGTTTCCCGTGCGGCGCGCCGCGATCGCATCGGCCGGGAAGACCGGAGCGCGCAGGCTCGTTCCCGCGCTCGAACGCGCGGCGGCGACGGCGCTCGACGGTCGTCTGCGCCGCGCCGCCAGCGAAGCGATCGCCGCCATCCGTGAGGAAACCGGCAACACCGCCCGCGTCGCCGAGCTGCAGACGGAAGTCGATGCGCTGCGCGCAGAGGTCCGCGCGCTCCGCGAACGTGCGGACGCTGCCGCTTCGCTGTAGTGCGCGCGTTCCAAGCAACGACCCGGATGCGCAGCGCCCTGTGGGGGATCGCCGGAGCGCTCGCGCTGGCGGGTTGCGTTCGGTCCGCGCCGCAGGCGGGGTCCCCGCCGCTGCGAGCGAGCGCGCCCCCGCATGCAACCGCCTCGCCGGCGCCGATCGAAGCGCCCGAACGCGCGCGCATCCGCGGCGAACTCGAGCGCACGTTTTCCGCTCCCGCGTTCGACGGCGCCGGCCTCGTCGTGCTGGCCGCCGACGGAACGCCGCTCGTCGAACGGCGCGCCGATGCACGAATGACTCCGGCGTCCGCTCTCAAGCTTCTCGTTGCGGCCACGGCGCTGCGCGTTTTCGGCCCGAGCCGTCGCTTCGATACGACGTTTGAAGCGCTCGACGTGCCGGATCGGGACGGCACGCTCCGAGGCCCCCTCTGGCTCGTGGGCGGCGGCGACCCGCTGCTGCGCTCGGACGACCTGCGCGGCGGCGTCGCGGTCCTCGCCCGCTCGGGCGTCCGGCGCATCGAGGGCGGCCTGATGGTCGACACGAGCGCGTTTGCGGGACCGGAGCAGAACCCGTTTTGGGATCCGGCGGATCTCTCGTACGACTACGCGGCCGGCACGAGTGCGATCTCGCTGGACGGCAACGTGGCGGAGTTCCGCGTGACGCCGGGCGCCCCGGGCGATCCGGCACACGTCGATGTCCAACCGCCGAACGCAGACGTCACGTTCACTGGGAGCATTGCGACCGTCGGGTACGACGATAGCGACGTGCACATCGACCGGGTCGAGACGGGACGCTCTGTGGCACAAAACCAATTTGCGCTGAGCGGCCACATCGCCGCCGGCAGCGAGCAGTCGTATTTCCTGCCGGTCGTCGGGCTCGCGCCGTACGTCGGCGGCGCGGTCCAGGCGATGCTCGTGCAGCGCGGGATTACGCTGACGGGCGGCGTGCAGGCCGGTGTAGCGCCGTTTGCGGCGCGGACGCTGTGGACGCACCGCTCGGAACCGCTCGCGGCGCTCCTTCGCGAGATGCTCGTCTTCTCCGACAACCACACGGCGGAGCAGTTGCTGCGCATCGTGGGGTACGAAGAGGCGCGCTCGGGGACGGAGCGCGGCGGGATCTCGGTGGAACGAACGTTTTTGCGCAGCAACGGGATCGCGCCGGACGGCCTCCACGTCGTCGACGGGAGCGGCCTCTCCCCGCAGGATCGGATCGCCCCGATCGTGCTCGCGCGAGTTCTGGGCGCCGGGCTCGAGGGGCCCGACGGCCCGACGTTCCTGCGTGCCCTCCCGCTCGTCGGCCGCGAAGGCACGCTCAAGCGGCACGTCCTGCACGCCGCGCTCGGCCGGGCCCGCGCGAAGAGCGGGCACATCTCCGGAGTGGCCGCGCTCGTGGGGACCGTCCAGACGCGCCGTCGCGGACGCGTGACGTTCGCGTTCGTCGTCAACGGCCCGTATGCCGACGCCGCAGCCGTCGACGAAGCGACGGATCGCGCGCTCGACATGCTGGCACTCCTGTGACGCGGGAGGCCGCAGCGGACTTCGAACGGTCCGGGCGAACGCGCCAAGCGTGACCGACGATCATCTCGACGCCGCGGCGTATGCGCGGATCCTGCGCGCCGCGCTCGGGGCCGGCGATTATGCCGACGTGTTCTACGAGCGCCGGCTGACGAGCTCGTTTCGCCTTCAGGACGGACGAGTCCACGAGGCGGGCCGCAGCGTCACGCAAGGCGTCGGCATTCGCGTGTTGACCGGCGAGCAGGCGGGCTATGCGTACTCGGATGACCTGTCCCTCGATGCGCTCCTGCGCACGGCACGGGTGGCGGCGCTGATCGCAAAGGACGGCACGGCGTCCACGCGCACCGTGTCGCTGGATGCGCCTCGCGAGACGTCCGGCATCTACGGCGACGACACCGGAGCGGCGCTACCGCCAACCTCGCGGACGTATGCCGATCTCGTCGCTCGCGCCGACGTCGCGGCACGCGCGTTCGATCCGCGCGTGAAGCAAGTGACCGCGTTCGTGACCGACGAGATTCAGGACGTCGTGATTGCGACGAGCGACGGTTGCTTCGTGCGCGACCGCCGTCCGCTCGTCACCCTCGGCGTGCAATGCGTCGCACACGGAGCGGCGCACGGGAGCGGCTTTTTCGGCGACGGCGGGCGTACCGGGATCTCGTATTTCGCGCAGCACACCCCCGAAGAGATCGCACGCGAGGCCGCGCGGATCGCGGTGGTCAACTGCGACGCTGTCGACGCACCGGCGGGTGACATGCCCGTCGTGGTGGGCGCAGGAAGCGGAGGCGTCCTCCTCCACGAGGCCGTCGGGCACGGGCTCGAAGGCGACTTCAACCGTCAGGGCACGTCGCTCTACAGCGGGCGGGTCGGCGAGCGCGTCGCGAGCGAGCTCGTGACGATTTACGATGACGGCAACCTGCCGCTCGAGCGCGGCAGCCTCGCCGTCGACGACGAAGGCGTGGCCGGCCAGCACAAGGTGCTCGTCGAGCGCGGCGTGCTGCGCGGATACTTGCAGGACCGCTTGAACGGTGCGCTCATGGGGGGCGCGTCCACCGGAAGCGGGCGCCGCCAGTCCTTCCGCTCCATGCCGCAGCCGCGCATGTGCAACACGTACATGCCCGCCGGCGAATCGACGTTCGAGGAGATCGTCGGCTCGGTGCGTCGTGGATTGTACGCGAAGTCGTTCCAAGGCGGCCAGGTCGAGATCAGCAAGGGCGACTTCGTCTTCATGCTCGGCGAGGGGTACCTGATCGAGGACGGCAAGCTGACGGCGCCGGTACGCGGCGCGACGCTCGTCGGCAACGGGCCCGACGTGATGACGCGCGTCGTTGCGGTGGGCAACGATGCGCGGCTGGCCGCACGATACTACACGTGCGGGAAAGGCGGCCAGTACGTGCCCGTCGGCGTCGGCATGCCGACGGTCAAGATCGCCAGCGTCACGGTTGGGGGCCAAGACCTTGGATGAGCTCCTGGGCGTCGCCGCGCGCACGGTGGCCTTCGCACTGGAAGCCGGTGCGACCGAAGCCGACGCGACCGTGACGACCGCGCAGCGGTTCTCCACGGAAGCACGCGCGGCGACGGTCGCCAAGCTCGAGCAATCGACGGGGCACGCCCTCACGGTCCGCGCGTTCGTCGACGGAGCCAAGGCGACGCTGTCGACCACGGATCTCAGTACGGACAGCGTCCGCGCGCTCGTTCGTGAAATCGTGGAGAGCGCGCGCTTCGTGGAGCGCGATCCCCTCGCCGGGATACCGCTAACCGTCGAGCAGCCGACTCCGGGCGACGCGCTCGAGATCTACTTCGCCGAGGTCGCGGCCCGAGACCCTGCGCAAAAGATCGCCGACGCGCAGGCGATGGAAGCGGCCACGCGCGCGTATGACGCGCGCATCGACAACTCGTCCGGCTCGCGCGTGAGCGACGCGAGCATCACGGTCGCCCTCGCGAACTCGAACGGCTTCGCCGGCGCCTATCGGGCGACCAGCGTCCTTCGCGCGACGAGCCCGATCGCCCGCGACGGCGCGAATCGCCGGAACGCCTCGTACGGCTCGGCTGCCCGCGGCTACGCCGACTTGGAGAGCGTCGAGTCGATCGCGCGCGAGGCCGCGCGCAGGGCCGTCGAGATGTGCGGCGCGCGCAAGCCGGGGACGATGCGCCTTCCCGTGATCTTCGAGCGAGACGTCGCGGCGGCGGTCCTCGGCGACGTGTTCGGCGCGCTGAGCGCGGCCAACGTCGCAAACGGCAACTCCTTTCTCGTCGGCCGGATCGGCGATCGCATCGGCAGCGACCACGTCACGATCCTCGACGACGGGCTCCTCCGGCGCGGCCTCGGAACGTCGCCGTTCGATGCCGAGGGAACCCCGACGAGAACCACGACGGTCTTCGAACGCGGCGTCCTGCGCACGTACCTCTACGACACGTACTACGGACGCAAGCTGGGGAGCGCCAGTACCGGCAACGCGGCGGGCGGGAGCATCGGCCCGAACAACTTTTACCTCGCGCCCGGTACGGGGACGTTCGACGAATTGATCGCGTCGACGGCCCGCGGGATCCTCGTTCTCGACACGATCGGGTTTTCGACGGAGTCGGTCACCGGGACGTACAGCAGGGGCGCGCGCGGCATGATGATCGAGAACGGCGAGCCCACGTACGCGATCGACGAGTTCACGATTGCGGGGCATCTCCCGACGATGCTCGCTGCGATCGACGCCGTCGCGAGTGACTTGCGCTTCGACGGTGCGATCGTGTCTCCGTCGTTTCGCGTCGCGGAGATGACCGTCTCGGGCCAGTAGCGGCCGGGCACCGCGCGAACGGGACCGGCCGCAGAGTCTAGCCGGAGTTCAGTTGCGCGTCTTCGCGTCTTCGCGAACGATATTGGCAAGGGCCAAACTGAGAGCGCCCATGTTGACCGCGGTGTCGCGGATCGGCTTCACGAGATCGGATTTGCGCTCGAGGGCCGCCAGCGTCTCTTCGAGGTGCCGCCGCGTCCAAGCGATCGTTGCGGTTTGCTCGTCGAGCGTCTTCGTCACGGGCCGGTCCGTGTGCGCGAGTTGCGCGCTGGTGTGCGTGAGCACCAGATCGCCGCCCGGTGCGACCGCACGGCGCAGAACGACCGCGAGTACGGCGGCGACGACGGCGAGCACGAGGCCGACGGCCAGTGCGGCGAGCGGAAGCCCGATCGCGATCGCGAGCTCGGCAACTGCTGCTGCGGTCAGGCAGACGAGGGCGAGCGCGCCCAGGGCGAGAGCGAACACGAACGACCACGTCGCCCGGACGAAGCCGCCGCGCTTCTGCGCGAGTTCCGTTCGTACGAGATCGTACTCTTCTTGCGCGAGATCGACGATGTCGCGGAAGAGCCGTATGAGCAGCGATCGCGCCGCCTGCGAGCGCAGTTCGTTGGGCTGGGCGTGGCCGTTGCCGTCCATGGGAGAGCCTCCAAGTCGTACCGTGATGCGCCCGAAACTGCCGGCGATGGCGTTCGCGTCGGGCGTGTCCGGTGTGCTGGGAGGTTTGCCCAGTCAGCGCGGACGCAAAACCAAGAGCGACTCCTTGCTTGCTTCTCGCACGGTGTCGACGCGTGCTGTCCCGAGAGACGCAGCGAGGCCCCGCTCTCGCAGCGGGGCCTCGCGCAGTCGCTCGCCTGGAACCAGCTCCCGTTAGTTCTGGGCGAGTTCGAAGTCGATCGTGATGCCTTGCGGCACCGTCTGGCCGTTGAGTGGCGACGCGAACGTCAGCACGCCGTTCACCGGCGATCCGATCTGCTGCGGGAATCCGCTGACCAGGATGCCGAGCGCGTAGGCGTACAGCGCGTAGGTTTTCGACGAAAGCAGCTTCTTGTTGGAGATCGTCGACTTCGACGAGGTGTTGTTGAACGTCACGGATCCGCCCGTGCTGTTGCCGGTTGCCTGAACGAATGCCAACACCGTCTTACCGGCGGGCGTCGGAACGTTGCCGGGATTCTTGGTCGTCGTGATCAGCGTGACGGTCGTCTTGGCCGGCGCGTTGTTTTTTCCGTACGAGACCTTGCCCTTGTAGCCGGAGCACGTGGGCAACGTGAGGCTGCCGCCACCCGCTGCCAGGTCCTGCGTCGACTTCTTCCCGCACGCATCCGGCGAGAGGAGTTCGGCCTGATCTTGGATCGACGTCGTTTGGTCGGATCCCATCGGCGGCGTGAGCGGGGTCGTCGCGCTCTTGCCGGCGCAGCCCGCGCCGAACGCAATCGCACTCAGGAGGGCGCCCGTCGAGACAAGGCGGGAGACGTTTCGTAGCACTTCGGAGCACCTCATATAGGAGAATTGGGTTACGGAAGGCTGCGCCGCGGGCGCACGGCTCACGTAACGGGACGGCTGGTGCTTTGGACGTGCAGGGCCCGATTCCCCCTTGAGACTGGACTCACTAGTCAAATCAAAAAGAGAGCCGGGTCACACAATGACCCGGCTCTCGCGGATGCCTGGTGGGCGGGCTACCGGCGCAAGCTCGCCTGCGCCGGGACGCACGAACTTGGGACGCCTTGCGTGACGACGGTGTCGATGTTGACGCCCGTCGGCAGCACGCCGCCGGTGGCCTGGAGCCCCTGCGCCGTGAGCGGCGAAGGATAGCTCAGCACGCCGCCCGTCGGCTGACCGGCGATCTGCGGTGCGTCCTGGATCACGAACGAGCCGATGTACGCGCACAGCGCATACGTGTCGGCACCGATCAGGGTCGAGCTCGCCAGGGTCGCCAGCTGGCTGCCGCTGTTGAACTTGACCTGCTGCCCCGTCTTGGTCCCGATCTCAACGCGCGTGTAGAAGACCGGCGTGCCGCCGTTCGGCGCGGGGACCCCATTGATGTTCTGGACGCTGGTGGTGAACGTGATCGTCATTCCACCCGGCGCGTCGTTGGTTGCGTAGCCGACGGTGCCGCTGAACGTACAGATGTCCGGCAGCGTCAAGTTGCCGCCCGAGGGGCTCAACGGTTGGGTGTTCTGATTGCTGCCGAGGCACGGACTTCCGGTCGGCGTCGGCGTCGCGCTCGGCATCGCGGTCGGAGTCGGCGACGGCGTCGGCTTCTTCGTCGGAAGGGGAGTCGGCGTGAACGTGGGCGTCGGCGCCGGGCTCGGCGTGCGTAGCCCAAGCGGCGCCACCGACGACGAGTTGCTGCTCGTGTTGCAGGCGGCCGCCAAAACGACCGCGCCGATCACGCAGCCGGCATACAGCGAACGTAGAACCGTTGTGCTCAAGGATCCATCCTCATCGCAGCAAGAGATTGGCTGCTATGGTTCGGACGAGGCCTGCGTGGGCCTTCGTGGGCGGGCCGAGCATGGGAGAACGAGCCTGGCAGGCAGATGCGCCGCCTTTTTCGCGGCCTCCCTAGGACCCTAGGCGGGCCTGGGGCAAGCTTTCGAGCATGGTCGCACCCATCGGGTTCACGCTCATCATGCGCCTCGACATGCCGAGCAGCCCGGGTGCGTTCGGCGCACTCGCGGCCGCCATCGGCGACGCGGGAGGCAGCGTCGGCGCGGTCGACATGCGGGCCGCGGGCCGGACGACGGTCACGCGCGACGTGACCGTCACCGTTCCCTCGGACCAGGTCGCGCACGCGGTGCGCCTGGCCGTCGAGCGGCTCGACGGCGTGCGCATCGGGTTCGTGTCGGACAACACGTTCTTGGCGCACCTCGGCGGCAAGATCCGCATCGAGCCGAAGATCCCGGTAAAGACTCGAGGCGATCTCTCCGTCGTCTACACCCCAGGCGTCGCGCGCGTGTCCATGGCAATCGCCGCCGATCCCGCAAAGGCGTTCCAACTGACCATCAAACGCAACACGGTCGCCGTCGTCACCGACGGGTCGGCCGTGCTCGGTCTCGGTGACATCGGGCCCTACGCGGCGGCTCCGGTGATGGAAGGCAAGTGCATGCTCTTCCGGCAGTTCGCCGACGTCGACGCGTTTCCGATTTGCCTGGACACCAAGGATCCGGACGAGATCGTCGAGACGGTCGTGCGCATCGCGCCGATCTTCGGCGGCATCAACCTCGAGGACATCTCCGCCCCGCGCTGCTTCGAGATCGAGCAGCGCCTGGCCGACCGGCTGGACATTCCGGTCATGCACGACGACCAATACGGGACGGCGATCGTGATCATGGCCGGACTCATCAACGCGGCCAAGGTCGTCGGCAAGCGGATGGAAGATCTCACGATCGTCGTCGTCGGCAGCGGCGCCGCCGGGACCGCGACGATCAAGATGCTGCTCGCAGCGCACGTCCGCGACGTGATCGCGGTCGATCGCGCGGGCGCGATCAACCGCAACGATCGCTACGACAACGTCTATTGGACGTGGCTCGCGGAGCACACGAACCGCGAGAACCGCAGCGGCCCGCTCTCCGAGGTGCTGCGCGGCGCCGACGTGTTCGTCGGGGTCTCCGCACCCGGCGTTCTGAGCGTCGAGGGCGTGCGCGCGATGGCACGCGACCCGATCGTATTCGCGATGGCGAATCCCACGCCGGAGATCATGCCCGACGTCGCGGCGCCGTACGTTGCCGTCATGGCGACCGGCCGCTCCGACTTTCCCAACCAGGTGAACAACCTGCTTTGCTTTCCGGGGATGTTCCGTGGAGCGCTCGACTGCCGGGCCTCGCGGATCACCGACGGCATGAAGCTCGCCGCGGCCGAGGCGATCGCCGGCATCATCCCGCCCGATGAGATCGGTGCGGAATACGTCGTCCCGAGCGTGTTCGATCCTCGCGTCGTCGACGCCGTCGCGAAGGCGGTCATTGCCGCCGCAACCGACGACGGCGTGGCGCGCCGCTTCACGACCCTGGCCGACGGCGACGAGGCGGCCGTAGTGTGAGATCGCTTCCGCGGCTTGACGCCGACCTGCTCCGGCTCGGGCCCGCATCGCTCGTCTTCGACGGGCGCGCGCGGTCGCTCGAGTTCGGGGGCGCGCGCGTGCCGCTCACGCAGCTGGAGTTCGAGCTCCTGCGTTGCCTCGGCGAAGTGAACGGGCGTCTCCTGACGCGCGCGCAGATCCTCGACCGCGTGTGGAACGACCGTTCCGGGATCCGCACGAGAACGGTGGACGTGCACGTCGCCGCGCTGCGCAAGAAGCTGGCCGACGTTCGCGCGCCGCTAGCGATCGCGAGCGTGCGCGGCGTCGGGTATCGTCTGGACCGGTCGTGAATCTGCAACTCGATCCGACGGACCGCCGGCCGCTCTACGTCCAAATCGCCGACGGGATCGCGAGCCGCATCGAACGAGGCGAGCTCGCGTCGGAGGACCGTCTGCCGGCGATGCGGTCGCTTGCGGAAGAGCTCGGGTGCGCCCTCGTGACCGTCTCGCAAGCCTACGACGCCCTCGCGGCACGTGGCCGCGTCGTCTCGCGGGTCGGAAAGGGGACGTTCGTCGCGCCGGGGCGAGCGGCGGTGG
>Ga0302324_100004677_pt1 | contig 30163 bp, 27 predicted proteins | sample Palsa_T0_1_FD_201949 | JGI IMG/M metagenome (GOLD analysis project Ga0302324, IMG submission 201949) | Peat permafrost microbial communities from Stordalen Mire near Abisko, Sweden - Palsa_T0_1 | ecosystem: Environmental > Terrestrial > Soil > Palsa > Peat permafrost | place: Sweden: Abisko...
TAACTACGTGGCGCACGCACTCCTGCGTGCCGCGGCGGCACTGGTGCCGACGCCTTTTTAGCCGCCAAAAGACGTTTCTCTATTAGTCACGACACGGCACGCTGGTGGGCGTGCGCCACAATCGTTTGTGAAAGAATATCGAATACCATGCGAACCCTGACGTTCCTCGCCCGCCCTTGCGCCGCCACGTGCTGCGCCGTCTGCCTCGCGTTCTCCCAGACTCCCTGCGATCAGCTCAAATCGGTTTCGCTCCCCGGCGTGACGTTCACCTCGGTCGAAACTATTGTGGCCGGTCCCTACCAAGCTCCCGCGCGCGCCGGGGCCGGAGCAGGCGCAGCCGTAACTCCGCAGGTGCTGCCCGCCCATTGCCGCGTGGCCGCCACGCTACGGCCGTCAGCCGACTCCGACATCAAGATGGAACTGTGGATGCCAGTTGAGAATTGGAACGGCAAATTCGAGATGGTCGGCAACGGAGGCTGGGCCGGCATCATCAGCTTTCCGCAAATGGCCGCCGCGTTGCGCGAAGGCTACGCTACCGCTTCCACCGACACCGGTCACGAAGGCGGCAACGGGATGTTCGCGCTCGGGCATCCGGAGAAGATCGTCGATTTTGGTTGGCGCGCGGTACACGAAACCGTTGTCAAATCCAAGGCCCTCATCCAGGCCTATTACGGCGCCAGCTCGAAGTACTCGTATTGGAACGGCTGCTCCACGGGCGGTCGCCAGGCTTTAGTGGAAGTGACCAAATTCCCTGACGACTTTGACGGCGTGCTGGCTGGAGCGCCTGCAAATCCGCATATTCATCTGCATGCGGCTGGAGTTGAGAGATCGCTTGAACTGATGAGGAATCCCGGCGGCGCGCTGTCCCAAGCCAACGTTGAGACGCTGCACAAAGCGGTGCTCGCGAAGTGCGATGCGCTGGATGGCGTGAAGGATGGGCTGATCGGCGATCCCACCAAGTGCCATTTCGATCCGGCCTCGCTGCTTTGCAAAGGCGAGGAGACCGAAGGCTGTCTCTCAGCCGCTCAAGTGGAAACAGTGAAGATTGTGTTCGCCGATGTGAAGTCCAAAAAAGGCGAGATCGTCTGGACCGGATATGAGCCCGGCGGCGAGCTGCAATATGCGGCCCTCAAGACCACTCCCACGCAGCCCGGCGGAGGCTGGGACAGCATCCGGATCCTGGGCCACCAGGACGCCGATTACGATTTTCACAAGTTCGATCTGGATAGCGATGTGGCGTTGGCGGACAAGTCCGGCATCGACGCGCACACCTACGATCTCTCGCCGTTCAAGCAGCACGGTGGAAAGCTGCTGCTGTACCATGGCTGGGCCGATCAAGCCATCCCGCCGGGAAATACCATCAACTTCTACAGCGCCGTGCTGGACAAAATGGGACCGGATCAAAGCGCTTGGCTGAAGCTATACATGATTCCGGGAATGCAGCATTGTGCCGGCGGCCAGGGCACCGATCAGTTCAATAAGATGGCGGTGATGGAGCGCTGGCGCGAAGACGGGAAAGCCCCTGAGCAGATTGTCGCCGCGCACGTCACCAACGGACAGGTGGACATGACTCGTCCTCTGTGCCCGTACCCGCAGGTGGCCGTGTACAAAGGCGCCGGCTCGACCAACGATGCCGGTAACTTTACTTGCCGGGTGCAGTGAGCGGCGGAATGTTCGCGGGCTTCGCGCCCGATACCGCCTCGAGAATTTCGTCGCAGCGTTCGGCTGAAATTACAGCGCCCGCCAGTGTGCGGAATTTCGCTTTCATTTCGTCCCACGTGAGCGGGTTCTCAGGATCGCCCTTGGGATAGCGAATGAACTTTTCGTAGCGCTGGCCGTTGTCGAGTTCAATGACCACGCGAGCCCGCCATTCCTGGGGGAAGCTTTCTTCGATGCGCGCATCTTTGACGAGCACGACTTTATTCATCAGCTCTCGGACCTTGGGCGAGCGCGTTCTCTCGATTGTGAATTGATCCAGCCCGGCCGCTCCATCCAGCGCCGCGATGGCCGCGCCGAAAGGCATCGAGAACTGGGCGTCCACAATTGACTCGGGATTGTATTTCTTCGCCCGCGGTTCGGCCACGATCCCCCAGCCGGCTTCGAGCACAGCGACCTCGATCCGCTGGATCTGCCCGGCCTGAAGATCGTGCTCGCGCATCATCGCGAGAATCGCATCAATCGGACCTTGCATGTAGCGGCAGCAGGTGTGCGGTTTTACAGCGGTGTGCAGGATCTCGAAGGATTTGCCGAGATCCTCGGTGAGCCTGTCTGCCACGGGCTTTCGCGAATAGCCATGGAGGAAACCATCGCGGCCTTCCAGGATATGAAGAGGGCCGCTGAATCCTTCGGCCCCGAGCAGCGCGGCGTGAATTCCGTTTTGGGCGGCCAACCCCGGATGCAGCCGTTTGGTCCACGCGCCTTCGGCCAGAAACTCCATCGATCCGGCGGCCGTGCTACCCGCGATCCCGACGGCGGCGAGCGTTTGTTCCGCTGTCAGTCCCAGCAACTTCGCGGACGTGATCGCGGCTCCGAAGACACCGCAGGTCGGCGTCATGTGAAAACCGAGCGCGTAATGTTCCTTCGGCTGTACCGCCATCGCGATGCGCGCAGCCGCTTCGTATCCGGCTACAACAGCGGCGAGAAAAGCATCCATTGGTGTATCAGGCATGGTCTCGGCGAGAGCCAGCGCCGCCGAGTACATCGTCGCTCCCAGGTGAATTGACCCGCCGCTGTGCGTGTCGTCCTGTTCAATCCCATGCGCCGCCGCGCCATTTGCCATAGCCGCGAAGCCAGGGACAGCGCGTATCCCGGTACCGATTACGGTCGCACAACCGTTGGCCCCAATTCGCTGGACCATGCGCTGCACGGCCTGGGACGATTCCTCGCGCGAGCCGCGAATTGCGACCGCCAGATAATCCACCAGGAAGTAGCGCGCGCGATCGAGAACTTCGGGCGCCAGATTTTCCGGCTCGACACCGTGCAGGAATTCGACTAATTCGCGCGTGTATTCTTTCATGGGGTGGCTTTCTTGGGAGTGAGGTAGCGGCGGCGAAGCACGATGACCCGCTCTTTCTTCTGATTGTACCCGCGCGTTTCGATGGCCACGATGCCGCGATCCGGTTTGCTGGCCGACTCACGTTTCTCCAGCACTTCGGACTCGGCGTACAGCGAATCGCCCGCAAACATCGGCCGTTCGAACACTACGCTCTCGTAGCCGAGATTCGCGATGGTCTTGCCGCTGGTGTCGGAAACGCTCATCCCGACCGTCAGACTGAAGATCAGGGTATCGAGCACGGGCCGGCGTCCCAGCGGCTGCTTGCTGGCATAGTTCTCGTCGATGAACAGTGGATTCTGGTTCATCGAAAGCAGCGCGAACAGCGTGTTGTCGTATTCGGTGATGGTGCGCCCCGGCCAGTGCTTGTACAGAGCGCCCACTTCGAATTCCTCGTAATACCGGCCGAATTCCACGGTTAGGCGTCCACCTTATACTTCTTTAGCAGGTTCTTCGCAATGATCAGCCGTTGCAGTTCATTCGTTCCTCCGCCGATCACCACCAGCGGTGCGTCGCGATAATAGCGCTCCACCGGAAAGTCTTTTGAATACCCGTTGGCGCCCATGATGCGCATGGCTTCGAGCGAAACCTCCGCCGCGGTTTCCGTGGCGAACAGTTTTGCCATGCCGGTTTCCAGATCGCAGCGCTCGCCGCGATCGCGCTTCTCGCATGCGGAATAAATCAGGAGCCTCGAAGCTTCGATGTGCGTGGCCATGTCGGCCAGCTTGTTTTGAATAGTCTGATACTCTGCGATGGGTTTGCCGAACGTGGTGCGGCGCTGGGCGTAGCGAATGGCTTCTTCAAACGCCGCGCGCGCGATTCCAAGCCCACGGGCTGCGACGTTCAGCCGCTCGGCTTCCAGGCCCGTCATCACCTGGCGGAAGCCTTGGCCTTCGACGCCACCGATCAGATTCGCCGCCGGTACCGGAAAGCCGGAAAAATGCAGCTCGCACGTTTCCACGCCTTTATATCCCAGCTTCTCGATGTCGCGGCTGACCGTCATGCCGGGCTCGCCCTTCTCAATGACGAAAGCGCTCATGCCCCGGTGCGCGGGTTGGGCCGCGGGATCGGTCTTCGCCAGAAGCAGGAAAGTGTTTCCGTGACGTGCATTGGTGATCCACATCTTCGAGCCGTCGATTCGATATACGGCCCCGTCGCGAGTCGCGGTGGTGGTGATGGCCTGCAGATCGGTTCCGGCATTGGATTCGGTCAGGCAAATGCCGCCGCGTTTTTCTCCCGTCGCCATGCCGGGCAGGAACCGGCGCTTCTGGTCCTCGGTACCAAATCGCGCCACCACATCGCACATCACCGAGTTGCTTCCGATCACGCCCGCCAATCCCAGCCAGCCGCGCGAGATTTCTTCGAAGATCATCGCGAAGATCGTGGAATCCACGCCCGCGCCACCGTATTCTTCCGGGATGTTCAGTCCGAACAGTCCCATCTCCTTCATTTGCGCGACCAGCGCATGCGGATATTCGTCGCGATGCTCCATCGTGGAAGCTACCGGAATCACTTCCTTGTCGACAAACTGCCGCACCGTTCGGAGAATCAGCTCCTGCTCTTCGGTGAGCGCTTTCATGAGCAGACTCCGGCACGGATCAACTCTTCGATCTCGGCGTCGCTGTAACCCATCTCCTCCAGGATGCTCCGTCCATGCTCTCCGACGCTCGGCGGCGGACCTTGCGGAGCCGGCGGGGTCAGCGAAAGGCCGATGGGCAAGCGCGGCAGCACGATGGGCTGCTCGCCGTTCAGGTTGATCTGCGCAAACAGATCCAGCGCGGCGGCCTGTGGATCGTCCAACACTTGCCCAGGACTTTGAATAGGATCGTTCGCGATGTCGTTTTTGTCGAGCAATGCGACCCAGTGCGACGTCGAGTGGGTGCGCAGCACACCCGCGATCAGATTTTCCAACTCGTCAACGTTGGCCACGCGATCCGGATTGGCGCGAAACCGCGGATCGCCTGCCCATTCGGGATGGCCCAGCGCCGAGCACAGCCGCTCAAACTGGCGATCGCTCGAAATGCCCAGCATGATTTGCCCGTCCCCGGTGGGAAGCGATCCATAGGGAGCGAATGCCTTGTGCCGCGCGCCTTGCGGCTGAGGATCGAGCCCCAAAAATTGCCGGTACACCAGATGGTACGACATGAACAGGACGCCGGTCTGAAACAGCGAGGCATCCACGCGCTGGCCTTGCCCCGAGCGCTGGCGCTCGAGCAGCGCCGCAAGAATACCGAGCGCCATCCAGACGCCGGTGGTTACATCCAGGATGGAAACGCCGGTGCGCATCGGATGCCCAGCGCCGGTGCCGGTAACGCTCATGATGCCGGTGCGCGCCTGCAGGACGGCATCGTATCCTGGCTTCGTGTAATCCGGACCGCTCGGACCATACGCGGAGAGCGAAGCATAGATAATGTCCGGTTTGCGCGCTCGAACCACTGCTTCATCCAGGCCCAACGCCGCAGCTTTGCCGCCGCGAAAATTTTCGAGAAAGACATCGCAGCCCGACGCGAGCCGCAGCACCACTTCACGTCCCTCGGGCTTTGCGAGATCCAACGTAATGGAACGTTTGCCGCGATTGAGCGCCACGAAGTACGCGCCCCATTCTCCGCGAAATGGTCCCATGGCGCGGCCGTCCTCTCCACCGCCGATGCGCTCCACTTTGATCACGTCGGCGCCCAAGTCGCTGAGGATCATACTGGCCGTGGGGCCGGCCACGATGGTGCTCAGGTCAAGTACGCGGACGCCTTGTAGTAGAGGAGCCAAAGACTCGAAGATAGCACGTCATTTGATTTTCTTGATCCAAGCGAGAACCGGCCCGGACACCGTCTTATCCGGAGTGTCAATCGAAAAAACTTCCGACATATGGCTCTCGCCCTTGAAGTAGAGCAGCGTCGGACAGTGAGCGGGACCTTTTTTGCAGAGTTCGTCGTGAAGAACTTGATTGAAGGGCATGATGCCGTTCGGGCCAACTCCAGGATCCAGCTCTGCATTGGCCAGGATTATTTTCACTGACGTCTTCTTCAGCTCGGGAAGACTGGATCGAGCGAGCCGTGTAGCTGCATCCACGGGAGGTCCACCGAAACCCGCTGGTGGGCCACCGGCAGGACGTCCGCCTGCACCTCCGGGAGGCGGACCGCCGAAAGCCGCATCGGGTCCACCCGGCTGTCCCTCGGTTTTCCCGGGCAACGCGCCAGAGGACGAAAATGCTCCCCCCTGCACGCCGCATGTTTTACCGGATTCAGTCAGAGCCGCCATGGGATTCCCTCCACCGGGAGCCGGCGGCACCTCGAGCGGCGCGATATCAAAGGCCGCCGGAGACATGAAGATCACTCCCTTCACACCGACGCCTTTCGGTCCGTACAATTCCGGCCGGCCGATGTAAGTGCCAAGCGGGTTGTTGCCGGCCGAGTGCGCCCAGATGATCATGTGGTCGGGGTTGCCGTGGTATTTGGAAATGTTCGCTTCCACCCACTGGAGCATCAGCGAAATGTCCTTCGCGCCGGCATCCCAACCCTGGCCGCCATGCCTCTGGACGTTCACGCCGACCATTCCGTTCTTGGTGGCCCATCGCATGATGTTGTCGTAGAACGCGTTGGCTTCTTTATCCTGAAGCTCGATCTTATTGCCCCCGCCGCCGGCGACATAAATCAAAACCGGGCGCGATGCGGCCCCTTTGTCGGCCGAAAAAATATCCACCACATCTTTCGGATTCGGCCCGAAGGACGCGTCGCGCACCACCGTAATGCCCGGATACACGGGCGAGGCGCTGCTGGTAATATCGTTGGCCGGCATCAATGGCCGGTAGAGTTTCGCCGTACAGGGCGGATCCACGATGTGCCCCATGGTCACCAATCCAGCTTCAATGTTGGCGGGAACCTGGGCTTCCGCGGCCACAACCGCGCACGACATTGCCAGCAGCGTGATCAGCAATTGCTTGTTGCGTTCAAACTTCACTTTTCCTCCTGGTCGGCTAGGTTATGCCTGCCGAATTCATATCATATAGGATGTGGTAGAAAGTAGTCGTGGCTCGAGTATGCGTTTTGTTCTGCGCCGCGGTCATGGCGTTCGCCCAATCGGTCAGCGTCGCCGACCTGGTGAAGTTCATTAAGTCGGCCATCGAATTGAAGCAAAGAGACGCGGATGTGGCCAAGTATCTGAGTCACATGAAACTCACCGACCACCTGGACGACCGCACGGTGGAAGAGCTGCAAAGTCTCGGCGCCGGCCCTAAAACGGTTGCGGCGTTGCGCGAGATGGTGGACGGTTCGGCGAAGTTGCCCGAGGCTCCGCCTCCTCCCAAAGCCCTGCCGCCTCCCCCGCCCGCTCCTCCACCCGACGTTATCGAGCAGGGCAAGATCATCGCTGCCGCGCGCGAATACGCGTTGAACTATTCCAAACAGCTGCCCAACTATTTGTGTCTGGAGGTGGTTCGCCGCGCGTTCGATTACAACGCTAACGACGCGGCCGGCAACGAGCAATGGCGCAGCGACGACACCGTGGTAATGCGGCTCAGTTACTTCGAACAGAAAGAAGACTACAAGGTGGTGATGGTCAACGACCGCGCCGTCGAGAACAAGACCGTGGACTCGCTGGGCGGCGTAACCTCACAGGGCGAGTTCGGCACCATGTTGAGAGAGATTTTCGCGCCTGAGTCCGAGGCCCGCTTCGAGTGGGACCATTGGGCCAAGCTTCGCGGCCGAAAAATGTACGCGTTCTCTTACGACATCGATCAGCCGCATTCACAATTTTCTATCGTCTGGGAGAAAACCGACAAAGTCGTGCCGGCCTACCGCGGCTTGGTTTACATCGACGTCGACACGAACATGATCATGCACATCACGCAGGAGCCGTATGATATCCCTCATACGTTTCCGGTGCGCGCCTCCAAGGAAGTGCTGGATTACGATTTCCAAAAGATCGGCGATAGCCAATTTCTGGTGCCGCTGAAAGTGGTGATGACTTCGCGCACCACCAAATATCTCTCTAAGAACGAGATCGAGTTCCGGCTCTACCAAAAGTTCGGCGCCGACACGGTGATCAAGTTCGACGAAACGCCGGCTCCGCTGTCCGACGAAAAGGTCAAAGAAAAGTGATCACAACGCGCCGCGACTTCTTGACGTACACTTCGGCTTTCGCCGCCTCCGGTTGTGTTTGGAAGCTAAGTGCACAAGATCCAAAGTTTGTCATCGCCGAAACCAGCTACGGCAAAATTCGCGGCGTCGACAACGACGGGATCAAGGTCTTCAAAGGTATTCCGTACGGAGCGAGCACCGCCGGCGCGAATCGCTTCATGGCGCCCGCGGAGCCGGCTAAATGGACCGGCGTTCGCGATGCGCTTCAATACGGACACAGCGCTCCGCAGAGTGATCCGGCCGCTCCTCCGCGTGCGCCCGGCGCTCTGACAATCTCCGGTCAGAACCTGCCGGCCGAAGGCGAGGATTGCCTGGTGCTCAATATTTGGACGCCTTCGGTAGAGTCCGGCGGTGGCGGCCGCAAGCGCCCCGTGATGTTCTGGTGCCACGGTGGAGGTTTCGCGTCGGGTTCCGGATCGTCTCCCGATAACGACGGAACGAATTTAGCTCGCCGCGGTGACGTGGTCGTCGTCACCATCAATCATCGCCTCAACGTTCTCGGGTTTGCGAACTTGAGCGAGTTCAGCAGGGATTTCGCGGCCTCCGGCGACGCCGGCATGTTGGATATCGTTCAGGCACTGCACTGGGTGCATGCCAACATCTCCGAATTTGGCGGCGATCCAAACACGGTGATGATCTTCGGCCAATCCGGCGGTGGGCGCAAGGTTGAGACGTTGCTCGCGATGCCCTCAGCCAAAGGGCTTTTCCATCGCGCGATCATCGAAAGCGGCGCGGCGATGAAAGTCATCGATCGCGATGTCGCGGTGCGAAACGCGGAGCTGCTTCTCGCCAAACTAGGAATCGAGAAGACCAATGTGCGCGAGTTGCAGCAGCTTCCGGTTGAAAAAATCATGGCGGCCCATTTTGCCGTCATCAAAGACCATCCTGGCGTCGACCAAACCACGGCCGGATTGTCGCCCACGGTAGACGGCGCCATCCTGCCACAGCACCCGTTTTATCCCAATGCCTCGACTGTCTCCGCCGATGTGCCTGTGATGATCGGATGCACGCGCACGGAGATGACGCTGTTCTCGCTGAACGACGCCTCCGCTTTTTCCCAAGACGACAAAGAAATGCGCGGGCGCGTGAAAGATCTGCTAGGCGGCCAGGCGCCCGGCATCGTCGACCTGTATCAAAAGCTCAATCCCGGGGCGTCGCCATCCGATATCTACTTTCTGATCGCCAGCGACTATCGCTACGGCGCTCCTACCATGAAGATTGCCGAACGTCGCGCTGCGCTCGGTAAGGGCCCGGTGTATTTGTACTATTTCACTTGGGAGACTCCGGTACAGGGCGGACGTCTCAAATCGCCCCACACCATGGAGATTCCGTTCGCGTTTGACAACGTGAAGATTTCGGCGCGCATGACGGGCGGCGGAGCGGACGCCATGGCCCTGGCCGATAAGGTCAGCGATGCCTGGATCGCCTTCGCGCGTACCGGAAATCCAAACACGCCGAAGCTTCCCAACTGGCCGGCGTTCAACGCGAAGGACCGCCCGACCATGGTCATCGACAACGTGAGCAAGGTGGTCAACGATCCCTTGCGGGAACAGCGCATCGCGATGTTTCAGGCGATGAATTTGGCGTAAGGCTTAGGCTCGCATCGATTGAGTAAACTGAGCCGCCTCTTGAATCGCTTGACGGCCGCCCGCGAGCACTCCACGCATGGAAACGAAGCCGTGAATCATTCCAGGATAACGGCTGATGGTGACTGGAACGCCGGCCTCCTGGAGGCGCTTCGCGTAAGCTTCACCCTCATCCCGCAGAGGGTCGAACTCGGCCGTAATGATCAGCGCCGGCGGCAGGCCGCTGAGGTTCGGCGCCAGCAGAGGCGATACCTCCGGATGGCTCTTCTGATCGTCGGATACCAGGTAATGGCTGGTGAACCATTCCATCCCCGCGCTGGTGAGAAAGTAGCCTTCCCCGAATTCGCGATGCGAGCCGGTTTCGAGAGAGCTAGAGTCGGTCACCGGATAGATCAACACCTGCGCAGCTAGCTTCGGGCCGCCCGCATCGCGGCAGCGCATGGCGACCACGGTAGCCAGATTACCACCCGCACTGTCCCCGCCTACTGCAATATGCCGCGCGTCGATGCCCAATTTCTCCGCGTTGGCCGCGATCCACACCGTGGCAGCGTACGAATCGTCCACCGCGGCCGGGAACTTGTGTTCGGGCGAGAGCCGGTAATCCACTGAGACGACCACCGCGCCCGATTCCTTGGCAAGCGCGCGGCACACCGCGTCGTGCGTATCCAGATTGCCGAAAACGAAGCCGCCGCCGTGGAAATAGACCAGCACGGGACGTAGCCCGCCATGTTCGCTCGCGTAAAGGCGCAGCGGGATGTCGCCCGCCGGGCCAGGCGCGGACAAGTCTTCCACGCGCGCCAGTTCCTCCGGCTGGCCGCCCAGCAGCTTCATCGGTTCCAGGCGTGCGCCGCGGGCCTCCACCGGGTCCTGCGTTTCAAGAGGCGGCGCGCCTTGTGCGTCCATCATCTCCAGCAGCGCGCGCACTTCCGGGTGCAGCCGTTCACTTCGTGTTATGAGTTCGGGCATGCTAAATCCTCCGAACATATGATACAGAATCGCCGGCGATTCTGATCGGCATCTCGCGAAGATTATTGACTATGCTTCCTGAACTTGCGGCTCACATCGGGCCAAAATTCTTTAAGGATGTTTGACGCCATATCGACACCGATCTGCAGGCCGAGTTTGCTGCTCGAATTGGCGACGCTCCGGTTGTCCTGGTAGTACGCATTTGAAATCGCGACCGCGGTTGAATTGCCAAGGATCTCCGAGTAATTGAATTGGGTGCGATCGGAATCGGTGTGGGTCCAGAAGATTTGGCCTACCGAGTATCCGATCCTCGACCAGGCGCTCCCGACGCCGCGCCGAAAATAGCGGGGATCCTGATGCAGGAGAGCCGGGTAAATGGCCTCGGACATGTAATTGCCGATAACGAAGTCTGCGTATGATGCGCCAAAATATTGCGCGTATCCCTTCATTCCCTGCCCGAACGCCCGGTTCGCGTTGGTGAGCTGAGCATCGCCTGCGAACAGCGCGGCCAGGATCAGCGTGCCCCGGTCGAAGGAGTCTTCCTTGGCGATCTGGAACTTTTCCTTGGTTGTGAGCGGCTTGTAGTCCTTCAGGCTGGGCCAGGTGCGATTATTCGGAATAATGCCCAAAATGCGCTTGCTCTCCGTTGCCGGCTGTAATGGCGGTTGAGGAGAGATGCTGGTTTCCGTGACAACTTCAAAGGACTGACCGGACAATAACGACGGTGCCCACGCCGTGGCGCAGAACGTCGCGGAGAAGATGAAGAGATGGATCGTACTGTTCGACACAAAATATCCTTTAATTACCGTCCACTGACCACCTGCGGTCAGCTAACCATATAGGGTCACGCGCCGCCGCGGTTGCCTATTTGCGCTCGAACACCAGTGTGAACACCTTGCGGTCCGGCGTTACGACGCTCACCAGCATCTCGCCGTCCGCGCTCAAGGAGTAGCTTTCGACGGTAGCCAATCCGGATTCCGTGGTGGTCACCTTCAGAACGTCATGATCCCACTTAGCCTTACTCTTAAGGTCTTTGCCGCTGTGAATGGTGGCGCTGTTCTGGCTGTCGGTGAGGTCCCGGTAGAACAATGTCTCATGAGCGCCTTCATATGCGAAGTTGCGCGTGACGGTGATGTCACCCTGGCGCTCGTTGATCGTCACAGTGCCAGTTTGAATGACGGGCTGGCCGGCAAACTCGCTCTTCGTGGGTACTAGGGTCCACGTTCCATTCAACGCAATGTGTTCGTGCCCGAAGGCGCAGCACGCAAAGAGCAGAGCTGTTAGGGCTGCTCCGGTTATTTTCCTCATGATTATGATTTCCTCCCGGCTATCGGTCTCAGTTAAGCTCTAGAGCACGCCCATCGCCGTTCGTCAAAAGCGTTCTATATTGAATTCGTGGCACAGCCTCGTCACTGGACGCTAGTACTGGTTCTGGGCTTCTGCCTGGCTATCGCCGCTACGTTCTTCTTCGGCTACCGCGCGGGCCGGACCGCTCGACACTACCGCTGGCAGGACGAATCCATCCAACCCTGGATGAGCGTGCCCTTCGTTGCTCACACCCATCACACACGGTCGGAGTTGCTGTTCCAGGCAATTCGCGTTCCGCCCAACCCGCGCGACCACAGGCCCATTCGCGAGATCGCACGAGCCGAAAAACTACCGGTGGCCGAACTGATTCGCGAGCTGCACAAGGCCATCGAGAACGCCAACCCGCCTGGCCCGGGAATTGTTCCACCCTCGGGTAAGGCGCCCTGATGCTCGATCAGCTCCTCGCAGCCCTTACACAATATGGTTATCCGGCCCTGTTCGTCGTGGTTGCAATCGCCGCCATTGGCGTTCCCGTGCCGGTTACGCTGCTTCTGATCGTCACGGGCTCGCTCGCGGCACAAGGCGCCATTGGTCTCTGGCTGGCAATCGCCATCGCGACCGTGGCTTCCGTTAGCGGCGACCAGATCGGTTTTGCCGTGGGCCGGTGGGGTGGCAAGAAGCTGGTGGCAAAATTCAGTTGGTTGCTTGGCGACGCCGAACATATCAAGAAACTCGATGCCAAGGCGAGGAGTTGGGGTGGCGCGGGAGTTTTCTTCAGCCGCTGGCTGGTCACTCCCTTGGGACCATGGATCAACCTGGCCAGTGGCGCCGCGGATTACTCCTGGCTTCGATTCACGCTGTGGGATGTACTGGGCGAGTTATTTGGAGCCGCCCTCTTCATCTGGCTGGGGCATGTTTTTAGCGACCGTGTTCAGCAGGTTGGCGCAATTTTCGGCGACCTGACGTGGGCCATTCTCGCAGTTCTAGTGGCCGCATTTCTCGGGTGGAAGCTGTTCTTCGGGCGACACCCTCAATGAGTTCCCGCGACCACGGAATTCGATTGCACGGCTTGCTCGGTTTGTTTGATCGACAAAAGCATCGCATTGCGCGATACACGCCGTACTACCGGATCCACCATCATGCGCAGCACGCCCGGTACGTCGCGGCTAAGCGCGGCCGTTTCCATCTCGATGTAGACGCCGCCATCGCGCTGTTCCAGGCGGGAAATGCTGAATAACCTCCAGATGTAGCCTCCGCCCGCGCCTTCCGGGATCCTGCGCTCCCCGGGCTGGCCGTAGCCGTCGATCTCCTGGACGCGGGTGGTCTCGGAAACGCTATAGAAGCGGCAACTGTCCAGGCGCATATTGCTGGCCTGATAATCCGCATCGAGAGCATATTTCTGGAATAGCATCTTGTTCATCAGTAGCATCGAAAATTTGTCGTCCCGATCGGTCCGGGCCACTCTTTTCGAATCGATCACATAAGGCCGATAGAACTCTTTATAGCGATCGTAATCGCGCGTCACTTCCAGGATGTCATCGAGTTTGGCATTGGGCAGAAAGGCCGCGCCTAGCCAATGATGGATCAACCCCCCGGGAACTTTCCCCGGAGTTTCAGGGTCGGCCGGAGCCACGATAACCTCCCCCTCGTGAACCTGCATGACGCGTTTGGGATTTTCGTCGATCCAGAGAAATGCGCGGCCGGGGCGGAGCCGCTCCTGTAGGCCGGCCCGAGCCGACTGTACGTACTCATTCCACGCAGCGACAGTTTCAGCCTTCAAGGTCGCGGCATGGGACCGCAGCGGTAAGACCAGGATTGTGAGAACGAGCAGCTGCCTCATTCTGAGACCTTAGATGAACGGAATGGCTTCCCGGCTTCAAACAAGTATGTAACGAACCGTAACCCTCAGAATTTCAGGGTGTTACGTTCTGCTAACCCGTATCGGCTGCCGATCAAGGTGTAATTATTTCTGGCTGCTGCACCCCCGCCGAACATGCCCTTCGAAGAAACCAAGCATCTTGGTGGCGAAAGTCGGATGGCATCGCTCTTGCATTGAGTACCGGCATGTCGAACACATTTACCTCAAAAATCGCTCTGGCAACCCAGCTAGCGGCGGCGTCTTTCGGGTGTGCGCTGATTGCGGCGCCTGCTCTGAACGCGCAAACAACGGCCGACCAGACCGTGACCGCCCGTAAAGCGGACCGCCAGTTGATGCAGAAAATTCGTAGGGCCGTGGTCGCGGACAAAACGCTCTCCACCGAAGCCCACAACATCAACATCACTTCCCAAGATGGCGCGGTTACTCTACGGGGAACCGTAAAGTCGGACGACGAGAAAAAGGCCATCGAGGATAAAGCTACCGAGATCGCCGGACAAGGCAAGGTCACAAGCGAGCTAACTGTCGCTCAGAGTAAGTAAGGGCGGCATCGCTTAATCACAGAAGACAGGGAGGATCATTATGGCTGGAAAGAACACAGCAGTTTTTGGAATCTTTCGCGACACAGCGACAGTGAGCGGCGCCCTGCAGTCTTTGAGGTCCGCTGGTTTCCGTAATACCGACATTTCCGTTCTCATGCCGGAGAATGCCGGAACCAAAGACTTCGTCCATCACAAGGACACCAAGGCGCCTGAAGGCGCTACCACCGGAGCCGCGTCCGGTGCCGTGATCGGCGGCGTGCTTGGTTGGCTGGCCGGCATCGGGGCGTTGGCAATCCCCGGCGTCGGCCCCTTCATCGCTGCCGGACCCATCATGGGCATGCTGGCAGGCGCCGGCGCCGCGGGGGTGGCTGGTGGCATTGTCGGATCCTTGGTTGGAATGGGAATTCCGGAGTACGAAGCCAAGCGCTACGAAGGCCGCGTGAAGGCTGGCGGAATTCTGCTGTCGGTGCATTGCGACAGCTCCGAATGGGTAAGCCGGGCCAAGAAAACCCTTGGCGAGACGGGCGCTGAAGACGTCAGCTCGGCTAGTGAGGCTTCAGCCGATTACGCCATGAGCGATCGCCCTGGCGTTCGAGTTTAGGAGGAGGAACGAACAAGCTCGGTTCAACTCCGGCTCCGCCGGCGATTGTGGCAAGGGCGAGCCCAAAACCTAGTCAGTCGCCAAGCGGCATTTAACCCAGCAGCGTAAAACTTCGGCCACGCTCCACGCTTGCGCGATGCAGCCGCGCGGCGTGAAGGGTGGCTCGGCGTCGAAGATCTCACTGATGGACCCAATACAGGCTTCTCGCAAATGGGGCTGAAAGCCATCCAGGAATTTTCCGGCGCCTTCTAAATCGCCGGGATGAACTTTTAGCCACGCATCGATGAACGGCCCGATGAGCCAGGCCCACACGGTACCTTGATGGTAGGCGGCATCGCGGGCGCGAAGATCGCCGTCATACTTCGGCTTATAATCTTTGTTATCCGGCGACAGCGATCGCAAGCCCACCGGCGTCACGAGTTTGGCTTGCGCCACTTCGACCACCGCAGCCCAGCGCGCTTGATCCAGAATCGGATGCTTCAGCGAAATCGCCAAGAGTTGATTGGGGCGGCAGGCTGCATCGTCGCCGCCCGGCCCATCGATCACATCGTAGAGATGCTTCCCGGGCTCGTACCAGAATCGCTGGTTGAACGACTCGCGGGCTTGTTTCGCGCACGCGGCAACCCGGGCGGCATGTTCCGGTTCGTTCTCTTCAGTGAGCCAGCCTTCCAACAGCTTCAGCGCGTTGTACCACAGCGCGTTGATCTCCACGGCCTTGCCGCGCCTCGGCGTGACTACCCAATCGTCGACTTTGGCATCCATCCAGGTGAGCGCGTAGCCCTCAGCGCCCTGTTTCAATAACCCATCGCGTGGATCTACTCCAATGCCAAACGCCGTACCGCGCATGTGCCACTCAAAGATATCGAGCAGCTTGGGAAGCGCCATTTGCAGGACCGCGCGGTCCCCGCTCACCTCCGTGTAGCGGTCGATGGCGTGGAAGAACCACAAGGTCGCATCCGCGGTGTGATACAGACCTTCCGTTTTGCGCTCGGGAAAGAGATTGGGGATCAGGCCGTCGCGCACGTAATGGGCGAAAGTGCGAAGAATCCAGGCCGCCGTGACGTTCCGGCCGCAGGTGAGCGTCAAGCCCTCCAGCGAGATCATGGTGTCGCGGCCCCAGTCGGTGAACCAGTGATAACCGGCGATAACCGTTCGGACTTCATCGCCAACCGCGTGGGCGCGCGTGGCATCGTCGGTTCTGCCGGCGGGCGTGATCAGGAATTGATCGGCGGCCCATATCAATTCTGCGGCCGTGGCGTTCTTTTCGATCAGGTCTTCGATACCAATCTTCAAATGGCTCGCGGCGCCCAGAAGGATGCGGCGCTTCCGTTCGGCTTCCAGCTGCACGGCCAGAGTCGGCGTGAAGGCGCGCATGTTGTCCCAGGATTCCGAGGACGCGATCAGCGTCGCATCGCAGTCCTTTCGGAGATCGACGTGGAAGAACCCAGGACTCCAGAGATCGCCTTGCGCCGGATATCCGCGACGCTCCTCGAGCCGATAAGTCACTTGCTCGATGCGAATGCGATCGACAGTAAGAGCGGCATTTTGTCCTTCCAGGATCAACCGCAACGGAGGAAGATCGGTTCCGGCCGATACTTCGTAACGATCTTGTCCCACGGTCAGGGTGTAAGACGATTGTTCCAGCTCGGCGCTGACCGCCGTTTCGTGGGGCCGGAAGTGAATGGAGGGCCGCAAAATCAACCGCACGCTGTCGTCGCCGGAGAGCAGCCTATAGTTGACGAAGGCGGTGTTCTGGCCGTGCGGCAGCACCAATCTCTTTTCAAACGTGACCGGGCCGATCTCATAACGCCATACCGGCGTGCCGCCCTCCAGCCGAAACTCGCTCAGGTAGCTCATTACGTCCAGCTTCACGGGACCGCCGGCGCGTTCCTCGCCTGTCAATTGAACGAAGCGCCCGTCAGGAAGCTCCAACCGTTCACCCAGTTGGTTGAGCATCACAACGCGGCCGAAGGGAGCCGGCAGCGCGGACACCAGATAGCCGTGATAGCGGCGCGTGATTATGCCCGATAAAGTGCCGGACGCGTAGCCTCCCAGGCCGTTCGTCACCAGCCATTCGCGGTTCAGGCCAGCCTCGTGCGCGCCGCCCTCTTTGCCCGGCCAGGCCATTCGAATTACCAGGTCAGTCATCATTTGGTTTGGGGTTTCAGCACTACGGCGGCATGGCCGGGAATTTGCCAGTTCTGTTCGGTGTCGAGCGGTGCCGTTCCAGTGCCGCCATACTTGGGATCTTCGCTCGACCACAAAGTGATCCATTCGAAATCGGCCGGCGGAGCGAGCAGCGGCTCCGGTGCCGGATCGAGTTGCACGTCGATTCCAAGATTGACAAGCAACAATCGGTCGGCTCCACGATCGCCAAAAAAGCGCAAGACGAAAGCTTGCGGAGAGAGCACCGCGCCATCCAAGGCGTGCCGCTTCTGCGCGCTAAATACCGGTTCCTCGCGGCGCAGCTTCAGCAAATCGCGGTGGAGAGCGTAGCTCGCGCGATGCGTCTGGCGCTCGGCCTGATCCAACTTGCAGCGCTCGAATGTGGCGGGATCGCAGGGGTCGGCAAAGAACTGCTGCATGTCGGGCATGGCCAGGCTGCGGAATTGCGCCAGAAATTCGGTGCGGCCCTGCCGAATTTGTTTCGCGAGCTCGGCTCCGTGATCGGCGAAGAACAGGAACGGGCTCGAGGCGCCGAATTCCTGGCCTTGAAACAGCATGGGAGTGCCGGGCCCGAGCAGCATCAGAGCGGTGATCGCGCGGAGTTTTCCGGGCGAAGCCAGCTTGTCGCAGCGGTCGCCATACGCGGAGTTCGCGATCTGATCGTGGTTCTGGATGAAGGTGACCATGGCGGCGGGATTCAGATCGAGGCCCGGCGTACCGCGCCGCTGCTTCTGCCACTTGTAGCGCTGGCCTTGATAAAGGTAGCCGTACTTCAGGGATGAAATGAACTCTTGAGGCGTTCCCAAGTAGTCAGTGTAGTAAGCTTCTCTGTGCCCGGTGAGCGCCACCATCGCGGTGTGATGGAAATCGTCGTTCCACAACGCGTCCAATCCGTAACCGCCCTGGTCCGGAGGTTTCACCAGCTTCACTTGCTGCGGTTCGTTCTCGGCCACCAGGATCACCTGGCGCGGCGCGGCATGTTTGCGAACTTCGCGGGCCATGGCGCGCAGGATGTGATCGTCGGAAGAGTCGTGGATGTCCTGCGTGGCATCCAGTCGCAGACCATCCAGATGGTACTCGTCGATCCAGTAGCAGGCGTTCGCGATGCAAAATTCCCGCACCGGGGCTGAATCGGCTCCATCGTAGTTGATGGCTGGACCCCAATCGGTGTTGATCTCGCTCGAAAAATATTGCGGTGCGAAGTTGCCGAGGTAGTTTCCGTCCGGGCCTAGATGATTGTAGACCACGTCCAGGATCACCCCCAGGCCCAGCCCATGCGCCCGATCGACAAAGCGGCGAAAGTCGTCGGGAGATCCATAGATGTGCGCGGGCGCGAACCACTGCACGCCGTCGTAGCCCCAACCGAATCGGCCTGGAAACTCGGCCACCGGCATGATCTCCAAAACCGTGACGCCGGTCTCGGCAAGATGCGGCAGTTCGGCCAGGGCGCTGGACCAAATACCTGCCTTGGTAAATGTGCCGATGTGCATCTCGTAGATCACTTGATGCGGCAGCGCGACACCGCGCCAATTCCAGTCAGTCCACTGGAAGGCAGAGGCATCCACCACCTCGGACGAGCCGTGCGGACCGTCCGGCTGGAAACGAGATGCGGGATCGGGAACGGCTTCGCCGCCGTCGAGCGCGTATCGATAGCGGGACCCAACACGCGCTCTCGCTGCCAGGCTCGAGAAATAGCCCTCTTCTTCCGCCGCGAGCGCAAAGCGATCGCCCCCATCGAACACTACTTCTACTTTCTTGCTGCGAGGCGCCCAGACCCGAAAGTGAACACCCTCGCCGGCGGCTTCGGCTCCCACCGGAAAGCGTCTGGCGTGCGGTTTCACTGGCGATCCGTGGTCAGCAAACGGGAAACCGGCGGCTCCTCCGGCAACCGGCAAACCACCAGCGAGAGGGGCACCAGGTCGATGGCCGAGCCCGTTGCGGCGAAGCGACAGTTAGATTCAAGCGCTGGATCGTTAGTATCGATGAGGATCTCCCACTGCTCGCCCGTGTGCGGTTTAGGAACAAAGAACTGTATCGGCTCATGATGGCAGTTGAGCATGATGAGAAATGTGTCGTCCGTGATGGGCTCGCCGCTTTCATCCACCTCGCCGATGGTCTCGCCGTTGAGCATTAAGCCCAGGCAGCGCACCCAGCCCAGCCCCCACTCTTCGTCGGACATCTCCTGGCCATCGGGACGCAGCCATACGATATCTTTCTCTTCGGTGCCGCGAATGGCCCGGCCCTGATAAAACTTGCGGCGGTGCAGGCTGGGATGATCGCGGCGCATCTGGATCAGCTTTTGCGTGAATTCCACCAGCGCGATCTTGCGTTCGTCGAGACACCAATCCAGCCAGGTAATTTCGTCGTCCTGGCAGTAGGCGTTGTTGTTTCCGTGCTGCGTATGGCCGATTTCATCGCCTCCCAGAATCATCGGCACGCCCTGCGACAGCAGCAGCGTCGCGAGAAAGTTGCGCTTCTGCCGCTCGCGCCGCTCGATGATTTCCTGGTCGTCGGTGGGGCCCTCGGCACCCATATTCCAGGAATGGTTGTCGTTGGTGCCGTCGTTGTTCCCTTCCTGGTTGGCGTCGTTGTGTTTGTCGTTGTAGCTCACCAAATCGTGCAGGGTGAAACCATCGTGCGCCGTGACGAAGTTAATGCTGGCGGAGGGACGGCGGCCGTCGCGATCGTACAGATCGCTGGACCCGGTAAGGCGATAGGCCAGATCGGATAATTGCCCCTCGTCGCTCTTCCAATAGCGGCGGACTGTGTCGCGATAGCGCCCGTTCCATTCCGCCCAGCCGGCCGGAAAATTGCCCACCTGATAGCCGCCGTCGCCCACGTCCCATGGCTCCGCGATCAGCTTCACCTGAGAAATAACCGGGTCCTGATGAATGATGTCGAAGAAGGCCGACAGGCGATCCACGTCATGCAGCTCGCGCGCGAGCGTCGACGCCAGATCGAAGCGGAAACCATCCACGTGCATTTCCTTAATCCAATAGCGCAGGCTATCCATAATCAGCTTGAGCACTTGCGGATGCCGCGCGTTCAAGCTGTTTCCGGTGCCGGTGTAATCCATGTAGTAGCGCTGCTGGTCCCCAACCAGGCGATAATACGTGGGATTGTCGATGCCGCGAAAGCTCAGCATCGGGCCCATGTGGTTGCCTTCCGCCGTGTGGTTGTACACCACGTCGAGAATCACTTCGATGCCTTCGCGGTGGAAGGCCTTCACCATGGTCTTGAACTCGGCCACCTGTCCGCCCAGATCGCCGGACCCGGAATAGCGCGCTTCCGGACTGAAGAAATTCGTGGTGTTATACCCCCAATAATTGGCGAGCCCCCGCTCGGCAAGATGTTTGTCGGTGAGAAACGCATGCACCGGCATCAGCTCGACGGCGTTCACGCCCAGGCGCTTCAGATATTGAATGGATGGCTTGGACACCAGGCCGCTGTAGGTGCCGCGCAACGCTTCGGGAACCTCCGGATGCCGTTTGGTGAAACCCTTGACATGCAGCTCATAGATGATGGCGTCGCTGAGTGGAAGACAGAGCGCACGGTCCTCTTCCCAGTCGAAATAAGGATTGACGACCACGCACTTTTGCATGCCCGCGGCGTCGTCGTTTTCATCCAACGACAGATCGGCGTCTCCGTTGCCGGGCTGGTACGGAAAAATCGAGGAAGACCAATCCACTTGGCCTGCCAGCGCCTTCGCGTAGGGATCGATGACCAGTTTGTTGGAATTGAAACGAAGCCCATCTTCGGGCTGGAAGGGCCCATGCACGCGATATCCGTACAACTGGCCGGGCTGCGATCCGTGAATGTAGCCATGCCAAACATACGTAGTTCGCTCAGGGAGCCGTATGCGCGCCGATTCAGGACCATTCAACTGATCGAAAAGGCACAACTCCACCCACTCGGCATGTTCCGAATAAATTGCAAAGTTGGTTCCAGCTCCATCCCAGGTCGCCCCCAAGGGATGGGAGCGTCCCGGCAAGATCTTAATTGACATATCCGAACGGTAGACGCCGAAATGCGCCGACTGTTAACAGATTAATAACCTGGTCCTAAGGCTGGTTCTACCCGCACTGGTTCTACTGCGCTGGTTTTACTGGACAGTGCTAGCTGCCAGCGCTCGAGGCTGGAACGTACGGATATAGCTCATGCGCGGAAGTTGGGTGGGAGCCATGCCGCGCGCCTTGGCTTCGCTCAGAGCCTGGGCATTATCCCAACCGTCGCGATCGATCCGGTAGGACGCAATCACCACGCCGGTACGGTCCGCTCCGCGCTTGCAATGCACAAAGACCGCTCCGTCGTTTGCTTCCAATATGCCCAGGACGCGAGTGATTTGTGCATCAGTGGGCGGCGTCCGTCCGGACATCGGAATATTCACATATTTCATGCCGGCGGTAGCGACCATCTTTTCTTCAGCCTCCGACCGTTCGTCGGCTGCGCGCAAATCGACCACCGTCTTGACGCCAATCTTCGCCAGGTACTGAATGCCTTCCTCGGTGGGCTGCGCGCCCCGATAAACAGCCGTATCCACCTGAGCGAAGTTCTTAATCCCCTGCGGCGATGTGCCTGCAAACGCTGGCAAAGCCAGGACCAACCAGAGCATATGTCTTGAAGCCCGTAACATCGATAGAATCGCCCTCCAGTAGGACTGATGCTACTCGAATAAGGTCAGTTCCAGCTTCCCAACATTAATTCTCATTTCAGTGACTTAGTGAGTAACCGTGAATCGAAAGGTGGCACCGCTACCGGCCTCGGACTCCACCCAGATGGTTCCACCACGTTGTTCGACGATTCGCTTGCAAACCGCCAGACCCATTCCGGTGCCCGGAAACTCACGCCCGTGCAGGCGTTTGAAGACGCCGAAGATCTGCTCGTGATAGCGGGGATCGATTCCGATGCCGTTATCGCGAACCGAGAAAGTGGTGCTGTCTTCCGATGTACCGGCCGAAATGTCGATCTGCGGCGTGCCTTCCGCCCGAAACTTGATCGCATTGGCGATAAGCTCGCGGAACAAATAGCTCAGTTGATCGAAATCGAACAGAACAGCGGGGAGCGAATCGTGCGTGATCTGAGCGCCGCTATCGGTAATCGATTTTTCCATGGTCATTAGCACGGCGCCCAGGACGGCCTCGGCATCCACCAGGGAAGCCGGCTGATCCAGCGCCCTGAGCTGGTGCGAGTAGGTGACCAGATCCGCCAGTAGCCGTTCAGCACGCTCCACGGCATCAGTAATCTGGCGCGCGAATTCCTGCCGGTCCGCATCGCTGTGCTGCTGGCGGCGGAGTTCGAGCAGTTGCGTATAACTCTTCACCATGCGCAGCGGCTCGCGCAAGTCGTGCGATACGGCATACACGAATTGACGCAGTTCCTCGCTATGGCGGACCTTCTCATCCCTCAGCTGAGCGCGCAGCTCCTCCAACTCGGCCGATGGGTCCCTAGTACTCATGCCGTTGCCAAACCTTACCATAGAACGGAGCATGTGGCAGCCCAGATGCATGTGTGTGCACGTGGGCATGAAGAATCAACGCGTTATCAAGGGTTTAACCATGAATCAGTACCGCAAGCACGGCTCGACCAGGAATATTATTCCCGTTACCTTGCTGGGCGCATTGCTGGCGGTAGGTTTCGCTTCAGAATTGGTGAGCGCGTCCAACGACAGCGCAACTGCGGTCCTGTGGCGCGATCCAACCGATATCGCGACCAGGAACCTCCTCGAAGGCCCTGGCGGCAAGGACCATGAACCCCATCCGCCGTTCACTTTCGACAAAGAAGATATGAAAGGCTCCAACCCCAAGTTCGACGTCCGGGACAGCGACGGGGTGAAATGGAAGGTCAAACTGGGGGTGGAGGCGAAGCCGGAAACTGTGGCCTCCCGGCTAATCTGGGCGGTCGGCTATTTTGCGAATGAAGATTATTTTCTTCCTGAATTTCGCGCTAACGGCATGCCGGCTCATCTGCAGCGCGGTAACTCATTCGTCGAGGCGGACGGCTCCATCAAGAATGTACGCCTCAAGCGAGAATCCAAGGACGAGAAGAAAATCGGGACCTGGCAGTGGCGTAAAAATCCTTTCACCGATACGCGCGAATTGAACGGCCTGCGCGTGATGATGGCGGTTATCAATAACTGGGACCTCAAAGACGATAACAATGCTATTTACCGGGAGAAGGGGACGGACGCGCAAGCGCCCGAAACAGTGTACCTGGTGAGCGATCTGGGATCCAGCTTCGGTACTACCAACTTCATCGCAAGCGACAAAGGGAAAGGGAACCTGGAAGCATATGTTCACTCCAAGTTCATCCGCAAAGGAGAGGAAAGCACTGGCAATTTCGTAGATTTTGAGGATCCGAAACGGCCGGCGCCGTTTATCGCCTTTAACGCGCCCGAGTTTCTCAGCCGTGTCAACTTGGAATGGATCGGCCGGCACTTACCCAAAGCCGACGCCCAGTGGACCGGGCAACTGCTTGCCAAACTTTCTCACGATCAGATTCGCGACGCCTTCCGCGCTGCGCAATACACGCCGGAAGAAGTGGAAGCTTTCGCCTCGGCGCTGGAGTTACGGATCGCCGAACTCAATCAGTTGTATGTAGGCTCGGCCGCGAAGTAACAATCAGTGCGATAGCCCGTTTTGTTCCACGACGTTCTGAACCGCTTCCTGCACCGCCTCTTTCACCGCGTCTTTTACGGTGTCTTCGAGCGCCTTGCGGTCTAGTTCCGTCCCACCGGTTTCCACTGCCAGCTCGCGAACCACTACCTCCAGAACTGGGCTGACGGCAGGCATTTCTTTGGCGACTGCTTTAGCCACCCTCTTCGCAACCTTGGTCGCCGGTGGGACCTTGTCGATCTCGACAGCCTCCCTGGGCCGGTCCGCGGCATTCCAATCCTCTAGGAAGGTCTTGCTCAGGCTGGCGGCGATCTTGGGTTCATGAAAAATGATCCCGACTTCGCGCCGCGATCCCAGTTCAAGCTCCCGTAAGCTCTGGCTTCCGATGAATGCACGGCGGCCATCCCGAACGATGGTGCGCGTGTGCAGCCGCAGGCCGGACAGCTTCTTCACGGGCAGTTGGCTGCTCCCGCGAGTCAGACGCCCGATGATCTTGATTTCAACCCCCGCCCTGGATCGTTCTTCCAGATCGCGCACAATGGCCGCATCGCTAATTTCCGGATCGTAGATCAGCAGTTCTTTCCTGGCGCCGCGGATAAATTTTGCAAGTTGCGCGCGCGCGTTCACCGGACTTACCACCAGCCCTGGCGCCCCCGCCGCGTACGACTGCCGTTCCGTATCGGCTTCGAATAGCTTCACGGCTTCTTGTACCAGCTTGCGGTTCCGTGTGATCACTCCAAAACCGCGGCTGTAATCGATGTCGAGATGCGTAAAGTTAAAGGACAACACCAGCAGCTCGCGGCGGTCGATGATCATGTATTTGCCGTGGTAGCGTATCAGATCATCCGCGGTACGCGCCACGGTTGCGCCCGCAGCCAGTAGCCGCAGTTCCAGCTTTCGCAGGTTCTGTTCTCCGCCTCGATTCGTGTGGGCGATAAGAGCATGCACGGAAACGCCGCGCGTCACCGCGTTCGCAAGCGCTTTTTCGATTTCCACGCGGTCGAAGCGGAAGATGGCGATCTCCACCCGGCTCTTCGCTCTATCGATGGCGCGAACCAGGGGCGCGATACCGTCCGGTGGCTGGATGATCAGTTTCACCTTGGCCTCACTGCGCACTCGAAACCACCGCGCCGGCCGCTTGTTCGGCCTCACTCGTCTGTGGTGCCTCGGTGTCGCCCTGGTAAATATGATAAAGCTCGGCGTACAGGCCGCCTTGCCTCAAAAGATCGTCGTGATTGCCCGTCTCGATGATGCTGCCTTCCTGCACCACAAAAATAACGTCGGCGCGGCGGATGGTGGAAAGCCGGTGCGCGATCACAATCGAAGTTTTGCCTTCCATCAAGCGATCCAGCGCCTCGAAGACCAGTTTCTCCGCGGCGGCGTCGAGTCCCGAGCTCGGCTCGTCCAGAATCAGGATGGGCGTGTTGCGGATGATGGCTCGCGCAATCGCGATGCGCTGGCGCTGGCCGCCCGAAAGGGTGACGCCCCGTTCGCCAACGATGGTGTTGTACCCTTCCGGCATCTGTTCAATAAATTCGTGAGCATTGGCGAGTTCGGCCGCCCGCAGAATTTCAGCGCGCGTTGCCTCCGGTTTGCCGTACGCGATGTTGCTCCAAACCGGCGCATGGAACAATAACGTCTCCTGGAGCACAAAGCTGATTTGCTGCCGCAGCGACTTCTGCCGCAAACGTTTCACATCCACGCCGTCGATCGCCACCACGCCCGAGGCGGGATCGTAAAATCGCGGGATCAAACTAATTATGCTGGTCTTTCCGGCGCCCGTCGGACCCACCAGGGCGGCCACTTGGCCCGGCTCAATGCGGAAGCTCACGTTCTTCAGCACGGGCCGATCCGGCTGGTAGGCGAAATCGACATTGCGGAACTCGATTTTTCCCTTGAAGGGCTCCGCCCGCCGCGCGCCCGGCAGGTCTTTCACTTCTCGCTCAGTGTCAAGAATTTCCCCGATCCGCTCGTAACCCACCACCGCTTTCGCATACGAGTCGGTCACCTTCGAAAGTTCCTGCATCGGCTTATACATTTTCCCCAAATAGAATATGAAAACTACCAGGGACCCGGCCGAAAGAGTTCCGTTCAACACCAGCCGCGCTCCAAACCACAGAACGAGTGTCGTGCCCACGGCCACGATGATTTCAACCAGCGGAGCAAGTTTGGCCTTGAGTCCCCGCGCGCGCAGCGCGATCTCCACGCCTTCCAAACTCTCTTCCTCCAAACGGCGCTGTTCATATTCTTCGCGCGCAAACGCCTTCACCACGCGAATGGAGGAAAGCACCTCCTGAATCACCGAGACAATTTCGCCCTCTTTTTTCCGCACTTCGCGCGAGGCTTTCTTAATCCGGCGCGTGTAATGGTAGACCACGCCAAAGAGAACCGGCGCCACCGAAAGCGCGATCAACGTGAATCGCCAATTCAGGTACAGCATCACGCCCACCATGCCGGCCAGCGTCAGAACGTTCACCGCTGAGCCCAAAAGCCCGGAGGCGATGAAGCTCTGAATAGCATCAATATCGCTGGTGACGCGGCTGAGCAGGTCACCAGTCTGTTTGTTATCGTGATAGGCCAGCGACAGGCGCTGCAGATGGTAGTAAAGCATACGCCGCAGATCGTGCATCACCCACTGCGCGACGCTGGTGGTGACGTACTTCTCCGCGTAGGAGCAAATGGCGCCTATGATCGCGATGACGAGCACGGCCGCGGCCGCAAATTCCAGAATGGCCAGCTTGTCTTGACCAACAGAAGAAGCGATCAGCCAGTTTAACCACCCGTGCGTCGATTTGGAATGGCCGACGACATTATCCAGAACGATCTTCAACGGCCAGGGTTCCAAAAGGCTGGCTGCGCCTTCGCCGATAATGGCGAACATCCCTAGGATCAGATATTTGGTATGTGGTTTTAGCAGCGTTCGGATTCTCAACGAACCCGCCTCACTGCCCAACTTGTTTGCCACACCTGCTGGAGGGCACGTTTGTTACCTTACGCGATCAGAACGCGAAGAGTGAGAAATGATTGGGAAACAGTAACTTACGGAGGTGCAAAGAAGCGAAAGGGAGTTGAATTGTGGGAAGTTTTTCCGGCTCGGATAGTTGTTACATGCTCGCTAACGTCTCGCGGGCGACGATCCCGCGATCACCTGCGCATGGTTTAAGGCCGAAACCAGCGTTACCCCGCCGAAAATGTTACCGATCAACGTGGGCGTCATGTAGAATGCCACGTACGACCACCAGGGTTTCAGCCCGGTCATCACCAGGTACAGCACCTCCACCGAACCGGCCACGATATGAGTAAGGCCGGCCAGCCCCACGAAGTAAGTCAGAATCACAATAATTGGGACGCGATTGGAGTCGATGGCGGCTAGCATCCAGACCACCGTCGCTATGAGCCAGCCCGCAAACACTCCGCGCAGCACGGCAGTCCCGAACGAGACATTGGCGGCCTGCAACGCAACCTGGCGCATCGCATCCCGGACTTCGGGCCGCAGGAGAGGCGTGTTCCCGGCTACCCAGGCGAAGATATGAGCCCCCGCCAGGTTGGCTACCAGTACCACGGTCCACAACCGCAGGACCGAGAGAAACGTCGTCAGATTCCGCCGCGCGAGTAGCGGGATGATGACAGTGAGGGTATTCTCGGTGAACAGTTGCTGGCGACCGATGATCGTAATCAAAAATCCCAACGGATATCCAAGATTGACTACCAGCGGCCGCCAGGGGGCATCTGGAAGCTGCGAATAGAACAGCGCCTGAGCGAGGAATGAGAAGCCCATGGAGAGACCGGCGGCCAGCCCGGACCATGCCAGCGCGGAGTTGGGGCGCCGTAATTCTTCATCGCCGTCCTTCCGAATGGTCTCGTGAACCACCAGCGCGGTGACGGACGTGCGTTCTTCGGCTTCCCTTTCTTGCTCCTTCGTAAGAGCCGGAACGACGCCGTCCTGTTCTATTTGCTCCCCTTGCTCGTTCAGGATCATCTCCAAACACTAGAGCAGGTGTGATGCCAGAGTTCTAACGGTTACGCAACGCAGTCTGCCTTCGGCTCGCCATGTTATTCTGAGACGAACCAGACAAATAGAAGCGGTCCGAATGCGGAGTTCCAAACCTTACCTTCGCTACAGGGTTTCAAAACCCCTTCAGGCGGTTAAACTCGCCGAGCATCCGGGAAGCAGCCTGCGCGATCCTACAGCGACGCTGATCCAGATTCCGGCCGAAGTCATCGTAGAGATCGAAGGGGGCGTCATGCAATCCGGATTGGTCAATATCCTTTGGAACGGTGAAGTCTTTTCTGTTTTCAACGAAGACTTGCAGGAGAAGGCGGAGCCGGTAAGCGCGGGCTAAGGCCGGGCTTGACCATGGCAAGCGAACGCGACCTCGATCTGATCCGAGCCTCGGCTGCCGGTGACGCTGAACGCATGCGGGCGCTGCTGGGACGCGGCGCCAAAGTGAACGCGCGCATGAAGAACGGCGCCACTCCGCTGCTGGCCGCGGCTGTGGCTGGGCGCACCGAGGCACTCCAGATTCTTCTGCTGCAGGGCGCGGACCTGAAGGCACGCTACCGCGACGAAGCCACGGTACTTGTGATGGCCGCCACGCAGGGTCACGCCACGGTGGTCACGGTGTTGCTCCAAAAAGGCGCGAGTCATCAGGAGCACACCCGTACCGGCGTTACTCCGCTGCTGGCTGCCGCTATTGAAGGCCACGCGCCGGTGGTGGAGGCGCTGCTGGCCGCCGGCGCGGATCCGAATGCCGCCGATGCGCGCGGCGTCACTCCTCTTATTGGCGCGGCTGTGAATGGCCGCATGGAAGCGCTATGCGCCCTGCTCGCCGGCGGAGCGGATATCGGCGCTGCCAGCAAATCGGGTTTGACCCCATTAGCGGCGGCTGTGGCAGAGTCTCCAACTGTGACTTGGGTGTTGCTTGAAAAGGGCGCCGACCCCAACACCCTTGATGAACACGGACGGCCATTGCTGGTAGCGGCGGCCGCCAATGGGAATGCGGAAGTCTTGCCCATGCTGCTCGCAAAAGGCGCGCGCATCGAAGCGGCGGATGCTTCGGGTGCAACGGCTTTGCTCGCGGCCGCGCTGGGCGGGCACATGGATGCGGCCCAGGCGCTGCTCAACGCCAGCGCCAATCCCAATGCCGCGGGACTAAACGGCGTCACTCCGCTGATTGCGGCCATCGTCCGCGGACAAACACCGATCGTGGATCTATTGATTCGATCGGGGGCCGACCTGCAACAGACAACAACCAGCGGCCTCACACCGCTGCAGATAGCGGAAGCGGGAGAACATGCGGAAATCGCCGCCTTGCTCCGCCGTTCTGACGCTTCGGCACAGCAACCCTAACTACGCCGCGCCCGCCGTCTCTGCGGCTGTTTGCTCGGCTGGAACCTGGTTCTTGGCCGGCGGGAGCGTGAAGTAAAAGCAGGAGCCTTTTCCATCCCCCGACTCCACCCAAATTCGCCCGCCATACGTTTCCACAATACGCTGGCAAATTGCCAAGCCGATGCCCGTTCCCGGATAATCCTGCCCGTGCAAGCGCTTAAAGATCTTGAAGATCTGCTGAGCATACTCGGGTGGAATCCCCACGCCGTTGTCCCGCACCGATAACGCCCATTCCCGCTCACGCCATTCGGCCGAGATATGGATGCGCGGCGGATCTTCGCTACGGTACTTAATGGCGTTGCTCACCAGATTTTGCAGCAGTTGCACCAGACGAATTTCGTGCGCGTGAACGGCTGGAAGTTGGTCCCACGTGATGGCCGCGCCGCTCTGTTCCATGGACGCTTGCAGATTCAGCAGCACCTTATCGATCACCGCCTTGAAATCCACGGTTTCAGCGGGTCCTTCAGCCGAAGGTCCGGTCTGCGAATAGGTCAGCAGGTCCTTGAGCAGCATCTCCATCCGATGGGCGCCGCCCACGATGTATGAAATGTACTGATCGGCATTGTCGTCCAGATTCCCCGAGTATTTGCGCTGCAGCATCTGGCTGTACAGCGCGACCATGCGCAGCGGCTCCTGCAAATCGTGACTGGCCGCGTAAGCAAACTGGTTCAAATCGTCGTTGGATTGCCGCAGGGCTTTGTTGGACCGCAGCAGCTCTTGCGTGCGCTCGGCAACGCGCTGCTCCAGCGTGGCGTTCAGTTCGCGGATCGCCTCGTCCGCTCGCCGGCGCTCGGTGACATCCCGAATGGCGGAAGTGAGCAGCAGACCTTCTTGCGTTTGCAGCGGGCTCAAGCTGATCTCCGCCGGAAACTGATGGCCGCTTTTGCGGCGGGCCCACACTTCGGTCGGTGCCGCCAGCCAAGCCCGGCCGTCC